>Ga0315545_1004580_pt1 | contig 11365 bp, 6 predicted proteins | sample SalMarSW160210MG_FD_203096 | JGI IMG/M metagenome (GOLD analysis project Ga0315545, IMG submission 203096) | Salt marsh sediment microbial communities from the Plum Island Ecosystem LTER, Massachusetts, United States - Salt Marsh Sediment SW1602-10 ...
CGGCGAAAGCGGCAGAAATTGCGAGCTTTGGGTATCGAAATTGAGAAGTTACGTTGTTGTATCCAGGATAATTCATAACCATGTGGCGCTGTAGTACTAACTAATATGCTTAATTGAAAACAACCACTGATTGTGGTAAAAAGTAACAAAGTAGTGATCTTAGATTGGGGAATTTCCTAATGGCGATTCAGTTTATTCTCGGCAGAAGCGGTACGGGCAAGACCAGTTATTGCATACGAGCCGTAGTAAAAGCGCTGCTGGAGCCTGCCGAAGATAAGCTATTACTTTTTTTGGTTCCGGAACAGGCTACTTATCAAGCAGAGCGGTCTATTCTGGGGGATGAAAGAATTGCTGGCTATAGCAGATTGCAGGTGCTTTCATTTGACCGTCTGCGATTCTTACTGCTCGGCAACAAGACAGCACAGCCTGCAATTTCACGAATCGGCCAGCAAATGATCGTCCATAGGATTCTGCGGAGAATCCAGAGAAAGCTTAAAGTTTTTGGCTCATCTGCGGAGCGTCCGGGTCTTGCTCATCAGATAGCTGGAACAATCACGGAATTGCACCAATACGCTAAAACTCCTGAAGATATAGAGCAAATGCTGGCGCAGCTTGATAAAGACGAGCAGCAGGGTTTAGCTGCGTTAAAATTTGCCGACTTACATCTTATTCTTCAGGAGTATCTGAATTTTATCGAGGGTAAATTTGTTGATCCTGATATCCAGTTAACTCGTGCTTGTCAAGCTATAGCAGGAGCCGATTTTGTTAAAGGTGCGAAGTTGTGGGTCGATGGTTTTGCCGGCTTCACCTCTGCTGAGCTTGCGATACTTGCCGAGCTATTGAATGTGGTTGCAGATGCCCAGATTGCATTGTGCCTTGACCCATCTACTATTAATCTAACAGAGCCACAGGCGCAAACCTACGAACCAGCGAGTCTGTTCAGCGTCATAAACCGTACATACGCCGAACTCGTCGAGCTTGTAAAAGGACTTAAGCTATCGTTAGCTAATCCCCTAATTCTGGATAAGGCATTTAGATTTACATCTTGTCCTGAGCTTGCTCATGTTGAGAAAAATATTTTCGAGCCTACCGAACCAAAGTCAAAAACATCAAACGGCATAAAGTTAATATCCGCGCCAAACAGGCGCGCTGAAGTCCAATTCGTGGCAAGACAGATACTTGAATTGGTCAGAGAAAAGGACTATAGATACCGTGACATTGCTGTTATAGCCTCCGATATCGAGGCCTATCAGCATTACATACGTGCATACTTTGAAGATTATCGTATTCCCTTTTTTATAGATAAGCCAAAGCCATTGAACCAGCATCCCGTTGTTCAGCTTATTAGTTCAGCTCTCGAGGTGATAATTGGCGGATTTTTACATAACGATATTTTCACCTTTCTTAAAACCGACCTTATTTTGATTGAACGCTGCGATGTCGACCTTCTGGAAAATTATTGTATTGCATTTGGTGTAACCACTAATGATTGGATTGATTCTCAACCATGGCAGTTTGCGGGCCAGGATAGCCGTGATTTTAATGACCAGCAGGTCGAGCAAATAAGACAAAGAGCAGTTGAACCTTTGCTTGAACTGCGACGTGCGCTATATATAAATGAAGGTAGTGTAAAGGCGACAGGTGCCGAGCAGTTTACTCGTGCTGTTTTTACCTTTCTTGATAGTTTGAATGTGCGTCAGACCCTGGGGAGATGGGCCGAAGAAGCGATTCAAGTTGGAGATTATGAGATTGCTCAGCAGCACCGACAATTCTTTGACAGGCTATTGGACGTATTTGATGAGCTTATCGAAACTTTTGCAGGGCAGATCATGCCGGCGCAAGACTATTGTGCAGTCGTCAATTCTGCTCTTTCGCAGTTAACGTTGGCTCTAATTCCACCGACTTTGGATCAAGTGCTGGTCGGTTCTATCGAGCGAAGTCGACATCCTGATTTGAGAGCGGTATTTCTTGTTGGTGCGACTCAACGACAGTTTCCGGTCCCTATTAGTTTTGACAGTATCCTGACCGATGACGATCGTGCTGTTGCTGAATCTACAGATTTTCCATTGGCTCTAACGACAAGTCAGGCGCTTGTCCAGCGGCAGTATTTGGCCTATATTGCGTTCACTCGGCCATCTGAAATTCTGTATGTCACATATCCTGCGGTCGATGAGCAGGGCGGTACAGTTACTCGCTCGCAGTTCGTAGACGAACTCGAATCTTTGTTTGAAAATCTTCAGGAAGAATCGATCGGTCCCGAACCGGTTAATATCGAACAGATTTATAATGAAATCGAGCTTCTTGATTTGCTCTGTAGTCAACTTGGAAGAGATGGCCCACCGACTCAATCTCTGCCGGATAGCGAACTTGCCACGTTACTGGCTGGTCTTCGCTCGGATAAGCAGCTTGGTAATGTAGCAGGTACTGTAACTTCAGCCATAGCCTATGATAATAAGGCAAGCCTTGACAAGAACTTGCTGGCGAAGCTCTTCGGCAAAAAAATACAAAGCTCAGTTACAAAGTTGGGGATATTTGCTGCTTGTCCTTATAAATATTTCGCCAGATATGTACTGGAGCTAAAAAAACGACAGGAATTCAAACTCGAACCCCTGGATGTAGGCGCCTTTTATCATCTTGTCCTTGATGCTTTGTTAAAGCGACTCAACGCGCAGAGGCAAGACATCACCGTCGTTGAGGATCAGCAGCTTTTAAGCGTTCTGCAAGAAGAAATACTGAAGCTCGTTAGTGAGCACCCCTTTATATCGATTTTTGCGCGCCATTCGGCGCACAATATGTATATTATAAATTCATCTGCCGAGGTGCTTGAGGACTGTGTTTTAGCTATTGCCCAGATGGTGCGAGCGGGCAATTTCAGACCGGAATACTCGGAGGTATCGTTCGGCGACGTCGAAGGGGCGCAGGAGACACTTGGCAGGTATGAGCTTCCGCTTGGCGATGGTCGCTTGTTGTCTTTGGATGGCAAGGTTGATCGGCTTGATATTGCTGAGATAGATGGTAAAAAAATCGCTGTGATTTTCGACTACAAACTCAGAGACCGGTCTTTCAGTTGGTCTTGCCTCTATCACGGTCTTGATATCCAGTTGCCGGTTTATATTTTAGCTGTTCGCAGCTCGGATAGTTTGCAAATAGATGATGCGGTGGGAGCATTCTTCATGCCGATTCAAGTGACTCCGGCAGCGACTACATTAACTGAGCTTTCACGGACTCAGGATAGTTTCTTGTATAAAGCAAAGGGTATATTCAACGGAGAGTTTTTTCCGATTTTGGATAACTCGTTAAGTTCGGGCTGGAGCCGTTTTTATAGCTTTCGCGTTACTTCCAAGGATGTGCAATACGGTGATTATGGTAAAAGCGCATCTTTAAGACCGGTTCATTTCGAATCCCTGCTGCAATTTACCGAGAATAAAATCATCCAATTGACTGAAGAGATGCTCTCTGGAAATATTCAAGTTCAACCATATCAGCTCCGTGGTGACTCTCCTTGTAGATATTGTGATTATAATTCGGTTTGTCGATTTGACTGGCAGATAAATGATTACAACTTTTTACAGCCGATCAACAAACTTCAAGTCCTTGAAAGGATAAATCCGCCTAATGGCTCAGAAGAGGATTAAGTGGACAGATCAGCAAAAGCGGGCAATCACCGCTCGGGGAAGTGATGTTCTTGTAGCCGCCTCAGCCGGTACGGGCAAGACAGCGGTCCTTTCAGGCCGATGCGCGGGTATCGTCTCCGATAAGTCTGCATGTCCTGATGTCTGGAGCATACTTGTGTTGACGTTTACCGACGCCGCTGCGGAGCAAATGCGTGCACGCATCGCAGAACAGTTAAGGCTTGCGTTTATGCAAACCGCTGATCCACATCTTCGTCAGCAGCTTGTACTGCTTCAGGCAGCCGATATAAGCACGATACATGCTTTCTGCAAACGTCTTATCACCGAGTATTTCTATAAGCTCAGCCTTGATCCGACTTTCCGTGTGATCGACGCTGATGAAGCGAGGCTGCTCAAAGGCGAGGTTCTTGATAGAACTATCGAGTGGGCCTGGCAGCAAAGCAATTTGGTGCCTGCCCTTGAGCAATTGTTATGGCGACGGGACCTGCGCACGAATGACGGTTTTCTCTTTAAAGTAATAGAGCTTAGTGATTTCTTAGATGGTATCGTCTCACGTCAAAGCTGGTGCGATAGGGCTTCTCTGCTGGCCAGAGCCGCCGGTCCCTTCGCAACCGATCTGGGCCAGAAGCAAAAGCAAATTGTTGCCGACAGATTCCAGCACGCCTTAGGCCGTCTCCGTCACGTCGAAAACATCTGTAAAAACGTGGGAGTTGAAGCAGGCTGGAGTGAAAAATTTCAACGTACATTTATAGAGCCTGTTAAACAATGTATTGAGCATTTGCAGCGCGGGAACTGGGATGCCTGTGTTCAACAGGTGCAGATGTTTCGCAAATTGCCCAGATTTTATAAGCCTGAAGCTTTGGAGCAACCCATCGCTGAGCTTGTCAGGAGCACTGTTAAAAAAGCGACTTCGTCTCTAAAGAATCTCAATGACCTGGCGATTCTGAACCCGGACTATGTCGATAGAATAGGTGCAGGAGTCAGTTTACAAACACGCGTTTTCATTGAACTTGTCAAAAAATTTGACCAACTTTATGCTCAGGCCAAGCGCTCGCTCAATTGTCTGGATTTCTCTGACCTTGAGCATCACGCTCTTAAGCTCTTAAGCCGGTCTGATCCAGCCGCAGACGAACTGACGCCCTCTGAGACAGCTCTGATGCTTCGCAGGAGGTATAAATACATATTCGTCGATGAATATCAGGATATTAATCCGGTCCAGCAGGCAATTTTGAAAATGCTCAGTTCGAAAGGTAACGTTTTTACGGTCGGCGATATAAAACAGAGCATCTACGCCTTCCGAGGAGCAGAGCCGGAAATCTTCGCAAGTAATCTTCAGTTGGCATCTGTTGATTCAGGAAACGCACCTGATGGATTGCGTGTTGACCTGAATAAGAATTTTCGCTCTGCAAAAGGTATCCTTGATTTTGTCAACGCGGTTTTTTCACGCATTATGACATCTTCTTTCGCTAAGATTGATTACGATGATTCAGCGAAACTCAGACCGGCCCGCGGTGCTGATCTTGCCAGCCAGCCGAGCAGCGGTAGCGAGTGTGCTGTCGAGTTCCACATACTTGATGAGACCGATGTAAAAGAAGATTTGCAGCAAGAAGAGTGGGGTGTTATTAGTAAACGCCAGCGTCAGGCGGCTTTTATCGCCCGGCAAATTCGCAAAATGGTCGGAGCTGAATCTGGAAAAGCTCAGCTACAAATATATGACGAAACACAAGATTGCCTGCGAGACGTTCAATATCGTGACGTCGTTGTCTTGATGCGCTCTCTGGTTAGAAGCGCTAATGACTATGTAGAAATATTTCGCCTGGCAGGTATACCTGTTAGCTGCCAGAGCACAGCAGGGTACTTTCAGACAACCGAAATCAGCGATGTAATAGCTCTGCTCAAAGTCCTGGACAATCCACAACGTGACATCGAGCTGGCAGCGGTGTTACGAAGTCCGTTCTTCAATCTTAGCGACACTGATTTAGCCAGGATAAGATTACATAGCTGGGCAAAGGGACACTCCACAAATTTTTACAACTGTATTCATCAGTATTGTGACGATGCGCCTGACAAGACATTGTCTGACAGACTAAGAGATATACTTGCTCAGATTGAAAAGTGGCGGACCGATGCCCGTCGCGGCGAACTTGCAGAACTTATCTGGCAGATATATCGGCAAAGTGGGTATTTATCTATCGTCTCAGCTTTGCCCAACGGCCAGGCACGTAGAGCCAATCTTCTCAAACTACACGACAGGGCCATTCAGTTTGAGGGCTTTGCCACGAGTGCCGCAGCGCCATCGCTAACTCGTTTTGTCCGGTTCATCGAAAGACTTCTCGAGACAGGTCAGGACTGGTCACCGGCAGAACCTGAGAATGCGGCAGGAAATGCAGTTCGTATCTTGAGCGTGCATAAGAGCAAGGGTCTCGAATTTCCTGTTGTATTTTTGGCTGAGCTTCAAACTGCCTTTAACAAGCGGGATATCTACGTTGATATAATTGCTGATACTGATGGAACGCTCGGCGTGCAGATCGTTGACCGTGTTTCCAACAGCAAACTACGCTCTCTTGCACATGAAGTCGTCGCGGAGAAGAAACTTTCGACTGCATTAGCTGAAGAGATGCGCATTCTCTACGTTGCTACAACTCGAGCTAAAGACAGACTCATTTTGACAGCTTCTCAGGAGCGAACCAACTGCGCGCAAATTATCACTGACGGCTTTTTCTTTAGCGGCGAGCCAATTCCTCATTGGCAGCTTCGTGACTGTCAGAATCCTCTGCAGTGGCTGCTCTACGGATTGTCGAATCAAAAAGTCTTACACGATACCTTCGATACAAATTTGGGGCGAACGGCAAAGGACGATGGCCTGTTTAATTTCAAGCTCCATGGACGGGCTGAAATTGAAAAGTTGTCGGGTTATGTGCTTGGTTTAAGGTCTGAAAAGACACCGAGAAAAATCCAGCCCTTGAAAGGCTTATCTAATAAACCAGCACAAACTGAACTGCTTTCAAGACTAAAAAGTTCTTTAGCCTGGAGCTATCGATTCGCTAATGCGTCGCTTTTGCCTGCCAAAAGCTCGGTTACACAGTTGACTCATCGAGGTGACGAGTATGTAAAATTTGATTATTCACATGCTCTGGACCGTCAGCCTGCTGCTTTTTTGGGTGAAAAGCCGTTTCTGACAGGTCCTGCTGCAGCTCGAATGATTGGCACCGCTACACATATTGTCATCTCTAAGCTCGATCTGACCGGCTTAGTAACCGAAAAAAAGATAGAAAATATCAAAATGAGACTCGTTGCTGAAGGTGCTATAGCAGAAGATATTGCTGAACATATCTGCACAACTTCAATAATGGCATTTTTTGATAGCAACCTTGGCCGGTTGGTTCTTGATAAGCGAAATGTCGTTCGGCGTGAGTGGCCGTTTACTTTTTCGTTACCAGCTTCGCAATGGAAAAATTTGCCACTGCAACTGGATGTGAGCTACGAGACACGAGACACGATTATCGTTCAGGGAGTGATTGACTTACTCATTCGATCCCCACAGGGATTGGTTGTAATAGATTTCAAAACGGATAATGTTACCGCCGCGCAGGTTCGTGAGCGCGCGCAACTTTATCGTCAACAGTTGGAGCTTTACGGCAAGGCGGCTTCAGCGATATTTAATGATAGAGTGATTGCCGAATGGTTATATTTCCTTACTCCCTGCTGTGCGATTAAACTTTAAACAAAACGATTAAAAGGTTCGAATTATGCATCTAAAGTGGTTATTTCATCAAATCCCAAATTATAGGACCAATTGTTGTAGGGCTATTCATTGTTCATCCATTTATCTTCTATGAAAGCGATATGATGTTTTTTGTGTTATGAGATATCTCAATCTCTCAGCTTTTTACTTGATTTTTTGAACAAAAGACGCTATAATATATGTTGTTTTTAGGGTCTAACAGGCAGCGAAAGGAGGACAGATTTGGGGTTGTATTATATCTGTTTTTTTTGGCTGTCTGGTCGTCTCTATTCTATACTCAATAACGCGTTGCTGGAAGTCGCGGTTACCGTACATCAGAGGTAAATAAATGCGAAAACTTGTATGTTTATTTATTCTATTAGCTTTGGCTGGCTGCATGGATTATCCGAGAATGAATAAGGTCGTCGATACGTGGAAAGGCGCGCATTTTTCGGAGCTAATTGCCAGTTGGGGTATACCGGAATTGATATTAGATAACCAACAAGGCGGAAATATATATGTCTGGAGTTCTGTGATATCTCCTGAGTCGACCAGCCAAGTAGCTCCAGCTCGCTCTTCTTCTCCGAAGTACGGAACCTTTTGGTTCTGGACGGACAGTGATGGAATAATATATAAATGGTCTTGGCGTGCGTGGTGACAAGGCCGAACGTGTTAAAGATAGCTTCCTTCTCTCAACGCTTACCAAATGTAGATTATCTTGTTCTTTTTTTACTTTGTGCCTTTAATTCGACCACGAGCCGACGTCGCACTTCACCAAAAATTCCGCTTGTGATACGCAGTATCCGTAGCTCAACGATGTCACCTTCTGTAATGTTCTCCATTTCCAGTGAGAGCTCCCTTATATTACGGATGGTCCTTTTGTTGATCTGCAGGATGAGATCGCCCGGCTTAAGTCCTTGCCTCGCAGCTATTCCTTGCGCTTCTAAATCGGTGATGATTAGTACCGGATATGCCCTGGCAAAGCCAAATCTCCTGGCTACGCGCTCATTTAACTCAGATACCTCCATCTGGAAGAACTCTTTGGCAAGTCTTCGTCCATCCGGCAGAGGCCTTTCCATCAGCTTTATTTCGATGACCTGACTATCGGCCTGAGAACCCGCAGGTGGCACGTATCTGATCTTTATTTGCTGTCCGACTTTCTTTTTATCGATTTTCACATACAAGTCGATGACACTGGTAAGCTTCTGACCATCCACCTCAAGTATCATACCTCCAACGGATACACCCTTACTCTCAGCAGGGCTGCCCTTGTTTACCGATTCTACAACCAAGCCGGTAGTACTGCCTCGTTTCTCGACTCGCCCTACGGTTAATCCCAGCCGAATCCGGTGCATTCCTTCAGGCAGAAACATGTGCTGAAGGTTTTCTGCAAGCGCATCGACAGGTATAGCAAAACCTATATTTTCTGCCTCTGCTCTAATTGCGCTATTGATGCCGATTAATTCACCGTTGATGTTAAGTAATGGCCCACCACTATTGCCAGGATTAATCGGTGCATCTGTCTGAATTAATCCGCGTAGCCAGAATCCTTCCTCTATCTTGATATCTCGCTCCACCGCACTTACCACGCCGGTTGTAAGCGTGTGTGAGTAGCCGTACGGATTACCAATAGCTATAACTGTTTCACCTATCATCAGGTCACGACTTCGGCCGAGACGGATAAATGGCAATTTCTCGCTGGTTGTAATTTGAAGAACGGCTAAGTCTCTGCTTTCATCCTCGCTGACTACTTTTGCCTCAGGCTCTCGTCTGCCGATATCTGTTGTACATGTCCTATTATGACATATCCAGTTGCTGCTACAATCTTCAGAATAAGTGCAGCTACTTTCACTTTTCTAGCCATAATTGCTTTTTGCTCCTGCGCTACCATGTGCGTACAAATCAATTGATATTACCTTTGTAAAACGTGCCCCATTAAGCAATTGTCTTTGCAAACAGCACGTGGAATCCTGTTCATGGTTCAATTTGCGGTTATTGATGCTTCTGTGGCATGGATACGGGGCTGTTAATCCGGCCCGATATCGCTATAAATGTGGAATAACATTCGTTTGATCATGATTTGTGAATCACTGGAACTGACCGATACACAATTGTTCAACATATCTCCACAGAAGCAAATGTACCGTGTACTGTAGGATATCGTTTTTGGCTATAAGTGCTCGTCTCTCCGATGCAGATAAGTGCATTAGAATTTGAGCGTATAAAATAATCCCGCAAGCTCTATTGTGGCGACACCGAACTTTGACCTACCTATCTTTTTGAAAAGCGGTTCTTTTGGTTACTTACTTTATGCGCTTGCCTTTTTTGTTTGCCTCTGACGATTTCTTTTATCTTGAATTTGCCTTTCCGTGGCTTTCTTTTAAATGGACCCTTCGCAGTCGGTTTAGCCTTTTTTAGAACCAGCAAAGCGTTTTGGCACGCCTCTGCTGTGGTTTTGTTGGAATGCTTTGTACCCGCTGACAAGACCTCAAGGGCCGGCTTCCGCATTCGGCCTCGCATTTTTCGTAATCCATACGCTGCCGCGCTTTTTGTACGTCGAAGCGAATCACTGAAGAGAGCTTCTTTTAGTATATCTAGTCCGTCCTCCTGCATCCACGACAGATTGAACGCACTCTGGCGAATGGTTGATACATTGGACGAATATAGTTGTTCTCGCAGCTTCTCCAGGAGCTTTACGGATGCTTGATCCTTTTCTCGGCCTGAAGGTTTTCTTCGTTCCAACTTCATGAAGCCACCTCCTTGATTTATCGGCAATACCGCGCTAATTTCTGAAGGCAGTTTGCTTTTATTGTCCTTTGCTAATACGGCGCAACCATAAGGTTATTGTGTCAGCGAAAACTACGCAGACCTTAAATTCAACCCTTTCCCGACAAACATGAGTGAGTTCGACCCTCTGTATACTCCGAGACAGGGCTATACGCCATCTTTGTTTATCCTTGTGTTAATACGTACAATCTCTTGATGAATCAAGAGCACATAATTTATCTTTTCTCACCCTACCCCCATCTTTGAACAAATAATAAGGCCGATAATATAAGCGTAAGTTTTCCCCGGTCGACCCACATCCAAAGGGACGGTTCTTTTCGCCCGCTTAACGCAGTGTTGAAGCTTAGAATGATGGCCTCCCACACCTATATTCTTCGCCCCTTATCCAATTACGGTTCATATTGTGCACGTGACTGTCGGCTGTGTCAAATGATTTTTTGGATAATCACCACCTTTCAATTTAGGATTTCCTTAAGGGCCTATCCATCGTTTTAAACTGAAATGCGTACTCAAAACGCGACATGGATGCCTTCGGCTATTGCGACGGGAATTACTCCTCGCGTACATTTTTGCTCAGTGCATACACAGTTGTGTGTTATAATGTTATGCTGCTAAATATAGAAGACTTAGGTAAGAAGCCATCTTTACAAATATGTGGCATTAACTGATCTATAGGTACATCTATCGTCGATAAAGGCGGAATAGCGAAGATATATGTGTAGGAGCATATAATATATAAAAACGGTTTTGTAAACCTTATGCATGGAAAACTCGACAATCTGTGATAATCGATTAGCAGGGAGAATGAAATGAAGCAGTTAAACACAGTCATCATGATAATCATTGTTGCTGTAGTGCTACTTGCTGCTTTGGGCGTTGGATCTTATATTCGAAGGAACAGATTGATATCAGAAACTGGTCGAGGTTACAGGCGAAATGTGTTAGATGACGTGGGCACACCGTTACTTGACCGTGGCGACCCTACGGCAGGGAAAAATCTCTCGAATGAGGAAATAGCGGTGCTGCGAGAACAAAGGAAGAAGATTATTGAGAAGATGGCGAATTTGTCTGAGGAGGAAAAGGAGAAATTCCGGGCGCAGATTAGAGAAGGATTCCGAAATCCTTGGCTAAGAGAAAGATCAAAGTCCCGCAAAATTTCTCCAGATGAGGCTGCTAAGCTAAAAGAAAGATGGCGTTATATTTCTGGTGCAAGAGAGCCAGC
>Ga0315545_1004585_pt1 | contig 11359 bp, 7 predicted proteins | sample SalMarSW160210MG_FD_203096 | JGI IMG/M metagenome (GOLD analysis project Ga0315545, IMG submission 203096) | Salt marsh sediment microbial communities from the Plum Island Ecosystem LTER, Massachusetts, United States - Salt Marsh Sediment SW1602-10 ...
AGATGGAGATAGATAGGGTAGAAGTGGTAGAAGATCATGTTCATATGTTGATCTATGCCCCTTCGCGGTATGCGCCCTATCAGATTGTACAAATAATGAAGAGCATCTCAGCCAAGGAGGTATTTGGGAGATTTTCCTGGCTCAAAGAGCAGTTATGGGCTGGTGAGCTTTGGAGTGATGGGTACTTTGTTCGGACTGAAGGAGATGAAGTAACTACCGAGATTATCAGCAAGTACATCACATATCATAAGCATCAGCGCGATAGTATGCAGTTGGAGCTACCACTTTGAGGGTTTTAGGTTTTAATGCCCCGCAGCTCTGCTGCGGGGTTCTTTACTCTTGAGTTGAGGGAGTTATGTCCGAAGATACAATGCCGACGAGACAGGATAGTTTATCGTTTAGAACTGGTATTATTCTTATTGGTAATATTGTTTATTTAACGCTTAAGTTAATTTTACCCATAATATTGGTGCGCTTGATAAGCAAGGATGCTTTTGGAACATATCGACAAACATTTCTAGTCTTCACAACACTAACAACAATTTTTTTATTAGGAATTCCACAGAGCATTTATTATTTTGTTCCTAAACTTTCGAAAGAAAGACAATGGGATTTTCTAATACAAAGCTTACTTTTTTTAGAAGTAATAAGCATTTTAATTGCTCTTTTAATGTGGAATTTTTCAGGGCCAATAGCTCAATTTTTTAATAATTCGGAATTACAACAGTATCTAAAAATCATAAGCTTTTATGTTGTCTTTCTGCTTCCAACAGAATGTTTTGTGCCGCTTATGATTTGCCTTGATAAGCAATTTCTAGCGGCGACTCGAAAAGTTTTTTTTGGCATCATCTTTTTGATAGCCGTTATTTTACCATTGGCCTTGGGGTATACTTTAAAGCATGTGTTTTATGCACTGGTTTTAACAGGCTCTATCCAGCTTTTTATTGTACTTTTTCACATCAAAAAGGCATTTCCTCAATCTCATTTTAGCAAGGACTTTTCTTTGCTAAAACCACAACTTAATTATTCTTTACCAATTGGGTTAAGTGGTATATTGGGAGTGTTAACAAGGGAAATAGATAAGTACATGATCTCTTTTTACTTTTTACCTCAACAATTCGCCGTTTATGCAATTGGGGCAAGAGAATTACCTTTTGTACATACGATTACCTATTCCGTGAGTAATGTGATTCAACCTAAGTTGGTTGGTTATTATGACAAAAACGATCTGAATCGTTTTTTCGATCTCTGGCATCGGTCCATAAGAAAAACCGCACTGATTATCTGTCCTCTGTTTGTTTTTTCTTTTGTCTTTGCAGAGCAGATTATTTTGGCATTGTATACGAATGCTTATCTCGAAAGCGTTGTCATTTTTAGGATTTATCTCCTGACTTTACCATTAAGGATTACGACTTACGGTACTGTGCTCTTAGCTATGGGATCTTCCAGAGAGGTGATGATCAGCACAGGTATTTCCTTAATCGCTAATATTATATTGAATGTTTTGCTAATTCAAGTTCTTGGTTTGAAAGGGGCAGCCATTGCCACGACTATAGTTGTTTATATCAGTGTCATTTATTTGCTTCATCAGATAAGAGTTAAATCAAAATGGAGTGTTTACAAGCTTTTCCCCTGGCAAGTGCTATTAAGAATTTTTCTGGTATCTATTTTATGTGGATTGGCTGCATACCCATTATTGAAAAGTGGATTATCCCCGTTTCTGGTAGTTGTATGCGGCATATTACTTTATTACACACTTTTTTATCTAATAGCCCGAAGATTCAACATTCTGCATAAAGAAGAAATCAATCAAATCAAAGAATTTCTGAGAATAAAAAGCGTACGGAGGAAAGAAACGAATTAATGGGAAAAATTTCTGCAAGAGTATTAGGAACGTTTCATATTGTGTACACACCACAGGGTAAGCCGTGAGCATCTGGGTCGGTATGTTAGGGAGTTCTATTATCGCTTGAACCATTTACGATGTCCATCTCTTTAAACATCTTATCTGTGCTTGTCCGGCAGGTGGTCCATTCATACATAGTGATTAGGTTAATTGCCCACCGAATGTTTAGTAATGGAGAGAGAACATATAACAAAACGCTTTTATGTATTCAGCAGAATTGCGGACATCAATGAGGATAGAGTGAAACCGCATTATGCCCAGATTGGGGAACAGGAATATCATACTGCCTAAGAGAAATTTTATCTCTTTGATTTGTAATGGGCTAAATAAACTCATATTGTATAGAAAAATACTCTTTTGGCAAATTACATTACATTATTTATACAAGACTGTTGATGGGAGAAATGGTTACGAAAATAAATAAACGCGTACTTATGGTTGCTTATTTGTTCCCTCCATTAGGAGGAATGGGTGCGATAAGAACATTGAAATTTGCCCAACATCTACCTCCATCTGGCTGGGAACCGTACATCTTAACCGTGAAGAATGGTTTTAGCAATGTAACGTGGAATATATCGAATACACAATCTGGTTGTAAAGTCTTCAGAACATCGTCTTTTGAATTTTTGAAATGGACTGCTCTGTTAAAAAGAAAACTGAAAAAACCAAAACAAGTGGATGGTGAACTTCCAAAAACGGTGACTCAAACGAATCTTTTGATTCGATATTATAAGAGTTTTCGGGAAACAGTAGAACGTAGACTGTTTATCCCAGATGATAAAATGTTCTGGATACCCTCTGCCGTTTATCGTGGATTGAAAATTATTAAAAACTATGATATTGATTTGATTTACTGCTCTGGCGGTCCTTTTTCATCGTTTTTTATTGGTTATGCTTTAAAGAGAATAACGAATCTCCCTATGGTGTTGGACTTTCGGGACCCCTGGATAGATAATCCATATCTTGAAAAAAAAATTCGATGGGTAGAGGGAATAGAGAGAAATCTGGCAAAAAAAATCACTTCGGTTGCTGATTTGTGTCTCACAGTCAATCCCTATTGCAAAGATTATATCTGCAATTCTTTACCAAACATTGACGAGGGAAAAATTTTTGTTGTGCCCAATGGTATTGATTATGAAGACTTTAAAAAGCCGAAAAATGAGGAGATAAAACCTTACAGAAAGTTCACGATCATTTACATTGGTACTTTTCACCCTCCACGCATGCCTGATGGTTTTTTGTGTGGCTTAAGGAACTTGATAGATGATCACCCATCGTTTAAGTCTGAGATTCAATTCATAACATATAGTGGTCCATGGCGGGATAAAAGTATAGAGTTGATCAAAAAGTTGGAATTGGACGACAATATTCGAATAAAAAATTATATACCACGGAAAGAGATTTTCAAGGAATTGTTCAAAATTCATCTATTGTTGATTATAGATAATTTGTCTCCAAACGGTAAAGATGGTTATAATAGCCCTGCAAAATTCTTTGAATATATTTTGACTAACAAACCAATTTTAGCGCTGGCTGGGCAAGGCGCTCTCGCTGATCTTATTAAATCTACGGGGACGGGACAAGTTGTTTCTCCAGATTCCCCGGAAGCTATTGCTGAGGCTTTACATAAATTCTACAAACGATATTTAAGACAAGATCTATATGTCAAACCTAATCAAAGCGTATTGGCAACTTATGATCGGAAGAGTTTGACAAAAACTCTGGCTGAATACTTTGATAGTTGTTTGAATGATAAAAATATAGCTAAGAAATAAATGTTGGCTTTCTACAAGGTTAAAAAGATACCAAATTGTATACATCTGTTGTGAATTCTGACAAACAAGTTCCACTGACCAAATTAAATCGGTAGATTCTTTTTTCCATCTCAATCGAACTGGATAAATATGGGTTTTGTAGGATTTTTAGCTGGAAGTCTCTTTTTATCTACATTGCCATTACCTTGTTTTTAGGGAGTTATAGGGCTTGTTATTGTGATCCAAACATTACTAAAGAGAGTCGGGCAACAGCTACAAAATACAAAATTAGCATCAACATTCTCAAACCGGGGTTCCAATCCTGGGCATGAATGACAATGAAAAAGATTAAAGTCTTACAATTCACGAATGGAGTGTTTTTGGGTGGAGTTATTGAACATGTAAGGATTATTGCCAGTGCAATAGATTATGATAAATTTGAAGTCATTATTATCTGCAAAACTGAAGAGATTCGCCAACTCTTAAAGGAAAAACTGAAAGATTATCCTGCACAAATTATTTGTGTAAATATCAAAGATAAGTTTGATATTGGAGGCTTTAAGACATTTTTGAACTTCGTGAAGGAACAAAATGCAGATATTCTCCATATTCATTTGGCAAATATCTATTCCCCAACCATAGTTTCTTTATCGGGGTTGTTCCGAAAGCTGAAAGTCTTTTGGACCATCCATTCAACTCACGTTCTTCCAACTACTCAAGAGACATTGTTTCGGTATAAAACGATTGAACGGACATCTCGCTTAACACAGCATGTTATCGCTCCATCAAAAGCGATTGTATCCGAACTGAGAGACCGATTTAATATTTCGGGTGAGAAGATTGTGTATGTGCAGAATGGAGTGGATGTGATCAGGTTCCATCCCGAAGTAAAGGCAAAACGAGAAGAACTGAAGATAACACCTGATGTGGTTGTGATTGGTACAACTGGTTGTCTCAATCCTGAAAAAGATCATTATTCAATTATTAAAGCCTTTAAACAAGTGGCAGAGAAGTATAACCATGTTAAATTACTAATTGTTGGAACAGGTCTTTTGGATGATAAGCTCAAGCAATTTGCCGAAGATTTAGGTATAAGAAAGAAGGTGATTTTTACTGGTTATCGGTTGGACATTCCTGAAATGCTGGCGAGTATGGATATTTTTATTTTCGCCTCAACGAATGAGAACATGCCGCTATCAGTTTTAGAGGCAATGGCGATGGCAAAGCCGATTATTACTACGAATGCCGGAGGTATTTCTGAAATCATTACAAATGACCAAACAGGTTGGATTGTTCCAATGCACTCGGCTGCATCTATTGCTGAGAAAATCATATATTGTATGGAAAATAAGACTAAAGCTTCTGAATTGGGGAAAAATGCTCGTCAGTTGGTTTTGGAAAAGTATACAAATACGAGAATGGTAGAAACTTTAGAGAGGCTTTATCTACAATGCGGCCTAGGATGAAAAATACAGCAGCAAAAAAGATGTTAAAAAAAGCTGCTGTGACCCCTTTCCGTATAACACACCAGTTACTTTCTTTGTTCTCTATTAAAGGGAAGCGAAAGGTCGATCTCAATCAAATAAAAAAAATTTTGATCATATCACTTCACTACATGGGTGATGTATTATTTGCAACACCTGTCATTAGGGCTGTAAGACAAGCACTACCAGAAGCCACGATCGACTTATGGGTCAAATCTCGTTCTGAAGATATTATTAGGGATGCCCCTCATATCAATAAATTCTATGTTTACGACTACATTATAACAAGGCGTTTTGAAGACCATTATCCTCTCGACTTAGGAGGAAAATGGAAACTGTTAAAGCTATTCAGGAAAGAGCGATATGACTTAGTCATCGATTTCTCTGGAGTTATTGGCTCCACCTTGTTTACGTATTTTATGAAACCCAAATACTCTGTCGGGTTTAACAAACAGGGATTAGGATTTCTTTTCACAAAAGAAGCTGAAAAAAGCGATAAAGGACATCTTGTTGACCAATATTTATCGGTTTTAGAACGCCTGTTGGATATTCAGTCAACTGATTCGTCCTTAGAATTGAGAATTAATGAAGAAACAGAAGCGTTTGTCGATGAACTTTTTTGTGCCAAAGGAATTAATAAAGAAAGGTTCATTCTTTGCCTGCACACAACCGCAGGTTGGAAAGCAAAGGAATGGCTAGGGAATAAATTTCGAGAGTTGATTCAAAAAATTCAACTTGAAATTCCAGAGTGCCAGATAATAATTGTTGGTGGAGACACTGATATTCAAAAGGTCAATCTGATCTGCAATGACTTAGCGCAAAAACCGATTATCTTTGTAGGTAAACTTCCGCTTGCTGAAACCTCTGCTGTAATCTCGAAAAGTCATCTATTTATTGGAGGTGATTCGGGTCCTTTGCAGATTGCCGCAGCACTGGGCGTACCTACTATAAGCCTTTTTGGTCCGACGAATCCCTTGTTTTCAGCACCTCGTGGCAAACAGCATGTTTATTTGTATAAAGTGCTTGATTGCTCTGCAGGTAAGGACGAACAATACTGCGCACGGGAAGCGGGGTTCACCTGCACAACTTGGGATTGTATGAAACTCATTTCTGTGGCTGAGGTTTTTCATTATGTAAAGATGGCTATTGAAAGCCATATTTCCAACCAAGTGGAGAAAATTTGTTGAAAACGGGGCACATAAAAAATTTCCTTTTCATTTATTTTCTTCTTGCAATTGGGAGTTGCACACAGGTTTGTGAAGCATATCAAAAAATAGACATCAACGGGGACTTTGAGCGGGATCAGAATTGGGATGGTATTCCAGATAAATGGCATCCGTGGGTGCGAAGAGGGCACGGAGGCGAAGTAACGTTTATCTACGATAGAGAAGAGAAAAAGATGGGTGCCAGGTCGGTTAGAATTATCAATAAAGGAGATGAGACAAGCTGCTATTATCAAAACTTAAAATTATCCTCATCTGATAACAGTGTGTACAAACTCCAAGGCTATATGAAAACCTGCAATGTTGAAGGAAAGCGGGCGGGTGCCTGGATCGTAACAGTCGATAAAAAGGGGAAGAAAGATTTTAACTATGTTTCTCTCAGGGTGGGAGGCAACCATGACTGGCGTTTTTTTCGTAAAACATTTGCTATTCCTAAAAATGTTGTAAGTATAGATGTGCAGTTATTGATGGAGGGCAGAGGAACGATATGGTTTGATGGTTTTGAACTGGCAAGAAGAGAAATAGCTGGAGATAAAATTATTTATCGAGGTGAACAACGTTTCTTAAAGGTGGATGAGGATTCGTACCCTCTTTTTGTAGAAAAATATCCGGGGGAGTGGCTTCTTTTGCTCCCGGAAGACCCTGATACGCTGTGGCAAATGGAGACAATATATACAGAGAAGCAGGTGAAAAAACAGTTGTTTGCTGCTGACAAGGAGAAGAAAAGTTTTGCCTGGGGCATATATAATCCAGAAACCAAAGCCGAAATCGCATTTCAGGCTACAGACCTTATTCATACAGAAACTGGTGAGGTTATCCCAAGCAAGAATATCACAATTCAAAAAGTTCATTACTGGAATCAACGTACTGGTTGGCGGTCTACCGTTTATTACACGATCCCAGAACTTATTCAACCAGTTATGAAAGATACTTTAAATAGAAATAGTGTCAGTCATTATTGGACGACGATTTCAATTCCTGAAAAGACAACTGCTGGCATTTATCGCGGAAAAATTAACATCATTGCTGAAAAACAGATCAAAAAGGAAATGGAAATTGAACTAGATATTTTGCCCTTTGATTTGGTTTCTCCTGAAAAAAACTGGGCACTTTATGTCGATAGTGAACGTTGGCAAAACTATACCTCCGACGAAATTCGGATGGAAATGCAGGCAATCAAGGAACAGGGATTTACCATGCTCTACATTGGACCGTTGAACTCACAAGATTTTACTGCTCGAAACAGTCAACTCGTAGTCAGCCTTGATGAAATCGTTCGTTACATGGAGTTATATAAAGCACTTGGTTTCCAAGAACCGCTGGTTTTAAGCCTTGAACACTCTGAGGCAAAAATCAGATATGCGTATCGTAAAGCAGGTCTTGCGCTTGACGATGAAACATTCGATAACGCCTATATGAGTCTGTTACAGACAGTCAAAAAATTGGAACAGAAAAAGAAATTCCCTGAATTTGTGGTCATTATCATCGACGAGTTTGCCTACAAGTCGGCGAAAAAACAGAAAGAAGCACTCCACTTATACAAACTGGCCAAGGAAATAGGATTATCCACATGTGTCACCTCTGATGAGAAAATCGTTCGGCAAAAATTAGGCGATTTAATCGATATTCGTTCATTCAGTTCGTTGTATGTGCTTTTAACAGACGAACAAAATACGCGGGTTCGGGACGATCTCTGTAAACGAAATGAACCTTTCTGGTGGTATGGAAGCGGCTGCTACACAGGACAAGAGGGCAAGATATTTCCCAATCGTTATTTAACGGGATTGTTATTCTGGAAAAGCGGTGCTGATGTCCAATGGAGTTGGACATTTCAACGTCCCAAAGGTAATCCTTATGATGATTTCGACGGCAGTGGGAAAGAACCTAAGGACGCTTGTATTACCTACTCCCTGAAAAAAGGCAATGGATTTATTCCCACACTCCAGTGGGAGGGCATTCGTGAAGGAATTATGGATATGAAGTATATTTCTACACTGAAACATTACATTGAATTGGGAAAACAATCTCTTAGACCTGATGTTATTGTTAAAGCAGATAAGGTAGAGAAAAGACTGCAGGCAATCAAGGAACGAATACCCTGGCTCTACGATGGAGGGTTTAGCAATACGAAGGCAGATAAGTTGCGTTGGGAAATTGCTCAACTGATTATCAGATTGCAACAAAAGTTAGATTAGCTCAAAAAGGTGAAAATGCATGTATAATGTTCTGCACGTTATTACGACTCTCAACCCTGCTGGGGCAGAAACGTTACTACTCAATTTTGTCACAAAATTTAATGATGTGAATTACCAAAATTTCATCGCTTATATTTACGGCAATGGTAAATTACTGAAAGAGAATAAGTGGGAAAATCAGGTCGAAGTGTTCGATTTAACGCGAAATGGAAAGTTCGATTGTTTTTCTCTTTATCGCCTGATCAAGATTATTAAAGCAAAAAAGATTGATATTGTTCATACACATTTAGTCCATGCGGGTATTTTGGGCAAGCTCGCCGCAAGGTTTGCTGGTGTTAAACACATTGTCACAACTCGCCATTATGGGTATGAGCACAAGGAAAATAAGTTTCTATATCGTTTAGAGGAACGATTAACGGGCTCTGTTTCTTTTGTAATTGCAATATCAAAAGCGGTTAAACGATATTTGATTGAGCGAAATGTCGTTCCTGCAGAAAAGATCATCGTCATTTATAATGCGATCGACTTGGAAATGTTTAACCCTGCCCGGGCAACTCAGACATTTCAAAAAGATAGCAACAACCTGGTTATCGGCAGTATCGGCCGACTTCATCCTCAAAAAGGTTTTAATGTATTATTAGAAAGCTTCCAACTTGTTTCTGAACAGCTTCCAAACGTAATACTTGAAATCGTCGGTGATGGCGTGCTTCGTGAAGACTTACAAGATCAGGCTAAGAAGCTGAATATTGCGGATAAGGTTCGGTTTATGGGTCGTATCTCCTATCAGGAAATCGTACAAAAATTAAGACAATGGGATCTTTTTGTAATATCGTCACTGTGGGAAGGATTTGGAATTGCCATCATTGAGGCGATGGCAATGGAAAAAGCTGTTATCGCAACGAATGTGGAAGGTATTGTTGAAATAGTAGATGACGGCATTACCGGCTATCTCGTCCCGCCAAAATCTCCCACTGCTTTAGCCCAAGGGATAATTGAACTTTTATCTAATGAGATTAAACGGATTGAGATGGGGAAGGCGGCCAGAGAGAAGGTCTTAAAGCACTTTTCTATGGAGCAATGTGTTGAAAAAACAAAGAACGTCTATGATTCATTATTAACGAGTCGATTTTACAATGCGTAAAATTCGTGTTCTTCACCTTATAACCCGCCTCATTGTGGGTGGCGCTCAGGAACAGGCTATGCTCACTGCCGACTTTTTGGAGAAAAAAAGCTTCGAAGTGGAGGTTTGGTCGGGCCCACAGACTGGCTCTGAGGGCAGTCTGAAAGAGGAGTATAGAAAACGTGGGATAAAACTTGAGTTTATTCCTGAACTTGTTCGTGAAATAAATCCTGTCAAAGATTTCCTTGCATTATTCAAATTAGTCCATAAATTAAAGAGGCAGCCCTTTGACATTGTTCATACCAACAGTTCAAAAGCGGGTATTTTAGGTCGTATAGCCGCAAAATTGGCCGGTGTTCCCGTTATTGTTCATACCGTTCACGGCTGGAGTTTTCACGACCGTATGAGCCCCATGAAAAAAAATTTTTATATTACATTGGAAAAATGGACGGAACATTTTACAGACAAATTTATTACGGTAACGGATTTGGATATAAAGAAGGGATTGGATGAGGGTATCTCCAAGCCCGATAAATACCTGACGATTCATAGCGGAATTGAAATTGAAAGGTATCGCGATGTCCAAGTTGATATTCGAAAGAAGCGTCAAGAATTGGGCATAAAAGAAGATGCCATTATCGTTGGCACCGTTGCCAGACTTTCACCGCAGAAGGCGCCTCTTGATTTTGTTGAAATGGTAGCCAACGTCCATCAGGATTACCCTGATGTCAAGTTTGTGTATGTAGGGGATGGTCCTCTGCGTGAGATTGTTGAAGACCGCATACGAGAATATCGATTGGAAAATGTTATCTCTCTTTTAGGATTGAGGTGCGATGTACCAGAATTACTTCAATGTATAGATATTTTCGCTCTCTCATCACATTGGGAAGGTTTGCCGCGCGTTTTTCCTCAGGCAATGGCAGCGGGAAAACCAATTGTTGCCACAAGAGTCGATGGTGCTTCAGAGGCCATTCAACACGGTGCTAATGGATTTCTTGTGGAAGCTGGAGATGTGAAAGGGTTATCTCATTATGTGGGTTTGTTAATTGAGGATAAGAATTTGCGCGATGTGATGGGCAGGAAAGGACTCGATATGGTTGACCCGGATTTTGGTGCGTGGGATATGGTTGCACGAATATCAAGGATTTATGAGGAATTGTTAAACGGTATACATTGACACTCTCAAAGCGCTGACACAATTTGTGATAAACTGGGCGCCTGACGACTTGCCTATGCAGGCAAGGCTGCTTTTGGGTATCAGGCCCCAGCAGCGTGGCGAGAGGACTTTTATGCTTTTCTTAAGGCAGCATAAATCATGTTGACAAAAAAGAGACGATACTACATTATATTTATTAAAGGTAGACCTGTGAAAAAGAGGGGGATGGATCTCAAAGAACATTGCCTCCCCTAATTGCCTTTATGATGTGGGAGCTTGCATACTCTAAGGATGGGCGCTTGACAAAGATCCAGATAACAATTCACTTGGCCTATTCTGACTAAATTTGCATTTAAACGGAGAAAGCCGTGAACTCTTTAATTACTGGTGGGGCTGGGTTTATCGGTTCGCATTTGGCTGAGGAGCTTCTCAGGTGGGGAGAGGAGGTCTGGGTCATTGATGATCTGTCCACCGGTCGCTATGAGAACGTAACTCACCTGGTGGGGAATCATAAGTTTCAT
>Ga0315545_1004586_pt1 | contig 11357 bp, 9 predicted proteins | sample SalMarSW160210MG_FD_203096 | JGI IMG/M metagenome (GOLD analysis project Ga0315545, IMG submission 203096) | Salt marsh sediment microbial communities from the Plum Island Ecosystem LTER, Massachusetts, United States - Salt Marsh Sediment SW1602-10 ...
GGTGAAGTCGTCCTTGAACAATCTGATGACATCATTACAGTTAATGGCCATAGTTACACCCAAAAAAAATCAAATAACACTAACTTTGCTATCCTCGTAAGTAGCACATTTACAGATCCCTTCCATAATCCAATTAAATACGGCAAGTATATCGCCTCTCTTGCTAATATGCTTGGAAAAGGGGCCATCATTCAGAGGCTTGGCGATCTTCTTGCAGGCCGGAGATCAACAGAAGAGAAGATTTTAAAATGCATTACAAAACCCACCCTCAATCAAGCAACTCCGGGCGATTTGAGCTTTGTTCTTCCTTATCGATATCTAAAAGATATCATCGAGATGCTTGAAATATTGGATAACCTCGCGCCAGGTATCTTTTCAAAACACACACTTCTCTATGGTATTGAAGTAAAATTTTATTCTCACCGAATAAAATTAACAAAACATCTTGAATCCGAAGTAAAAAATCTTTTTATAGCAGGAGACGGCGCTGGTATCACCAGGGGTCTCATCCAGGCCTCAGTCAGTGGAATAATAGCAGGAAAAGAAATTGCCAGGAGAATAAAATAATAATTGAGAGAAACCAGAAATTCCTCTCAGGACTAAGGTGCGAGTTTTAAAAAAAATGCCATTGAGATTATCAATGTTCCTTTTGCCACAGGCTGATTATTTGGCTTGATTTTTATCTCCCTGGCCTGTAAAACGCCCTTTTAGTTTCTGTTTCATCAGTTTCAAAAAATCAGGCCAACAAGATTATCTCAGTGCTCTCAATGAGCTTGAGTGACGAAAGAAAACGTGCGAGAGAAAAATGAAAAAGAAAAAACTGATCTCTTTTGATTTAGATAACACCCTTATTGATCCCACCTATACAACCTTTGTATGGGAAATTGGTATCCCTCAGCTTTATGCAAAAAAACACAATATTACCATTTCTGAGGCTACGCCTATAGTGATTGCTGAATATGAAAAGATTGGCGACTCAAGCTTAGAATGGTATGATATTACATACTGGTTTAACTATTTTGAGCTTCCAGGAAGATGGGAAAATTTGCTGGAGGCACATCGGGATAAAATTCGGCCATTCCCAGAAGTGAAAGAGGTGATAAAGGATCTGGCACACTACTATGACCTCATTATTATATCAAATGCAGCCCGGGAATTTGTTGAAGTTGAGATAAAGGAAACAGAAATTGAGAATTCCTTTGCCAGAATCTTTTCAGCTACATCTGATTTTAGTCAGGTGAAAAAGACTCCTCAATTTTACACACAAATCTGTGAAATCATGGAGACAGAACCATCCAGCACTATCCATATAGGAGACCACTATGAATTCGACTATTTAATTCCAAAAAGTGTAGGGATAAAGGCATATTATCTGGATAGAGATGGAAAAAAATCCAAAGATGGTTTTACGGTAAAAAATCTCAACGAGTTTGCCACCTTGATTAAAAACCTCTCGGGCCTATCTAATTCACACTCATCCTTTTTATCGTAGCCACTTACGTAGTGTTCTTCGCTTGAAACCTCTGAATTCCAACCCCTATTATTAATGTAAGGCCTGCTGCAAAAAAGAGCGCCTGAAAGCCGGCCCATTGCCCAATGTAGCCCAAGATGATTGACCCGACAAAGGCCCCGGCATCGATCCCGCCTGTGAAGACACCAGTAATCTTTCCCCGGGTATCGATCGGCTCGTTGCGTATTGCCAGAGAGTTGAGGCATGGGAAGAGAAATCCGTGTCCACAGCCCGATATCAAACCGGAAAGGACCAAAATCGCATTTCCCCCCAGGAACATCAAAATCAGAAGGCCTCCCCCGGTCAAGGTTAGTGCATAGGGGATGATACGGTCTTCTCCAATCCTGTCTGCAAGCCTTCCACCAAGGAGCCTTGTGAGAACTGCTGCTAAAGAATAGGATATGTAGTAAAGGGAAATGAATGCAATTTCCTGCTCTTTGGCAAAGGGAGAAACAAAGCTACCGGAGGCCGCCAAACCAAACCCAAACAGAAACGCGAGCAAGGCCACGAATAGCATCTTTCTTTTTATGAAAACCGCAAAGAAGGACTGGGAAGATTTACGGGAGTCATGCACAAAAGATTCAGAGAGAGGGAGGTGGATTATCAGGCCAAGGGTCGCCATTCCTGTAGCAGCAAGAAAGAAGACAGAAGAACCGAATTCAGTGATTATTATCTCACCAATGACAGGTCCGATGGCAAGGCCCGTGAGGCCAGTGACCCCAAACATACCAATACCCTCATTTAAGCGCCCCTCAGGAACAATGTCAGCAATGTAAGTGAACGAAGCTGTAAAACATATTGCCAATCCTACGCCGTGTACAATTCGTACAAGAATAAGGGAAAGGTAGAAGTGAGAAAGGTTCCCTTGAAACAGGAGGTAGATAAGCGGAAGGACGCTCATGATACTACACCCAATAGTGTAGCTTCTCTTCCGCCCGATCCGATCGATCATATTCGAGATCCAGGGACGACAGAGAACAGAAGAAAGGGCGAAGACACCCATAATAATCCCTATGTCTGACTTAGACCCTCCGTAGCTTGTAATAAGAAGGGGAAAGAGAAAGAAGGTGCCAAAACTTGATACGGTAAACAGATTAGAAAATGCCATGGTGATAAATGATGGATTATAAAGCATTAATAAGGATTCCTTTATTTTGGATCAATTGGGTAAAATCTTTGTCTGATTTAAGATTCATTTTCCCCCCTCATAAAAGAAAAGGGCTTCTCCTTAGACCGGCTTTATTATTTAATTGGCCATTCATTTCTCTCTTTGAGAACCTCCCGATAAATTTCAAGCGCTTTATTAACCGCAGGCATACCAGCATAGGTAGCAACCTGGAAAAAGATTTCTGTGAGTTTTTTTGGGTCACAACCAACATTGAGTGCTGCATTTACATGGAGTTTTAATTCATCCCCAGCACGGATTGCTGCCAGCATAGCACAGGCAGTCATCTGTCTCTCTGGCAATGTAAGGACAGTCCTGGAATAGAGATTGCCTGTTATAAATTTTGAGAAATCGTTAGCGAGGTCTTTGTCAAATTCTCTCCACATCAGATAAGGTGGATTCAACCTAATGCCTTTCCCAAAAAGTTTGTTTGCTGTTTCCTTTGTTCTTTTTCTTATTGCTTCATCGCTCATACTATCCATCCTCCTTCTCATTGTTATTTAAACCTATCTTTATAAGTGAGATTCGTAGGTGCACGTCTCACTTGCTATAATCGCAACATTTTAGCTTTTTGAAGTTACCTCGTGAATGAGCATGGAGATGTCTTTTGTCGAGCTTTGATCATGCTACCATACTGGTGATGCAACAACCAAGATTACTAAATCTTCATTTCCTGTGTTAGCAAGACCATGGCTTGAACCAGCTGGAATCCATATGGCATCACCTGGCACCACATGCCGTATTTCCTCATCAACACTCATTTCTCCCTCACCATCCGTGATATAATAAATCTCTTCCATGGGATCAACATGAGGCTCAATCATTCTTCCAGGCGCAAGCCTTGCAGTAGCTAAAAACCCTATCTCTTTCAATGTCCTTCGATCCAGTATCATCTGTGCTATAGCCCCACCATGGGCCAGATACGTGGTATCCATAACCTCTTTGTCTTTCATATTTCTGACAATCATGGTTCCTCCACATCATATAATCATTTTAAGATTTTCGATTAAACAAATCTGCTCATATCTATTTAAATATCTCACCTGTCTCTTTATACCACATCACAAAATCGAGATAGCTCATGGGTATTTGAATTGCTTTTGAGAATTCCGTCATTCTTTTTTCTATATCAAAATACCTTCCTTTTGATAAAGAGCCTGGAATTTCTTTTATCACACCAACAAATTGTAAATTTCTTACTATATGCCTGTCGAGAATTGCAAGATTTTGCTCGAATCCGATGTTTCTTAAAAAATGGCTCGCCTCCTTATAACCAATACCCTTTACATTTTGAACAAGCCATTCTCGTGCCTTATAACCATCCCCTATCTGACTGATTATGGATTTTAGAGAGGCCTTGCTATCAAGCAAAAATTTTTCTCTCGCCTCAACAATATAAGCCGATTTCTTTTGTATAAACCGTGCTCTACTCAATTCTTTTACAATCTGACCTCTATCTCCTGTAAATAAAACTCCTTTCCTTATCATATTCTCCACAGCAGACCAGCATGCTTTCCCATTTGCCTGAGGGGTTAGAATGCAGAAAACAAGTTCAGCAAAGATCTCTTTCTTTGTTCCCTTCTTCCAGATTTTTGTAAAATCATTTAGTCGTAACTTAATCTCTTGTCTTTTAGAGTCATAAATAATTTTAATTTCTTCTCCTGGATGTCCTTTTCCGATTGAAAAATTGTCCATAACATTAAATGCTGGATTTTAGTATTGAGGAAATAGGCTTTAGTGGGTTATAAATAAACATTTTGGAAATTCTACAAATTATTGAAACAAAAAGCATCTTAGTGACAACCAGTTTATGCCACCCACATGGAATGATGGCCTGCCCTGGCGCGACTTTTCTGGAGCATTATGATGCCGCTGTAATACCTCGGGAGTATAATCTATATACCTCAGTTATTGCATGCCAGGTCTGGGCCAGGGAGTGCTGGAATAGTGGGCAAGATAGAGAAAAAACCTAATTCTTATTAAATTTTTAATGCCTCGACAGCTTGCGGCGGGGTTGCCGATTAGAATGTGGTCCATAGCTTGCCCTTGGGTTTAATACCTTTTATTATGAAAGATATCTTTAAACCCATCATTCCAATACTCCAATATTCTAATTGCTGAGCAATGCGGAGCTAAGTTCGAAAAGGAAATATATATTGACAGTTTTTAAGATTAAATACAAAGAAAATCCTGCTAATTACCGACAAAGACAACGTTCGGCACCTTCTATTCCACGTATCAAAGCAAGCGCAGATCGCAGGTTGAAAAGTGTCTTTTCAAGAATCGGGGTACCTGAAAAAGATCGTTTTCAACCAGACCCATTCCAAGTTAAAGCCTTAGCTGCTATTAAAAATACTGATTGTCTGGTTTCAGCACCAACCGGAAGTGGTAAGACATGGATCGCGGTAGAGGCGATAGATGCGATTCAGAACAATGGGGGGAAATCATGGTATGCGTCTCCTCTTAAGGCCCTTTCGAATTCCAAATTCATAGAGTTTGGGGCCCGCTTTGGAAAAGAAAATGTTGGTATAGTAACGGGCGATAGGGTCGAGAACCCGGATGCGCCAATTATTGTAGGAACTACCGAGATCCTCAGGAACCAGCTCTATGATGCCATGCATACAGGTGAGGATTTGCGTGCAGATCTTGTTGTTTTGGATGAAGCACATTTTCTTGGAGACCACGATAGGGGAGTTGTATGGGAAGAAATCATTATCTATCTTCCTGTCCGGATTCCTCTCCTTTTGCTCTCTGCCACCATAAAGAACGCCTATCAGATTGCAGGCTGGCTTCAACACTTACGGGGCAAAAAATGTGTGGTGATTGAAGAAAATGGAAGGCCTGTCCCGCTATTCCCACTCTTTTTCCATCCAACAGGAAGGCTTCTTCCATTGGTCAACAGGAGAGGTCTTGATAAAAAGGTCTTGGATTATATTAACAACCCAAAAAGCCCTCCCATTTCTACAGGAAGAAGGCTTCCCCCATTTGGAGAGATACTAGCTGTGTTAAGGAAATATAATCTTCTTCCAGCCATATTTTTTCTAAAATCCAGGGCAAATTGTGATGATGCATTAGACCTATGTAGCACACACACAAGCCGTGATAAATATAGTAAAGAGATGCTGAACAAAAGGATTGATGAGTTGCTAACACTGCACCCCCACCTTGCTCGACATAATCACCTATGGCACTTAAGAAACCTTGGTGTAGGATCGCACCATAGTGGACAACTGCCATTGTGGAAATTGATGGTTGAGGATCTGATGACAAAGGGTTTGCTTGAGGCTGTGTTCGCCACTTCCACTGTGGCTGCAGGAGTAAATGTTCCTGCAAGGAGTATCATTTTTCTTAATTCTGACAGATATAATGGGCATAATTTTGTTCCTCTGACGGCCACTGAACTTCACCAGATGACAGGAAGAGCAGGGAGAAGGGGAATGGACAATATCGGTTTTGCTGTGGTGATTCCTGGGCGCTTTTTAGATACTCCCCTAATTGCAACATTATTGAAATCTCCGCCTGAAGATGTTTTAAGCCAGATAAGAATTGATTTTTCCATGGTCTTAAACCTTCTTTTATCCCATAATCCTGAAGAAATTAAAGAGCTCCTTCTTCGATCTTTTGCTAATTATCTGAATCTGGCAAATAGGGACAAAGGGCTTAAAGATAGGCTTGAGGAAACTGGTAAAAGATTAATGAAATTTCTTCCTCACTCCCTGTGCAGCTCCCCAGAATCTGTCCTTACTATGTCAAGAAAAATAGTTGCGATAAAAAATGATATCAGAAAGATAGGAGAAGAGAAAAAAAGGCTTGAGGCTACCCTTTCTAAAATTGCCAATCTTGTGCCTGGGAGGCTATTTCTGGATAATAGGTCTCGCTTATATTGCGTTTTAAAAGCACATACAAAGAAAGATAAAAATGGCGTCCTCGCCTGTCGCCTAAGGTATAGACAGGGACGAAAAAAACCACCAAAGATGCGATTTTTTGCTCCAGAAAGGGTCTCAGCTATCCTGAATAAGGTAGTAAACATCCGATCAACTGATGACCCAAACACTTTAAAGAGGATTTTCTCTCATGTATTGTCAGATGAGCTGCCTTCTCCCCTCGAAGCCTTGCCATTAGGAGAAGAAGAGATCAAAAAAGTCAAACCATTAAAGGACCGAATCGTTTTACTTGAAAAGGAACGTGATCAGCTGATATGCAATAGATGTGAACATTTCCTTACCTGTCATGGAAGGCACAATAGGTCATTTCAATCAGTGTTGAAAGATTTCTCTCATTTATGGGATGCGGCCAATGCTGTCAGGGAAAAACTTTGGGCTGATTTTATACGGCATCTGAACTTTTTAACGGCAGAAGGGTATGTAAAAAATAATGGTGCCTTGACAGATGATGGGAGGTGGGCGTCTCAGCTCAGGATTGACCACCCTCTTATGATTGCCGAAGGTCTGAGATTAGGCCTATTTCCGGAATCAGACCCTTGCCTTTTGGCTGCCCTGATCGCTGTGTTTGTCTACGACAGGGAGATAGAGGTTGAATTTGACCAATCAAAGGTTCCAAAAGAACTTGTTGATGCATATAACAGAATGAAAAATGGTCTTCTCCCCCTTATAGAAAGGAGAACTATTAATGGATTTCCTGTAAGACCAATTCCATTGTGGGCAGCGGCTACAATATATGCCTGGGCAAAAGGGCTCGACTGGGAAAGGGTTTTAACTGTAGCAGATATGACCGAAGGTGATCTGGCCATGCTGGTTTCAAGAACTGCTGATAATTTAAGGCAAATGACATCCCTCAAAGATGTATATCCTGCTATTGCTATGACATCCACTCAGTCTATATCCCTGATCCTTAGAGAGCCTGTTGTTTATAGTTAAAAAATTGGGAATTAAGGAATTTAGTGCCTTATGAATAAATTTGAGCTCAAAAGGGGCAGTAATGTTTTTGTGGAATCCTACTCAATGTCAAATTTCAAAATACAAATTTCAAACCCGCCTGCCAGATGGCGGGCAGGTCAATGTCAAATATCAAATGACTAAATTGAGTAAAAGCTTAGACTATAATGAATCATGCCGTCACCGGATCCAATACGTTTGTCATTTTGTCATTTGGATTTCATTTGGCATTTGAGCTTTGACGTTTGGTCAATTCCGGCTTGTCCGGGTTAGACACTTAAATGATCCCTATTAGAGATACAATACGTTCAAAAAATTACCCTGTAGTGAATACAGCAATTATTGTTTGTAATATTCTCTTCTTTATTATAGAGCTCACACAGGGTGAAGGATTAAATCGGTTTATCTATACCTATGGATTAGTCCCTGCCAGGTACACAATCCCATCAATTTCTTCCTATTTTACCTCTGGCCAGCAAATCATCTCCTTTGTATCCTTTATGTTCCTTCATGGGGGGTTCTTTCATCTCCTTGGAAACATGTGGTCGCTTTACATATTTGGCGACAATGTGGAGGATAGGCTCGGTTCTCTCAGATATCTTCTCTTTTATCTTCTGTGCGGGCTCGCCTCTGGTTTCTCCCATCTCCTCATTAACTACCACTCTCAAATACCAACCATTGGGGCGAGTGGGGCTATTGCAGGAGTAATGGGAGCCTATATGATACTCTATCCTAAATCAAAGATATTGACCCTCATACCAATCTTTTTTTTCTTCCAGTTCGTAGAAATACCCGCTGTTTTCTTTCTTGGCATCTGGCTTATCTTCCAGTTCCTTAGTGCAGCATCGACTGCAGGGCAGGGTGGTATCGCCTGGTGGGCCCATATTGGAGGATTCATCTTTGGAATTATATTTCTTAAAATTCTTTTGTCATTCAAGGAACGATCTGTAGGCGAAAAAATTAGGCGGATAACAAAGAAAAATAGATCTGAAAGAATCCAAGCGATAAGGCCAGTCAGTTTTGGGCAGGATCCGGACATGTATGGAAACATATCTATCACAAAAAGAGAGGCCATCTTTGGTGCTCGAAAGCTTGTTAACATCCCGGAAGGTTTCAAGAAAAGGATGTTTGTATTAAACGTCCCCCCAGGCACCTCGGAAGGGAGAAAGCTAAGACTTTCTGGACTGGGGAGACAGTTGAATGGCAAAAGGAAAGGGGATTTCTATTTAAAGGTGAAAGTTGAGGATTAACCTTATTTCAAAACGAAGATGATGCCTCAAGTGGATACTATAGGTAGGAACACATGAAATAAATATAATGCAAAACTTGATAACTTAAATAGGAGAAAGAGATGAAACGAATCGTGATCGGAAAAACAGGGCTTGAAGTGAACAGGCTTGGTTTTGGGGGAATCCCCATTCAGAGAGTGGAGGAAGACCAAGCGGTAAAGACTGTATTACATGCCGTGGAAAAAGGAGTCGACTTTATTGACACCTCTAGAGCCTATACTACAAGTGAGCGACGAATTGGCATCGCCCTTCAGCAGACTGATAAGAAGGTCATCTTGGCATCAAAGTCTCATTGCAGGACATCGGAAGGAATTCAAGCAGATGTGGCCACGAGTCTGAAGGAACTTCAAACGGACTATATTGACCTTTACCAATGTCATTTTGTCAAAGATGACCAGGACTATAGTCAGGTGATCTCTTCAGGAGGAGCCCTTGAAGGTCTCATTAAGTCAAAGGAAGAAGGCCTGATTGGTCATATAGGATTAACAAGCCATAGCCTGGACCTTATGGATCGCGTTCTGGACGATGGACTTTTTGAAACCATTATGGTCTGCTTGAGTTTTCTCGAGCCCCAAGCACAGGAAAAGATTATCCCTAAGGCGATCGATAAAAATGTCGGGGTTATTGCAATGAAGCCCTTTTCTGGGGGGATAATTGAAAATCCAAGACTGGCTTTAAAATATGTATTATCTCAACACGGTACTGTGGTCATAGCTGGAGTGGAACATGAAGATCTCTTCGATGAAAACTGGGAGATCTTTCAAGGTGGCTTTGAATTAGAAGAGAGAGAAAGAAATGAAATTGAGGAGATCCGCAAAGCTCGTGAGAAAAACTTTTGTCGGCGTTGTGATTACTGCCAACCCTGTACAGAGGATATTCCTATACAATTTATTCTGGGTGTGCGTTCTATAGTCAAAAGAATGGGAACGGATGCATTGCGACAAGGTCGGTTTTTCGAGGCTGTTACAAAAGCCAGACAATGCTCTGAATGCGGGGAATGTGAGAGACGTTGTCCTTATCAACTCCCCATCCCGGATCTTATCAAAGAAAATCTTCTATGGATAGATGAACAACTCAAATCATTGTAGATCAATTTTGGCAAACTCGTAAAAAGTCTTTTGCGAGCGATTTTGGCCACTTTTGGAAAAAGATTCATGAAATGCTGAGCGTTAATCCGCCTCAGGCGGATTAAAATCGCCAAACTGTTTGAGGAGCATATGTATGTCTTTTTTTGTAATGCCCCATACATTCACAGTAGTGGGCCGTTTCAAAATGGTGCAAAGCACCGTGCCCTTGTCTTCTATTGCTCCGTACATCTGCACCTTTTTGAAACGCCCTGAACGGGCCTTTGTTTTGGGCATTTGACAAAAAAAGACATACATATGCTCCTTCTCAGGACCTTAGGCCGAGTTTTTGGAATTAAGCGAAGCATTTCATGAATCCCACAATGGGCATCATGAGCAAGTAAAAGGACTTTTTGCGAGACTATCAATTTTTGATCGTGGCGTTTTTCTTTTATCTGCTTCATCCCTTTATAGCTACGCGAAAAAAATGCCTATCAAGATTGATGTAAAATATCAATATGAAAAATCTGACTCCAGCTTTCATCTGGGGTAGCTGTTGACTTTACGGTTCCGAGAAGGTAATAACCGTGAGGGGGATTGACAGCTGAGCCGTCTGGTGAAAACTGAGCGAGGAATACGTGCAGTCTGAAAATCAAAGATCAATACTTAAAGTAATTTGCAGCAGTCGGATGCTGGTAGCCCTTCTGATGGGTTTTGCCTGCGGACTGCCCCTTCTTCTCACTATTACCGTATTGCAGGCATGGATGAAAGAAGAAGGAGTAGACCTGACCGTGATTGGAATGATGGCCCTGGTAGGCCTCCCCTATACTCTGAAATTCCTCTGGGCTCCTTTTTTAGATCGTTTTACTCTCCCTTTTCTTGGGCGCAGGAGAGGATGGCTGCTGGTAGCTCAGGTTTCTTTGATTTTTTCTATTGCAGGTCTTGGATTCACCGATCCGGGGAAAAATCTATGGATAGTAGCCTTCGCAGCATTTCTGGTGACCTTTTTTAGTGCTTCCCAGGATATTGTGGTGGATGCCTACCGAAGGGAAGATTTTCCTGATCAAGAGCTGGGTCTTGGTTCTTCTCTGTATGTCAACGGATACCGCGTGGGAATGCTTCTGGCTTCCGGGGGCGGGTTAATCATGGCGGATTACATACCGTTTTCCATGGTCTACCTGATAATGGCAGCCTGTATCCTGCCCGGCGTTCTTACCACGCTTCTGGCGCCGGAACCTACGATTACCCACGGGACCCCTCGAACTATAAGGGAAGCTGTTGTCGATCCTCTGATTGAATACTTCAACCGGCGGGGTGCCCTATGGATATTGGCCTTCATCCTTCTCTATAAAATCGGCGACACCATGGCAAGCGCCATGACTATTCCTTTTTACCTTGACATAGGGTTTTCGAAAACAGAAATCGGTGCGATCG
>Ga0315545_1004587_pt1 | contig 11356 bp, 8 predicted proteins | sample SalMarSW160210MG_FD_203096 | JGI IMG/M metagenome (GOLD analysis project Ga0315545, IMG submission 203096) | Salt marsh sediment microbial communities from the Plum Island Ecosystem LTER, Massachusetts, United States - Salt Marsh Sediment SW1602-10 ...
CAGCGGTATGGAGAAGACGCATGACCAGACCATAGTGAGGAAGAAAAGAGCTTTGCCCACCCATTCGTCTTTGTGCTTGAACGCTAGAAAGGCCAGTGTTGGCCAGATGCTCAGCACGATGATGAACACAATCGCAAGCGTCAGTTCTGGAGGAAGCAAGAACAGAATGGGGAGAACACCGGCAATGAGAACAAAAACGATCACCCCCAGAATCTCGCGCGCCCCCATCAAGGCCCAAAACCAGCTCTGTTCACTGAGGCCACATCGCAGCATCCATATCCCGAACGCCAGAGCACCCAAAGCGATCAATACCAGCCACACTACTGCCATGTCGGTCCTTCATCTAGCTCGACATTGATTCCGTGTCTTTCACGCTTTAACTTCGAGATTCTCTGCACAAAGCCCGAGGCGTGTCAAGTCCGGCAACATTTGGCGTCGCGAATGTGTTTATGAGATAAGTTAGTTGGCGGGCCATATCCAGGCATTCGGTTCGTTCTGTTTGGCCTTTGCTTGCGATTTGACGATTGTGAATGCGTTCTGACATGACGAATCTCTTGGCATGAGTCCGACACTATAGCTATGTCTCAAGGAGGTTAGATAAGCGTGGCAAAGCCCAAAAGGTCGGGGTCGGACCGGCAGGTTGAGGTTCTCCATTTTCCGTTCATGGCGGTTCTGTCGTGCATAATCGGCTCGCTGGCGTTCGTCCTTTTCATCTTTATCGCTCACAGCAAGGACCTGGTCGATACTTCCGCGATCGAGAAGGAGATTCTGGGCAGCCAGGAACAGGTCGAGCTGAGGGAGGCAGAACTTCTGCGGCTCGAGGAGCAATTGCAGAAGGACTCTGAGTTTCTCGCCCACAAGGAAATCCCCGAGATAAAGGATCGCAGCGCCGAACTCGCGGATTTGGAGCAGCGGTTGGCTGAGCTGGAGCGCGAAAAGGAGCGACTCCGGGCGCTTCTTGCGAGGCGCGAGAAGCCTGATGAAAAGCGCCTGTCGGAGCTCGATGATCTGCGGAGGAAGGCGGCGATGCTGAAGGCCAGCAGGTCCGTCGTGGCGGAGGTGAAGCACACACAGGCCCCTGACCTTTCAAAGCCGATTTACGTGGAGTGCCGGGAGAACGAGGCGGTCGTGTGGCCCGTCGGGACAGTCGTTGCGATGGCTGAAAGCGAGCTTGACGCGGCCTCGTTTGCGGATTGGCTTTCGGCGGCCGATGTAAAGCCCCCGGCCGATTACGTGGTCTTTTTAATACGGCCATCGGGGATCGCGACGTTCGATGTGCTCCGCGACCTTTCTGAGAAATCGGGCTTCAAGGTTGGCTACGAGCCGATTCTGGAACAGTGGGAGCTTTTCTTCTCGTGAGCTGCATTAGTTGGGGGTTCTTGTAGTTGGCACGGTCATCCAGCTCTTCTGAGATTGGTTTTTTCAGCTTTTCGTTTCTTGATATTCTGGCCTGCACGGTCGGCGTGCTGGTTTTCATGATCGCGATCATCATTCTGCACACGCTCGGGATGAGCGCCCCGTTGCCGCTTCGGAAGGAGCTTTCGGGCCTGAGTCTTGACCTTTCAAAGCTAAACAAGGAGCTTTTGAAGCTCAGGGACGAGGCGGACGAGAAGCGCCGGGCGAGGGAGACCGTGGAGCGCCTCGAGAGGCAGAAGCGGGACCTGTCGCTCAGAAAGGAGCTCGAGGAATATGTGGCGGAGTTTTCGGCGCTACTCAAGAAGTTGGAGGCGGATGAGCGTCGCGAGCAGGATGAGCTAGAGAGGCTTCGTGCGCTCGTGCCCGGCGACTTCACGATCAGAAAGCGCGAGCTTACGGTGGGAACGCCCGTCCAGAAGGCCAGCGAGAAGCGGGCGCTGTACTTCGAGTGTGAGGACGACAAGGTCAATCCGTTTTTTGGGCGGTATGTTCGCAAGTATTACGTCACAAAGGGCGTTGGCACAAGCAGCATCGTGATTCGGCGTCGGCCGGGCGAGTCGCTCGAGCAGACGCGTGAGGAATCGTCGGATTGGCGGGCGGAGATTGAGGGCATAGACCCAACGAAGGATTACGTCGCGTTTGTTGTTCGGCCTTCGGGCTTTGATATATTCATGCAACTGCGCAAGCTGCTGGGTGGCAAGGGCATCGAGGTGGCTTGGGAGCCTCTTGAGACCGGCGCTATTAACATGGTCGTCGAGGGCTCAAAGGGCCGCAGTCGGTTCCTGCTGCAATAGCGGTTTTTCAAGTCAATTCAACGAGGTGGTCAATGTTTAAGATTAGATTGGTTAAGGTTCTTTCGGCGCTGGTGGTTTTGGCTCTGCTTGTGGGCTGTGCCCCGAACCCCTACGCGCACGTCGTAACGCTTCTCGGAAGCAAGGGCCCTGCTGCGAAGGAACGGGCCGCAAGGAAACTCGCGGGCATGAAGGGCGATGTTTATATCGATGCGCTGGTCAAGGCGCTTTACGACCCGCACCAGAGGGTGATTATCGCCGCGGCCGATGCTCTGGCCAAGAGCGGCGCGGTGGAGGCCATCCCCGACCTCGAGAAGCTGCTCGGCGACGGGCGGGAGGACGTGCAGCGGGCTGCGGCGTCCGCGCTCGGCCGGATCAAAGATGTAGCCGCTGCCGAGGCGCTGCTTCGGTCGGAGGTTGCCAGGTTTCGCGCGATGGGCATTGATATGCTCGGTCGGCTACAATCTCCGGACACTATCCCGGGGCTCGCTTTTGCGCTCACGGACAAGTTCGCTGCAAACCGGCTGCAAGCCATCAGGATTCTTTCGGGGATGAACACCGAGGCGGCCGCGAAGGCGTTGAAGGACGCGACCGAAGACCCCGACCCGGCGGTTCGCGCCGAGGCCGTGAAGGGTCTCGTAGCGATGAAGGGGACTTCCGCCTTTGTGTCTCTTTCCGCATCGAGCGAAAACAGTATCGAACTTGCGAAGAAGATGGAGCAGTTGGTGCTCCATTTCGTCGAGCGAGAGGACCTAAGAGCTGCCATTGCCGCCGAGGCCAACTCCCTCGCAAGATACATGACCTACTACTGCACGAACTACGTCCAACAGGACATCTACAGCGATCACGACAAGGCGCTGACGACGCTTTATTTCAGAGACTTGCCTGACATCATCGGCGAGGAGATGGAGCTCATATCAAATGCGCTCTTGGGCGCGGAGCTCACGGACATAGCGAAGCGACAGGACAGCGACTACGTTCAGCCGGGCAGATACACTCCTCGGTCGTTCCTGTCCGCCGTGCAGCAGGAAGGCGAAGACAATGAGTTCGTGACCGAGACAGTTCGGTATCTCGAGACCGTAATCGCGGCCGACTCAAAGTCGCTCGTCGTCATAGATGGCCAACAGCCCAGGGCGAGGGAATACGCTCTGATGGGCCTGTCATACATCGACAACACAGTCGCGGCTCAGGCCCTCCTGAGGTCAGCGTCCGCCGGCTACTACGACTACTTCGTGATACGCGGCCTCGTGGACCTGGGCGTCAAGGCCAAGCAGTCGGTTGTTTCTGCGCTGAAGTCCGAGGACACGTTCGTGCGTTCGCAGGCTATGCTGGCGCTTGCTTTCCTGTCAGACCCAGAGCTCGTGCAATTGGCGGAGAACATGCTCAAGACCGAGGCGGACCCGATCGTCAGGCTTCATTGTCAGTTTGCGCTCTATCAAGCTGGTCGAAATCAGATGTTCGACGAGCTGTTGAAGGCCGCCAAGTCGGATGAGGACCAGACGGCCCTGCGGGCGGCCTACGTTCTGTGGTATGTCCGAGAATCGGTTCCGGAGCCTGTCCTGCTGGGACTCCTTTCCCACTCGGACAGCCGAATTAAGAGGCGCGCGGCCGATATATGCGCCAAGAAGCCTATCGCATCGGACGCTGTCATCGATGCACTGGTGGGGATGCTTGGGGACAAGAATAGGCTCGTGCGTTCGTCGGCAAAGGACGCTCTGGCCGCCATCGATCGCAAGGCCCTGCCGGCGCTTACCGAGGCGGTTTTAGGCACGGACCGCAATGTTCGGGAGAGCGCGGCCCAGGCGCTCGTCAAGATGGGCGGCGACGAGGCGGTGCGGCTGATTATGGGCGTGCTTGACGATGCAAGCGCAGCTCTTAGGGCATACGCAGCACAGTCGCTGGGCAATCTGGCCGACGAACTGGGCCCCTGCGAGCTGGCGGATGACGTTGCTGAGCGCCTCCACAAGATGTTGGACACGGAGAGCAGCACGGTGGTCTTGCGGGGCTGTATGCTCTCGCTGGGCAAGCTTCATCACGCTGATTCCGCAAAGAGAATCGTAAATCTAATGCAGAGGCATCCCGAAGTGGGCAAGGAAGGGGCGCTCGCGCTAGCAGAAATGAGTGATGCTGCGAAAGCAGAGAGGACTATCATGTCGAGGTTCCGCGGGCTCAATAGCGAGTACGTCGGTTTCTCTCCGGCGCATTCGGACAAGGACTATCAACAGCTGTTCTTCATCTCGTATCCGGCGGCCGTGTTGGGCAACGAGAAGGCCAAGAAGCGTCTCAAGAACGTTCTTATGCAGGGCGACTTCAAGGACCGCATCGTCGCGGCCGAGTTCCTGGGCCGATTGGGTGAGACGGAGTTCCTGGACGCGCTTATGAAGGTCGCGGAATACCAGAGCAAAGGCCTCGAGCCCTTCGATTTCTACTTAAGACGCGCCGCACAGCGCGCCGCGATTGAGATACTGCTTGCGCGCGACCGCGGCGAATCGGGGGAGGAGTCCTGAGCGCTTGATGACCACGGATTTGTGCTCTGAAGCCGTTGGGTGCTTTGGAGTGCGAGCGGGTGTGCGTCCTGAAAGCTGTGTTTGTCCGAATTGGTGAGAGGCCAATCTACTAACCCAAAGGCAGCAGACTTCGCCATAGTAGCCTGTGGCTACGTCGGCTGAGAAGGAGTTCGAGGTGTGAGGTTAATCCCCGAAACCACTGTCGTCGAATGCGTTGATGCGGCGCAGGCAAAAGGCGTGTAAGAAGCGGCTCTACTGGCTGATAGACCACGAGTTTGTTCTGCCTCGACCCCACATCACACATCCTGAAGGGTGGTTTGAACTAAGTCCGGGTCACCTGCTCGGAAGAGTTCGCCGCGCGGCGAAGAAAGCCGCACGTCCGGGTCTGTGAGGGTGAAAGCCAGTAATGGCAGAGCTACTCGACCGACGCCGCTTTCATTGGTGGTGACCTGGCACGGCCTTCCCAGAACTGCTTTCTTGGCGGTGAACGGACGACTTCAGCAACCGGGAATGATCAATCGGAGCGGGCGCCGCGTCAAGCCGCGCCGACCCAAAGCGGCGTCAAGCCACCGCACTCCAAAACGCCCAACGAGTGCAAGACCAAAACCAACTATGGCCCGACAACTGACCTTTCAAGTGCCCGATTCACATGATCCTACGATTCGCGATACCAAATCAACCTGATTATTGGGGAGTTACGCCGGGGCTCGTGCTGGCCGAGGAGATGAAAAGACGATGAGAAAACAGTCAGATGATGTCGTGCGTGGAAAGCGAGGTCAACTAGCTTTTCTGACCGGCTGCCTGGCCTCAAGCCGCCGTGAGCCCCAAGAAAGATAAGGATTTGACGCTTCTTCCTTCAGGCCGAGGGCATACTCATGCCGTGTTATGGGTATCACAGACTTCACAACTGCCAGGTTCTTCTTCTTGGCCCGCGGAAGTGCCGAAGCCGAAGACAAGGCATGTGAGGCGTTCTTGGCCTCCCAATACCTGACTGCCTCGAAGCTTTTGCCGGCGCCAACGTGCCCACATTCTACAACAACTCTAAAGTACATTTCTTGCGACCACCTTGTCAGGAGTTCAAACCCTACGTGTAGAAGTAGCAGATTCCGTGCCATACACATGATCTTTGTGCTTGATCGCCGATTATAAGGCGGATGTGGAGGGGACAGCAGCTTTTCTGGGCCCGATTCGGAGTTGAAATTATGATCGCCCAGATATGACCCGATTCCGACCACCAGTGGCGTGCATGAAGATATTAGGCGACATCCCTCAGTTTTGCGAATTGTCCCATTTGGGACAGCAAAAAAAGGCCAGTTGTCCCATTTGGGACAGTTTTACCGGATCTGACCTCCGAGGTCCCGGCGCCGAAAGTCCCGCGACCTTGACGCCCTGCCTCAGAAGTCGCGGCAGGTCCATGCACACTAGCCTAAACAGCCTCGATCTGTTGCCCTCTGGGTCTATCGCGACGGCCTCAGCCACGCGTTGCTCCACGTCGGGCAACTTGCGGGGCAAGCGCTAAAATCGAGGCAGATCAGTTTCAAAGTTGTCCCATTTGGGACAGCAGAATAAGGGCCAATTGTCCCATTTGGGACAGTTTTTCCTCACGACGACACGTGGAGAAGTGGGGAAATCCTCAGTTGCTCGGTTTGATCTTGCGTAGATGCCGGCCTCAAACCCGCAGGTTCGAGTGCCAACTGGCCCGAGAACTCACACTGAATCTGAGTCGCCCATCATTATGTGCCAGGCGGTCGCTGTGATTATCTGCTTGGCGATGTTGGGATTCGGGGTCCAGGGTCTCAGAATGAAGTAAACCAGGGATTTCCGTTTCAGGAAGCCAACAGCGCGCAAATACAGCATGTAAGGCGAATGTTTGAGGCACCAGGCTCGGACAACGTCGCAATGGTTCTCCACCGCGAATCGGACTGCCGACAGTATCAACTGAGACGCGATGAGGGGGTTGTGGTCCTTTGCTAGAATATCCGCGACAAGCGCCTCCTTTAAGCCGTCCTGGTCCTTTTTTATCCGCAGGACGATGTAACCCACCAGGTCGCCCTTGCGCTCGGCCACAAAGACGTCGTAAACAGGCTTTAGCGGGCTGCAATATCGCCAGTTGAGGTAGGCTTGATCCCGCACGACTGCGTTGCCAATCCTCCGCGAGACGTTCTCCCAGAGGGCATCCACGCGCTCATCGAAGGATTTGACTTTCCGAACCTTCCTTCCCCAGGACGGCCAGAGGTCCAGGAACCTCGAGTATAGGCCAATCTTCACCACCGCGCGCCAGGGCAAGGCCACTGCCTTGACAAGGAGCCTACTTCTGAGTTTCTTGTTCAGGAAGGGTTCAAGCCTCAAGTAGCACGAGAGGTTCAAGATGTGCACAAGCGGTATCCAGCCAAGTCTCTTGACCCCCAGGAACAGTGAATTCGTGTTCGGGAAGCCACATCCGAATACCGCGCCTTGGGCCTCAATCACGTGATACGCTATCTTGCCGAGGCGAAGCAGCCTTAGCGCGGCCTCTCTTCGACCGAACGCCATCCTGTCAACGGCCATGTCAAAGGATACGGACGCGATGTGATTGCTTGGGCCGACCTTGTACTTGATAAGGTTGAACCCCCAGTGTCCAACGATGCGGTCTCCCGCAACCGACACAAGGCTGCCCGTCCGACCGGTGGGGACCATTCTGTATTTCCAGTCCCAGTGCTGTTTTTCAAATTGCCTGCCGAATGACGCCTCCATAAGAGAGAGAGTCCCTCGAACGTGCTCTTGGTTCTGATAATCGACTATCTGAATGTCAGCTGGTGGCTGAAACTCTCGGTAACGCATCCGCTATGGCCCCTGAACTTCTGGACTGGCCACGATCTTGAATCGACCGACCTGGATATTCCCCATACACCGTAGCCCGGCCATGGGCACCGCCCGCCAGAAGTAGGTGTCCGGCGTGAGCATGCGGTAGGCTTTGTGAGCGAGAAAGTAGCTGTTCTTGATCACCCTGGCTCCGACCTTGTGCAAGAAGCAAGGGTCCTGTGTAATCTCGAGGAAGTAATACTCCGCGCCGGGCACGCTCTTCCAGTGAAGCTCGATGCCGTCCGGACCGCCGACAGGAATGCCGCCAGAGACCGGTGCGCCCGAGAAGAGCTCCACTAGGCGCTTTGCGGCGCCTGTGGCAGCGTCATTGGCCAGGACTGACACAGACAGCAGCCGACCGAGCACTGGGTAGTGCTTTGTGTAGAAGCCGATTAGGCTCTTTCTTTGGGTCTGGCGGATGTCGGCGCCTTCGTAGTTCTTCAGGCTCTGCCCACAATAGTGAATAGCCTTTGCGCTTGGCATAAGATATATCTTGTGCAGAGCCCTTCTTATTCTCAAGCACAGGTCATTGTCCTCGTAATACATGAAGAAACGCTCATCAAAACCGCCCAGCCGCTCGAACAACTTGCGCGGCACCATAAGGTATCCGCCGGGAACTCCCAAGACCTCAATCGGCGCCTCGCTGAGCCACGTCGCCCAGTCCATTCTCCAGAACTTCTCGAAGATGCTCCCTCCAAACGGCCGACGCAGAGCGGTCTGCTGAACCAGCGCGGCCAGCGGACTTATGTTTTTCAAGAAAGAGAGCTGGAACTGCATCTCATCGTCCCAGAATGTCCTAGCCATGACGGCGCCGCAGCGGTCCTGCTCGGCGAAGCCATCGAGCGAGGCGCCAAGAGCCCCGGGCAGAAGGAAGACGTCAGGATTCAGAAAGAGGAGGTATCGGCCGCGGGCTCTTTCTGCGCCGATATTGCAGGCCTTGCCAAAGCCGAGGTTTTCTTCGTTTGCGATCCGATGGAACCACAGAGCATCCCCAAACTTCTCGTTCGCCACGCCGATGGTCTCGTCCTTCGAGGCGTTGTCAATCAGGATGACCTCGAACCGAACGCCCTCTGCGGCCGCTGCAACGTCCTGTATGCACCTCTTGATGCAATCCTCGCTGTTGTAGCTGACAACTATGACCGAGAGTTCAGGGCGATCACCTCTCGCTGCGACACCACTTTCCACAGCCAGACAACCTCAATTACGGGCGAGGCCAGGGCGAACCCGGCGAACTGCCGGGCAGAAACTGACCGAATCCCTTTGAATGCCATTGCTCACCGTCCGCATCGACAATAAGGGCCTCGACCTCCGTGAGGAGATCGACCAGCTCAAGACCGCGCTTCGGTCCCATTACAAAGACCGCCGTGGCCAGAGCGTCCGCGACCGTGGCCTCCTGGGCAACAACAGTTACGCTCTGGCACGCCTCGGCCGGATAACCCGTCGTCGGGTTAAGAATATGATGATACCTCTTTCCATTGTACTCGAAGAATCGCTCATAATCGCCCGACGTAACCACAGCACGGTCCGTCAGGAACAGTGTGTACATCAGCTCTCCCGGGTGCCTGGGATGTTTGACTCCAATTCGCCATCTCTCGCCATTGAGCCGCCTCCCGGAGACGAACATATCCCCGCCCGCGTTCACGATGAAATTGTGCACGCCCGCGCCTACCAGAGCTCTGGCAGCAACGTCGATGGCATAGCCCTTGGCCAGCCCGCCGAGATCAAGCCTCATCCCCCTCGTCGGCAAACGGACGGTTCCCGAAGTCGCCGAAACCTCAACCCGGGTGTAGTCAACGTTCTGAAGGTTTCTTGCGATAGCGTCGGGCTCGGGAGGCTTGGCGCTGTTTTCTGATGCAAAGTCCCAAAGGTGATAGACCGCGCCAATCGTTACGTCGAAGGCGCCGCCGCTGAGCTCCGACACCTGCCTTGCGCTGTCGAGAACTGAAATCAATGAGGCCGGGGCCGCTACCTGCGTCTGCCCCGCCGACTCGTTGATCCTCTGGACGACGCTTCCCTCGATGTTGACTGACATCTCGTTCTCGACGCGGCGAATCTCATCAAAGGCCTCTTGGATGGCGCGCCTCAGACCCGAATCGTCGAGCTGTTCAGCCCAGGCCTGTATCTCGACAAGGGTGCCAAGCATGAGATTATCAACTTTGACGACCGTTGGCTCGTCCGTGAATCCCTCATGCAGAATCGAAACCAGAACGATTGAGGCGATCGCGACGAAGACCAAGAGAAACCAGAACGAGTGGGCGTGCCTCATCATATCAGGGCTCTACCTGTCGCGCAGAGGGCGGCATCTCATCAATGTGGGGGGCAAGAGGTATGCGTGGAGCTATCTCTGGATACGGCCTTGATGCAATGGTGATACAACTGCGAGCCGGGATGAGCGGCGGCGCGGTCGAATGCCCAGACGCCTCGATTGATTGTCGCATTAGCATTTACGATTGATTTCGCTACAGCTTGGTGTCCGGCGAATCTCCGTCTTAGGGCCATCGACAGCGACAACATTGCACCTACAACAGGCCTTGATGTGCTGCGCCCCGGAGATTACCTGCCCACCTCCGGATGACACCTGACGCTTCCCTTTATCTTCAGGTCCTTTATCCGGCACATCGCTCTTTTCCGCAGCGCCAGGTTGCTCCTGTGCAGAAGCGCGATCTTCTTCCAGCATGTCATCGCTTTTCTGAACTCGCCTCGCCGCTCATACAGCGCAGCAATGACCATGGTGGTTCTTGACACGTCGCCCCTTGGAAGGGCCGGATAGCCGGGCCGGGGTTCATCCTGAGCGCCCAAAAGCCTCTTCTCAACCGCCGACCGCTTTATTGAGGCGCGAACGTCCTCCTCAAAAAGCACCACCGCCCGCGAGTGGCAATCCTCGCTGCAATACGTGTAGCCCGCCTCCGCAACCATCTTCCTCATATCGCGGATCGGCCGATGACAGAACGCACAATACGTAGGCACAGGCCTCACGCCTCAATTCTTTTGACCCATATAATCAAGCATCCCAATCAATATCAACACAAGAATGCGCCCGAACGGCATGATTGTTCAATACCGAATCCCGGAAAAGGCTACCTCACCCCGGAAAAGCGAAGGCGGCGGCTCCGTATCGTCTGGCACGCAGCCTGCGCTGGGTACGGCTATTCGGCAGCTGTGCCCTCTGCGGCTGTGTGGTGGAGTATGACATTGTGAAAACGATGATGCCAAGCAGCCTAGCAAGGATAAGCGTCTGACGCCTATTGCTCTTGGCAGTTTGGCTCACTGCGGGTCTTTTCCTCAACGGGCTGGCCATTATTCGCGAGGCCGAAGCTCCAGCAGGCACGCGGCGCTGTCGCCGTTTCTTATCGATTGCTTCATTATGCAGAATGGCTCGATGTCAGATAACATCGCTTCGACAAACTCGAAATCCCCGTGCGACACAACAAGCCAGAACCTGATAGGCTTGCCTGCTATATCCCAGGCCCAGATGATCTGCCCAGAGTCCAGGCCCAAGTTCTGGAGCCATACTGTGTTCTTCTGCATTTCGGGTCCGGCATAGAGCAAGAACGCGGGGCTTGCATACACAGAGACAACAAACGGGGCATCGCTATGAGGTCCATGCCTTACTTCTTCGAGAACCTGACGCATCTCCTGCCGGGCAATAAGTCTCGGGCAATCATTAACTAGGTTATAAAGAGCGAAGACGACAAGGGCCACGCCGAGCGCTTTCATGGCCCGGGAAAGGACCTGCGGCTTCAACGAACGGTATGCAGCATCGAGTCCGGAGGCCAGAAACAGAAGCGCCGCCGGCGCAGA
>Ga0315545_1004588_pt1 | contig 11354 bp, 11 predicted proteins | sample SalMarSW160210MG_FD_203096 | JGI IMG/M metagenome (GOLD analysis project Ga0315545, IMG submission 203096) | Salt marsh sediment microbial communities from the Plum Island Ecosystem LTER, Massachusetts, United States - Salt Marsh Sediment SW1602-10 ...
TTGATATTGGGCGTATTTTGGATGAAACGTCGCCGAAAGGAAAATCCGGATTTCGGCTGACATCATAATACTCCTTTCTTCTAATGGGGGGCTGGTCATGGCCTGGTCAGCCCCGTTTTTTTTACCCGTTTCCGTGTGTGAATCCTATCGAACAGCATTAATGTGGTCTGTTTCCGAATTTCTCCCGTCTTTTATACCGGAGAACCGGACCGTCAAATCCTGAAGGAATAAACCTTTCTTCGGATATTTCGTATCTTCCCGCCGACGGCTAAAAAGCCGTTCATTTTCCTCGATCATTCTTTGCGCATTTTTCTTAAGATGCCGTAATATCCCGAACCCGAAACTAAAAAATCGGAACTTCTTTTTTTCTTCTGTTCGGTGTCCAGGTCCTAAAATAAACCTGTTCTCAGCAGCTTAGTGACATATATCGGGAGACTTTCAGTTATTCTCGAATGTCACCGGTAAAAACTCTTGACTTTTATGTTTCAATGCGATAAACTACATCCATAAGTCGTTCTCGGGGGGTAAAAAAATGGGGGGTTCTCAGCGTTTCCATATTGAGTTCCCAAGTCAAATTGATTATTCGTCCGATGATGCAGGCTTAGGTACGTGGTTTAACCTGTAATCAATCGGTTCCTATCCGGGCGTGAAAGTAAGGGAGGCTGAAGTTTCGGTTTTGTCAGGGATTGAGAGCGATTGAAGATTGACTTAACGAGGGACGCGAATCGAGAAAATATTCACCTGCCGGTTTTTGTTCATGGTGGTGAAGTTAATATAGCATGTTGTTTTGGGGGAGCAGAACGATGAATTCAAAGTCGCTGAAGATCTCGGTAATTATCTTTACAGCAGTTGTTCTTTCACTACCGGGCGAATCGAAGGCCACCTCTTCTTTGGGAGCCGTCGATATTTCCATGACCGGTTTTTATGCGTACGACATTATGGAAATATGGGCCGGTGGCTATATACAGGGAACCACGCATTCGGGAATCTCGATGCTCGAAAAGACGGATGGTTATGGCCAGGGGAACCTCTGGGCGAATGGTCCGATCGGCGCGGTGTGCATCGAATTATATGAGGCCCCTTCAAATGACTTGTTGAGTTACAACGTGATTATGCCTGAGAATGGACCTGTTCCGTCGGGTTATTCGGGCGGGTCGATGGGCTATACGAAAGCAAATTATCTCCGGGAATTATGGGGGAGGTACTATGATTCATCCTGGGCCAGTCATTCATATACCGAGGCGGACAAGATTTTTGCCGCAGCTTTTTCCGCAGCGGTCAAAGAGATCGTCCACGAAGCGTTGCCGGGTTCTGTGTTTGGATGGGATGTCACGGTTGACGGGACCGACGGCGACGAAGGTTTCCGCATCGATTATGATTATGCGAGTATTGCAAATATGATGTTATATTCTCTGGACGGTACCGGCCCGATGGCGGACCTGCGGGTGTTTTCTTACGACGGCGCCCAGGACTATCTCGTGGAGGTTCCTGAGCCGGCGACCATGGTGCTGCTCGGTTTGGGAGGAGCTTGGGGTTTGCTGCGCAGGAAGAAAACAGCCGCTAAGTAAACGGATTCGCTGAGCCGATATACGATGATTTCTCGGTCCGGGATCGATTTGCACCGGGCGAGATTCCTTCGGAAAGGATTTTTATTTTATCATCTTACTAAAAGAACAGGTAAACAGTAATTAGGCCGGTTTGATTAACGATCGGCAGAAAGGGGGGCATTAACAGGGCAGGATTATTGTTGAATCTAATCCGGCTGATTCTATCCGATGAATCGGCAGTGCGGTTCGACACGCTGCGATTTATTCGCGGCCTAAGGAAAAACAAAAATGTTGTATGGGGAGGCATTTGTAATGAAAAGATTATTGTTTTTTTTAACGTTGGTCTCTTGTTTCAGCGCACCGGCGTTAGCTACTACTACCATCGAATTCAGTCCCGACACGACTACCGGCGGAAGCTGGTATTACGACGGTGCCGGAACACTGAGCTTCAACCAGCAGATTGCCATCGATAGAGGAATGGGCAGCAATTACGATGCGCTGGTCGGCTCGCTGGTTTATATACCGGCATTCAACGTAAGTGCCGATTCGTATGGTACGTATAAATTGACGCCGTTCGGCACAACGACCATCTCGATTACGAATTCGGACGGCAGCGCCACCTATTTGACCGGTACTCTTCATACCGGCGACCTGGTTCCGGTCGGGACAATAGGAGCGGCGTACACCCAGTTCCAGGCTGACATCACCAATATTGTTGTCACCGCGGCGGGCCAGTCACTCGGCTCGGCGGCTCTGGACGCAATTGTCAAATCGGGCACTACCGCACTCGATTTCGAATTGTCGCTACAGGGTGGAAGCGGAACCAATTATCACACACTCCTACAAATGTTGGCCGGTGGATACTCGGGCGGTAACGGTTTCAGCGGAGCTATGTCGATTCCAGAACCGACAACGATTGCTTTGCTGGGCCTCGGCTCACTGGCTTTACTAAGAAAAAAACGCAGGGCATAAATCAGTTTGTTATTTACTACCTTCCGGGGCTGTAAGCGTTCGCTTGCAGCCTTCTTTTTTTAAGCATCACATATCCCGGCGTCTCTTGATTTTAATAATATGTCACGGTCAAATGTTCCAGTCCTTGGATTTCTTCACGAACTGGTTTTGCATGATAACACCCACAGCAGTCGGCACCATCAGGGCCACGGGCAGAAACCATTTATGATTGAATACCAGATATTCCACCTGCGCCGAGGATCTCGGATAAATGTATAAAAGCGCCAGTGCACCGACGACGACTAAGCCGCTGCCCCAAAGACTGGTAAAGAGCATCACCGCCGCTTTGAAAATGATAAACGAGATCATTCCCCCGGCTATAACACCGACCAGGGCGCCGGCCCAGATGTATTGTTCGGTAAGGCCACATGCGTACCAGAGAGCCGATGTAAGTATTCCCCCCGCGGCCGCACCCAAGATGCTGATCGCCCATCGCATCAACGGCACAGAAAGAACCGCCAAAAGTCCCATACATACCAGTCCGCCGGCAAGCTGATTGTTGAGGCCGTTTATTCTTTCGACGATTGTCATTCCCAAAACCAGACCGGCAAGCCCGAAGTTTATTACCACTAATATCTTGAATACCCGCCAGCCGTAGAAAAGACAAATCGTTCCGAAGGATAAGAAAGTAAGCGCTTCAACTACATTTAACGAAGTGATTTCATTCCAGAACGCCTGTATCGGGACAATTCCTTCTTCTGCGGCTTCCGTAGTCGTGCCGTTAGTGGCGGCCCATGCAAGAATATTTAAACAGTTCATTCTATTCTCCTTTACATTCAACAATAACTTCAGGAAACAGGTGACGGAATATAGCGATACGCCAAATACCAAACCTATACCCTGAATCCTAATATATATTTATCGGCCTGCCTGCATTGTTTTCGTTAGATAGTTGTCCTTGGGACTCCATACGGAGGGCGGCCTATCGGTTCTGCAGAGCTGGCGAGGCAGGCAAATCAGCTTCTTTTGGAGATAAATTGGGTTTGTTTTCAATTTTTTCTTCTGTATTCTGGCTTCTGTATTCTCCGTAAGGAGTCCCTAGGACTGTGTTCTGCCGTAATAATTGGCTTTGTTTTGCATTTTTTACCCCCGGAGCAGGTCCGGGGGCTAACCGTTGGTTGATAACCGCCTCATCCATTTCAAACTCCTCCGCCTCAATAGCCTTATTTGCCTGCTCTAACTGGCGTATTAACTTACGCTTATGAAGCTCGTCCATCGTCTTGTTCAGGCTGTTTTCGATTCTCCGTTCGTACATCAGCAGCCGTTCCAGCACCCGCGAATTGGACATATCGCTGATAGCCACCCTTCCCAGCACCAAATCCGGACAGGCACCTCTTTTGTCGTCCCGCATTTCTTTGGGCTTCATCGAATTGATTTGCTTTTGCATGGGGCTTGGCTCATCTCGCTCGATCATAACGTCGAAAACCTGGTCCTGGATGTGTACGACCCGCTGCAGCCGCCATCCAAGGCCGACAATCCGCTCGGCTAACATTGTCTCCACCGCCCCTTGCGGATCGAACTCTTCCAGTAATTTCTCCCGGAAAATCTCGTAATCTTCCCTGTTTTCGCCTTTTATCAGCGTCTCCAGTGCAAAAAGCCCGTGTTTTATGGCATTTTTCGCCACGACTTCCTTTCCCTCTGCACTCTTCGGCCCAGTCGATTTCTGCGCATTTTGACGGTTGGCAAGTATTTGAGCTATGCTTGACATGATGTTTCTCCCCATATAAAGATTTGTTGTAAATTAATTGTTTAGCCGTTGACGGTACGGCTACGGTGACCCCCAGACAAGTCTGGGGGCTAAATATATTTGAATTCCGCTATACGTTAAATCCTATTGTTTTCCGCTACGAACTCTCCATAGTTCGTTAAGTATTATACTAACTTTCCCTTGGATTGCAATAAATATCTTACTTTTTTATAAGAATTTATCCAAAAATGCTCCTGACCCCTTTTAACCCTTTTAACAAAAAATCAATACTTTTTGTTTAAGTGATTTGGTATAATACTTTCATGACCAGTAAAGAGATTGCGATAAAGACGATAGAGAATTTACCTGCAGATGCGTCATGGGAAGATATTCAGGAGCGCATAAATTTTATTGCTGCAGTCCGTAAAGGTCTTCGTGAGCTTGATGACGGCAAAGGAATATCCCATGACAGAGTCAAGGAGGAGTTTGCCGAATGGCTTACAAATTAATCTGGGCTCCTTCGGCACGTTTTGATCTGAAAGACATCGCATCCTATATCGCAGAAGCCAATCCCGGGAATGCCATTCGTTTTGTTAAAAGCATTTTTAAGAATATTGAACGTCTAATTGATTTTCCTGAATCCGGCCGTATTGTTCCCGAATTTGACGATCCCTACATCAGAGAAATAATTCGCAAACCATGCAGAATTATTTACCGTCTCAAATCCAAGGATAAGACAATCGAGATAGTAAGAATCTGGCATGCCGCACGGGGAATACCTCAAATATAAATGGCTACAGGTCATATCCTACCAAGCCAACTATTGACATTTTTTCTGTGAAATCCGCGGTTTTTTTTCATTTTGTAATCAATATTTACCCTACCACATACGCCTTATATTTATAGGGTATAGGTTATGGCGTATAGGGTTTAGGATTTTTGTGATTTGTGTGTCCCCAATACCCTAAATCCTATCCCCTAAAAACGGCTTGCTGTTTAGCCGTGGAAAGATATAATTTTAACCAGCAACCTTGAGCGAGCGACAAAAGAAAGAAGTATTAAAGCGAGTTTTTCAATGGATTATTTAGAGGATGTCAGGCTTTTGCGAGTGGGAATTTTAATAGGTGACTATCCCCTAGTTTCCATTATTTGGAAAGGAGCTTAAAAACTTACATGGAACCTAATAAGGAATAAATGATGGAATTGATAAAACTTTTCGTAGAATCTATTGTGGAGATTATTCACTATACCATTTGGCCTGCTGTTGCTTTAATCATCTTGCTTATTTTCCGAAAAGAACTTACGTCTCTAATAGGTCGCCTCAAAGAATATGAGGGGCGTCACGGAATCTTTCGGTTTGGCGATACAAAAGAGCAACCTGTTCCGGCGCTTGCAGAAAAAACTGAAATACCTACTGAGCTATCAAATGAAGCAAACAGAATATTAGCAACGCTTTGGAACCGTCAAACGTATCACTTCAAAGATGATTATAGTAGACGATGGAGTTTCCGAATCATCCCTAACGCTGATCAATATGGTGTTTTTATACTAGGCTTTGCTGAACTTCTTAAGTTAGGCCTTATAGGTTGGACACGCAAAGATGGTCAAGCTCTTCTGACTGACAAGGGCATAGATTATATTAAGGATCATCCCGAAATACGAGATTATGAGGACATTTACAGATTCTGATAGAAACTAGGGATAGCCACCCCCAAAAAATTAACAAGCGAACAGTTCGCCTTCGCTTAGGCTTAGCAAGAAAACAGTGAGTGGGCCTAATAAATAAAGTCCCTAATAAATATTTATTAATTCATTTTAAAATATTATAAAGTGCTGACATGAATAAAATGCAAAAAATTGTTTTTCTAACCGGAATTCTTGTTTTTGTTCTAATGGGGCTTTATCCACCTTGAATTTATAGAATTGATTCTTTAAATATTCACCAAGATACTGATTTTGGATATCATTTTATAACTAACGCACCAAGGAAAAGTGCTCCGCCCCATGCCGGTTCTTCTATAATTAATATAAGGCGTCTTTGTGTTCAATGGAGTTTGGTTGCAGTTGTTACTTGTGGGCTTGTTGTAACTCTTAAAGACATAAAGAAAGATAAAGAAACTGGAAAAACTAGTTCCAGCCAATGAACTTGTGGAAAGAAAACGGTGAGCGGTACTAATAAAACCGAAAGAGGAAGATATGATTGAATATAGAGAATACTTATTTACTGCTATTAACAACATCTCTCTGAAAAATACCAAAGAAATTTACAACAAAGTCCTTAATGTCTTGCTGTTTATCAATGATCGGTCAAAGGGGGAGCATAATTTACTCCTCGTGCAACCACGTATAGTTCGCCCAGAAGAAGTAGGTTGGCCTGAGATAGAGAATATGCTTAATTCCAAATCAACTAACTCAGTAGAACTAATCCCAACCAATAATGAAAATAAAACATGGCTTGTCGAAATAAACCAAGAGGGAGAGTCAAACGAAAACGAATTTAATATAGTAATGAGCTGTAGAGAAATTAAAAATTAGGGACAGCCACTATAAACGATAAATGATAGACGATGGACGAGCTAAAATATATATATTTACAAATGCGGATGAGAGGAGTCGAACCTCCACTCCCATAAGGGAACAGGCACCTGAAGCCTGCGCGTCTGCCAATTCCGCCACATCCGCGGCGATAATCCCAAATGCCATTACTAAATAGGGACGGACCCTATTAAAAGTAGTTCTTTTATATCATTCATTGAAGATTGCCGCCCATTCGACACTTCGACCTTGCTCAGTGCAGGCTTTGCTCAGTGCAGGCAGCCTACTCCGCCGAAGTAGTTAGGGCTACGAAGGCCGGAAGGCTACGAAGCCTCGCAAAGACAGAGTGACATCATCTCGGTGCGATTTCATCGCACCCTACCGCTAAGGAGGAGTTATTCGACAAGTTATTTCGAATGCCTCCACTAAATAAATTACCAAAGGACGAGCTTTTAAAAATTCGACACCGATACCCAAGTCCAAAACAGGCATTTTTGTTTTTGGATCGTAATTTTTCAGAATACAAACGGTATTTTAGACCAAAAATGGAGAAAAACTAAGTAATATAATAATGAATAATAGGGACGGACCCTATTAGAATTTTATGAATAGAAAACCAAGGAGGTTTACCAATATGTGTTTTGAAGATTGCCGCCCATTCGACACTTCGACCTTGCTCAGTGCAGGCTTTGCTCAGGGCAGGCAGCCTACTCCGCCGAAGTAGTTAGGGCTACGAAGGCCGGAAAGCTACGAAGCCTCGCAAAGACAGAGTGACATCATCTCGGTGCGATTTCATCGCACCCTACCGCATATTGCTTCCCAATGTTTCATATTAAAAAAATGCTAATACGTAAAGCGCGTACGCGCTTTACGTATTGAGATTATGTTGGAAAGGTGATTTATTTTAGAAAAGGAGGACGTTTACCGTAAATTTACGAATGACGATGGGGGATGGATGAAGGACGAAAAAAAATAGCGGATTTATATTAATGGAGGATTGCTGCCCATTCGACACTTCGACCTTGCTCAGTGCAGGCTTTGCTCAGAGCAGGCTGTTCGGCAAGCTCAGGATGACGATGAAGGATTGTCACTCGCCGGCCGTAGAGCCATCCCTGCCACGGTCGGAGTTGATTTACCGGTCTTCATCAAGACGTCGTTGAAATGATGAAGGTCCTTGCAGGAGATATAGTTCCATCCAAATAGAGATTATTTCAGGGCTTGACTTCCAGGCACACCACAGAAGCAATGGGGTCCGGTGCCTCATCAGGGAGTTTAATCGCAAAGGTGGTCTGGTCGCCCTCGGTCGTCACGCTACCGTCCAGCACCGTCCCGGGATCCGCCAGAAGGCAGGCCTTTACGAGTTGGGCCTTGAAGGACGAGGACACGATAAACTTGCCATCGGCCGGCCATTGGAAGATATGAAGGTAGATCTTGCCCGAGCCGTCGGCGTTGAGCTTGCTCGTCGCACGCCAGTCCCACACTACGGGCGTGCGGCCGCGGCCGCGACTCCGTCCCGCTCCCGATCCCTGTGCCGGGGCACGCGGAAAGGGATTGGGCCCGGTGGCGTAGATGGCTTCTCCGTTGACCTTCAGCCACTTGCCCATTTCGAGCAGGCGGTCGATTTCCGGCTGCGGGATAAGGCCTTCGGCGGTCGGGCCGACGTTCAGGAGGTAATTGCCGCCCTTGCTGGCGATGTCGATGAGATTGCGCAGAAGTGTTTCGGTCGATTTAAAATTGGTGTCGGTTGACTTGTAGCCCCAGGTGTCATTGATGGTCATGCACGTTTCCCAGTCGCGGCCACCGGGGTAGCCGGTTGCGGGAATGTTCTGCTCCGGGGTTTCAGTGTCACCGCGATATCCGGCGCCAAGGCGGTTGTTGGTAATGATACCCGGCTGCAACGAAAGAAGCGGCAGCAGCATGTCCGCCCGCTCTTTATTCATGTTTATCGGCGTGTCCCACCACAGAATACCAAGCTTGCCGTAGTTGGACAGAATCTCCTTCACCTGCGGTACTGCAATCTTGCGAATGTACTCGTCCATGGAGCCATCCTGGGCCGTATCCCAATGCCCGCCGGCGGCGGCCCCGCCCGGATGATTCCAGTCCTGGGCCTGTGAATAGTAAAATCCCAATACGATGCCGTGCTTGCGGCAGGCCTCCGCCAGTGGCTTGAGGATATCTTTGCCGTAGGGCGTCGCATCGACCACGTCCCAGTCTGTCACCGCGGAATCGAACAGGGCAAAGCCATCGTGGTGCTTGGACGTGATGACGATGTACTTCATACCCGCCTCTTTGGCCAATTGGACCCATGCATCGGGATCGTATTTCACGGGATTGAACTGTTTGGCGTATTCCTTATATGTGGCCACCGGGATCTTGGCGCGGTTCATTATCCACTCGCCGATTCCCGGGATGTTTCGGCCTTCGTAAACGCCCGCAGGTACGCTATATACACCCCAGTGGATAAACATGCCGAAGCGTGCCTCACGCCACCACTTCATGCGGGCATTATGCTGCTCCCTGGTTTCTGTCGCAGCAGATGCCGCGGAATTCATTTGTGCCTGCGTGTTATATACCGGGACAATGCCTAATATAACACAGGCAACAAATGTTAATATCATTTTCCTTATCATTACCAATCTCCTTTTGTAATAAATGTTAAAAGCTGTATGCGTTTAATTTATTGCGTCACCTTAACGACACCTGCCGAAAGCGGGGGCATTGTGAATTTGACATTGCGGTTTTCGATGGTGACGGTGGCGGGGATTACTTTGATGTTGTCGGGCTTGTCGAGGGAATTCTTGGCCGTCAAGGCACCCGGAGCTATGAGCTGCATTGTGGCCGCTTTCGGTGCCAGGTCACCGTCGAGGACAATGGCTGCTTCCACGGCATTGTCGGTGGGATTGACCGCTTTCAAGAACACGGTCTGCTTGTCGGCGGAACGAGTGGCGACGAAATTTAGAGGACGGTCCGGCCCATCCACCGCGAGGAGGTTCGGGGCGAAGGAATCTCGCCAAAGTTTCATCACTACGTAGTTGCCGGCAGGGAACCAGGTGCTCTGGTCGAAGTTTATCAGGGCGTTGTCCCACTGGGTTGTCACGCCCTGCCTGCGCATGAACAGAGCGGGGCAGGACATTGTGACGATATCGGCCTGGCGCTCGAAGGCGTTAAGAATGGCGCCGGCGTAAAGCCCCATGCGCCAGTTATTACCCTGGCGGTTTTCGGTGAGGTTCCATTCAGAGACATAAACCTCGATGTTGGGATTTTCAGATTTCTTGATGATCTCGCCGCGGGTCTTGAGGAATTGTTCGTAATTATAGGGATCATCAATATAATCTGCAGGAACGAAGATACCGTTGTAGTAGTGTGGCGAGATGATATCGAAAAGCTTGCCGGCCTGTTCAATCATACTCCCATCCCAGTTGATCTGGTTAGCCTGGCCGCGGGGTGTTTCGTAGCCGTAACTTCCGACGACAGAGAGCTTGAGATTGGGATACTTGGCACGGATAGCGGGACAGAATGTCTTGATGACCTCGAGGTATCCGGAGATCTGCATGCGCCAGGTTTCGTTATCGATTTCGAGAGTCTTGAGCTGATAAGGCTCAGGGTGGCCGTTGGCTGCTCGTTGCTTGCCGTACTCGGTCGTTGCGTCGCCCATGCAGTATTCGAGCAATTGGAGGGCGTCCTCGACGCCGCGACGAGTGTTGATCACGATGATGGGCTCGGCCTTTACCTTCTCGCAGAACTGGATGAATTCGTCGATGCCGAATTGATAGGTATCGCGATCGTTCCATTGGTCGATTGGGTGGGGAAGGCGTTTTTCACGCGGACCGATCATGTTCTTCCAGATGTAGGAACTGGCGAAAGACCCGCCGGGCCAGCGGATGGAAGCTGGCTGGAGATCGGCGACGGCTTTGAGCAGATCGGGGCGATAGCCGCCGGTAGCCAGAGCCGAAGCGGAGAAAAGGGAAATCTGGTCGACATTAACCGACTCCGACGGCGGACAACTGATTAGCAATGAGGCTGCGTTCACGGTGCTTGTTGCAGTGAATTCGACGGTGAACTTCTGCCACCGGGCCGTCAGAGCCGTGAAGGTCTTGCTGAATACCGGTGTGTTGCCATCATAAAATGTCGCGATGACGTTACCGTTACCGCGTGCGTAAAGCGAGAAAGTGTATTTCTCGCCCTGCTTGAGGGCTATATTCCGCTGGCATATACCCGGTCCGTTTGTCGAATTGCCGCCGGACTCAGGTGCAATGTGGACCGAGACGTCTGCATTAAAGGGATTGTCCCGGTCTATGGAGACTTCGTTTGCGTCGCCGAGAAGCTCCCAGTTCCGCGGAGTTGTTGGGGTCAGAGTGGTGCTCCCACGACGCATGCTGCGTCTTGTTCTGGGGGGACGTAATTCCATGGTGCCGTTGAGAATCTGGTCTCCCCAGAGCCCGCCGTGGACGGAGTTGAAAATATGTTCGAGGAATTGACCGTATATGCCGGTGCTGACGGTCTTGGTGGTTTGATCAGTGTGAACGGTAAGTGACAGTTGGGCCTCGGTGGGAGAAGATATGCCGAGCCCGGTT
>Ga0315545_1004592_pt1 | contig 11352 bp, 8 predicted proteins | sample SalMarSW160210MG_FD_203096 | JGI IMG/M metagenome (GOLD analysis project Ga0315545, IMG submission 203096) | Salt marsh sediment microbial communities from the Plum Island Ecosystem LTER, Massachusetts, United States - Salt Marsh Sediment SW1602-10 ...
CCACATACACATGGTAATTTTTCTTAACTAGTTTTCCTTCCAGAGCCATTCCTACTCCAAGACTTAAACCCTGGCCTAAAGATCCTGTAGTCATATCAATACCGGGAGTCTTTCGCATATCAGGATGCCCCTGCAAGATACTTTCAAATTTTCTTAGTGTTTTTAATTCTTTCATAGGAAAATATCCTCTCATAGCAAGACAGGAATACCAGACAGGACAGGCATGTCCCTTAGATAGAATAAAGCGATCTCGTTCAGGCCAGTGTGGGTTACTTGGGTCAATTTTTAAAATATCAAAGTATAGTGCTGTCATAATATCTGCTGCAGATAAGGCTCCTCCGGGATGTCCTGAATGAGCTGTAAAAATCATATCAATAATATTTACTCGAACTTCTTTGGCTTTTTCTGTAAGATATTGAATTCTTTCTTCAAAATTTTGGAATTTATTATTCATTTTTCCTTCCCTTAAATGTTAGTAATTCGGTATATTGAAACAAAATAATATTTGTTATAGATTTTTTTAGTGAAAGAAGCGAGTTTAATGTTGTACCGTTTTGATAGCTTAAATTATAAAAGAAATATTCGAATCAAAATAAAATAAATTTCTAAATTGTTATATATATTTATATAACAAATTTTTCAAAAAGTCAATATTGTATACAATATTTATTGACTTATCTAATTAGTTATTATATATTGAAAAAAAGTATCAGAATAGGATTTTCTCCAGCGAGCGTTTTCGTTTATTGTAAAATCCTAGCAAATTTTATGTGATATCATTACAGGAGGAAAATATATCCTTTGTTTATAAAAAATGGGAAAGACCGTTTAGTAGAACCAAAGGGCTAAATTGCCAGGCTTTATCAGATATCAGTAATCCCTATTACTTATCTTGCAAACAACTGATTGTATCTTGTGATGATTTAGAGAATAAGCAGAAGATGTCATTATAAGACCGAAATAATTGTATGCCTGGAGTAAAAGATAAATTAAATATTTAAGAAAAGCAAGGTAAGGATTTAAAATCCGAATAAGAAGAGCGTTATTTATGTTTGTTAATCTTATCATTTCATTGGGATATATTTTTTTTGGGCTAGTAACAGGCTACATTATTCAACAATTAGAAGAAAGAAAGATTATCCATTTGCCTATTAGTCTGGAAAAACTTCGTAAACTTCTCCAAAAGATTGGACTTTTGTTTTTTATGCCCATTTCTTTTATTGGGGCTTTATGGATGGTTAAAATAGATAATCTTAAAATTATAGCTCTTCCGTTTCTAGGAATTTTTGCTCTTCTGATGGGAGGAATATTGGGATTTGCTTCAGCAAAATTATTCAAATCAAACCGGAAAGATACAGGTTCTATGTTTATTTGTGGATCGTTTACAAATATTGGTTCTATCGGAGGATTAGTATGTTACTTTTTTTTGGGAGAAAAAGGGTTTGCTTTATTTCCTATTTATAAATTATTTGAACAGGTCATTTATTATGCCGTAGGATTTCCTGTTGCAAAATCGTTTAGCAATGATGTCATAAAAAAGGGAAAGATTACATCACGATTGAAAAAAGTTTTTACGGATATCTTTGTCATTGTCGCTTTGGCAAGTATTGCAATAGGGGCTTTTTTAAATTTATCAGGCATTGAAAGACCGGAATTTTATAAAACCATTAATGCTATTTTTATTCCTGGAGGAACTTTAATCCTTTTAATTTCTATTGGATTGGCTGTGAAATTTAGAAAAGTAAAAAAATATATAAAAGAATGCATTGCAATTTCTATTATAAAGTTTATATTTATGCCTTTAATTATGTCTACTATCGCTATTTTTTTAGGTTATGGTATTATAGGGGGAGGCTTACCTTTGAAAGTTATCATCATTTTATCTTCAATGCCGGTTGGTTTTACCGCACTGGTCCCCGCCTCAATATATGACTTAAATTTAGATTTAGCCAATTCTTGTTGGTTAGTTACCACTCTGAGCCTAATTGGAATTTTACCCTTATTGTTTTATATCATCAACCTAATTTAGACCAGGAATTTTTTAATAACGAATTTAACCTAACTTAACTTGATATTTCTATATTGGTGAATATAAAATACACCGCTTTTGATATAATATCACTAAAGTATATATTATTTTGCATACAATATCTGTCTTGAATATTATTTTAATTTATTATATTATGGTTGTAACCCAAAAAGAAAACAAAATGGTAATGTAGGGATATGATACATCGTGCCCCGACAGCATAATTATAATCAAAAAGTCATAATTTATTATAAAATTATCTGCAACGCACAATATATAAGATCCGTTGAAAATATTTTTAGCTTTTTGGGAAATAACCATATTATAAATATTAAAAAGAAGGCACAAGATGTATAAAGTGAAACATATAGATTTATCTGAGAAAGTATATTCTACCCTAAAAAATATGATTCTTAAGGATGAATTAAAATCCGGAGAAAAACTTAACCAGGAAAAATTAGCTCAAAAACTTGGTGTTTCAAGAACTCCTCTTTTATCGGCATTTTCCAAACTTGAAAAAGAAATATTGATAGAAATAATACCAAGAAGAGGTGCCTTTGTAAAAAAATTAAATTATAATGAATTTATTGAACTATATGATATTAGAGCAAGACTTGAGCCCTTAGGTGCATATGAAGCGGCTAAACATACTACAGCATATGAGATAAAAAGGCTGGGTAAAATATTAGATGATTTTAAAGAAAACATAACACAATATTCTTCAAAAAATATAGGTAAAATTGATTACGATTTCCACATGACTATAATGAAAATGAGTAAAAATAATTTGCTATTTAAAATGATTTCTTCCTATAATATAATTATTTTAAGTAACTTAGAGGGTTTATTAAAAGACCCACATCAAAGCTTAGAAGAACATATTAAAATATATAATGCAATTAAAGATCAAAATGCTGACCTTGCAGATAAGATGATGTTTTCCCATCTTATTGACTCAAAAGGGAGAATAAAGGGGAAATTTTTAAAAGACCCAAAAATTAGAAAAGGTTAGGTAAGATGTATGGCGAAAATTAAAAATGACCGTTTAGTTGATTTAGTGTATGAAAAAGTTAAAAAAATGATTCTTGATGGAGCACTTACCCCAGGAGAAAAAATTAACAAGATAGAACTTGCCAATATTTTGGGAGTAAGTATTACCCCCGTTAATGAAGTAGTAAATCGACTTACCGGAGAGAAGTATATTGATAAAGTAAATGGGTCTGGATATTTTATAAAAAAATTAACTTTTGAAGAGTTAAAAGATTTTTTTGCGGTTAGGGCTGGACTTGAAGGAATAGCAATTAGATTGTGTATTAATGAGCTTTCTGATAAGAAATTAAACGAATTTAATAATATCTTTGATCAATTTATACTTCCATTGGATGAAGAAGAAGGTAGGCATTATTTAAAAGCAGACCAGGAATTTCATGAAAAAATTATAAATCTATGTGGGAATTCTATCATAATAGATTTTAATAAAAATTTTAATTTTATTATGAAAAGTTATCAAAAAGGCCTAATAAGACCCCCGGAAGAAACTCTTTCAGAGCATATGGAAATTATAAAATCAATCCTGGAACGCAATGGTCAACGGGCTCAGGGATTAATTATTTCACATCACCTAAAATCAAGAGAAGTTTTAAAAACTAAACATTTAAAATATTAATAGAAGTTTTAAATGTTCTCATGACTAATATTTTCCACGAAATAATATATAAATTTTTATTGTTTAATTATTAATTTTATAAAAAAAGGAAAGCACCATATGATTAAGAGAAGCGAGTGGAAAAAAGCTTACAATTGGGCATGGAATTTTGTGAAAGAGTCAGGTATGATTGTCAAAAATAAAGAAATTAATTCTATTGAAATTGCAGATCTCGGTTTGAATGAATTTAATATTACCGGTCTTCATATCCTTTCTCTATTTACTACGGAGTGGGTTGGGGCAAAACTTCTTATTTTAAAACCAAACCAATTTTTCCCTGAACATAAACATCCCCCCTTGGAAAAAGAAAAATTTCCCGGAAAAACTGAGGTTATTAGAGGTCAATGGGGAGAATTTTATTTAGTAGTTCCTGGGAGCATAACCTATAATCCAAAAGCAAATCCCCCTTCTCATCGAAAAAAATATATTGATATTTGGCATGAAATTGTTATATATCCCGGTGATCAGTATATAATTTTACCGAATACCTGGCACTGGTTTCAAGCTGGTCCGGAAGGGGCAATTGTTTGGAGTATTTCCTCAAAATTAACTGATGCTGAAGACAAATTTAAAGATCCCCAAGTTAAACGTAAAACAATTATTGTGGATGATTACTCAGATTAATAAGAAGATTACGCAGATTTTAAATAAATAAAGCATGGGAATTTATCTGTACATTCGGTGTAACCCAATATAATATGAGCAATTATGAAATTATAAAAGAATTAGAAATGATTTGATTCTTTTTTTGTTTTTAATCATAAAATAGGATCAAAATAAATGAATGAAAAATCTTTAAATTGGAATAATTTTGCCAAAAAACTTTCTCCTGCTATCCCCGAAAATAAAATAAATAAGGAATGGTTAAATGCAGTAGACAGAATAAAGAGAAAAATTATTGTTTTAGATGATGACCCTACCGGAACACAGACAGTACACTCTGTCCCAGTTTATACTTCTTGGGATTTATCTACCCTAAGGCAGATAATGAAAGACAAGCAGAAGGTAATATACATTCTTACTAACTCACGGGCTTTAACTGCTGTTGAAACCCAAAGACTTCATAAACAATTAGCTATGGATTTAAAACAGATTGCTTTAGAGGAGGGGAAAAAGCTTTTACTGATTTCGCGGAGTGATTCTACTCTTAGAGGCCACTATCCACTTGAAACAAAAACAATTTACGAAGAATTAAAAAAGGAGAAAGAAATAGATGGAGAGATAATCATTCCTTTCTTTTTAGAAGGGGGACGATTTACTTTTAATGATATCCATTATATTAAAGAACGGGACTTATTGTTGCCGATAGGCCAGACAGAATTTGCGCGAGATAGTGTCTTTGGATATAGAGCTTCAAATCTAAAGGAATGGATAGAAGAAAAGACTACTGGGCAATATCCTACAGGTCAAGTTACTAGTATTTCATTAAAAATGCTAAGGGCAAAAGATATAAAGGGAATAGTGCATAAACTTTTAGAAATAAAGAACTTTAATAAAGTAATTGTAAATGCTCTAGAATACGCTGATATAAAAGTATTTTTGATAGCCTTATCTGAAAGTATAAACAAGGGAAAAAATTTTCTTTTTCGTACCGCAGCTTCCTTTGTGCAGGTAATTGGCGGAATCAGTCCCAAACCTCTTTTAACCAAAGAAACTTTATATCCAAAAGGAAAACCCTCTATACCAGGTTTAATTATTATCGGTTCATATGTCCAAAAAACTACACAACAAATGAAAAAATTACACGAGCTTTCTAATCTAATTTGGATAGAATGGGAGGTTAATCAAGCAAAAAACCAAAAACATTTAAAGGCAGAAGCCGATAGAGTCACATCTGAAGTTAAAAAAGGATTTAATTTCGGAAATGATGTTTGTATTTATACTTCACGGGAGTATAATAGAAACGATTTGCAAAATGAAAGTTGTGATAAAAATCTCATTTTTTCTTCTCGCGTTTCAGAGGGGTTGGTTAAAGTAGTTCAAGCTCTAAAAATAAAGCCAAGTTTTCTTGTGGCAAAGGGCGGAATTACCTCCAGTGATATTGGAGTAGAAGGTCTTAATGTAAGAAGAGCAATGGTAATGGGACAAATTCAACCAGGAATTCCTGTGTGGGAATTAGGCTCTGAAAGTCGTTTTCCAGGCCTACCTTACATTATTTTTCCGGGAAATGTTGGTACAGATGATACTTTAAAAAAAGTTGTAGAAATATTAAGACAATAAAAAATAGTAGATATTTTTTCTAAACTTTTAGCAATTTAAAATTTAAAGATAATTCATTATTAAACTTTTACAGAAAGGATTTAAAAAATATGAAAAAATATTCATTGGGAAAGACAGGAATCAAAGTAACTGAGTTATGTTTTGGAGCGTTACCCATAGGACCTTTACAGGCAAATATATCTGTTAAAAAAGGGGCAAAACTCATTCGTACCGCCCTGGAGAGGGGTATTAATTTTATTGATACTGCCGAGGTATATCAAACCTATCCTCATATTAAAAAGGCTTTAGAAGGTTATAAAGGAGAAGTCATTATTACGACCAAGTCTTATAGCAAAACTTATACAGAAATGGAAAAAAGCATACAATATGCACTTGAATCTCTTGATCGTAATTATATAGATATTTTTCTTATGCATGCAGCAAAAGCTACTCCTTCAGTTTTTGAAGAGAGGGCAGCGGCATTACAATGTTTGAATGATTATAAAGCAAAGGGAACTATTCGGGCAATCGGAATTTCCACTCATGTGATAGGGATCGTTAAGCGGGCAACAGAAATCAAAGAAATCGATATTATATTTCCGATTATTAATAAACTCGATATGGGCATTGTTAATGGCAGTGTTGATGATATGGTTCAAGCTATCTCAGAGGTACATAAGGCGGGGAAAGGCTTATATGCTATGAAAGCCTTAGCCGGTGGACATTTGATTGATCAATTAGAAGAATCTTTTAATTTCGTTAGAAATATTAAAGGAATTACTTCTATAGCAGTTGGCATGGTTAATCAAGAAGAATTAGAAATAAATTTAAAAATATTCAATGATGAAAAAATTCCTCAGGAGTTGTTGTCTCAAAAAATAAAACCAAGTAAGAGATTATTTATTTCGCGTTTTTGTAAAGGTTGTGGCACCTGTGTCGAAGCTTGTCCCAGCCATGCTTTATCCCTTAAAAATGGAAAAGCGGTAGTTGACCATCAATTATGTATTTTATGTGGGTATTGCAACCCTGTCTGTCCTGAATTTGCCATTAGAATTATTTAAAATTATTAGTATCAATTTAGAAACTAAAAATCTAAAATTTATTGTTTTTGTGAAATATATAAATCAAGTGGAAAATTTGATATAGCATATTCCAGGGGGCGAGGTCTTCAAATTTGACATAAAATTTGATAGCTATTGAAATTAGTGTATTTTTAATGTGAAGACCTCAATTCCTTGCTTTACTTGATATAGCGCAAACCTACTACCTATTAACTGAAAATCAACATTCTAAAAGAAAAATCTCCGAAATAAAAACTTATGATAAAAAGAGGATTTTTAATTTATCTTATCGAATGATAGAATATACAATAATTAATAATAAATCTACAGAAATCTGCAATGAAAATATTTCACGATAAGGAGAGAGATCAATGAATAATGAAGAAAAACCGAAAGAATCAATGGATGCCATTACGGATGTACCGGGGATAAAGGTGGGACACAGTCAGGATTTAAAAGCCGGGACCGGCTGTACGGTGATTATCTGTGAAAAAGGAGCAACCACAGGGGTTGATGTGCGGGGAGGAGCTCCGGGCACGCGGGAGACAGACCTTTTAAATCCGGTAAATCTGGTCGATAAAGCCCATGCCATCTATCTGGGCGGAGGAAGCGCTTTCGGGTTGGATGGAGCCTCAGGGGTAATGAAATATTTAGAAGAAAAGGGAATAGGCCTTGATGTGGTACTAACTAAGGTTCCTATTGTCCCCGGAGCAGTGCTCTTTGATCTTGCAGTGGGTGATTACAGGGTTAGACCTGATGCTAAGATGGGTTATGAAGCCTGTCTTAAGGCTAGTGAAGAGGAGGTCAGGCAGGGTAATATAGGAGCCGGGACCGGGGCAACGGTTGGGAAGATATTTGGCGGACTTCGCTGTATGAAGAGTGGTTTAGGTACAGCCAGTTTTAAATCTCAAGAATTGATTATTGGGGCAATTGTAGCGGTAAATTGTCTGGGAGATGTAATTGATCCGGAAAACGGAGAAATTATTGCCGGGGTCTTAACTGAGGACAAGAAAGGTTTTGCCAACACCATGTCTTTCTTAAGAAATTTCCCTCAAAAGATCAAAGATAATTTTTCTAAAAATACTACTATAGGAGTAATAGCTACCAATGTAAAGCTGACCAAGGCCGGTGCGACCAAGGTAGCGATGATGGCCCAGGATGGTTATGCCCGAACCATAAGTCCCGCTCATACCATGTTTGACGGGGATACTATTTTTTGTATGGCTACCGGCGAAGTGGAAACAGGTGCGAATGTAGTGGGGGCAATTGCAGCCGAAGTAATGGCTCGGGCAATCGTAAAGGCAATAAAAAACACAGAATCACTTTTTAAACTTAAAAGTTATAAGGATTTATTCTAAAAAGTTGCCAAAAGGTGCCAGGCACCTTTTGGCAACTTTTTTCATTTATTGCAATACTGGCTTAAGATGGTATAATAAAGATATGAAAATAATAATTGGAGGGAAGAAATGGCAGATAAAACAAGAAATTTAAAATGGATAATTATTGGCATAATCTTTTTAGTGGTCATAATTGTGGGTGCGATTGCCTCAATTTATATTGATTTAATATGGTTTAAGTCGGTACAATACGTTGCGGTTTTTTGGAAGATACTGTTGACCAAAGGGGTAGTCATGCTGTTTTTTGCTGCACTATTTTTCGTCATATCTTATATTAATTTAACCTTTGCCAGACGTTTTGCCCCTGAATTTAAAGTGGAATTAAGCCAGGATGAGTTCGAAAGACCGGAGATTCAGCTATACAAAAGCTTGCAAAATATTCAAGTAAATAAAAAATTTGTTTTATGGTTTTCTCTGATTGTGGCGCTATTTATGGGATTCTCCGAAGGCTCCAGCTGGGAAAAAATCTTAATATATTTAAACCGAACTTCCTTTGGAATAGCTGATCCCATTTTTAACAAAGATATCGGATTTTATATGTTCAGTCTTCCTTTCTGGGAATTCATTAGAAACTGGTTATCCTTTGCCCTTACCCTTATTACCGTTGTAGTGGCTGCTATTTATATTATGAAAAAAGCAGTAAAATATGAATATAAAAAACTTATTATTGAAACCCCAGTTAAGATGCACCTGTCTTTGCTAATCGGCCTAATATTAATTTTAAAATCCTGGCAGTATTGGTTAAATGCCTTTAAAATTCTCTACTCTACTCAGGGGGTTATTTTTGGAGCCGGTTATACAGAAATCCACGCCAATCTTTTGGCCTTGAGAATTCTAATGGTTGTAGCTTTGATTTGTGCAGCACTATTTTTTGTAACTGCAAGGAAAGAAAATTGGAAATTGCCAGTTTTGGGGTTGGCGGTATTACTTGGTGCCTCTATCTTGCTGGGAGGAATTTATCCCGAAATTATGCAGAGAGCAATAGTCTTACCTAATGAAAGCAGTAAGGAGAGACCTTATATATTAAATAATATTGAAGCTACTAGATTAGCCTACGGTTTAGATAAGATTAAAGAGGAGGAATTTCCGTTAAAAGAAGGAATAAGCTTCGAAGATATTGAAAAAAATAAAGAGACGATTGGAAATATCCGACTCTGGGATTGGAGACCTATAAAACAGACTTTAAAACAGATTCAAGCCATCAGGTTATATTATGATTTTAATAGTGTGGATATGGACCGTTATTATTTTAACGGAAACTATCAACAGGTGATGGTCTCTCCCCGCGAATTAAACTCAGCAAAAATACCAGAACAAGCCAGAACCTGGGTTAATGAGAAATTGGTTTATACTCATGGCTATGGAGTGGTGGTAAACCCGGTTAATAAAATTAGCGGAGAAGGCCTCCCTTATTTATTAATTAAAGATATTCCTCCGGTTTCCAGTGTAGACCTGACCATTACCCGACCAGAAATATATTATGGAGAAATAACCGAAGGGTATGTCATCGTTAAAACTAAAGCCAAAGAGTTTGATTATCCAAAAGGAGACGAAAATGTCTATAGTACTTATGTGGGTAGTGGTGGGTTGACAGTATCTTCTTTGTTGAGAAGGATTTTATTTTCTATAAAATATTCTAATTCTCAAATTTTACTTACCACCAATTTTACTCGGGATAGCCGAATTATGATCTATCGTAATATTCAAAAGAGAGTCAATAAGGTAGCTCCTTTCCTCAATTATGACAATGATCCTTATATGGTAGTTTCCAAAGAAGGGAAGTTGTTCTGGATACAGGATGCTTATACTATATCTAATAATTATCCTTACTCTACTCCTCTTAAGGGTTACTTTAATTATATTAGAAATTCGATTAAAGTAGTCATTGATGCCTATAATGGTACTATGGATTTTTATATAGTAGATCAGAAAGACCCATTGGTTAAAGTATATCAAAATATATTCCCTCAACTGTTTAAAAACTTTGAACAGCTGCCCGAGAATTTAAAGGAACATATCCGTTATCCCAAAGACCTCTTTCGGGTGCAGGCTGAGCTTTATTCTACTTACCATATGGTAGACCCCGATGTATTTTATAATAAAGAGGATTACTGGAATATTCCCAATGAGATTTATTCGGACAGTGAAATCAGGATGGAACCCTATTATATTGTGACCAAACTCCCGGGTCACGATAGAGAAGAATTTATTTTGATGACTCCCTTTACTCCTTCTACCAAGAGTAATATGATTGCCTGGCTGGCTGCTAAAAATGACCAACCGGAGTATGGGAACTTGGTAGTTTATAAATTTCCCAAGGAAAAACTGATTTACGGTCCGATGCAGATAGAAGCGAGGATTGACCAGGACTCAGCGATTTCTCAGCAATTAACTCTATGGGGGCAAAGGGGCTCTACGGTTATCCGGGGAAATTTGCTGGTAATTCCTATAGAAAAATCGATTATTTATATTGAACCTCTGTATCTGCGGGCAGAAAAAGGAGAGATCCCCGAGTTAAAAAAAGTAATTGTTTCTAATGGTTCTGAGGTAATGATGGGGAATAATCTGGAAGATGCTTTAGAGAAGCTTTTTTCCCAAACTTTTAGAGAAAAAGAAATCTTCATAACCGGTGAAGAAAAAACTCTTAAAGATTTGATTCAGGAAGCAGCAGGATATTACGAAAGTGCTCAAAACTTCGCCCGTGAGGGAAACTGGAGCAAATACGGAGAAGAACTTAAGAAACTAGAACAGACTCTGAAGCTGTTAGAAGAAGCGAGCCAGAGAGAATAGAATTAGTCGTTAGTAAATAAACTTAGCGTGGAGTGTACAGCGTTTAGCCTATGTTTTTGGTATTGTCGGGGGCGGATTTATCCGCCCCCGAATTATTTGGTAATTTTTCAGACGGATTCGATGATTCGAACCTCTACAACACTACTTTTTTCTCTATCTTAACCCATTAAC
>Ga0315545_1004593_pt1 | contig 11348 bp, 8 predicted proteins | sample SalMarSW160210MG_FD_203096 | JGI IMG/M metagenome (GOLD analysis project Ga0315545, IMG submission 203096) | Salt marsh sediment microbial communities from the Plum Island Ecosystem LTER, Massachusetts, United States - Salt Marsh Sediment SW1602-10 ...
TCGGCAGGGAGCTCCCCGTTAACCTCGCTATTTCCCTGAATGCCGCGGACGATACCACCAGAAGCCTGCTCATGCCGATCAACAGGAAATACCCGCTGGTAAAACTGATCAAGGCCTTACGCGCCTATCCCCTTTCAAGTGGAAGGAGAATAACCTTTGAGTACATCCTGATAAGGGATATGAACGATCGTCCCGCCGATGCTCGAAGATTAGCGCGGCTTCTTAAAAACATCAGGGCAAAGATAAACCTGATTCCATTCAATCACTATAGCGGGAGCCCCTTTCAACCCCCTGATGAAGAAAGGGTTCTGGGATTTCAACGAGAACTCATCGGAAAACATCTCACCGCAACAATCAGACATAGCAAGGGAGGCGATATCTCAGCTGCCTGTGGGCAGTTAAGCACTGCGTGAGAGCCACTCGTTGTCTCCATAACCGAAGGCCTCAGATTTTATGGTATGGTCTTATTATTGATTTAGTATGATAGTCGAACAGGCCAAAGGCGCAAGGTAAAAGGAGTAAGGTGTAAGGCATAAGACCGTGCGCCATGCACCTTGGGCCTTTCGCCCTATGGTTTGCTCGTATCGCGATTCACTGCCGTGCTGCCCGCCATATAAGCACGACCATAACAGCTCCTAAAATCAGGTTAGGCATCCACGCCGCCAGAACAGGATCCAGCTTGCCTGTTTTTCCAAAACTGTCCGCTGCGGTCATCAATATATAGTAGAATACAAAGATAATAATGCTCAAGGCAACCCCATAGGATCTGCTCTTCACGCCCATCATTAGACCCAGAGGCAGCCCAATAAGGCCAAAAATCAAGCAGGCAAAAGGAACGGAAAGCCTCTTGTGCACTTCTTTGCGCAATTTGTTATAGACGATTGTTCCCTTTTCAAACTGCCCCATCCGTTCCCTCAGCTCGGACAATGACATCTCCTCATTATCCTTGCTTCTCGAGGAGAACTTCCTCATGATCTCTGATAGCCCTAATTTCAGGTCATAGGTTGTGAAATGAAGCGTCCTGGATGAATCAAGCTCTTTGTTTACCATATACATGGTCCCGTCCTCGAGTCGCAGGTTGAGAGACATCTGCCCTGAGTCCGAATGCATCTTTCCTTGCTGGGCTACAATGGTGTTGGGAAAGGCCGGATCTCTCTCATCAAAGATAAACACCCCCTTCATCGTCTGGTCGTTGGCCGATATCTGGTTTGCGTACAAAACCATATTGGGGATCGTATCATTGAAGATACCCTGCTTTATCCCCATGCTTGCGCTTGATCTCGCCACATCAAAGAGCACCTTTGCCATGGCATAATTGCTTGCGGGGAAGAGGTAAAGAGAAATGAAGGAGGCCAAGAGGTAGACTATTACTGAAAACCCCGTTACCGATGGCATTATCTGGTACAGGCTCACTCCCGATGATTTGAGTGCGGTTATTTCATTGTCCTCATTCAGCCTCGAGAAGGCAATGAGCGATGCCAAGAGGACCGCCATGGGAAAGGTAAAAAAGAAAACCGATGGGAGCGTATACAGAGTGATAAGAAGAACGTGCTCCAGTTGCGTACCATGGTTGACCATCCATTCGGTGAGCTTCAAGATCCTTCCCGCCAGCACCAAAAAAGTGAATACAACGAGACTGGCCGTAAAGTGAGGAACCATCTCCTTGAAGATATAGACGTTAATGATCTTCTTCATGGCCATTTCCCGCCGTCTGCCGTGCGCCCTGTGCCTTGCGCCACATGATTAAAGCAATTTGGATCATTTCTTAATCCATTCGTTAGTTGTCAGTTTGAGGAGAAGCTTTGCTCGTTCTTTCAGCTCCACCATACTACCCTGTCAAACCGAAAGATATAGAATAGCAGGAGACCCGTTATGTAGGTGAAGCCGCCAGCCCACACTATATCGCTCGCAAAGTGTCCTCCCTGCGCCATCCTGCCGATACCCATGAACACACCATAGCCTATGCCGAGGGCCAGAAAAAATGAGGCCCACCTTTTCGCACACCTTCGCAGGAAGAAAAAAGGAGCGAATAGATAAAATCCGATTGAGGCATGGCCGCTGGGAAAGGATTTGCCTGCCCCTGGACCACCTCGTACCCATACCGGTAAAAACTTCTCCTTGCCGCCAAAGATCTCGAGCTGGCCCGGGCGAGGCCTACCCCAGTGATCTTTAAAGACGGCATAGGTGATAAGGCCGGGCCCGAGGGCCAAAAGCACAACCAAGAATAAAGCAATCTTTCTATACCGTAATGCCTTGCCCTGTGAAAAACCGAGGGCTACTACGATGAGGGAAGCAGCTCCAAGAAGAAGCCCGGGGATGTTCCCATAGTCATACAAGAGCTTCCATGGATTCGAGTTTCTCAGGTACCAGCCTTTATCCGTCGAATAAAAGGCCTTTTGGAGCGCAATATCCGCATCCGTGAACCAAAAGGCCATCGTGAGGCACCACAATACGAGAAGGGGGATCAGGAAATCATACGCAACCATTCTCTTCATATACTATCCCTCCTGAGAGACTATCTTAGTATAGAGCAAAAGCTACGATCGAGGAAAAGGGGTATACAGTTCGGCTTCCGGTAATATGTTATATGCCTTTCCGGAAACGGAAACCCGGCCAACCGCTTTTAGATGCGAAACAGCAAGCGAAAGCCTTGCCTCTGGTCCAATCGCTCAAGGCCCGCATCTCGAGCCCATTGAAGGGCCGCTGAGTATTCCTTTTCCGAGATCCCGCGGTTTATAAATTCATCCTGATACGCCGTACCGCATGGCCTATACTGATCCATCACGTTCACGTATGTATGGGCTGATATCTCTCTGGCGAGGTACTCCATGACCTCCTTTGTTCCAGAAATCCCATGGGGCATTACGAGATGCCTCACCAGTAACCCTCTCTCTGCTATGCCATGGCTGTCCACTACGAGATCGCCAACCTGGGAATGCATTGCCTTGAGAGCACCAGCAGCTACTCCCCGGTAATCAGGAGCATTGCAATACCGTTTTGCCCACTGTTCATCCCAGAACTTGAAATCAGGCATGTAGATGTCAACGATCCCCCTCAACAACTGAAGGGTTGGGGCCCTTTCATAACCGCTGCTGTTGTAGACCAGGGGTATGGATAGGCCATTCTCCACGGCCAGCAGCAAGGCCTCCAAAATCTGGGGCACTACGTGGGTAGGGGTCACCAAGTTTATGTTATGGCAACCCCTCTGCTGCAACTCCAGCATTATTGCAGCGAGCTTCTTTGCCTCGATCTCCGCTCCTTCGCCCAGATGGCTTATCTCGTAGTTCTGGCAAAAACAGCAGAGCAGATTGCAATAACTAAAAAAGATCGTGCCTGAGCCGAATCTGCCGACCAATGGCGACTCCTCGCCCTGATGCGCATGAAAGCTCGCAACGATTGCCTTCCTGCCGGTCCGGCAAACCCCTCTCTCATCATGGAGCCGATCCACCTTGCACTGTCTTGGGCAAAGACGGCACTCCTTGAGCAATTGAATGGCTTGCGCTACCCTTCCTTCAAGGACGCCTTGCTTGTATAAACGGATATAGGATGGTTCACGCAACGTTGCCTCGCATGCTCGTAAGATCGGCGTTCTCCATGAGGTCTTTACATACCGGTTGACTGCATGGGTCAGGCAAAACAGGGGACATAAGGCACAAGGCTTAAGGTTCCTATGTTTTGCCCAGCGCCCTGCGCCTTTTCATCATGAATCTTCAGCCTGCTTCTTTTCCCCCATCCTTCTGCTTATCTCCCTCTCAAATCCCCTATCATGAGGGTGATAGAAGGTTTCCCCTTTTATCTTTGAGGGAAGGTATTCCTGCTTTACTCTGGCTTGAGGGTAATCGTGGGGGTACTTATAGCCCTTTGAATAACCCAACTCTTCCATAAGCCTTGTAGGCGCATTTCTAAGATGGAGGGGCACCGGCAGGGGGCCTTTTTCCTCGATCTCCCTCAGTACGGATTTCTCCGCTACATAGAGGGAGTTGCTCTTTGGCGCGGTAGCGAGATACACCACCGCCTGGGCGAGGGCCAGCTTTGCCTCGGGAGGACCCACCTTTTCCCATGACTGATAGGAGGCGAGGGCAACTTCAAGCGCATGAGGATCGGCCAGGCCGATATCCTCGGAGGCAAATCGAATGAGCCTCCTTCCTATGAAAAGAGGATCTTCTCCCGCTTCCAGCATCCTGTAAAGCCAATAAAGGGATGCGTGCGGGTCGCTACCCCGCATGCTTTTGTGAAGGGCTGATATGAGGTTGTAGTGTTCCTCTCCGTCCTTGTCATATGGGAGCGGTTTCCTTTGTAAGGCCTTTGAAACCGCATCTACGGCTAAAACTCTTTTATTGTTCCCGTCCGGTCGGACGAAATAAGCAGCGGATTCAAGGTTATTAAGGGCGGTTCGAGCATCGCCGTGGGAAATCTCTATGATGTAGCGCAGGGCTTCCTGCTCGAGCTCGACATTCAGCTCTCCGAGCCCTCTCCTGCTATCCTTAAGGGCCCTGTTGAGGATTATAGCCATATCTTTGAACTCTAATGGTTCGAGCGTCATAACCCTTGTTCTTGAGAGCAGTGGGGGAATAATCTCGAATGAGGGATTCTGTGTGGTGGCGCCGATGAGGATAATCAGGCCGCCCTCGACATGGGGGAGAAAGGCATCCTGTTGGGCCTTATTGAAACGGTGAATCTCATCGACAAAGAGTATCGTCGGTTTGTGATCAAGGCTATAGTACCGCTTCGCTGCATCAATGATATCCCGTAATTCCTTGACCCCGGACAGCACCGCCGAAAAGGATTCGAAATGGCACTCACTGTATTGGGAGATCAGCCGTGCGATGGTCGTTTTGCCCGAACCCGGAGGACCCCAGAATAGAACGGAAAAAAGGCTGCCCACCTCGAGCGACCTCCTCAGTGCGCTTGATGGACTGAGGATATGATCCTGTCCCACAACCTCTTCAAAGCTCTCCGGCCTCATCCTCGTTGCCAATGGTGCTGTCCTAAGATCCATTACCTTTTCCTGCTTCATCCATGAGCCAAGCGCTTCGCTTGGGGTGTAACCCTGAAAGAAACACTGAGATGAACAGTGAGATGACTTTTTTCGACACTCACCTTTTCCAAGAGCCGATGCAGGTGAGGAAACAGGGAGATATCCTTTTTTTGCCTTATGCCCTTAAAAGATACTAGATTGCAAGGTCCCGAAAAACGGGATGAATTGCAACCAACCTATGCCGATATTATGCGGATTTGATTCATCCCGTTTTTCGGGACAATTGTCAAAGCATGATAGGGCATAGCAAAAAAAGGATATCCCCCTGTTTCCTCCAAAAAAAGACATCACCCTGTTCCCTGCAAAGAAATACATTCCCCGGCTATTTTGCATTGAATTTCTCAGCAGAAGCAACGGCATTCTCTATCAGCTCATAGGTTTTATCCATAAAAAGGGGTTTATGTATAGTGATGTCCACACCCAGATCCCTCAAATCCTTTTCTTCGGCCCCCTTTTCCCATCCTCTCAAAAGTATGGTGGGCGTGGTGCGATTGGCCTCCTTGATTTTCTTTGCCACACCCAGACCGCTCATATCAGGAAGCTCACTATCGATCACCACAATATCGAACTTACCCTTGCTTTTTTGAAAGGTGCGTATTCCATGAAAACCGACAGAACGGTTCACCACCCTATATCCTTTAGCACTCAGCATCCTGGTCAATATGTCCCTCAGCACATAGTCATAGGAAATAATGAGAACAGCAGTCCCTTCCGCTTTGTCTTTTCTCATTGCCACCTTGAAGATATTCACCAGAAAAACTCTTTTGGCTAAAAAAGCTTGAAGCCCTCTTCTGTTTTCCTTATGATACTATTGTTGAGATCACGATGTCGGTCGGCACGTTTCGTCCTTCTCGTCTTTATCGATCGCGCAATGACTGAACACTGTTTTTAATCTATCCAATTTATGAGCAATCGTCAAACATATACGGCCACACATCCCGGCATTGAGGACGGAGAAAAAACCGGTTCCCCCTTTGTTCACCTCCATGTTCATACGGAATTCAGCCTGCTCGATGGGGCAATCAGGGTGGACAGGATGTTAAAAAAGGCCTCTGAGCTTGGCATGGAATCAGTGGCCATCACTGATCATGGAAATATGTTCGGCGCCGTGGAGTTTTACTCCCAGGCCATAAAGGCGGACATCAAGCCTATCATCGGTTGCGAGGCGTATATCGCACCCGGCAGCAGGAAGGATAAGTCACCCGCAGCGGACGGCCAGCCGAATGCCTACCATCTCGTGCTCCTGGTTATGGATGAGACGGGCTACCGGAATCTGAGCAGGCTTGTGACATTAGCCAACCTTGAGGGCTTCTACTACCACCCCAGGATCGATATGGATCTCCTGAGGCAACACAATGCCGGTTTGATAGCCCTCTCCTCTTGTCTCAAGGGCCATGTACCCTATCATCTGAGGATTGGACGAGAAGAAGAAGCCAAGAGGTACGCCCGTGAGCTTGCATCGATATTCGACAGGGATCGGTTCTACCTGGAGGTGATGGCCAACAAGATTCCCGATCAGATCGTGGTGAACAGAGCCTTAAAAGAACTCGCTCGGGAACTTTCTCTTCCCATGGTAGCTACCAACGATTGCCACTACCTCAACAGAGAGGATGCAGAAGCCCACGATATCCTCTTGTGTATCCAGACGGGCAAGAGCGTGGATGATCCCAACAGGTTACGATTCTCAAACGAAGACTTTTATTTCAAATCCGCAGCAGAGATGGCGAGAGATCTGGAGGAATTCCCGGAAGCCCTTGATAATACGCTCGAAATCGCCAAGAGATGTCACTATGAGATGCAGTTCGGTCAGTATAAGTACCCCGTCTTCAAGGTCTCGGGCGATCTAAGCCTGGAAGAGAAATTGGAGCAAGAGGCCGGGCAAGGCCTGAAAGAGAGATTGGCCAGAAAGGAGTCCCTTGAGGGCTCTATGACCGGCCAGTTGAAAGGGGAATACCAAGAGCGTTTGGCCTTCGAGTTGAAAATCATCAAGGAGATGGGGTTTGCCAGTTATTTCCTGATCGTGGCGGATTTCATCGATTATGCGAGGAACTCGGGCATTCCGGTCGGTCCAGGCAGGGGATCTGCTGCCGGCTCTCTGACAGCCTATGCGCTCAAGATTACCGATATCGATCCGATCAAGCATGGGCTCCTCTTTGAGCGTTTCCTCAACCCGGGCAGGATCAGCATGCCCGACATCGACATAGACTTCTGCATCAAGAACAGGGACAAGGTTATCGAATATGTGAGCGAAAAATACGGGAGGGAAAACGTTTCGCAGATAATAACCTTCGGCACCATGAAGGCTCGGGCCGTTATCAGAGATGTGGGACGCTCTCTTACCATGTCCTATGCGGAGGCGGATAGAATCGCCAAACTCATTCCAGAGGGAATTAATATTACCCTGGACGAGGCCATTGAGGCCGAGTCCCAGCTCAAGGCCCTGGAGGAAGGAACGGATGATGAGAGGAGGCTCTTGCGGATAAGCAGGTCCCTGGAAGGCCTGTCCAGGCATGCCTCTACCCATGCCTCAGGTATTGTCATATCTGACCGGCCTCTAGTTGAGTATCTGCCATTGTTTAAGGGTCCTAACGGGGAAGTCATGACCCAGTACACCATGGATCAGGTGGCGCAGCTCGGTCTTATTAAGTTTGATTTCCTGGGGCTCAAGACCTTGACCGTTATCCAGCATACCATTGACCTCATCAAGGAAACGACCGGCGAGGTTGTGAACCTGGATGAAATTCGAATGGATGACGAGAATACCTTCAAGCTTATCAGTGAGGGAAAAACCACGGGTGTGTTCCAGCTGGAAAGCTCCGGCATGAAGGAACTCCTGAGAAACCTGAAGCCGGGCGTCTTTGAGGATATCGTTGCCTCAGTTGCCCTTTATCGTCCAGGTCCTTTGGGCAGCAACATGGTCGATGATTTTATCAAGAGGAAACACGGTGAAATCAAAATAACATTCCCCATCCCCCAACTGGAAGAAATCCTAACCGAAACCTATGGGGTCATCGTGTATCAGGAACAGGTTATGCGCATTGCCCAGATCCTTGCCAACTATACACTCGCAGAGGCAGACGTATTGCGGAAGGCTATCAGCAAGAAGCAGCCCGAAGAAATGGAACGGCTGAGGGAACGATTTTTAGAGGGTACGAACAAGAATAAAATAGATCCAGCAAAGGCGCGAAGCGTCTATGAGCTGATAGAGAAATTCGGAGGGTATGGTTTTAATAAATCCCATTCAGTGGCCTATGCCATGATAGCCTATCAGACCGCCTTTCTCAAGGCCCACTATCCCGTGCAGTTCATGGCCGCCTTGCTCACCGAGGACATGGGGAGCCAGGACAAAACTATCAAAAATATTGCAGAGTGCAGGGATATGGGCATTCCCATTCTCCCGCCCGGCATTAATGAGAGTCAGGTCGATTTTGCCGTTGTCGGCGATAGCATCCGTTTCGGTCTGGCCGCCGTAAAAAACGTGGGCATTAAGGCTGTCGAAGCGATAGTCCAAGAGAGAGAGAAAGGGGGGGCTTTTACCTCGCTGACGGAATTTTGTCGAAGGGTGGACAAATCAAAGGTGAATAAAAGGGTTTTGGAAGGCCTCATTCAATGCGGCGCATTCGACTTTACCGATGAATACCGGTCACGGCTATTCGCGTCACTGAACGATATCCTCATTGCAGGGGGGATCGGTAAAGATCCAAACCAACTCAATATGTTCGACCTTTTCCCATCAGGAGAACCGGAAGGAAATACCGTAGGGTTGGAGGGACTGCCTGCCCGGCCAGGGGACGAATGGGATGACGATGAAAAGCTGCGCAGGGAAAAAGAATCCCTCGGATTTTACATTACCGGGCATCCCTTGGATAGATTCACAGAGGTGATCCATCAATTCGCAACTGCGACCACACAGGACCTCTCGAACATTCAAGACAAATCAGTGGTTAAGCTCTCCGGCCTCATCAACAGCATGCGGATAAAGAGAACGAGAAGAGGGGAGAAGATGGCCCTCATCCATTTGGAGGATAAAAGCGGCTTTGTCGAGGTGGTGGTGTTCCCGGATCTGTTCGCGCAATGTACGCCGGTATTAACCGATGATAAGCCGGTCCTTATTACGGGGGAGGTGGAAGCAGGCGAAAATGTCGTAAAGGTGAGGGCCCAAGATATCGTTTCCTTGGAAACGGTGAAGCAACGATCAGTGAGGTCCATAGTTATACCTATCGACCGGCAAGGACTCCCCCGTGCCAGCCTTATGCAGTTAAGGGATCTCATCTTTAAGTATCCGGGCGAATGTCAGCTCAAGTTTCGGGTTGCCCTTGATGGGGACAAAAAGGCAATGGTAACCACCCACAACCGGTACAGCATCATGCCCAACGAGAGCCTGCTCGAGGAGATAGAATCCCTGGTGAGTGCCAAAGTGATACGTGAGGCCTAGAAGAGGTGAAGGGGAGAAAGGGAGAAAGGTTCAAAGGTTCACCGTTCACCGTTAAACCCTGAACCCTAATTTAATAGTATAGGAAATTCATTTTTTCGGAGCGGCGAAGCCGCGTTCTATAAAATTGCGAAGCAATTTGATAACTTGAACCTTTATTAAAAATGAACATCAAGATCTCGAACAGGCATATGAGAGGCCTTCTCTCCTACACGGCAATAGTTGTGCTGAGGTTAATACTGTCAACCTGTAAGGTACATTACATAAACAAGGAGTACATAGACGAGTATCTCGTGGGGGATAAAAAGGTCGTTATCACGACCTGGCATCGAGGTGCAATCTATTTCCTTCTTAAATACGGCCCTCTTCATCCCATGGTTCTCTTCTCTTCGAGCAGGGACGGGGATATTCTTGCCGATTTCGCACAGAAGGCCGGTGTCATTGCTGCCCGTGGCTCATCAACCAGAGGGGGAAAGGAAGGCTCTAAAAGGCTGATAGACTTTTTAACATCCGGGGGGAGTGTGGTAGCCACTGTTGCAGATGGTCCGCAAGGGCCAGCACTAAGGGCCAAGCCGGGGCTTGTCAGAATCGCACAGAAATCGGGCGCTTATCTGATGCCTCTCATATGGTCTGCAACCCGCGTATGGATCTTTTCGAGGGCATGGGATCGAACGATAATCCCCAAGCCCTTCTCGAGGATCGTGATCTCTGCATCAAGACCATACCTCATTCCCAAGACTGCTGATGGTGAGGAATTCAACGCCTACGTGAAGGACATGGAGCGAACCTTAAATTCCATGACAAGGGAGGTCGATGGAATGGTCGATCACCACGATCCCAACCTGGAACGAATCGTTCAAGAAGATGGCCTTTGATGTTTGTAGTTATCCGGTTCACTTAACCGCTGACCCACGCAGACAGATGTAGACATTTTGTTCGGCCGACCCGCCTGCCTCGCCTGAGCGAGAGCAATGGCGGGCAGGCTTGGCCGAACAAAAAATGCAATCGCTTCGCGAAAGAAACAAATCGCTGATGGATCTGAAGGCTGAGATTTGAAAGGATTGTTTTAGATCTGCCCGAAGGGCATGACGGTTATTGTGGCGACAGGTCGTCGCCACAATAGTCTGTGTATGTCTGTGGTTGGAATATTTCTTTAAGTTGATAACACATAGTTGGCTTTTGCTATTTTCTGTTTGTCAACGCAGTCTTAACGAGGGACATGAAAATGGAGCGAAAGATACAAAACCTTGCGAGCTTGACTGCAAAGAGCTTCACCGTTTACCTGGATGAGGTGAGCCTCAGGAATGGACAGGTTCGAAAGAGGATCCGTGTTGAGCATCCACAGGCCGCTGCTATGGTCCCCTTTATCTCGGATAACGAGATAATCATGGTGAGTCAGTACAGGTATGCCTTGGGCAGGGAAACGCTCGAAATCCCTGCCGGTAAGGTCGATGGCACCGAGAGCCCGGAGCAGTGTATCCTGAGGGAACTCGTGGAAGAGACTGGTTATAGGGCCGGGAACATCACATGGCTCTATACCTATGCACCGGCTGTTGGGTATTCCAATGAGCTCATCCACCTCTATGTGGGCAGGGATTTGGAAAAATTAGAAACAACGATAGACGGCAATGAGATATCAGCCGTGAAGATACTGACCGTCGAAGAGGTCATGGGGATGATCAGGGACCATACAATACTCGATAGCAAGACGATTCTCTCGCTTGCCTTTCTTCAGTACCTTGTTTAGCATTACTTCTTCTCTTCTTTTTTCTGACTCAAATCAGGGGGGTAAATATATTTGGTGTCTATTTCGTAGGTCCAGGGGAGGTTCCACCACTGCCACCCATAAAAACGTCGGTGATTGTAACCGGGGATCTT
>Ga0315545_1004595_pt1 | contig 11345 bp, 9 predicted proteins | sample SalMarSW160210MG_FD_203096 | JGI IMG/M metagenome (GOLD analysis project Ga0315545, IMG submission 203096) | Salt marsh sediment microbial communities from the Plum Island Ecosystem LTER, Massachusetts, United States - Salt Marsh Sediment SW1602-10 ...
CGTCCTGAGCCTGTCGAAGGGACAGCGACCAAACCAGAAACCTCAAATCCCTCATTCCCAAAACCATGATTCTTAAATCGCTATATTAGTATATATGCATATACTAATATACTTTCTGACGCTAAGTAGTATTACCACTTGGTGAGATCTCTTCTATTCTCAATTAGAAATAAAATCCACGCGGAGCTGGATTCAATCTTCAATCTACAATTTTCAATCTTAAATTCCTCTCCGCCTCCGTCCTCTGTTGTCTGTCTGCGAGTCACGGGGGCCGAGCGACGAGCAGCGATCTCGCCGCGCGCAAATTTGCGCAAGGGGGTCTTTTCAAAATCTGTAAAATCCGTGTAAATCTGTGTTCATCCGTGTCAAAAAACCTTAAAACCTCTCCGCGGTCTCAGCGTTCTCCGCGGTTAATAAATTTCAATCATTTGCGCAAGGGGGTGCTTCAATCACTGCCCAAAATGCATCAAAACGGTACAATTTTTGCCAATTTCTTGTCATTTTTTGCAATTTTTGCAAATTTTTTACAATTTTTTGCATTTTTTTTACCCGACTTGCGCGTTTGATGCGAAATTTTGTCTTGCCCACTTTACCCAACCACTACATCTTAATGCCACGCCCTCCGTTTTTACCCCAAAAACTTATATCACCCTTTGAAAAATTTTTCAAAAATCACCATTTTTCTATAATTCTGGATACTTCTAATCTATAATTCAACCCCCCTCGGTGTCATCGGGACTGTGATTTCAGTTTTGCCACGTCTTTTGCGAAGTAAGTGATGATTACATCAGCGCCCGCGCGTTTGATTGAATATAAAATTTCAAGCATTGCCTGCTGTTTATCCAGAAGGCCGGCATCGGCGGCGGAATTGACCATCATATATTCGCCGGAGACGTTATAGGCGGCGATGGGACAATCGAAACGCTGTTTCGCTCGATAAATGACATCCAAAAAACAGAGGGCGGGTTTTACCATTACGATATCAGCGCCTTCTTCGATATCGAGGGCGATTTCAGCCAAGGCCTGGCGGGCGTTGGCGGGGTCGGCCTGATAGGTTTTGCGGTCGCCAAAGACGGGGGCGGATTCGGCAGCGTCTCTGAAAGGGCCATAGAAAGCGGAAGCGAATTTGGCTGAATAGGCCATTATTGCGGTATCTTCAAAGCCATTCGCTTCCAAAGCCTCGCGAATGTATTTGACCCGGCCATCCATCATATCTGAAGGTGCGACTATGTCAGCGCCGGCCTGGGCGTGCGAAAGAGCAACTTTGGCCAAGAGTTCGCAGGTCGCATCATTATCTATATTTCCAAATTGTTTTACCGCTGAGTCCGCAGAGCCCGCTGAGTAAGTATCTTTTTTAATTTGTTTCATTTCTGCGTTCTCCGCGTTCCCTGCGGTTAATCTTTTTTTTATAACGCCGCAATGGCCGTGGTCGGTATAGGCACAAAGACAAACGTCGGTAATGACAAGCAAATCAGGCACAGCCTTTTTGATTTCTCTGACAGCCTGCTGAACGGCGCCATATTCGGCCCAGGCCTGCGAGCCGGTCTTGTCTTTTTTATCCGGCAGGCCGAAAAGCAGAACCGCAGGTATTGCCAGATTGAAAATCTCCTTTGTTTCCTCAACAACTGTGTCCGGCGAGAAGCGAAAACAGCCTGTCATCGACTTAATCGGCTCTTTGAGGCCTTCGCCCTGCTTGACGAAGAGAGGGTATACAAGGTCATCTACGCTTAAGCTCGTTTCGCGCACTAATCTTCGCATAGCTTCGCTTTTACGCAGCCGACGCAATCTGGTTTTTTGTTCATTGTTCATTGTTCATAGCTAATTCGATACTAAGTTATCTCCTGGTCTGTAAGATAGCAAGAGGGTTCGTTAAGCCAGTACCTGTCGTCGCTTTCTGCGCCCAAGAAGCGGAAGTTGCCTTTGCACAGGTCGAACCATTTGCACTTAAGACACCTCTGGTCGGCGAATTTTGTCTTGTTTCGAAGTTTGTTCAGCACCGGTTCATCAGGATTTTGCCAGATTGTCTTAAACGTTTTATCTTTGATACTGCCAAGCGAGTAATTTTGCCAGAACTGGTCGGGATGCACAGTGCCATCGTAACCGACGCAGCCGATTTTTTCTGCCGTTTTGTTGCCACCGTGTAATGTCAAAAGTTTCTGACATTGCTCGATAACCCCCATGCAGGCCTGGGGGCTAAATACGTCGCCGTATCGGCGACGGCTAAACTCTTTCAATTTCATCAGAAGAAACGGACCGTCGGCGTGATTGCCAACCGTGAGCACTTCATCAACACATTCTTTTTGAGTGAATTCTTTAGTCTTTTCTATTATTGTCTCAACTGACCGACGAGTTTGCTGCGGAGTGAGGGTTTGGCTATTAAGTTTTTTTGCCCTGCCGGTGCGAATTAAATGATAAAAGCAGATTCTCCGTGAACCTATCGAAGCTGCGAGTTCGAAAACAGAAGGGATTTGGTCGGCGTTTTGTTTGGTAATAGTGAAGCGCAGGCCGGTTTTCAGACCGGCCTTCTGGCAGTTTTCGATTCCCGTCACGGCAGCTTTGAAGCTGCCTCTTGACGCCCTGAATTTGTCGTGGAATTCTTCGTCTCCGTCGATGGAAATCCCTACGTAACCTACACCTGACTTTGCAAGCTTATCGGCGGCGGCTGAGTCAATCAGTGTACCATTGGTGGAGATAACGGTTCGCAGGTCCAGTTGTTTTGCCTCGGCCAATAATTCAAATAAATCCCCGCGTAGTAACGGCTCGCCGCCGCTAAACAGCAGCACCGGACAGTTGACCTCCACAAGTTGCGATAGTAGTTTTTTTGCCTCGGCGGTGTTTAACTCGTCAGCGCGAAGGTCGCTTTGCGAAAAGCTATAGCAGTGCAGGCACTTGAGGTTGCATTTCAGCGTGCAATTATAAACAACGACAGGCCCAAACGAATTCGTCTGCGAGTACCGCAAGGAGTCGGATTCACCCCCCCTGCCGCAATATAGTTTCGATATATTTATCATTCGTACGTTTTCTTTATTGCAGCCAGCAGGCCGTCGATTGTATGCTCGGCTGCCTCGGCATCGACTTTGACGTTACATTTTTTCAATTGTTCGGAAGTTACCGGCCCAATCGAGGCCACTTTAACCCGCCGCGGCGGGCCGGCATTTACAATGTCGCCGGCTATTTGTCCAAAAAAGCTGCTGACCGACGAAGGGGAAGCAAAGGTCAGCCAATCGATTTTGCCCTCAGCGATTTTTTGTTTAAGCTGTGTGCAATCGTTTTTTTCCGCTTCGATGTTATAGACAGCTGTATTTGTAACCTTAGCTCCGCCCCGGGCCAACAGCTCGATAAGTTCATTTGAAGCAACCTGTGAGCGCAAAAGAAGAACCTTTTTGCCCTGCAGATTTGCGGAGGCACTTAATTGTTTGCCGAGCTCTTTGCCGGTAAAAACTGTCGGTACAAAATCGGCTTTTATACCAAACCCGGCCAATTGGCAAGCGGTCTCACTGCCTATGGCTGCGACTTTCGCAGAGCCAAAAGAGCGTGCATCTTTGCCCAAATCTCTCAGGGCCTCGAAGAAAATATCTACACCGTTTGTGCTGGTAAAGATTAGCCAGTCGAATTCTTTGATTTTGGCAAGTGTCTGTAAAAACTGGTTTGTTTGCGTCAAAGGTTTGATTTTTATCGTTGCAAATTCTATTGGATTGCCGCCCCGGCTTATGATTTTTGCAGCAAGCCGGGCGTTGCCTGCCCGGTCGCGGGTTGCGACTATTGTCTTGCCGAACAGCGGCTTTTTCATAAACCAGTTCAGTTGTGGTTTGCTTTGGGCGGCTGTGCCGATAACCACAACCGCCGGCGGTTCGATTTCTTCCCGGCGGCATTTTTCGCTTATACTGCCGAGCGAAGCTGTGATGACTCGCTGGCCCGGCAAACTAACATCAGAAATGACGGCAGCGGGTGTATTTTGGTCCATACCGTTTTTGATTAGCTCGCCGGCGATAAAATCCAGATTACCCACCGCCATATAAAAAACAACAGTCCCGCTGAACTCAGCAAGCAGGTGCCAATCGATGTTGCTTTTTTGTTTTCCCTCTGCCTCTCTGCCTGTAACAAAGACAACCTGTGAATTATATTTTCTGTCAGTCGGCATAATGCCGGCGTAAGCGCCCGCGGCGATGCCGGCGGTAACGCCCGGCACTATTTCAAAATCAATTCCTGCCTCAGCGAGCGCTGCGGTTTCTTCAGCGGCCCTGCCGAAAATGCAGGGGTCGCCGCCCTTTAGTCGTACGACAGTTTTTCCGCCGGATGCCTTCTCGATTAAAAGATTATTGATTTGGTCCTGCGAAAAAGAATCCGGTCCGACACGTTTGGGTGTGTGGATAATCTCAGCATCCTTGCGCGCAAAGTTAAGCAACGCCGGATTGACTAATCTGTCGTAAATTACACAGTCGGCGACTTTCAGAAGTTCGGCGCCACGAAGCGTAATCAAATCCGCCCTGCCGGGCCCTGCTCCGACCAGATATACTTTGCCTTTGTCTTTGCAGCCTGTCATTTTTCCAGCTTCTCTAAAATTTTTCTGCCGCCGGCTTTAAGAATCTCTTTCGCAAGTTTCTCTGCTGATATTTCAGCCTGCTTAGCAGGGCCGGTAATTTCCCGCCTGATAAAACTTTTGCCTTCACAATCTGATATAAACGCGCAGATTTCGATGTTACGCCGGTCGATTTCCGCAAAGGCCCCCGCCGGAGCGTGGCAGCCACACTGCATTGTTACTAAAATCTGCCTTTCAGCAAAAGTGACCGCTCGCGTTTTTTTGTCGTCTATGGCGGCGATGAGTTTGTTGGTTGCAATATCGTCCGCCCTTGTCTGAACAGCTAATGCGCCCTGTGCCGGTGCGGGAATAAACTGTCTCGGGTCAAAGCAAAACGATATCCTCTTTGCCAGGCCGAGTCTTTCCACTCCTGCCCTTGCCAGAATAATCGCATCGAACTTTCCTTCTTCGAGCAGCCTTATCCGCGTTGTAACGTTGCCTCGAATAGGCATTGGTTTCAAGTCCGGCCTTAGGCGTTTTAATTGAACAAGCCTTCTCAGGCTCGAAGTGCCGACCTTTGCCGATGCCTTAAGCTGTTCGATGGAACTAATAGCCTTAGTCGACAGAACACAATCTTCAGCAAATTGTCTGTCACACACCGCTGCTATAGACAATCCTTCGCGTTGTTGCGTGGGCAAATCCTTGAAGCTGTGCACGGCAAAGTCAGCTTCGCCTGCCAACAGGGCATCTTCAACCCGCGAGGTAAAAAAACCACTTGTCTTTAGCTGCCACAGCGTTGTCTTTTTGTCCCTGTCGCCTTTGGTGGTTATTTTTTTAATCCTGAACTGCAACTGCGGATGAATTTCCTTTAGCCTGTCTATTACAATTTGGGTCTGGGCAACGGCCAGCGCTCCGCCGCGAGTTGCAACAGTTAGAACGCTCATTGTTGGCTGCGTTTATCCTGCGAAAGAAACATTTTGTTAATCAAATCGGCTGCCTGCAATTGCTCTGTGGTCGGCTGTTGCTCACCGCCGTTTTTAAGAAAGTTGATTGGCCCATGCAGTACCTTCTTAACCAGCGATTCTGCGAAGCGCTGAAGTTTTTCGCTATCATCGTCGCCGAAATCTTTTGCGTAGCGACTCGCTTCACTTTGGGCAAGCTCGAGTCCTTTCTGAGTTAGCCGTGAGATTACGGGGACAAGATTTAGCGAGCCGTACCAGCCAGCAAACTCGTTCGTAAACTCAGCTACGATTTGCTGAGCTTTGCTGATTTCAGCTTGACGATTTTTTTCATTTTTGGTTATCTGCCCATTTAAATTATCTATATCATACAGCCGGACGCATTCAAGCTCGCCGACTTTCGCCTCTACATCCCTCGGAACGGCAATATCTATTATCAGAAGCGTTTTTTTCCTCTGCGCCAGGATTTTTGAAGCTGTGTGGTATGTTAGTATAGGCTTTTGCGCTGCTGTTGAGCTAATCAGCAGGTCAACCTCGGCTAATCTGTCGGCCAGTTCTTCTAAGCCGATTGCTTCACCGACATTAAGCCGGCTGCAAATAGCCTGTGCCTTTGTTTTATTGCGATTGGCTATAATCAAGCCCCCCACTTGTGCCTTGACTAAATATTTTGCCACAAGCTCAGCATTTTCACCTGCTCCGATTAACATTGCTGAAACAGCCGGCAAATCAATTTCTTTTTTTGCCAGTTCAACTGCGGCAAGGCCGAGTGAAGCTGTGCCGCCATTGATACCCGCCAAACAAACAGCGGGTAAATTCGTATTGGTTCGCACAGCCTTTGCTGCCCGAAACGTGCTGTGAAAGAGATGGTGAAACAGGAACTTACTCATCCGGCTGTCCAAAGATTCTGTGTAGGCCGATTTTACCTGTGAGAGAATTTGACTTTCACCGAGCACCTGCGAATCAAGGCCGCAGGCTACCTCGAAAAGATGCCGGGCAGCGTCAATGCGGGTTGCCGCTCGGCTGTATTTGCTCCACGTTTCGACCGCATCAGGTTTTATTTGCCCGATAAGCTCCGTCAGAAACCTGCTGCAGTCGAAGTTTTTTTGGGCGTAAAGATAGAATTCAAGCCGATTGCAGGTCTGCAAAATCACCGCCTCGCTTATCCTTTGCTCAGCGTGCATTTGTCTGAGCATAGAGTGCCTCTGCTGGCTGCTGAAGGCTGCCCTTTCGCGCAACTCCAGCGGGCAGTTACGAAAGGTCAGGTTATTCAGGAAAAGTTCCATTCTTCGTTACGCTACGAATGGTAAACCATTTTTTGTGCAGACTAAGTATACCGGAAATCCACCGCTGCGAATAGATAAATTTAGACATGTCCCCCCAACTTTAAAATCCCAAAGTGACCGCTTTCAAAAACGGTCACTTTGGGATAAAATACCGAAGCGCTACGGCCTTTCTGACGAAGCTAAACCCTAACCTAAAACTGGTTCAAAAACCTCTTATTTCAGATTTATTCAAAACCTGGTGCAACCCTAAATATATACGACGTTAAACTTACTTCTTGCGGCGTTTTGGTGTTGGGTTAAACTCCACCTTATTCCTACCAATAAATCGATGTGGCAGTAAATTAGTAAGCGTAAGATTGGCCTTGCAATCCATATCGTCCTCGTAGCACATGCTTAAGTCAGTTGATTTATAGGCCAGATATTCACCTGTGCGGACATCAATAGCCTTCGCAGTAACAAGCATATTGGCGCCTCGGTAGTCACCAAAAATAACCAAATCAACACCGGCTAACTTACCAATTTCTACCGCCGTCTCTTTGTCAAATTGTGCTGTCTGCTGGAGGTTTTGTTCTTCCAAAATGCGGTCCAAGTTGACTCTGTCGATTACTTGCCATTTTGACAGTTCTACCAGCTTCTCTATTATTTTATCTGTAAAATTGTCATTACCGAAATCTAAGACCGCCACGCGCTCGATGTGGTCCTGTTTATAGACCTTCGGTACCACTATTTCACCTTTCCCCCCTGGTCCACATCCGGCCATAAGCAGACCAATGATCGCTAATACTACAACCCCAGAACACACAAACTTTTTACCATTTCCCATAATACTGCTCCTTTCCCATTTTGCCATAATACTTTTGGCAAGTTAATAATTTGCGTAATCCTATACGCTCGGCTTTCGTTTTATCAAAGCGAAATGCATAGGTCAACAATTTTTTTCTCATAATTTAAAATATTTTTTAATCCCTAAACCCGCCTGTTGACCTCTTCAATAACATGTCGTTTCGGACCCCCCATAACAGTCGCTTTCCCCCTAAGCTACTTAATTTACATTACTTACAACAACCCTAAAGCCTTAACGGCACAGCAGCAACCAATTCTGAGCTCTCATCTGCCTTTTTATATCTTGTACTATATTTACTTTTCGGCCAATATTCTCTTGTGGGTCACTTCCGTTTTGTCCTCCATCACACGTCCGTTCGGCATGGTCCATTTTCCCGTCATGATAAACTTATCGTCACTGACTTTTTCTATGACGCGTATACCCGAGACCTTTTGTTCGGGCCATTCCCATTCCATGATTTCTTTATTTCCTTCCCGTTTACCTCTGCCCGTGAGCATAGGGCGCCAGTTATCAAACCACTGTCCGCAAATCTGGCCGGTGTCCGAATCAATCGTGCGAAATTCAAGGCCTTTGTAAATTGAATTTTGAATGTTTTTGATATCTCTGTCAGAGATGCCCATAGTCTCTTTCAGGTGTTGGATGCGCTCTGGGGTTATTTCAGGCACCTCGCCCCGATATTTCGTAATCAAGAACCTCCCATCAAAACACAACTCTACTTCTATGCTATTTTTGCCTTTTCCCACGGTTGATTCGAAGGGACCTTCCCATTCACCGACAAGCCACCTACCCCAGTCGTCATCAAGGGTTCTCGGCGGTCTCACAGCTTTTTTCTGGCTTGTTACACAAGAGGTCATGCTTACCATTACAACGAACAGTACAATAAGCAACTTTTTCATTTGAGACCTTTCATCAAGCCGAAAAATCTCGTTCATCCCGACACATCAGATTGCTTCGATTGTAGAAGGCGGCTTGGTGGCTATGTTGTACGTAACACTGACGACGCCGGGCACCTCTCGGATAATCTCGCGGCTGACCTTTTCCAGGGTTTCGAACGCCAGCCGCGTCGGTGTTGCCATTCGTGCATCGATGCTGTCCCAGCAGCGGACTTCGATTTGCTGGCCGAAATCGCGTCTGCCGTCGCGCATTCCGGTTACGCGGTCGGCGTGAAGGATGGCCATATACTGAAACGCGCCACTATTCCTGAGCAGTCGCTCGACAATAGCTGTTGCCTTACGGACAGTCTCAACTCTCTCCGGCGTTACCTCACCTATAACCCTGGCTGCCAGCGCCGGCCCCGGAAATGGTATCCGCTCGAACATCTCAGGCGGAAGACCAAGCGCCCTGCCTATTTTTCTAACGCCGTCCTTGCGAACCTGAATCAGCGGCTCGATGATTTGGTAGCCGAAGGCCTGTTGCGGGTCGATACCGAGCTGCTCGAAGACATTGTGCTGGCGTTTTATCCCTGCTACGGTCTCGTCGATATCGGTCAGGATAGTCCCCTGTAGAAGATATTTTGCTGAGCTTTGTTTGACAATGCGTCCAAACACGTTTCGGTAGAATGTCTGGGTAATAGCTTCTCGTTTTTCTTCGGGGTCTGTTACTGCCTTCAGCGCCGCGAAGAATTCCTTGCGGGCATCGATTATTTCGACCGTTACGCCGAGTTTTCGGAAGAGATTTACGACCTGTTCAGGCTCGCCCTGCCGCATAAGGCCGTTTTGGATAAAGACGGTTCTAAGATTTTTCCCCAAGGCCCTATGGCCGAGCATCGTAACAGTGGATGAATCAACGCCGCCTGACAGGGCATTGATTGCCGTTCCCTCTCCAACAGTTTCCCTGATTTCTTTTACCTTCTCATTGATAAAGCGCTCAGCGTCAAGCTCCTGCGCGGTGATTTCAGTAATCATATTATGTCGACTTCCTTTTCATCTAACAGCCATTGCATCCTGCCCTTTAACCGACGGCCTTAACTCAGGGGCCGATGGTATTTTGGTCGGCCTTGTCGAGAAAAGCAAGAGAAAATCCCGCTGCTGGTCGCTCATTAGCTGGGTAACGCCAGAAAATTATTCGGGTAGGCTTTTAGCCTTTCGCCAGAACACAAGTATCAGAACACCCAGCACTAAGCAACTCAAGGTATCGCCCAGAAACCACGCAGCGGGCATTCCCACCGCCGGCCCCGTTATCCCGCAGACCACGCCTGTTAATACAGCAGCAATACCTGAAAATGGTACCATTACTCCGTATTTCATAGGGTTCAGCGCCAGGATAATGAAAAACACGCCGATTCCTACAGACATAGCTGATACCGTACGAGTTGCATACATAATCAATGGTGAGTCCGGCAACGTCTCAACCCCAAAGAAACCTGCCATAGATTTGCACGCTGACGGGGGCAGGAGCAATCCTACTACCCCCGATAGGCACAAAATACCAGTTATCCACAGACAAATCTTCAATCCACGCATTCGTATCTCCTTTTCAATAACATTTCCTTTCTAACCTTTGCCCCAGAGCCGTTGCAGGGCATCCCTCGGTTATTTGTCCTTCATTTACTCTATTTTAGCATCGGCTCGAATGGGCCATTTTTATCAGTGTTTTTTCTTGACAGATTTGGGTGGATTTGGTTAAATGAGGCTACTATGAGGCGAATTAACCGTAAAAATACCGCTAACCCCGTTAGAAACGTTTTGTTGTTGTATTGTTTTACGCAATATGCGGTTTCTAACGGGGCTAACTGGTGGTGGCCTGCAGGATAAAGCCGGCAGGCCTTGCGGTGATTTGCCATAAAAATTTGTTAGTCGGGTTTTCAAAAAACGCAGCCTGTCGGAAAGACGGGCTGTTTTTTATTTGTATTTTTGGTCGTTTGCAGCTAAAAATGGCAGCTAAAGGCAAGAAAAATGGATTCGACAAGCTCACCATATATGGACGATTACAAACAAATAATAACCGGTGCAAAGGCGGGGCAAATCGTGCCGATAGTCAAAGAGATTGATATTGACGAACCGGTGGATTTTTTTGCCAGGCTGAGTGATTATGGCCGGGCTAAAAACTGCTGCCTGCTGGAGGCAAGCGACTACTTAGCAGAAAACGCGCTAAGCTTCGGCACAGCCAGTCCCGCCCTTTATCTTACCGGCACCGGCACGGAATTTTCCATTCGGGCCCTGAGCAGTACCGGCAGACGAATGCTCGAATATTTATCTGTTGATAAGGGAAGATTTAGCTTTTGCGAATCGGTAGAATTCGGCTCGGGACAAATCAAGGGTCGAATTAAGCAAATCGAGAAATTAGTTGATGAGCAGACCCGCCTGACGAGCATAAATCAAATGGACGTACTTCGGGCAGTTGCGTTTGCATTTAAGCTGGCGAGTAAGCCGTTCCGCGTAACCTGCGGACTGTTGGGGGCTATAAGCTACGACTTTATAGACCAGTTCGAAAAGCTACCGCCCAGCGGTGAAGACCTTTTGGGCAATCCTGATTACGAGCTGTATTTTGCCGACAATATCTTTCTGGTCGACCACGCGCACAAAAAAGGCTACGTGGTCGTCAATGTGATGATAACAGACGGCGACCGCCAAAAGATAATCGACGAGGCGCAGCAGTGCTTCGATTACTATCGGAGCATCTCAGGGGCCGACATACCAAAAGGACAGAAGTATTCGGGACCTACCCGGCCTGCTTCGACAGATACGAGCCAGGCTGAATATGAAAAGATGGTGCGAACAGCCAAGCAGCATATCCTCGAC
>Ga0315545_1004597_pt1 | contig 11342 bp, 10 predicted proteins | sample SalMarSW160210MG_FD_203096 | JGI IMG/M metagenome (GOLD analysis project Ga0315545, IMG submission 203096) | Salt marsh sediment microbial communities from the Plum Island Ecosystem LTER, Massachusetts, United States - Salt Marsh Sediment SW1602-10 ...
AGCGGCCCGGGGCCGATGAGAACGCAGAAATCTCCGAGGTTTACCTCGAGGTTCTGAACCGCGTAAAAAGCGTCCGCGAGGGGCTCGCAAAATGAACCCTGCTCATAGGTCACGTTCTCTGGGAGCTTGAAGACCGACGTGTATTTCGTCTTCGTGTACTCAGCAAACGCACCGTCCGTTGAGACACCCAAAACCGTCTTGTTTTCGCAGAGGTTCACCTGACCCTTCTTGCATACCTCGCATGCATTGCAGTACTGTACCGGGTCGACGGTTACTCTGTCCCCGATGCTGAAGAGCCCGAGGTTTTTTGGAATTTCCACGATTTCCACGATTTCACCTGAGAACTCGTGCCCGAGCACGAGTGGGCCTTTCCCATTGGCCGTCTCGAGAGGGCTCAACCCCCAGTAGTACGCCACGTCGGAACCGCAGATCCCGCACGCCTTCACCTTTACAAGCATCTCATCCGGACCGATTTTCGGGATATCTATCTGTTCAAGCTTCATATCAAGGGGCTCATTGAACACCATCGCTTTCATTTTCCCTTCCATAGTCTGCCTCCATTGAAAATGTAAAATATCTTTCTCATTTATTCAGAAAAGGGCACAGAGCCGAATATTCTATCGCATTCCGAGTTTGGTGAAGAGCCGGTCAACATATTTTTTCGACTCCTCTGTGATCTCCCATGCATTCGGCCAGAAGCAGAGATCGATGGTCCACCAATCTGATTCGTACCCTGCCCTGACCAGCGCGGGAACGATCTCTTCGAAATTGATGTATCCTGTTCCGAAGGGTGCGTGCACCGAAGTATGCCCGTCATGAAGCTGGTTGTCAGAGTCGATGATATGCACGTCCCCGATCATCCCTTTCACCATGTCGATAAATTCGAGCTGTCCGCCTTTCAGCACTTCCTTCTCACCCCACTGATGCGCGCCGACCACCGCGCACGTCTGGACGTGACACGTATCGACCTGGAGCTTGAAGTTGTCCATCCCCACGGCGTTCACCATCTTGACGATCTCGGAGGGTTTGTTGAAGATGTATCCCGGCTCAAACTCCCAGACAACCATGATGTTCTCTTGGTTTGCCTTGCGCGCACACGCCTTGAACATTTCGACTACCTTGCTCCAGGCGTGGTCGTAGTTGAAATTATCCGGATACGGTGTTTCCGTCACCGTGTCGACCCTGATGATCGGAATCCCGCAGTCAACGCACATCTGAAGGCTCCTGTCGTATGCGTCTACATATTGTTTCGCCACTACATCGCCCCCGGTTGCGAAAGGATAGCTCCACAGGTCTGCTGCATATGTGTTGATCTCGAGATTGTGCGAAGCAAAGAGTTTCACGAGCTTTTCTCTGGCATCTTTTGTTGGATAGAGCTCGTAGTGTCCGTGAGGCTTGAACCCACCGAGCGCAAGACCGTCGAACTTCAGATCACCGAGCCTCTGCGCGACCTCTTCCATCGTAATGGGGTTGTCCGCGTATTCGCCAAACGTGTATGCCCATGTCCCAATAGAAAACTTTACTCCCATATTCCCTCCTCGAATGTGAATTTATGAAAAATATACGTACGCTTCCCTATTCGGCAAAGAGTCCCTCAAGAAACCGCAGGCCCTTCTGCGCAAGTGCCGTATTGCTTTTTTCCGTTTCCCTCCATATCGAAGCCGCCTTGGCAATGATTTCTACATCCGGGGTAAAGGATTCGATGACCACGTACCTGCTGTACCGTATTTTTTTCAGCGCGTCCGCAACTCCTTTCCAATCAACGGTTCCGGTACCCGGGGCGCCGCGGTCGTTCTCGGACGAATGCACGTGATAGAGGTGCTCGCCTGCGGCAAGAATCGCCATGGACAGGCTTTTTTCCTCGATGTTCATGTGAAAGGTGTCGAGATGAACTTTCAGCATCGGGCTTCCCACGTCATCGATCAGCCTGAGCACATCGGCGCATACGTTGATGAAGTCCGTTTCGAATCTGTTGAGCGGTTCGACAGCGAGATACACACCCTTGTCCTCCGCGTATGAGCACACCTCTTTGAGGTTTTTCACCACGGCTTTCCACTGTTCGTTTTTCGCCTCCGCAGGTTCGAATGCCGCCCGTCCGACCCGTGAGTAATGCGGCCCTGCAAAGACATCGCACCCGAGGGCTGCGCACGCATCGATGCAGTCCCGTATGTACTGTTTCGAACCTTCCTGCTCCTGCGCGCTCCCGCGAAGGTCACGACCCTCACCGTATGCCCCGCATACTGAGCAGCACTCGAGCCCGCTGTCCTTCAGCGCCTTTTTCAGATCGCCGTAGTTGAAGTCTCCGCTGTTTTCGAGCGCAACCTCAACCCCTTCAAAACCCATTTCCCTGAACTGTTTGACCAGTTTGATGCTTTCATCAGTAAAAGGTGATGTGAAAAGAAAGGTGTTTATTCCGAATTTCACATTGTCCTCCTTGAAAAAAAAGTACTATGAGATGCCGTTTTTCAAACATTCTCAGTGCATCAACCCGTGCGCTCTCCTTTTTCGTCGGCCCACCGGTTTTCCAAAACGCCTCAGTTCAGAAAACCTCAGTATTTCACCTCCTGCCGGGGCTTCGGGATATCAACCTGCACTCCGCCCTTCATTGCAGACTCATGGGCACAGATCCCCACCATCGTCCAGTTCGCAGCTCTCTCAGCATCGATCGAAGACTCTCTTTTTTCCACGATCGCCCGCACAAACTCGTGGGTCAGGTGTGGGTGCGAACCTCCGTGCCCCGCACCCTGTATAAAGGAGGTGTGCTCATGCTCATCATCGTACACGCCTCTCACCGTGTACTGCGCGATCTCCTTTGGAAGCAGGCGGCCGTAATCCGGTACTTCGATGCGCCGGGCATCTTCAAAGCCCGAATGCAATACCATTCCTTCTCCGGCGATCTGCTCCCACTCGAACGAACTTTTGGTACCGTATACGTCAAAGCTCTCCCTGTACTGCCGTATGGTGTCAAAGAGGGATCGCGTAACCTCACAGGCAAGGTCAGAGTTGCGGAGCCTTACCAACGCAGTCTCAATGGCAAACGGTGAATTATACTTCTCTACATACTCCTTGCGTATCGTGCCCGAACCGAAGCACACCACTGACTCTGCATCTGCGTTCGCCAGCGCAAGAAGAGGGCTCACCGCATGGGTCGCATAATACATGGGCGGAAACCCGTACCAGTAATCGGGCCATCCTGGTAGGCTCATGTTCTGCTGGTGGGACCCCCGCAAAAACTGTATCTTTCCCAGCTCGCCTTTCTCCACCTGCTCTTTCACGTAGAGAAACTCCCTGGTGTACACCGCGGTTTCCATCATCATGTAGACTTTGTTCGCCTTTCTCCGCGCCTGAACGATCTTCAGGCACTCCTCCTTTGTTATGGCCATCGGCACCGTGCTTGCGGCGTGTTTTCCCGCGTTCAGAGCAGCAATCGTCATGGGTGCGTGGTCATTTATGGGCGTAACGATGTGAATCGCATCGAGCTCGTCGATCGTCAAAAGATCTTTGAAATTCGTGTACCTTCTCTCCACTCCGAACTGATCGCCGATTTCATTGAGATGTTTCTCATCTCTCTGGCATATTGCATAGCATTCAGCGTCGGGATGTTTCTGGTAGAGCGGGATAAACTCCGCACCAAATCCGAGCCCGACGACTGCGACTTTTATCTTTCCAGCCATTCCTTGAAACCTCCTTTTTGTATTATACGCAGGGACGCCCATTCTTGGGGGCAGACGTGACGAGTCGCGTTTTCAGTTTGGATCAACCGCCCCTTTTGAAAGCCGGGCACACACATTGTCACCACACTTATATGGAGAAGTTTTTATGTATCATATGCCAACAGGGACAGTTTTTCTCCAGGCTCACGGTCATGCCCACCACATCTCCCCCACTCCTTCGTAGAGAAGAACATCCTTTAAAAACTGCACCGCCTTTGTCAGGCCTTCGTTCGCGGACATGAGCGGGTCTTCGTGCTCGATGCTGATAACTCCGTCGTATCCCACGAGCCGGAGGTTGCTTACAAAGCTGTTCCACCAGAGTTTGTCGTGGCCGTATCCGCAGGCCCTAAAGGTCCATGCTCTGTGCGCAATGTCACCGTAATGTTTCCAGTCATTCACCCCGCGCCAGGCAACGACCCCTTCGTCGACCTTGCTGTCTTTTGCGTGCACATGCACGATTACATTCCCCAAAAGCTTGATCACCAGCAGAGGATCCATCCCCTGCCAGAAGAGGTGACTCGGGTCGAAGTTGCAGGAGATCTCCTCACCTACCGCGTCGCGAAGCTTCATCAGCGCCTCGGGATTGTAAACCACATCGCCGGGATGCATTTCAAATCCGAACTTTACTCCCGAGTCCTTGGCGATTTTCGCCATCTCCTTCCAGAATGGGATGACTTTCTTTTCCCACTGCCAGTTCACCGCGTCACCGAAGTATGGGGGCCAGGGACAGGTGATCCAGCTGGGGTACTTTGCGTCTTCCCCCGCACCCGGGCAGCCCGCAAATCCGTTGATCACCTTCACACCGATTTTTGCCGCAAGCTTCATGGTATTGATTATATCCGTTTTGTGCTCGCCGGAAAAGGCCGGATCCGGGTGGATCGGATTCCCGTGGCACGCAAACGCACTTATCTCCATATCCTGAGACTTGTACGTGTCGACGAATTTTTTCACTGCATCTTCGTCTTCCAGCAGCGCTTCGGGATCACAGTGATTCTTTCCCACAAACCCGCCGCTTCCCGGTTCTATTGCGCTGAGACCCGCCGCTTTTGCGGCTTTCACCGCATCAGCCCACGATTTATCGCCGAAACATGCAGCCATTACACCTAATTTCATAACTTTGACCTCCTGTATTTTTGATTATGAATATACACTGGAATATACACTTTTAAACAATACCGATGTATGAATAAAGGCGTCGGCACGGAACTCGATACACACTTCCGGGTGCTGAACGGTGGAAGGTCTTTGACCCCCGGGTTACACAATGCATTCTTCAGTATCAGGATAAAACAGATGTACCCTTGATATATTGAAATTCGCAAAAATCTCTTCGCCAACCTGTACGTTGAGCCGGGGAGGTGCAATTGCACGAAAGATCTCACTGTGTATCTTCAGGTTGAGGATGTCCTCAGCACCCATGCTCTGGTTGAAGTACACCTTGCATTTGTATGAGTTGACTTTCTGCTGTGTGCGTGTTATTTCGATATCTTCCGGCCGTATCCCGAGAATGATCTTTTTATCGGTGTAATTTTTCAGATAGGCCCGCTGTGTATCTTCGAGCGTACACACCATCTCCTTTTCACCGATTCTCAAACACCCGTCGCCCACCACTGCATCGAAAAGATTGATTGCGGGGCTCCCCACGAATTTCGCAACAAACACATTTTTCGGCGCATTGTATATCTCATCAGGAGATCCGATCTGAAGGATTTTCCCCTCATTGAGCACCGCTACCCTGTCCCCCATGGTCATTGCCTCAACCTGATCATGGGTCACGTAGAAAAATGTCGCGCCCAGATCGAAATGGAGACGCGAGAGCTCCCGTCTCATCTCTTCCCGCAGCTTCGCATCCAGATTGGAAAGCGGCTCGTCCATAAGGAATACCTTCGGAGTTCGCACCATTGCGCGCCCGATTGCAACACGCTGCATTTCCCCGCCGCTCAGGTTGACCGTCTCTCTGTCAATGAGGTGGTCGATGTGCAGGATCATTGCAACTTCCGTAACTTTTTTATCGATTTCGGCTTTCGAATATTTTCTCAGCCTTGATTTCAACGGAAACTCGAGGTTCTGTCTGACGGTGTAATGCGGGTAGAGCGTATAGTACTGAAAGACAAACGCAACGTCCCTCAACGCGGGACTGTAGTCGTCTACGACTCGATCCCCGATATGCACCTCACCCTTGTCCTGTTTTTCGAGTCCGGCCACAAGCCTCAGGGTTGTGGTTTTCCCTGCTCCGGTCGGTCCGAGCAGAACAAAAAATTCTCTGTCTTTTATCTCAATGCTCAGGTCGTTGACCGCAGTTATATCGCCAAAGGTCTTTGTAAGCGAAACCAGCTTTACATCCGCCATTTCCTCTGCTCCTCATTTGAAGGAATTTCACATGATTGAATTTTCCGTTTCCTTGTCAAAAATACTTACCCTGTCCATATCGATGCCGATGTACGCGGTATCCCCTATGTTCGGCTTGACTGTCGGGAGAGTCCGCACCTTGATCTTTTCTTTTCCGAGGCTCACGTCGATGATATTGTATGATCCGGTTTCCTCTATCACATATACCTGAGCGCCGAGTGACGAATCATCCTTTTTCTTGCTGAACGACACGTCTTCGGGGCGAACCCCGAGCACGAGGTGTTTGTTCTCTCCTCTTCCGTTTGAAATGAGCTTCCGGATCTTTTCGGGTATCGGAATATAGATATCGTCTTCGAGAAGTTTCAGCATCAGAGAAGTGTTCTTTTTCTTCGTCTCGCAGTTGATGAAGTTCATACCGGGGCTTCCTATGAAATTCGCAACGAACAGGTTGTACGGCTTTGCGTACACTTCATGAGGGGTCCCCACCTGCTGGAGCACCCCCAGGTTCATTATTGCAATCCGGTCTCCCATTGCCATGGCCTCGACCTGGTCATGCGTAACGTACACGGTTGTCGCGCCAATGTCAATATGAAGTCTTTTCAGCTCGACCCGCATCTCTTCCCGAAATTTCGCATCAAGAGTACCGATCGGTTCATCCAGGAGGAAGGCCTTTGGTCTTCTCACCATCGCTCTTCCCAGTGCGACTCTCTGCATATCACCGCCGGAGAGTTCCTTCGGCTTCTTGTGCAGAATGTGTTCTATTTGAAGGATCTTTGCGACCGTTCCCACCTCTTCTCTGATCTTTTCTCTTTTGTACTTCTGTGCCTTGAGTGGAAAAGCGATGTTTTCGTACACAGAGAGAATGGGATAGAGCGCGTACAGCTGAAAGACAAAGGCGATATCACGCTGTGAGGCCCTTTTAAGGGTCACGTCTTTTCCGTCAATGAGTATCTTTCCCTCATCCGCAATCTCAAGACCGGAAATACACCGAAGGGTCGTTGTCTTCCCGCATCCTGAGGGCCCCAAAAGGACCAAAAATTCCTTGTCTTTTATGTCCAGATTCAAATCTTTTACCGCCTCGAGTTTCCCGAATCTCTTTACGAGGTTTTTTATTATTATCTCAGCCATTGATAATCTCCATCACGAATCAATTTGAAATCTTACTCCTTCATATGGGAGACAAACATGTAGCCGCCTGTTCCCGCAAGCAGAATCGCATATCCGTAGCTGTAAAGAGAAAATATCAGCGGCTGGCAGAGAGAAACGATACCGAGCAGCATGATACTGATAAACACTGGTTCGAGATACTTTCTCTTCAACAGTTTGAACTGCCAGAAGGCCACCCCTATGACCACATAAATTGCAATTGCAATAAATACCTTTATCATTTCTCCATCCTATTTTCTTATTGCGCCGAATGTGATTCCTCGAATGAGGTGTTTTCTCAAAATGATCGTGAATATCATCGCAGGAAGCAGGAATATGAACGTTCCCGCAGCCGCGGCTCCCCAGTCATACCCCAGCACCCCCATCTGGTAGGGGAGCCAGGCAGGAACGGTTTGCGCGTATTTGCGGGAAAGCAGAAACGCAAAGGCGTACTCATTCCAGGCAAATATAAAGCAGAATACCGCAGTAGCAGCAATACCGGTCGCAGCCTGGGGAACAACGATCTTCATGAACACCTGAAAGCGTGTGTATCCGTCGACCATTGCCGCCTCCTCGTACTCGATGGGAATCTCATCGATAAAACCCTTCATCACCCAGACCGCGAAGGAAACGTTGAACGCCGTGTACAGCAGGATGAGCCCTATGTGAGTGTCTGTGAGCCGTAATGTCCTGAACATAAGAAAGATCGGGATGACGACCACAACAGGAGGGAGCATACGTGTGGTGAGTATGAAAAACATCCAGTCATCCCTCCCCTTGAGCTTTCCTCTGGAAAAACCATACGCAGCGAGCGTCCCGATGACAATTGTAATGACCGTGCTCCCGATGACCACGATGATACTGTTCAGATATCTTCTCGGCAGATCTCCCTGCCGCACGATTTCCTCGTTTGTATCTTTGTAGATAAGCCGCTCGTACCACTTCATCTGTGAAACCCTCTCTTCCGGGAGCTTCACTCCTGCGGGAAGGGGTGTTCTGGACGTAAAGATCCGTATGTATGATGCTACTGTGGGCTTGAAGAGTATTTTTGGTGGATACTCCTTTATGTATTCCCACGGCTTGAACGATGTGTGGATCACAAAAAAGAGAGGTACGAGGTATACAATAGTGATAACGATGATGAAAAAAATCACCACTGCGCGGAGAATTCTTCGTTTTCTATCCAGTATCTGTGCCATAAACGCATTCCTTTACTGTTTTGCTTTGTTGAGGTATTTGACGAGTATGAGGGTAATCGCAACGACCATGACGAGCATGATGTATCCCAGAGAGGACCCGATACTCGTGTTCCATGTGACAAAGGAAACATTGTACAGATGCATTGCGAGGAGCGGGGGGGCCATTGCACCCCTGCCGGTAATCCCCATAGGCAGGTCGAATATCTTGAACGCCTCGATGATGCGGAATATCAGCGCGAGCATGAGGATCGGCGATATCATGGGAAGGGTGATTCGTGAAAATTTGAACCACCAGGAGGCCCTGTCGATTTCAGCAGCCTCGTAGAGGTATTTCGGAACAGCGCCGAGACCTGCAAGCGAAAGAAGCATGACAAATGGTGTCCACATCCATATATCTGCGATCACAATCGAGTAGAGGTTTCGCGCAGGGTCCTGTATCCAGTCGATCCTTCCCAGTCCGAGCAAGAAATTGAACATTCCCCAGTTCGGGTCGTAGAAAAGCTTCCACATCAATCCCACGATAACGGGTGACATCGTCATGGGAAGCACGAGAAGTGTGGTGACGAGCCCTTTGCCCCTGAAGTTCAGCTGGAGCAAAAGGGCGAGGCCGAATCCAAGGATCATCTCACCTGCGACTGACATGATGACATATTTCGCCGTGGTAATGAACTTCACCCACATTTCCGGATCCGAGAGAATCTGCCGGTAGTTTGCAACCCCAATCATTTCAGGGTTCTTCCCCCAGACATTTACCATCTTCGCGCTGTACTGGGAGAAGCTCAAAAAAAGCGACCAGACCAGCGGAAACACGTTGATGGATATCAAGAGTACAAGCGTCGGTAATATAAAGAGACGCATCAGCGTCTTGTCTTTCATACGGCGATAATGGGATTCAATGTCTGGACTGCGTTCTTGTTTGGTTTTCTGCATTGAGTTTCCTCTCAAAAATTCTATGTACTCGTACCGAACGAGCATCTTAAAAAAGCTCCCCGCGGGACGAATCCCGGGGGAGCGTTTTGTGTTAAACAAATATTAGTCGTAGTATCCTGCCCTCTTGAAGATTTCCGCCCACTGATCGGTGCACTTGTTGAGCGCCTGCTCTGCCGTTCCTTTTCCGCCGATCACATAGTCTGCGATTGTCTGACTGAACGTTCTGAGTAGCTCGTCGTACTCAGGACATGCCCACCAGTCCTTGAAGATTTCCATGGAGGTCTTGAACGCAGGGTTGTAGGGCGCTGCATTCAAAAACTCACCGGACTCAAGCACCTCTGCATGGCAGGTGTAGCCGCCGAGCCGCGCCCACTCCATCTGGGTGTCTTTCTTGATGAACCAGTCGAGCCACTGGAAAGCGAGATCCTGCTTCTTCGAGTACGTCACCACGGATGCACCCTGGCCACCGAGGGCGGCAAACTGCCGCACCTTGCCGTCGTAGCCTTTCTGCGGCGGGCAGGGGAAATACCCCGTGTCCTCTGCGAAGGGGTTCGTCGCCTCGTTGGAAAGCGCGGGGAAGAAGGCAAAGTAGTTGCAGGTCATCGGCACGATACCCGCGGTAAACGAATCGTTTGCCTTTACATAGAACGCATCGCCGAATCCCGGAGGGGTGAACTTGAACAGCTCGTGATAGTACTCGATCCCCTGGATCGAACCTTTCGAGTTGAGCAGCCCGTCAACCTGATAGGTCGAATAATCGCCCAGTTCACCGCCGAATGACCATATCACCTGTTCGGCGAACATGGCCAGAGAGTCGTAGCCGTTGTCGCCGTAGATCGATATTCCGTAAAACTCCTTGCTTGGATCATCCGTCTGGCCCGGCCGCTTGTGGAAAAATTCTGCAATATCCTTGAGATTATCCCAGCTTTTCGGTACGCCAAGGGCATATCCGTACTTTGCCTTGAAATCCGCTTTGTTCTTCGAATCGTTGAACAAATCCTTCCGGTACGCCCAGCCCAGTGCATCCCCCTCGCAGGGCACTGCGTAGTAGCGTTCTCCGCCCTTCGGATATTCCGCAAAGTAGGTGAGGGACGCAGGAGTAAATGTCTTGTCAACACCCTTCTCCTTGATCCAGTCAGTGAGCTCGAGGTAGTGGCCGTTCACAGCCATGTTCCCGATATCCTGGCTGTCACCGACGATGATGTCCCAGGCATCGCTCCGCGCGATCATCTCTGTGTTGTACTTCTGCACAAAGGTCTCCCAGGGAGTCTGCTCCACGATTACCTTTATTCCCGTTTCCGCTGTGAAACCCTCGGAAAGCTTCTCGAGGTAATCGGACGGAGCCCACTGCGCCCAGTGAATTGTAATAAACTGCTCTTCAGCTGGTTTCTTACCGCTTGCAAAGGCGTACACCGCGCCCAGGCACAAAATGAGCATCACAATTCCTGACCATTTAAAAGCTCTTTTCATATTATCCTCCTCTCCTTGTTGGATTTAGATTTGTGTACTGCGTGAAGATCTGTTTTTGTAATGGTTTTCAATCGAGGTAAAACCTGTTACCTATTTAAAGCATTATTATTATACAGTTTGCCAATCATCTGTCAACATTTTTTTGCTTTTGCGATCGTGAATTTCTGGCTGTTGGAGCACGGGCAATCGGTGAACTGTTCGGCACCAGAAAAGATCAGCCCTTTTCATCATCTATGACCCGTATGATTCTGCTTTGCCCGGCGATTTCTTCGAATTTGTCGATCTCGCAAACCGCTTCTCTCACATCTTTTTCCAGTGCGGTGTGCGTGAGCATGACGAGCGGCACGTGGTCGTGCTCTTCCTCGGTTTCCTTCTGGATCACCGAGGCAATACTGATGTTGTTTCGCCCGAGCACGCCCGAAATCTTTGAGAGGATTCCCGGCCTGTCGAGGGCACTGAATCTGAAGTAATAGCGTGTCTTGCTCTCCTGAAAGTCAATCTGCTCAAGATGCTGAAAAAATGTATAGCAGTTTTT
>Ga0315545_1004601_pt1 | contig 11336 bp, 12 predicted proteins | sample SalMarSW160210MG_FD_203096 | JGI IMG/M metagenome (GOLD analysis project Ga0315545, IMG submission 203096) | Salt marsh sediment microbial communities from the Plum Island Ecosystem LTER, Massachusetts, United States - Salt Marsh Sediment SW1602-10 ...
AAGAAGATTGAAGCTGCAAGGTGGAAAAGGAAAGAGGAAAACATCAAGAGACGGAACTTAGCCTCAGAGGAAACCACAACATTTTAAAAGCCCAAAAAGTCCAACTTTCTCTGAAACATTTCATCCACATTTCTAACAAGACGCTAGAATTTTTTAAGAGATGAGGAGAGACCATAACATTTGTTTTATTACAACCAGTTATCCAGATTTTCCAGGGAGCTACAGGGGGAATTTTATCCAAAAAATGGTTCAATTACTTGGTGACGATGGGTTTCAAATTAGCGTTGTTACTCCGCTTGTTTTTGATGGAAGTATGGTATTTGAAGAGGAAGAGCATGAGAAAATTTATCGATTTCCTTTTTGGTCAGAAAACAAACTTTTAATAGAATATAAAAAGATCCCTATATTTAGAATGATTAGCTACATGATATCGGGCATTTTGAGAAGTTATTTTGTCGTTAAAAACAATGGCTGTGCTCTAATCCATGCACATTGGATGATTCCCACCGGTATTATTGGAGTATTGGTAGGAAAGATGTTAAACCGGCCAGTAGTAGTTTCAGTACATGGATCTGATGTCTCTATTTTCTATGAAAAGAGATTGATTAAGAAAATTATGCAATGTTTGATTAAACACATTGATTTCTTTCATTCTGTAGCGAGTCATAACACAAAGAAACTGCTTTTATTGGGGGTTGAGAAGGAGAGAATTATTAATTTTCCAATGGGAATTGATAAGAATTGGTTTGATTACATTCCTCCCTCTTCTCAGATTAAAGGAAGAAAAAAGTATACGGTTATCAACACAAGAAATCTGTTTCCCATCTATAACGTGGAGCTATTAATAAAGGCGATTCCCTTCGTAGTTCAAAAGGTCAAAAACATTGAGTTCATAATTGCTGGTGATGGAACAGAAAAGACATATCTAACAAAGTTATCTGATGACTTAAAGGTTACAAAGTATGTAAAATTCATTGGGAGGATACCCCATGCTCAGATAGTTGATTACTTAGCTCGCTCGGATATTTACATTTCTACTTCTCTCTCTGATGGAACATCGGTATCTCTTTTGGAGGCCATATCTTGTGGACTATTTCCCGTGGTAACTGACATTCCGGCTAATAGGGAATGGATCAGAAATGGTGAAAATGGATTTTTAGTTCCTACTAGTAATGAAAAGATTCTGGCACAAAGGATAATTGAAGCTCTCCGAGATCTCGAACTTAGAAAAACTGCTCGAAGAAAAAATTTGAAGATAATTAAAGAAAGAGCTTTATGGAGTATTAATATAAAGAAATTGGAAAAATTGTATGAGATTTGCTTGAATAAAAAGCAGCTAAAGATTTAATAGAACCTTTTTTTCTCTTTGTGGAGAGTTATGATCAGAATAACTATTTGGAGTGGAGGAACAGGATCTAATAGGGGTGACCAAGCGATTTTTTCTGCAATAGTTGAAGCGCTCAAGAGTGCTATACCGAACTTAGAAATACGAATACTCTCGATTAATCCATTTTTTAGCTCAAAAGATAACGCCGTTATACCAGTCCGGGGGATATGGGACACCCTTGTGACTTTATGGAAGACAGATTTGTTACTGTGGGGGGGAGGATGCTTGCTACAGGATCAATCCAGCATTTTGTATATTCCATGGCAATTAAGCCGGGTAGTTTTAGCAAAGTTGTTTGGTAAACCAGTAATGTGCTATGCGCAAGGGATTGGCCCTATACGCACTTGGTTGGGAAGATTACTCAGCAGAATTGTGGTGAATCAGATTGACTTGATAACGGTAAGGGATAAAGAGTCTAAGAAAATTTTAAAAGAGGTGGGAGTTAAAAGGCCACCGATCTGTGTCACGGCCGATCCTGCCGTTGCTTTAAAACCAGTAGGACAAAAGCAGGTTGATACTCTTTTATCAAAATTGGATATAGTTGAAGGTGATCGTCCGTTAATTGGCATTTCCGTTAGGAGGTGGTTTCATTACCATTTCACAACTTTGCCAGTGAAGTTTAATGTCAAACACGATAGGTGGCCTGAGGGAGCAAGGAACAAATTTGAGGACTTTAAAAAAATGATTGCCAAGGCAGCAGACTTTATGATCAAAAAGTGGAACGCCCGTGTCATTTTTATACCAATGGTCTTGGGGGTTGGAGAGGAAGATGACAGGATTTCAAAAGAAATAATTGAACTAATGGCAAACAAGAGAGATGCTGTATTATTTGATCTGGATTGCTCTCCGCGGGAATTAATGGGTGTTATAGGTAGGATGGAGCTGTTCATTGGAGTCCGAATGCATTCCACCATTTTAGCAACAGCTATGAATGTTCCCAGCATTGCGCTCTATTACCAACCCAAGGGAAAAAGCTATTTTGGAATGATAGACCAAGAGCAGTTTGCCATTAACATTCATGATCTCAATTTTAATGATCTTATTGGCAAGACAGAACTGATTTGGTCTATCAAAGATCAAGTTAAGAGTGAATTAAAACCTAAGATAAAAAATCTGCAAAAATCGGCTCTATCGAATGTGATTTTTGTCAAGAAACTATTGAGATACTGATTGAATTCAGGTTGTCATATTAAAATGCCTCCAGAATTTTATATATTAACCCGGATTATGCATTAAACACCGAAAATCACTGAAATGCCAAAAGATCCGAAGAAAGGATTTCACCTAAAAAATGAAATGTCGTTTTTTGTAAATCCCTGATATTTCGGTAGTTTCAGTGTCATTCGGTGTTTTCTCGCATAATTTGAGATTAAATCCCTTTCATAATTGGGTTTGGCAGGAAGACACCTCAAATGAAAAAGGCCAGTTTATCCCCAGTTTGAAGAGGCATCAAGCAATGATTAGCGGATAAATGTCTCAGAAAGTTTTACCCCTTATAAATGTCCAAATTTTTATCACATAGTTAGCCACATCCCAAATTTAAACTGACAAATCATAAGAGTTAAAGCTATCTTTACCTAAGTTTTCCACGAGGTTAGACCAATGTGTGAAAAGAGCTGAGAGGTGAATAAAAACCAAAGAAATTTCAAAGATGGGAATTACCTTAGAGGAATTCTCCCCCTTTTGTTACTTTTGGTATTTGCCGTAATTGTGATTCTCTTTATTCGTAAACATTCTTTAGAATTTGAAAAAATATTTCATGTTTCCTTTTTCTATATCCTATCTATCTCAGTTTTTGTATTAACTTCCACATGTTTAAATGGATTTCGCCTCAAGATATTAATGGACTTTTTCCAAGTGCCTCTGAAATTTAAAGAATGGTTTGGCTTATCTGTAATTACAACCTTTGGCAATTATCTACCCTTTCAAGGGGGGATGTTAGCCAAGGGAGCTTATTTAAAGTGTGTGCATGATTTCAAGTACTCTTCCTTTTTGGCGATGGTTGCTGCAAGTTATATGGTAACCTTTTTCGTAAATGGTTTAATTGGGCTTATAATAAGCCTACTTATATGGGTAGTATATAGGATTTTTAGTCTATTTATAATAGTTATATTTTTGTTTATATGTTTGTTCAGCATTTTTCTCATTCTGTTTTCTCCTAAAACTTATGGAGGTAAGAAAAGGAGCATTAAAAAATTGTTTAATGTTATTGAGGGATGGAAATTAATTAAGAAGGATTATCATCTTTTAGGCAAATTAGTTATAATTGATTTGATTTTTGCCTTAGTTTATGCAATCCGTCTTTTTTTAGCTTTTGATGCTCTTTCTTCCAGCGTGCCTCTTCTATATTGTCTAATCATTGGGCCAATGGCTTTGCTTTCTGGAATTATCAATTTAACACCAGCAGCCATCGGAATCAGGGAAGGAGTCGCTGGTTTTTCTTCAAAACTTCTGGGGATGAGATTGAGTTCAGGCTTTGCTGCTACTTCTTTGGATCGCATAATCAGTATGATGTGGATTTTTGCTTTAGGGATCTTATTCAGCCAGGTGTTATTAAAAAAAGCAGCCCTTTCTAAGAAGCAGATATTTTGAGATGGCATTGATACATACAAGAGTCAATTCTACGATCGCACTGTGCTGTTAAACCTTTTAATTGGAAAGATAGAGCTAGAAAGATCAAAACGATTTGTGGGGATCTAACAGATGCAAAGCACTATAACGCCATTGCGTAAAGAGGTTGTTTCCAAGATGAACGGGCTTATCCTTGATGTCGGGGTAGGAGATGACGCATATTTCTCATACTTAAAGGGCAAGGTGATTGCTGCGGACATTGATCAGCAAGTCATAAGAAACTCCTCTGGTATAAGGGTTGTCGGAGATATTGCTTGTTTGCCTTTTAAGGATGAATCGTTTGATTCGGTTTGGGCGTGTGCAATCATTGAGCATACCAAGGACGATACCATACCGGAACTGGTGAGGGTTGCGAAAAAAGGGGGACAAATAGCCATCCTTACGCCCAACAGGTATTCTCCAATGCACCTTCTTATGAATCTTTGGGGTCACCCTTGTTGGTGGCGCGAGCCACATGTAAGGCTTTATGATTATAGCCAATTAAGCAAATATGGAAAAGTGTTAGGGGAAATATGGAGATTCCCCGTACTCGATAAGATTGTAAGAAAATTGCCTATGTTGGGCCACACACTAATGTTATATTTTCGAAAATAACTGGGGAGATCAAGTGTTAGTTAAATGAAGAAAATATCAATAATTTTGTTACTAATGTTATATTTATCCTTAAAGCTACTGATCTGAAGATTAAGCTATTTGATGAGATAACAGAAGCGGGTTAGAAAAGAGCGCATAGCTCAAGTAGTAAAGCAGACTTTTACCCTTCCAGAACAATTGGCTCTAAAGACAGATACCAGATGTGTCCTCAAGTTGGATGAGTTTCCTCATCTGTAACAGTTCACGGGGGTCAGGAAACAAGGACCAGGAATGATAGATGAGTTTCAGGACTTGGCTCAACTGCAAAAACTCCTCAATGGATAGTCACAGGCTTTGGCCTGCAAAAAGATGCTTGATAAGTCAATGTCTTACGTAACTTGAATGACTGCACAAGTTTGTAGAAAAGAAGACCTGAGTGCTGATTCCTGATTCTTGTGAACCGTTATCAGCCTATACCTACAGGCCCTGTAGGGGACAGGGTCTGTAGGGTAGGGTAATCAGCGAAGCATTGCTGGGTGATTGAGAGTTCATCAAAGGGGGCCTCCAATGAATTTAAAAGGACTGCTCCGACAGCCTGAAGGAAGAATGCTGGAATTTAGATCCAGTTTTCCAACCGGCAAACAGCTTGCCAAAACTGCGATAACGTTTGCTAATGGAAATGGGGGAAAGATTATCATCGGGATTGATGGTAAGATCCATAAGGTTATTGGAATAAAAAGTGAGGATTTATTTTCATTAGAGGAGAGGATTCCAAGCATAATTTGTTGGAAATATAGTAGGAATGGTGTTTTTTAAATGAGAAGATTATTTGTGACAGGTGTTCCTGTAACCGGGGATGAATTTGTTGGTCGGGAGAGAGAGATCAAGGAGATCAAGTATTATTTGATCACCCATGGCAGAGTGTTATTTTAACTGCTCCCCGCCGATATGGTAAAGCCTCCCTGATCTTGAAGATCCTTTGTTAGACAGGATTGACATGATGAACAGGATAAACAACCTCATTTATTAAACACCGAAAATCACTGAAATGATATGGAATTTTAATGTGTGGTCTAAATTTTCGGTATCATTCAGTGTTTCCTTGAAAAAATCCTGTTATCCCATCAAAAAAGCCCGCTGGAAGGTGGTTAAGCTCAAAGATTAAGAATCTCCTTTTTCAGATAGGATTGACAGAATGAATGGGATAAATATGAATTCATAGGTAGGATCTCTGAACGTCAAGGGTTAGTTATTCTGGAAACTCCAATTTAACGGAAACCGAGAAGCTCTGTAGGGCAAGAGCCCTCACCACACCGAAAATCCTGATGATCTGCGTTAATCTGCGTCCTATAGGGTCTTTCGTAGTAAGCTAAGTTCATAACAGGTGACGGTTCATTGCGGTCAGGGGGAAGAGAAAGTAGCAGGGTTAAAGACTCATATTGGGATAGCTGAACGATTGAACAGTTACTGAGAGTGTAAAAAAGGATTTTCTGTCATTTGGGTGGGCTGTAGCTCGTGTAAAACGAGGAGGAAGTGATTTGTTCCTAATGAGATTGCTTCGGGCTCCAGCCTGGCAATGATATTTGGAAGACAAGAAAATTGAGGAGGTTGATATGACTAAGCACCTCAAGGTTCCCTCGGGGATCCTCATCCCTAAGAAAACACTGCACCAAGCCAATATTGATGGGGAAAATGTCGAACTTGAGCTCCGCGAGGGAGAGATCCGCCTCCATACCGTCAAAAAGGCAAGTAGAAAGAAAATCTTTACTACAGACTCTCCCTTATGGAAATGTGTTGGGTTTGCCGAGGCTGAAGGGGTCAATGGAAAAGACCACAATGAATATATCTATGAGGAAGAGAGATAAAATCGTTTTCGTTGATACGAGTGCTCACTTCGCTCTGGCAAATATTAAGGACGTTGACCATAAAGCTGCAGAGAGGTTCCTCCATGAATTGGCAACCAAAAGGGTAACTATGGTTGTGACCAATTTTATTATAGCAGAAACTTATACCCTCATGCTCAGAAAAATAGGAAGAGGCCGGCCGTTGAGTACATTGAATCGCTTTGTGAGGCCTCTGAAGTGGTTAGAGTTTCAGAGGATGATGAGAAAAAAGCCTGGGAAATCATCCTTCGGTTTGAGGATAAAGCTCTCTCCTATGTGGATGCGACAAGCTTTGCTGTGATGGAAAAGATGGGGATAAAGGAGTCTTTCGCATTCGACAGGCATTTTGAGCAATACGGTTTAAATAGATTGCCTTGAAAGGGTAAAAGGGAGAAATGGTTAATGCCAAATGCTTCAGTTTTCGTAGCAATTCAGGGGATCAGGGGTTAGAAATCAGGTTCAAGAATTGTGAAGATTTGGAAAAAGCGGATATCGGATAAGACAAATGTGCATAATGTGCATATCGCGGCAAAGCCGCAACCAAACAAGGGCCACGGATTACACTGATAGAACACGAATGACACGAATAATAAATAAATTTACCACGGCACCTCACGGGAAAAAGATAAGAATAGAATATGCATAAACCGCAGATGAACACAAATTTTCGCAGATTAAAGAAAAAATTTTCAAAATATAGCTTTTCACTTTTAGATTTGTAGTGGTTATTCGTAATCCCCCTTTTTCTGTGCATAGTCCGTGGTTATCCGTGGTGAAATTACCACAGAACCTCACGGAAAAAGACAATTAAGAATTAAGACAGATTACACTGATTACAAAAAAGATACTTGAGACTTCAGGCTTTCACCTGGTATATACTGCAATTTACATTCATACCTTTGCGCCTACTTTGCGAGCTTTGCGGTTGAAAAGGTAATCAACAAAAATGTTGACAACAAATTTGTTGATTCCTAAGCTGAATAATTTATATGCCACCAAGACACAAAGTATTCATAGTGACTTTGTGGCTAAAATTTATGAACCCGGATTTTGCGTTAGGAAACCACGAGATTGTCACAAGACATTCAAAATAAAGAACTCACAAAAATTGAGTTTAAACCCCTCTTTCACCTGAAAGGTGAAAGGCTATTTTTTTGAAGGTTCCTATAGAATCTGTGAAAATCTGCGTTCATCTGCGGTTTATACATATTTGGGGGTGAATAGTCCAGATTAAGGGGGTTTCCAAATGGCCTTTACCTTAAAACCGGCGATCGGTGATGAATTTTTTGACAGGACCGAACTGATAAGTGAAATGGTGAACACCCTCTCCGAACCCAAATTGAGGATGGGTTTTGCCTTAGTTGGGCCAAGAAGGGTGGGTAAGACTTCCATTTTAATGGAGGTGGAACGATTGCTGAGGGAAAAGAAGGGGGTCGTTCCGGTCTAGTTCTCTCTATGGGAATTGGTAGAAAGGACAGTCCAAGGGTTCATCTTTGTTCTGACCCAAGAGATAATTGAGGCTTACAAGAGTTAGTTGTCCTGGAAATATAAGATAAGGAATGTTATGGCACTCCCCGTTTCCACGGTTATTTCTATTCTTAAAGCTACTGATTTGAAGATTAAACTATTTGATGAGATAGAACTTCTGCTTTCACAAAAGGAAATTAGAAAAGAGCACATAGCCCAAGTAGTAAAGGAGACCTTTACCCTTCCAGAGCAATTGGCCGAAAAGACAGATACCCGATGTATTCTCATCTTGGATGAGTTTCCCCTACTAATGGACTTAAAAAACGGGAGAAAGCTGGGAGAGGGGATAATTGGGGCGATAAGGACGGTTAATGAGACCTATAGGGATACTATCCTCACCGTTTCCGGGTCCATCAGGGCCACAATGGAAATGGCTGTATCATCCGCATCCTCCCCATTTTATCGGGAATTCATTGTGAAGAGCATTTCCCCTTTTCAGAAAGAGGATGTCCTGGGTTTATTAAGGGCGAACTTAGATGCCAGTTTAGACAACGAAGCCTTGGATTACCTCTATGAGGAGAGCGGGGCGATACCTTTTTATATCCAGTTCATTGGCCGAAAGCTATTTCAAAAAGGGGTGCAAAAAATTAGCTTGACAAGGATAAAGGATTACCTGGTGGAATTTATTGATGAAGAGGGGGATCTGATATTCAGTCAGGAGTTTGAGAGGATCGGCTCCAAAGAGAGAATGGTATTATCCATCTTGGCCAGGGCCGATAGTCAAAATCTGTCCTCTATCGCCAAGGCCACCAGAGAGAGTATGAATGCGGTAAGCAGATATCTGAATTACCTGATCAAAAGGGGAATGGTGAGGAAAAGGGCGAGGGGGTTATATCAAATTGTAGATCCGATGTTTAGGAGGTGGATAGAACGGAAGAGAGAGATAATACCTCACAGGTGGATAGTATAGGAAATTCCTTTTTGGACGCAGATAGACGCAGATATTGCAGGATAATTTTTATAAAATCCTAAGGATCTGCATCCAATAGAGGCCGTCCGAAGGGAGCTGAGTTCAAGATTTATGGGTAGGAAGAGATCGAGAAAAGCTAAGGTCCAGAGGGAAGCTAAAGTTAGCTTTTTTGAAGACAGAAAAAGGAGATGGGCTATTCTGGCTCTGATTCTCGTTCTGGCTGCTTCCATCAGGGTTATTCATTTGAGGGCTGATCCGCCAGCCAACATCTCTGCCAGCCGCGCCCTTTGGACTGATGAGGCCTTTAAAAACTATAATGTAAGAAACAAGGTTCTCTTCGGCCACTGGAGGGTAAATGAGGAGAATGACTACGGGCGTAATCTGTGGAAGAAGCCAATGGTTATGCTTTTAAGGTATTCCTTTCTCAAGGTCATTGGTGTGGGATTTGCCCAGGCTCGCCTCGTCTCAGTCCTTTTGAGCATCATTACTTTAGTTGTCCTCTTCTTCTGGACAAAAAAATTCCTTGGTTATACCATATCCATTATGGGTTTGGCCTTTCTGGGGTTAAATTACAACTACTTCGTCTTCAGTCGGGTGGGCACCTATGAACAATTGTATATCCTTCTCATTGTGCTCACTGGATTTTTGCTCCACTTGGGGAGAAAAAAAGAAATTTACTATCTGCTTTCCGGGATTACCCTATATTCCCTATATCTGATCAAGATGACGGGCCTTTTCCTATTTGGAGTGGTTGGCATCTATTGGCTCTATCTTTTTTGGATAAGGAAAAATAAAGACCTTAAGAGGTTGCTTCAGAATATAGGTCTATTTGTAGGTGGTCTGATTACTGCTGCTATCGGTTTTAAGATTTTGTATTATATTTTGCAGCCCCCGATTAGAGGAGGAAAGGCGATACCGGAAGCGCTCACTTTCTTCTTTCCTCGAGGTTTGGGAGAGTTTTTTAAGACAACCTTGTCCGTGGCTCAATTGACCAACTTCTTTCGGGATACACCTGTTATATCCATTTGTTTTGCTTTCGGATTAATGTTGATGGTTACAGAATTTTTTACACATCCCAAAGATGATAAGAGGGATGAGCTTTTTTTCCTCCTCTGGGCGGTCTTGGGATTGGGTGCCCTCTCTGTATTTCAATATCGCCCCCCTCGGTTGTATGTCTTTTTAGCTCCTCCGCTTTCCCTTCTGGGAGCATACTTTTTGTCCTGGCTGATAGAGGGCGAAGAGAAAATTAGCCCCATCCAAAGAATCCATAAAATCCCACTTGTTATAAATTTTATAATTTTCTCTTTTCTTGTTTACAACTTTGTTTACTTTGCTTTATTATGGATAGTAAAAAGTCAGGGCAGGGGAGCGAGCAGAAGCTTAATTCGATTCATTAGCTCACCCCCTAAAATGGTAATGGCTACAGGGATAATAGCAGGAATTATCTTTTATCTGTGGATAAAGAAGAACCCAGTAATTCGGGGAAGGAAGTGGGCAAAAGGTATAGCTATAGCGGTCGCGTTTCTGGTCATAGTCCTACAGTTAAGGAATTATTCCCAGTGGGTGAACAATAGGACTTACACCTTGTTCAACTCCGCCAAGGAGGTAGCTCAACTTTTGAAAGGCCAGCAGGATGCATTGGTAGCCGGTCCCTGGGCCCCTACTCTCCTCTTTGAGGATAAGATCCACCAAGCCATTCCTTTTTATGGAAACAAGAAGGTTAATACCAATGCAGATCTCTTCGAAAAGTTCAAAGTTACCCATCTGGCTTTAGAGGAGAATAATGGCTGGGATTATCTATTTGTAAAACAAACCTATCCTGAAATCTGGAAAAAAGCAAAGCGTTTGAGAACCTTCAATATTGGGGGCAGGTATAGGATCGATCTTATGGAAGTGGATCCTGGGTCTGTGGAGGAGTATAAGGGGAGAATAGCTGCTATGCAGGCTAAACTTGCCCAATCTGATAGCGCCTTTGCCCAGAATGATCCGGAGAGATATATTCGGCGGGCGAAGATATTCCAGAAAAATTTCAAATTTGAGAAGGCTATTGGTATGTATAAAACCGCCTTAGATCTTTCTCCATCAAATGTTGACCTTTACAACAGGATTGCTCATCTTTATTACAATATGCAGCTTTGGGATGAGGCAAGAAAGTTCCTTAGGCAGGGGCTAAAGATAGATCCGCATAATCCAACATTACGAAAGAACCTGGAGGTGTTGGGGAATAGAAGATAAGCGATATGGATTCGTGGATGATAGATTTAGGGAATGGCTGAAGACCAAATCTATACAATAAAAGTATTGGAAGCGTCCCAGAAGGTTGACATGTTTTTAAAATAGCTTGTTTATTAGGGCATTTATGAATATACTCTTCCCCTTGGGTCTGTGGAGGAAAAAAGGGGGTGAGTATGAGATTAAGGATGGT
>Ga0315545_1004609_pt1 | contig 11321 bp, 7 predicted proteins | sample SalMarSW160210MG_FD_203096 | JGI IMG/M metagenome (GOLD analysis project Ga0315545, IMG submission 203096) | Salt marsh sediment microbial communities from the Plum Island Ecosystem LTER, Massachusetts, United States - Salt Marsh Sediment SW1602-10 ...
GCTTGTCTCGCTCGTCATCCTCTACCTGTCATGGCATGTGGCGATCGCCATCCATGAGATGGGCCACTACCTGACCGCGGCGAAGCTGACGGCCCTCAATCCGAACTCGCAGCGAACGGCTGACGCGATGGCCGGCAAGGGGTTCGGGGCCAAGTTCGGATGGTACGCGAAGATGTTCCTTGCCATACCGTGGGGCAAGTTCGAGGGCGTCAAGAAGGAACAAGGGAACTACGCCCCTGATGCGCCGTACAACCTGGCCGTGGCGGCTTCAGCTCCCCGCTGGAGCGCGTACCTGGCGATGGCGACGTTGCCGGTCGCGGTGGTTGGCATCGTGTTGGGGTTGGTCCTGCGGGTTGAGGCGGCCATCTACATCGGCCGGTTCTTCCTTGCTCCGGGTGTCGTTGGATTGCTCGACCGCTTCCTGGCCGACCGCGGCAAGCTCAAGGAGTTCACCATCAGGGAGAGGCTTGCGGCCGAGAAGGCGGGGAGAGCCGCCGAAGCGATCTCGGCCGAGAGCTGGCTGGCGAGGGTCGGCGAAGTGAGGAAGATGATGCTGAACAGCCGGATGCAGACCGTGGCCCTCAAGGATGGGACGACGGTCAACGCGCCGTGGCAGTTCAGGAACTGCGCTATGGGCGGGCGTCACACCGAGCGGGAGTACCCGGAAAGCAACATCAGCATGCAGGAGAGCATGTTCATGCCGCTTTCCGCCAAGACCTACGAGGACGCCCAGGAAATGACGGTGAAGCTGCAGTACCGTCTGAAGGAGGTCATCGAGTCCGCGCCCCAGGCGAAGGTCATGGGGATTGGTCTCGAAGGCGGCCTGGCTCCGTACGTAGACAAGGAGCCACAGGACAAGGTGCCCGAGCAGCGCATGTGGCGCATGATGAAGCAGACGATCCTCGACTGCGGCTACACGCCCGGCGTCGACGTGGCGATCGCGCTCGACCCTGCCGCGTCCGAGCTGGAGAACGCCTTTCGCGAGGAGACCGGCCAGCCCGAATCGGTCGGCATGTACCGCTTCTGGCGCGACAAGAGCAAGCTCGACATGAGCCGCGACGAGGTCCTCGAGCTGTACCGGGAAGCGATGGAGAAAGACGGGGTGCCGATCCTGTCGCTCGAGGACGCGTTCGGCGAGTTGGACCACGCCGGCTGGAAGCTGTTGATGCACGGCGACAAGCCGAAGGGGATCGATGGGCTGGGCGACAAGATCTTCGTGATCGGCGATGACCTGGTGACGACCAAGGACTCGACGATCGAGCAATGCGCCAAGAACGGGGAGATCAACGCGACGCTGATCAAGGCGAACCAGATCGGCACCCTTTCGGAAACCGTGCTGGCGATGTTGACCTCGCTGGCCTACGGGGCGGAGCTGGTGGTTTCGCACCGCTCCAAGTCGCCGAACGATCCTTTCGAGGCGGAGATCGCGACCGCGATGAACGCGTTGGGGATGAAAGCCGGCGGCGGCGCCAATACTGAGCGGCTGCAGAAGTACGGCCGGGTGATGGAGATCATGGCCTTGGCCAGGGCGGTGCAGAAAGAGACCACCGACGAGGAAAGACGAGAGGTCGAAGCGGTACTCAAGGAGTTGATCTCCACGTTGACGGGCAAGGACAACGTCGAGCTTGCCCCCGACGCCGGCGATGTCGATATCACAGCGCTGTTGATGAGCATGTTGGCGATCGAGGCCGTCAGCGGAACGGAAGAGGCAACCAACGCGGGGATCCCGTCCGCCGCAGCCACGTTATTCCTGGGCCGGACGGGGATCATCCATTTCAAGGGATCGACGCCGCTTGGCACCTCGGCCGGCGTGGACGAGGCGATCCACTACGTCGACAGCATCATCACGCCGAGCGAGATCACCCGGAAGTATCCGGAGCTGTTCAAGGACGCCGGCGACGGGACGTATCGCTTCAAGTCCGGCTTGGAGTTCTCGGCGATCAAGGCGAAGAACGACGGCGATCTGCAAGCCCTCTGGAACAAGGCCCAGCGCTATGAAGGAAAGGGCTGCATGGACGCGGTCAAACACATCGAGACGGTGCTTGCAGAGGCCTTCAAGGGCAGGCGACTCGGCGAGCTTGGCACCTTGCTCGAGGTCGATCAGGAGCTGCTGGCCATTGAGAGGCAGCAGGCGATCGCCGCAGGCAGGCTTTCGGAAACCGCCCCCGTCGACGAGCAGATACACGCGATGCAGCGGAAAGGCGTTCTGGGCATGAACGCGATCCTGTCGCTGTCGCTCGCGTTGGGCCGGGCCATTGCAGCCAGAGACGGCAAGGAGCTTTGGCAGCTCATCCGCGCGATGGCCTCGGACACCATGGCCGGGTTCATCGCTGCCAGTGGCGGGGAGACCGGTGGCAAGGACGCCACTGCTCTCAAGGAGACGGGCTTCGAGGAGTTGACGACCCTGTTCCTGGCACGGGCCGAGGAAGCGATCAAGGCCGGCAAGGAAATACACGTACTGCTGAGAGAACAACTGCCCGTTTATAGCGCATCGCAGCGGGCGGTGGCACAACCAGCATAATCTCGACGGGCGGGCCGGCTTCGGCTGGCTCGATATTCGTCGCAGTTGATCGAACTGCAGCACGGCGGGACCCCGGTCCCGCCGTGCTGCGTCTTGTCCAGGTACACGCGGGCGGGGCTGGTGCTTGGGAGTACCAGCCCCGCCTTTGAGGTTGCGTGGTCGAGGGCTTACTCGCGCGCGTCGAGCGCTTCGAGGAAGCCCTTGAGTTTGTTGCTGCGCGTCGGGTGACGCATCTTGCGGAGCGCCTTCGCCTCGATCTGGCGGACGCGCTCGCGGGTGACGTTGAACTCGTTGCCGACCTCTTCGAGCGTGCGCTGCGAGCCGTCGTGCAGGCCGAACCGGAGCGAGAGCACCCGGCGCTCGCGAGCGGTCAGCGTCTGGAGCACGTCGACGACCTTCTCCTTAAGCAGCGTGTAGCTCGTGGCGTCGGCGGGCGATTCGGCCGTCTTGTCCTCGATGATGTCGCCGAAGTGGCTGTCGTCGCCTTCGCCGATCGGGGTCTGGAGCGAGATCGGGTGCTGGGCGATTTTGAGGATGCCGCGCACCTTCTCGGGCGGCAGCTCCATTTCCTCGGCCAGATCCTCGGCGGTCGGCTCGCGGCCGCGTTCCTGGACGAGCTTCTTGCTGGCGCGCACGAGCTTGTTGATCGTCTCGATCATGTGGACCGGGATGCGGATGGTGCGCGCCTGGTCGGCGATCGAGCGGGTGATCGCCTGGCGGATCCACCACGTGGCGTAGGTGGAGAACTTGTAGCCGCGGCGCCACTCGAACTTCTCGACCGCTTTCATCAGGCCCATGTTGCCTTCCTGGATCAGGTCGAGAAACGACAGGCCGCGGTTGGTGTATTTCTTGGCGATGCTGATGACCAGGCGCAGGTTGGCCTCGACCATCTCGGTCTTGGCCTTGTGTGCTTCGCGCGCCCAGTGGGCGAGTTCGTGGGCCTGGGTCAGGAAGGTGTCGGTCCTGGTGCCGATCTCTTCCTCGATCAGGCGCAGGGCTCGGCGCTGCTGGCGGAGAGCTTCGGCGGCCGCTTTGCTGCGCGAGCGGCTTGCCTTGAGGCGAGCGATCCGCTTCCCAATATCGCGCGTCTGTTGGTAGCACGAGAGGACGCGGTCGCAGAAGTGCTCGTACGCCTTCTGCTTGAAGTGCAGGCTGCGGAGCGCGCGCCGGATGGTGGTTTCGGCCGCGGCGAGGTCCTTCGGCAGCTTGCGCTTCTTGTAGGTCGAGAGGGTGCGCTTGCGCAGCTCGGCCTCGACGGCACGGGCGTTTTCGTCGGCCGTCTGAAGCCTCTTGCACAGGCGGGGCAGGGCCTTCATGTAGCGCTCGCGGTCTTTGACCTCTTTCTCGTTGACGAGCCGGTCGAAGCGTTCCTTGCCGTTGATCAGCCTGTTCGCGAGCCGCACGGCCAGCGGGGGCGTGAGGCGGAACTCGCTGACGGCTTCTTTGATTTTTCCCTCGGCCTTCTCGATCCGTTGGGAGATCTCGACCTCCTCCTCGCGTGTCAGCAGCGGCACCTGCCCCATCTGCTTGAGGTACATGCGCACGGGGTCGTCGAGCACATCGATCTTTTCCTGCTCGGCCGCTTTGCTTCGGCGCTTGACCTTGGCAAGCCAGGCCGCGCCCTTCTTTTCGACTTCGGCCGCTTCGAGGATCTCGATATCCATGCCGCGCAGCAGGATGAGGATCGAGTCGATCTCCTCGGGCGAGACGACGTCGGCCGGCAGCGTCTCGTGGATATCATCGTAGGTGATGTACCCTTTGTCGCCGCTGAGCTGGATCAGCTCACGGATGCGTTTGTTACGGTCCTCTTTGCTCATCTTCCGGCACTTCCCCCCATCCTGATGGGAACAACGGTTGTCGGAATCATACGAGTTGTGACTTCCCGGTTTTCGTTGTCTGTTCTCACCTGTCTTATTTATCTACCTCCAGTGGCGAACGCTGGCGCGCAGCTTCTGGTACTCGGCGAGCAGCTCGGGGCTCACCGGCCCGTCGCGCGCCTCGGAGTCGATTCGTGTCTTGAGCTCTTTCAGCCGTGCCTTGCGCCGCGGCTCGAGTACTTTGTTGACGAGTTCATCAATGATCTCGTTGCTCGGCTCGGGCCGCGACCCATCGAGCGCGATCTCCGAGACGAGGCGGCCCAGCTCGGGTCGCTCGACGCGGCGCATGAGGGCCTCGACGGTCGCGCCATCGCTTTCTTCAAGCACCTCGAACACAGTCTCCAAGAGCTCGCGGCAGTCGGCGTCCTGCAGGTCGCTCGGGGCGATTCGCTCGCGCAGCGCGCGCCCGACCGACCCGGCGCTGATCGCGAATCCAACAAGCTCGCGCTCGGCCGAGTTCCTCGCACGGTCGGTCGAGGCAGCTCGTCGGCCGAGCTCCGACCGGCCCTTGCCTTTTCTACGCAATTCGGCTCGGAGCGTTTCCTCCGGGACGCCGGTCAACTCGACGCTCCGCTGCAGGTACTCGTGCTGGAGCACCGGGTTGGCCGCCGCGCGGACGGTCTCCATCAAGGCCGCGGCGATGGCGGCGCGGCCCGCGTTCGTTGTCGCGTCGTGCTCGGCCTTGAGCACGTCGCACTGGAACGCGACGAGATCGACGGCCGCGTCCGCTCGCTCGCGGAACGCGTCGACGCCCTGCTCGCGCACGAGGCGGTCGGGGTCGAAGCCCGGTGGCATCGGGGCGACCTTGACGTCGAGCTCCATCTGCAGGAGCGCCTCGAAGCTGCGCACGGTCGCTTGTTGGCCGGCCGAGTCCGAGTCGTAGGCGAAGACGACCGTGCTTGCGTAGCGCTTGAGCAGGCGCGCCTGCTCGGGCGTGAACGCCGTGCCCTGCGAGGCGACGGCGCCCTCGAAGCCGCCCTGGAACAGCGAGATGAAATCGAGCTGTCCCTCGACGACGACGACGCGCTTGTCGCGCAGGATGGCTTCGCGCGCTTCGTGCAGGCCGAAGAGCACGTTTCGTTTGTTAAAGAGCGCTGTCTCGGGCGTATTCAGGTACTTGGGCTCGGAATTGTCGAGCACCCGGCCGCTAAAGCCGACCACGTTGCCGCGCACGTCGCGGATCGGCAGGACCACGCGCGCGCGGAGCATGTCGAAGTAGTTGCCCGTCTTCTCGCTGCGAGCCAGCAGCCCCGCGGCGACGAGCACCTGGTCGCTGAAGCGTTTCTCGCGGCCCTCGTTCAGGACGCTGTCCCAGGCGTCGGGCGCCCAGCCGATGCCGAATCGCTCGACCGTCGCCTTCGATATGCCGCGGCCGGCGAGGTACTTCATCGCTCCCTTGCCGCCCCGAAGCCCGTCGACGAGGCAGCGGTGATAGAAGCTCGCCGCCATGGCAACCGCCTGGCTCAGCGCCTCCTTCTTGAGGCCGGGCCCGCGCCGGTCGTCGCGCGTTTCGGGGACCGGGATGCCGTAGCGCTCAGCGAGCGACCTGACCGCTTCGGGGAAGGTCAGGTGCTCGCGCTCCATGACGAAGTGGATGACGTTGCCGCCCTTGCCGCACCCGAAGCACTTATAGATCTGCTTCTCGGGATGCACCATGAACGACGGCGTCTTCTCTTCGTGGAACGGGCAGAGCGCCTTGAAGTTCCGGCCCGACCGCTTCAGCGGCATGTACGAGCCGATCACCTCGACGATGTCGGCTTGCCCGAGTATCCTGTCAATGATCTCGTTCGGGATCAGCCCGCCCATAGCGGCTTCCCTATGTATGTTGTCGCGTGGCCCACGGGCCGTTCCTTGCGCAACGGCTTAGGCGACGCGCGGGCGTCGCACCGAGACGTGCGGGTTGCCCGCGATGTAGAACCGCGCGAGCTTGTCCTGCGCTTCGCGGATGCCGATCCGCCCGCTTCGGCCGACCCGGAACCGCGCAGCGTTTCCGCTCCCGTTCCGGGCGGCGATCATGACCGGCGAATCGGTCAAGTCCGCGCCGTTCAGCTCGCCTGTAATGGCGAGCGCCTGCGTCAATCTGCCGGGCCCGCTCGTCAGTTCGAGGTCACGTCTGCCTGGGCGGTTGGCCCGCATCAGGTCCAGCTCATCGAGCGGCTCGAGCGCCCGTATCAGCACCGCCGCCGGCCGGCCTTTGGGTCCGGTGACGGCGTTGAGCAAGTAGTGGTTGCCGTACGTAAAGTATACGTACGCGACGCCGCCTTGTTCAAACATCACTCGGTTGCGCTCGGTCATGCCCCGGTGCGCGTGGCACGCGGGGTCGTTCGTCGAGAAATACGCCTCGGTCTCGACGATGCGGCCGGCGACGATCCGGTCGCCGAGCACGCGCACGAGCACGCAACCGAGAAGCCGCCTCGCGATGCGATCGGCCCGACCGAGGTAGAACTCCGGGCTGAACACCTCGTAGCCTCGGCGACTTGCAGCCCGCCTCCACCTGGTCATCGTCGTTCGTTTCGCTCTAGGCGACGTTTCTGCCCACAGCTCGAGGTCGTGTGGTGTTCCACGCTCCGGTTCGACCGCCTTGCGTTCGCGGCCGCGTCGCCTGTCTCCAGGCGGCCGGGGCGTGGGTGGCGTGGCCTGCCGCGTCGCCGCGGCAGGACGGAAAAGCATTGAACAATGAGGACGACTTCCCTGCGGTCCCCGAGTCGCGTGCGATGAGTTGCTCAGCGATACCCCTGTGACCGCGCGTCGCGCGGCCAGAACTCTGCCGGCTAGCGACAGGGTGACCGTCTACAGCCTTGTGCACGCGAACGGATTAGGGAAACAGCGCAGGAAACTGCCAACCGCCCTACTCCACGCAACCTCAGCGGGTTATATACCCCGGGCCTGCGGCGTGGTCAAGGCCCTTTTTCACAGGTTTTCGCCTCTGAGGCCTTCGCACGCGCGGCAAGCGCGACCGTGTGGCTGGGTTGCGCGTCGTTCACGGCCCCGGCTTCCGTTCCTCAGGCGTTGCGGCACGGTGTTCTTGCCGAGACGGTGCGGTTGCGGTAGGCTGGACCGTCAGCGCGACGGGCCGGGCGGCCGGCAACACGACACCGCGCCAAGCAGCTTCAGGAGGGAAGCGATGGCCCCCGATAGCGAGCATCCTGATCAGCCGATTCTTCGCGACCGGCTTGCCCTGGACAGGACGAGGCTGGCCAACGAGCGAACGCTGCTGGCCTATCTGCGCACGACGATCGTGCTGGTGCTCGCCGGCGCAACGGCGCTCAAGCTGTTCCCGAAGGAGCTCGCGATAGTTGTTATTTCGGGCGTCCTGCTCGTCGTGGGGTTCACCACGGGCGCCATCGGCGCGCTGCATTTCCTGAAGACCTACCGGCGCATGAATCGCTGGAGCCGCCGCTTGGACATCACCCCCCGGTCCGGCTCCTCCCCTGACGATCACCCCTGAGGAAAGCCCCGAGACCGGCTCGGGCTGAGGCAGGAACGGTGTATGGCGGAGAGGGGGGGATTCGAACCCCCGGTGCCCTTTCGGGCACAGACGATTTCCAATCGTCTTCCTTCGGCCTCTCGGACACCTCTCCGCGCGTGCGGTTACCGGCTCGGCTCGTCCTCGGACGAGCTGTCGGGGCCGGATGATTCGATGTCGGCGATGATGTGCTTGGCGCGCTCGAGGTCGCGGGCGAAGACCTGGATCTCGCCCCATCCGGCATGGGCCGGATCCTGGCTGATGCCGTCGAGCATGCTGTCGTGGTACGAGAGGACGTTACACTCGATACCTTCGCTCTCGAGGAATGACGTGAGGCGGATGGCCTCGGTCTCCTCGAGGACGACTTTGGCGGCGACGAGGTCTGTTGGCTCGGTCACAGGAGGTCCTCCTTGGGGGTCGAGGGCAGTCTAGCGGCGCCGCAGGGGCGGTTCAAGCGGGAAGCCCGGGGGCACGCGGTTCGTGGTGTGGCGTAGGGCTTGCGTGCCGAGAGGTGTGGGCGGTATGGTCGGGCACGGTTGTTGAGGCGGAATGCGAAGGAGGCGAGAGACGATGGAGCAGGTGAGGCTGTTCTTGGGTGCGTTGCTGGTGGCGGCGCTGGTGATCGGCGCGGGTGTGGCCGTGCGGGCCGACGTGACGATCACGATGGAGCAGGAGGTCAAGAGCGCCGCCGGGACGCAGACGGCGACGGTAAAGCAGTACTACACGCCGACGAAGATGCGGAACGAGTTCGGCGAGGCCAGCGTCTCGATCGTCGATCTCGACGCGGGCCGGATCATCACGCTGATGCCGGCGCTCAAGACCTACATTGCGCGGACGCTGGCCGAGCTCAAGGAGCAGGCGGCGGCGTTCAAGATGGCCCAGCCGAAGGTCAGCGTCGAGAAGACGGATGAGACCGAGGAGATCAACGGGTACAACTGCCAGAAGTTCGTCGTGCGTGTCGAGGTGCTCGGCAACGTGACGGTGACCGAGCAGTGGATGACGACGGAAGCCGAGGGGATCGAGGCCGTCCACCAGTTCCAGGAGAAGATGGGCGAGGTGTTCAAGGAGCTGCCGCAGTATACGGCCGACCTCGGTGTGAAGAGGAAGTTCGCTGAGGAGGGTCTCTTCCCGATCAAGACGGTGGTTCACATGCAGGGGCCGGGCGGCGAGGTGACCACGACGATGACGGTAACGAAGATCGAAGAAGGCGACCTCGACGACGAGGTGTTTGAGATCCCCGAGGGGTACACCGAGCAGACGTTCTGATCGCCCGGCGGCGCGCTCGAAATCGCGTTGAGCCAACTGGGCTATGTAAGCCCTTCGGGCTACGAGGTGATTTCTTGCCCTTTCCTGACCCAGGGCGTTGCCCTGGGCTGCCCTATGAAGCCCCTTCGGGGCGAGGAGACGGCGCGGAGGATGCGCTGGCGTCAGGCGAGGTGCTCGCGGCGTTTTCTTCTGAGGAAGGCGGGCTCTTCGAGATCTTCGCCTCGGTAGATGGCCTTCTCGGCCTTGGGGCGCGCGGCGGGCTTCGGTGCGGCCTCCTCGGCGTCCTGGAACAGATCGGGGGCTTCTTTCTCGCTCTTCTTCTTTGCGCGCTCGCGCGCGCGGGCGGCCTGGCTTTCGGCTTTGTCGTCGAGGCCGGTGGCGATGAGGGTGATGGCGACGTTGTCCTCGGCGCCTTCCTCGACGTTGTAGCCGAAGATGATGTTGGCGTCGGGCGCGGCGATCTCGCGGATGATCTGGGTGGCTTCGTTCAGCTCGTGCAGCTTGAGGTCGGCGGTGCATGTAAGGCTGATGAGCACGCCTTTGGCACCGGTGATCTCGGTCTGCTCCATCATGGGGCTGCTGATCGCTTCGCGCATCGCCTGGGTGGCTTTGTCGGGGCCGTGTCCTTCGCCGAAGCCGAGCGCGGCGGCGCCTTTGATCGACATGACGGTGCGCAGGTGGGCGAAGTCGAGGTTCATCATGCCGGGCTTGAGGATGAGCGACGAGATGGCGCTCACGCTGCGGCACAGGACCTGGTCGGTGATGCGGAACGCCTCGACGACGGTGAGGTTGGTGCCGGCGATCTCGAACAGGCGCTGGTTGGGGATGGTCATGACGGTCTCGATCGTCGAGCGGAGCTCGCGGAGTCCGTCCTCGGCGTTGCGCTGCTTGATGCTGCCCTCGAACAGGAACGGCTTGGTGACGATGGCGATGGTCAGGATGCCGCGGTCGCGCGCGATGCGGGCGATCACGGGCGTGGCGCCGGTGCCCGTGCCGCCGCCGAGGCCGGCGGTGAGGAAGATGATCTCGGCGTCCTCGAGGATCTCGGTGATGGCGTCCTCGTCTTCTTCGGCGGCCTTGCGGCCGATCTCGGGGTCGCCGCCGGCGCCGAGGCCGAAGGTGACGTTGCGGCCGATCTGGATGCGCTCGCGCGCCATGCACGTCGAGAGGGCCTGCATGTCGGTGTTCACGGCGATGTAGTCGACGCCCTCGATGTCGGAGGCGATCATCTTGTTGAGGGCGTTGCCGCCGGCGCCGCCGATGCCGATGACCTTGATGCGCGCGCCCTTGTCTTGCGTGTCGACGAATTCGAGTGCCATTGGAGTTGTCTCCCTTTAGAGCCCAGCGATCTTGAGTCGCTGTTTGACCGAGGTCCACATGCGCTTGGCGAAGCCTTGCACGACGCGCAGGGCGTTGCCGGCGTGGCCGATGAGCTCGTTCGATTCGCGGAACTCGAGCCCGTACTCGGCCAGCCCAACGGCGGTGGCGTACATCGGGCTGTCGATCTGCTCGGCGTGGCCCGCGATCTCCAGCGGCCGGCCCACGCGCGTGCTCATGTTGTTGAAGACGCTGCGCGCGAGGTCGCGGCTGCCTTTGAGCATGCACATGCCGCCGGTGAGCACGATGCCCGAGCCGACGAGGTGGCCGCAGTCGCTCCGCTCGATGGCCTCCTTGGCGATCTGGAGGATCTCGCGGTAGCGCGCCTCGACGATGTCGGCGAGCAGCCGGGCCGACTCGTCGCGCGGTTTCGTGTCGAGCGTGCCGGGCAGTGTGAAGATCTCGTCGTCCTTGACGTGGCTCGGCATGGCGTGGCCGTACTTGATCTTGATCTCCTCGGCTTTCGACGGCGGGATGCGCAGGATGCGCGAGATGTCGCGGCTGATGTCGTCGCCGCCGAGGCCGAGCACGCCGCTGAACTGGAGCGCGCCGTCGCTGTAGAGGGCGAAGTCGCTCGTGCCGCCGCCGATGTCGATCAGGATGACGCCGACCTCCTTGTCGGTGTTTGTGAGTGCCGCTTGGCTTGCCGCGATCGGTTGGAAGACGATGTCCTCGACCTCGAAGCCCGCCTTGTTGATGCACTTGACGAGGTTCTGGGCCGAGAGCAGCGCGCCGGTCACAAGGTGGACGAGGACCTCGATCCGGCGGCCGCACAGGCCGCGCGGGTCGCGGATGTCGTTCACGCCGTCGACGA
>Ga0315545_1004610_pt1 | contig 11320 bp, 7 predicted proteins | sample SalMarSW160210MG_FD_203096 | JGI IMG/M metagenome (GOLD analysis project Ga0315545, IMG submission 203096) | Salt marsh sediment microbial communities from the Plum Island Ecosystem LTER, Massachusetts, United States - Salt Marsh Sediment SW1602-10 ...
CTGCCTAATCAGCTTGAGTTTAATGTGGGCTGGCCAGCCGCGTATACGTCATAGCAATCTGGTTAGAGCGTTGCACTGGTTCTCTTAGCGCCTCGTGGCGAAGCAGAATGTGATAATGAGTACCGCCAACAGAGCCAGTATGCCAATAATTACCCATGTCCAGAATGGTGTCTGGGGAGTCGGTGATGGAACTGACAGTTGTGCTGGCAGTTGTGCTAGGGGTGGCTCTGGCATCACAGTAAAGGTGCCTATGGCAGGTTCACTGGGGGCAGGCTCAATTGCCCTTACCTGCCATAAATAGGTCTTGCCCCAGTCAAGCTGACCTGTGTATATGTAAGCTGATACAGGCACCTCCTCTGTAACTACCACCTGTGTCAGATTGACGTCTTCGGCCAGGATAAACTCATATTTTGTCGTGTCGGGGAATCCTGTCCAGGAAAACGCTGGCGACCTTGACACACCTCGGCTGCCATTCTCTGGAGCTACCAAGATAGGGGCAATATGCATTCCCCCTTTAGATGTGCCCGTTTTCACAGTAAACGTCATCGGCGGCGACCAGCAGCTATGGACGGTTTCACCCTCAGTAGTGGCGCAGCCCCTCACCTTCCAGTAGTAAGTCTTGCCGCAAACTAAGCGTAACGGTCCTTCACGTGCACACCAAGCAGGGCTACTAGGGTTAGCAGGGGTTATATTGTCTATTTTAGCTATCACGTAATCAAACTCTTCATCCGTAGCTATCCACAGCTCATACTGCTCAGTCAGAGATAATTCTCGCCAACGAAAGCAAAATATGCTGGCCTGGCAGGCACACGGGTCACATGGTATCAGTTCACCTATTGCTGGGGAGGTTGGCCAGGGGGCTTGTAAGACGAAGGTATCTGAGTAGACCCAGAGGCAGCCCCTATTATTAGGAAAATCATAAGCTCGGCCATCAATTGCCCATAGGTCTATAGCTTCATCGCTTACTGCCTCCAGCGTGCCAGGTCTAAAGGTAAAGCCGCTGGCTAATCCAGCAGTAAGGCTATCCCAGTCACTCTCAGTGACGGTTTCCAGATGAGGAATTAGGGTGCGAACAATTCCTGCCCCATAAGCTCCGTAGAGTGCGCCGCCCTGCTGAGCTAGGCCATGAAAGCCTGTGTGTGGTGGGTTCAGTTCTCTCCAAAAGGTGCTGCCTTCAATGGTCCAGCGGTAAATTCCGCCGTCATCGCTAGCAGCATAAATCAATCGGTTGCTATCAAAATCCTCATCAGGTATCACCTGCGTATTGCCTAGCTCAGGTAAAGCTTCGGTAAGCTCGAATGTGGCTCCACCATCGGTGGAATAGGCTATTTTGCCTCCACCATCTTCATCTTCACCAACGAAGACGAAATCCTCGCCACTAACAGCTATGGCATGACCTGAGAGAAGCCCGGTATCTATGTCTGTTTGCCACTCCCAGATGTCCTGCCTATCTTCCGAGGTGCCTTTGTTGACCAGATTGCCATCCAGAACATAGAGCAGTTCATTGCTAACTATAGCTAAATCGGTAATATTAGGGCACTGCCAAACTGGTTTCCATGTCTCCCCGTTGTCCAGGGAATAGCTGGCGTTATTGCTGTCTAGCACAGCGAAGAAGATAGCTTCCTTACCGCTAGCCTCAGGAGTGGGTCTCAAAACTATGTCATCAGTTTCGCTATCAAAGCACAGTACCCTTTGCCAGATTTCCCCCAGAGGGTCGCTGGTGCTTCGCCATAGGCTATCGAAGCTGCTACCGGCTGAAGCGAGACAAAGGGTTTCGTAATCATCTAAAAAGGCATAATCGCAAAGGCAGCTTATCTCAGTATCTATGAGGCCAAGCTGATTCCAGGCATCACCATAATCCTTGCTTCTAGAGAAGGCGCTTTCGTCTTGAAGCTGGCCTTCCCAGTTATCAGGGTCAGCCCAATCAGCAGCACTTTCCACACAATTTGTGCTTGTTCCACAGTAAGCCACCTTGCCATTATAGCTCCAGGCAAGCTGAGCATTGGCGCGGCCAGAGGTAAAACCGCCGGTGGGCGGTTTTGTCGGGTCTTCCCAGTCAGGAGGATCCTCTTCAGGGTTGGAGCAAAAGTAGACCAGAGCGCTGGCTGAACTTGCTTTAGCCGCTACCTCCCCTGCCAGAAGCTTTCCACCGGTATAGGTACCATAATAAGCGATGGAAGCTATGGCAACCTTGCTACCGTCGTTGACGTCCAGCCTATAAACCTCGGTATCCTCGATGCGATAGACATCGTCGACTGTTGTATTCGAGCTATAAGCGGCGTAGACCACGCGTCTACTAGCTCTGGTGCCTGAGTAATTCAAAGGTAAGGCTAAATCAGACACGATGATTTCATTTTCTCCAGGTGAGTCCCCAGTGAGTTCAGCTATCTCCACCTTTGGGGGATCGGTTACCTTCCAGTTAGTGGTATTTTCATCGGTATTTCTGGCACCGGTGCAGAGATAGGTATTGTCAATGTCACTGGCGATAGCCAATATAGTTTTGTCATCGTCATAATTAGGTGAAAAGCGAATTGAAGTCACATCCATGCTCAGTGCCTGAGCTTGCCAGGCGGCAAAGGCCACGCGCCTTATCACCCAGACATCGCCATTAGTAATGCCATCCGGGTTTCTTGTCCCTATAGCAATATCATTGTTGTCATATTCTGGGGAAATGGCAATGTCAGCAATGAGCAAGTTGGCATCCCAGCCTATGGCATCGGAAACGTGGGTATTTGTCCAGTTTTTCCCACCATCCTCCGAAACGTAAACTGCTTGCCTGTCATCGGTAGCCACAGCCACTAAATCGGGGTTATCCGGTGCCACAGCTATATCCCAGGCAGGCAGGGTGGCGCCTTCATCTTCAAGCGCTCGGCCCAAGTCGTCTCCCCAGGTAACGCCGCCATCGGTTGACTTATAGACCTTCTCACCGGGTACATCTATGGCATAGAGGGTCTCGTCATCAGAGCCAAGCGCAAAAGCATTGACCTCGCTGGGGCTGGCTACCACATAGCCTTGCTCACTGGGTGTATCCACAATGGACCACTTCAGTTCGTCTGGGCTAGCTGAAGCTAAGCTGTTCCTGGCGAGGGGAAACAAGATGAAAGAGCACAGAAAAGCCAGGCTTAAGAATAGAGCAAGAAGCCTTTTCTCAGCCACTGTGACCATTGTCACCTATCGCTTAGCCCCCTGTCAACGCCGTACTAAAGTTCCATTGACAACGTGGCTCAGCATATGTTCAATTAAGCTATGCAGCAGTTAGAGCTATCACAAATTGAACAGGTCAGAAGCCAATTTATCCAGCGTCTTGAAAACCAAGGCTATGAAGTGGAGCAAAATGCTTCGCTAACAGGCAAATCTGGAGGTGAGCACTCCTTCGATATGTTGGCCCGCAGAGACGATGGGCTCATTGCTTACACCATCGCCGTAGACATTGCCCTAGGTGATGATGAGCAGGAAATAGGCTTAGGCGAAGTCTTTGCCTTTGATGACAAATGCTATGACTGCGGCATCAGAGACAAGAGCCTCATTGCTCTTCCCAGGCTTGACTCTGTGGCCAGCCGTTTTGCTCAAAACCAAAGAGTAAGAGTTTTCCAGGAGGAAAGCCTGAAGACATTCTTAACCTCGCCACTGCCCTCTCCACCAGCGAAGAAAGGTTCCATTAGTTGGAAAACGCAGTCTCAACTTTTGCAGTCTTTGGCCGACTCTGGCTACAAGATTGAGAGGACTGCCAGAGTCAAGGGAAGGTCAGGAGCAGAATATACCTTTGACGCCCTAGCCTCCTGGGACGATGGCCTTGTAGTTCACAGGCTGGGTATAGACGAAATAACTGAGGATAAAGTAAGCTTGAGTCAGGTATCCCTGTTTGATACCAAAGCTTATGATGCTGGAATTCAGGGAAAAATTCTCTTGATCTCCGGGAAGCTCGCTCCTGAAGCTAAGCAGTTCGCTGAGCAACAGCACATAGAAGTAATCGAACTTAGGAACCGAGGAGCAATAGAGGAGGAAAAGACCTCTGATCTTCAAGGTGCCGTCGAGGACTTGCTCACCGCGGTGCCTAAGGTGGAGCCCAGGAAGAGACTGCTCAGGCGGATACCTCAGCCTGAAGTCTTAAGGCTAATCCCCGAAACCATGGCAAGAAGATTCACCTCCATGCCCATAGCCATTGTGGACAATGTCTTACAAGTAGCTATGGCAAATCCGGCTGATATCTTCGCTCTGGAAGCTCTGGCATTGCAAAGCAGGATGAGGATAGAGCCGATAGCTGCCAGTGAGAAGGAAGTGCGGGAAGCTATTGATTTCAACTATAAAGGCTTCGGGCAGATTGAGGAGCAAATATCTCGTATGCCCAGTGGCGCTGAGACGGTGGATGAGCAGGCTTTGATTGAAGCTGCTGAAGATACTCCAGTGGCCAGTGCCTTGCGCCTTATCATTGATGAGGCGGCCAAAGCCAGGGCATCCGATATTCATCTTGAGCCTGAAGAAGATAGACTAAGAATCCGCTATCGTATTGACGGCGCCCTCCAGGATGTTATGTCCTTGCCCTTAAAAATACATCTTCCCCTCACCTCAAGAATAAAGATAATAGCTGATATGAATATCGCTGACCGCCTCCGTCCTCAGGACGGGCAGTTTTCCATTGAAACCAAAGGCAGGCCGATGGACGTCCGCGTGGCTACTTCTCCCACCGTCCATGGTGAGACAGCAGTTCTACGCCTTCTGGATAAGTCATTGGGCATCATAGATTTACCTGAGTTAGGTTTTTCTCCCGAAGCTTTAGCTAAATATGAGAACATGCTCAAAGTTCCCTTCGGCATGATCTTGATTAGTGGTCCTACCGGGGCGGGCAAAACTACTACACTCTACGCCTCAGTCAATAAGCTGGACAAGATATCCCGCAATATCATCACTATCGAGGACCCGGTGGAATACCGCTTTGCCAACATGAATCAAATCCAGGTTAACCCCAGGGCAGGACTTACCTTCGCCAATGGCTTGAGGTCCATATTGCGTCTTGACCCTGATATCATTATGGTAGGTGAGATTCGTGATGCTGAGACGGCCGAAATAGCTATTCAGGCAGCTTTGACAGGGCACTTAGTCCTCTCTTCCATTCATGCCAATGATGCCATAGGAGTCATCTTTCGCCTCCTCGACCTAGGCATAGAGCCTTTTCTGGTATCATCGGCGGTTACCGGTGTGGTGGCTCAGCGCATGGTGCGCCGCATCTGTCCTGATTGTTGTGACTACAAGGAAGCCCCTTTGATGGAGCAGTTAGCTTACGGTAAGGAAATGGCGGAAAAGCGAACTGAGTTCCTCTATGGCACTGGTTGTGAGCTATGCTCCTATACTGGATACCGGGGGAGGACAGGACTTTTCGAGGTTCTGCCCCTGAGCGACGATATCAGGATGCAAGTACTGAAAGGTGCCAGCACGGCTGAGGTTCGACGGCAGGCAATTGAGGAAGGAATGGTGCCACTGATTAGAGATGGCATGCTCAAAGTAAAAGGAGCCATTACCACCCCCTCTGAAGTGTTACGCAACGCTTACTTCATTGAGTAGCTATGGATTACCATTATGTAGGTTGCACCGACGATAATAAACTAGTCAAGGGGAGACTCTGTGCTGGCAGCGTGGAAGCTGCTGCTGATATGCTGTCTGGTGGCGGCTGTCGAGTCCTCAGCCTTGAGGAAGTTACCCCCTTTTTCCATGCTGGGAAATTAACCTCCTACTTCTCCCGCATAAACCCCACCGAAATAGTAATGTTCTCCCGTCAGCTAGCTTTGTTGCTGGAATCAGGTACTGACGTTGTTGCTTCCTTAGAATTACTGCGGGCACAGACAACCAACCGCAGCTTGAAGAGGATAATTCGGGACGTTGTCTCCGATGTTCGCAGTGGCAGTCCCCTGTCACAGGCGCTAAGCAAGCATCCTCATGCCTTTTCCACGCTTTATCATAGGCTGGTATCCGTAGGAGAAAGAAGTGGGAATCTGGAAGTGGTATTGAGGCGAGCGGCTGATTATATACAAAAGGTAGATACAACCCGGAAAAGCGTTAAGAATGCTCTGATTTATCCTGCCATCGTTTGTGTCGTAACCATCGTGGTTGTCGGGGTACTGGTCACCTTCGTTTTTCCAGCCTTCTCTAGCTTGTACGCTTCATTTGGCGTGCAGTTACCGGCAGCGACCAGAGTGCTCATGGCCGCGGCTGACTGGCTCAACCACTACGGCCTTTGGCTTCTGGCAGGCATAGTAATCGCCATGGTCGTGGGATATGCCTATAGCAGAACACCTCCAGGAAGATATCAGTGGGGCAAATTAATGCTCACCTTGCCTCGCATCGGGCGTATTAACCTTCTCAACGAGCTTTCCCGTTGCTGCCGCAGCATGGCACTACTTTACGGCAGCGGCTTACCTCTGCCCGAAATAATGACTCTGGCCGTCCAGAGCACCAATAATAAGGCTGTGTCAAAAGCATTGATCGAAGTCCAGCAGAGCATGATTGCCGGTGCAGGCTTAGCTGGCCCTATGGCGAAGAATAAGCTTTTCATGCCCCTTATGGTGCAGATGACCGCAGTGGGCGAGGAGACGGGTAACCTGGATAACACGTTAACTACCGTAGCTGAAAGCTATGAGACTGAGGCTGATGATAAAACTAAATCTATGGTAGCTCTCATCACTCCGGCCATGACGATAATCATTGGCTCAATAGTTGGCTTTGTTGCTTTGTCCTTGCTTTCTGTCATGTATTCTATCTACGGTCAGCTGGGCATTTGAATATGGATGAAACCGATGGGACACTCGTATATAGCCGCGAAGGACTTGCCGGACTAGAGGCCGTGGGAGACAGGACCAATTGCTTGAGCTAAGAAAGTCTTATCAAGTGTTGCGAGGCAGCTCCGAGGGCCTAAGTGCTGTTGAGGTGATAATAGCCCTGGGTGTCCTGGGCATAATTGCTGCTGCCTTGCTCAGTGGTCTAGCCACTACTCTCAATGCTACCCGTATCGCCGGTGAGCATTCCAATGCTCAAAGCCTAGCCCAGAGCCAGATGGAATATGTTAAGAGCCGGGGCTATTCCACTGGGCCTTGGTCTTACGCAGTTAGCTCCTCTGACCGTAGCTCATCAGATCCTCCCTCCTGGTGGGATGCGGAGAATCCCCCGTTCCTTTTCAGCCAATATGGTGGCTATTCTGTCGTTGTCAAAGCTGAGAATTTTGATGCAGATGATGATGACATCGTTGAAGTTCCTGGAGATGATGAGGACATCCGCACGATAACAGTTACCGTTGAGCATGGCGGTGAAGAGGTGTTCACACTGGAGGCCTATAAGGTAAACCGATGACCCTGTTTGTCATTGCTAGTGAAACGAAGCAATCTCACGGATGAGTGAAAATGAAACAGCCTGCGATGCCAAAGAGACTAGACGGGAGCCAAAAGGGGTTCACCCTAGTTGAGCTGATAGTGGCTATTGCCTTAGCGGGCATTATCGGGGCTGCCATCGCTGTGAGCACGAATCAGGTGATTATGGGCACCACCCTAAGCAATGACCGGAACACCGCGATAAATCAGGTGCGCAACGCCTGCCACTGGATTAGCCGAGATGTGCAAATGGCCCAGACTGTAGATGATAATCCCGGAGGCGCAACGTTGCTTGAGTTGACTTGGGTGGAATGGGCTGGCACTCCTCGCACAGTTGATTATGTTCTTCAGGTTGGCGAGCTGTGGCGCCATTATGGTGGTCAGCAAACGCTCATCGCTCAGTATATTAGGCCTAAAGGAGCTGGTACTGATTGCCAATGGGATGACCTGGAAAAAGTGCTTAATGTGAACATCACTGCTGAGGTCAGTGGCAAAACGGAGGTGAGAACATTTCAGGTCAAACCCCGGCCTGACTGAATCCTGAAGTAAGTCTAGAAGGATAGCATGATAGAGATAGTAAGAGGAACGTTTAGAAAGGTAACCAAAGAACAGAAGGGGCAAGTCCTGCCTATATCCTTGATTCTGCTGGTCTTGGGTGGACTTCTTATCATTCCCACCTTCAACTACTGTTCCACCAGCCTGAAGGGGCAGCAGGTGGTCGAGTCGAAGGCACTGGAGCTTTATGCCGCTGACGCTGGTGTGGAGGATGGCCTATGGCAGATAGAGAATGACCAACTAGCTGACTTATTCGCTGGTTACACTCCGGCCTATGACCCGTATGCTTATTCTGACTACAACCATTTGTACAAATGGGAGTATAGCCTTACCGAGGACATACAGGACATAAATGGCAAAGGCGTAGATGTTACTATCAAAAATGTCTGGGTCCCCAATGGACTGGCTGCGCCAAGTCCGGGGCAAGGCAGACAAATTATTGAGAACGGAAAGCTGATAATAACTGGCAGTGTCATTAGTCTCGACGGGTCGCCGGGCTACGAAATCAAGATAACCTATTATTACGAGCGGGATGATGAGGAACCCTACTATGACCCCGGTGGGGAGAATTTGAAGGTAGGAGCGATAGGGATATGGCTGCCCCCCGGCTTTAGCTATGTAGCCGGCTCGAGCAGTCTTGAGGATGACCCTCTTGACCCTTATTATTGCGTGCCAGTCACTCAACCCTACAAGAGCGGCGAAGCCGTGGTCTGGAATTTCAGTTCTGTGGGCCTTAATGACTTTCCTGGTGATTCGGGCTACCCTATGCAGAGAACCGTCACCTTCGAGTTCAGCTCGGACCAGCTGGACCGGAGTCCTGGGGCTGCCCTCTCTTGGATAACGACAACTGGAGTGGGCGATGTTCCTTTCGCCTGGGATGCTGACGTCAAGGTTTATGAGGTTAGCTCCGTCGCTACCGATCCCACTACGTGGAAGCAGACGACTGTTGAAGCCCATACGGCCAAAGTTGAAATGCGCAAATTGGGTGCTGCCATCTCGGGGGACTACTGCGCCATAGGTGCCACCTTGCTGACAGCTACTGGGACCGGGCAGAATGCAAGATTCCGAGACAGACTTTTCAGGGAGAGTAGCGCTGCCATCGCTGTGGGCGATATCCCATCTGCTGCCACGATAGAAGCTGCTTACCTCTACTGGTCAGGGTGGATAGAAGGTGGTGGTGAGCAAACGAAGATATGGGAGGACCATTGTTCGAATTTCAGTAACTGGGATGGGAATGAGGTAGCCGATTGGGAAATCTATTACTGGTATGGGGATAGCGAATTTCAAGGGCATCACAGTGGCAGCGAATCCGATAGGCTCCTTACCCTGAATCCCGGAGTGGTAGATTTAGGTGTGCCGGAGTACCAAGGCAAAATGGTTACCATTTCGTGGGAGCAGCGCACAGGAGGCACGCTGGAGTCCGATGACTGTCTCGAATTTCAATTCTCCGCTGATGGGGGCAGCAGTTGGGGTGAGCCAATCACCGCCTTTTGCGATGACCTCGGGTATTGGGGGGAGACTTTTGTTCATGAAATTCCAGAGGGATACTTGACCGGCAGCTTCAGGATGCGGTTTTACCTGGATGGCTTCAACGAGGGTTGGGGTTGGGAGGAAGAGCGCTGCTATATTGATGATATCAGCATCTCTGTCTCTTCGGAATCGTCTGTAGAGGAGGCCAAGATCAATAGGGTTATGTTTAACGGTAACCAGATAACTGCTGCTCAGTGTCAAACAGAGCCAAACCCAGAGGCGGGCGATGCTTGGGGCGCCACCGGCGGGGAAAACTCCTGGTCCTACTCGTGCTTTTACGATGCCACTGACATTGTTATCGCCGGGCTTGATCCTGTCACCAAGAGCGGCAGCTTTACCCTGGGTCATGTGTTGGAAGGTGAGGGTTATGACCTGTATCCGAGCGGGACGACAGCCTATCCCCTGGCCACTCCAGCTACCTGGGGGTATGGTGGGTATCCCGCTCAATACGAATGGGCTTATGCCGGCTGGTCGCTGATAGTCATCTACTCCAGCGTGGAGACCAAAGGGCATCAGCTCTATCTCTTTGACCGCTTTCGTTATATTGCCCCTCACACTGAGGGACTGAAGTTTGCCCTCAGTGGTTTTCTTGTCCCTGACCCGATTGCTGGCGAGACCAATGCTGCTAAGATTACCTGCTTTGTTGGCGATGGCGATGAGGTGTACTCTGGTGATTTCATAGCAATTAATGCGCCGGACGTTCCTGGCCATCAAATACCTGAAGCTTATAAGCTCTGGGATGGCATTACAGTTCCAGCACCCTCGTTTCCGCCGTATATGCCAAATACCGTCAACTCACCTAATAATGCCTGGAATAGCCAATCGGTAGGGCTTACCGCCAGTGGCATAGATATTGATACCTTTTACGTTCCCTGGGGGAACCCGCCAAGCGCCGGTCTTATCAAACCGGGGGACTCTTCGGCTGAGGTAGTACTCAACTATGCAAGCTCAAACCCCGATGGCGCAGAGCTCATTGATTTCATCTATGTCATTATCTCCTTCCGCAGCGAGATCACCAGCGGTGGCACTCTTAGCTACCTAATCGTAGGGTAAGTGATACGGGTATGAAGATAAGCAAAGCAACTCGGTGGATTCTAACCATTGGCATCCTGGCTATCCTCCTTATTAGCCTGGGCGTGCTCTACGGTCGCCAGAAGCCAGAGCAAAGTCGGCTAATTCTCAATGTAGCCCAGGCGCGTCAAGATTTCATCAAATATACAAGCGAGTATAGTACCCAGAAGCAAGAGCTGGAAGTTCTGGAAGCAAGGCTCAATGAAGCCAATTCCCGCATTGTTGGCCTTCAGAGCGAGTTCGGCCAGTATACTGAATCCATAGAAATCAATGAAGCCTTGTTTGAGGCTGCTGATGATGCCAACGTTACCATAATCAACCTTGCTTCTTCATGCCCGACGGATGAGGAGATAAGTGGCATTCCCTATCGTGTGTTCACACTGGAGATTACTGCTGAAGGCGAAGTGCCACCGGCGCTGATCAATTTTTGCGTGAAGATGAGCGAGACATTCGCGACTGCCAACATTGAATCAGTGGTTATGAATGTTGCCAGAGCAGAAGAGGAAGGCGAGAGTGAGGGAGAATCAGTGATGACTTTGAGGGTGAAAATCTATGTTCACGAATAACATCGTGGTGCTAGGCTTTGGCTCACCTTCGCAGTGACATAGGGAATGAGGTTAATGAAAGATGGCTAAAGAAGTGACTACTATCTATATTGATGACTCAGCCGTCTGGGCGTTGGTGGTCAGAGGAAGGCGACCATTGAAATGGGCTGTTATGCCTTTGGAGCCTGGCTTGGTCAAGGGTGGTGTCATCCTGAATGAAGATGCCCTAGCTGACAAGGTCAGGGAGCTATGGAAAAGCAAAGG
>Ga0315545_1004611_pt1 | contig 11320 bp, 13 predicted proteins | sample SalMarSW160210MG_FD_203096 | JGI IMG/M metagenome (GOLD analysis project Ga0315545, IMG submission 203096) | Salt marsh sediment microbial communities from the Plum Island Ecosystem LTER, Massachusetts, United States - Salt Marsh Sediment SW1602-10 ...
ATAATCAAGTTTGCCTGAATGTCAGCACTGGGAGATACCACCTTACTTGGACTCGTTCTTTCCTCATTCCAGAAAGAGCCCCAAGAAAGAAGTCTGGCCACCGCTCGTTACCCCCAGAGCCTAAATCCTCGTGTCCTCCTCTTCGACTCTCTCAAAGCCGGATTTTCGAGTCTTAGTTATTTCTATACCTTCTCGAAAAGAAGAAAGATTTAACTCGAGAACATCCCCCTTAAAGCTTGAAGAGATGGAAGCTTCAACTGCGGAAGAGGGGATATATTTGCAGAGCTCGGTCAAAGCTCCTAGAGCTATCATGTTTGCCACCCTTATGTCATTGAATTTCTCCCGTGCTATTTCGGTGAAAGGAATTCTTAAGATTTTGCTCCATATCACCTCTCTTACAAACTCGGAATCTACGACCAACAAGCCTTGCTCCTTAAGCTTTTCAAGATTTCTCTCATAGCCCTGCTGAGCCAAAAGCAGCAGCAGGTCAAAGCCCAAAATACCGGGATAGTCTATTTCCTCATCGCTTACAACCAGGTTGGATTCTGCCTTTCCACCTCTTACTGCTGTGTCGTAACTTTCAGTTTGAGCTACAAATATTCCTTCTCTTAGAGCCACCGCCTCAGCCAGTATAGTGCCCATAAGCACTATCCCTTGTCCCCCACTCCCTACAATTCCTATCTCATACCGCACCGACCTGCTCCTTTAGGCATTCCCTCAAACTTTCTAACCTTTCCTGATAGGTTGGAGCTTCCTTATCAACTAGTACCCCTATCCTTATTTTGCCTTGAAGTTCCTCTTCGCTGAGTCCTTTTGCTTTCTCGACAGTCACTGTATTGTCCCTCTGCCACTCCATCATCTCCACCGCTGAGCTTAAGCCTGCTCGCCTTCCGTATTGAACGGGACATTGGGAAATGATTTCCAGAACGCCAAATCCTCTTTTCTTAAGGGCTTTGCCGATAAGCTTTTCCATAGGCTTGACGTGATAAACTGCAGACCTGGCTATAAAAACGGCTCCCGCCCCTTCGGCAAGCTTACATATATCGAAGGGACTCTCCAAGTTTCCGTAAGGGCAGGTGGCGGTTTTCATCTCAAGCGGAGTGGTGGGTGAAAGCTGACCTCCTGTCATTCCGTAAACATTGTTATTGATCACGATAGCAGTGATTTCAATATTTCGTCTCGCCGCGTGAATGAAGTGATTTCCACCTATAGCCACGGCATCTCCATCACCCATGATGACGATGACCTTGAGCTCCGGCTTTACCAGCTTTATTCCGGTGGCGAAAGTTAATGCCCTACCATGAGTGGCATGTAAGGTATTGAAGTCGACATAGGTGCTAATCCTTCCTGAGCACCCTATTCCAGAGACGAGCACAATCTGGTCTTTAGTGTAGCCGCTGTTGTCAATCGCCCTTAACAGAGCTCCCAGGAAAATCCCGACCCCACATCCCGGGCACCACAGAGACGGGAATCTCTTGGTAGTGCGGAGGTAATCATAAATAGTGTGCCTTCTTTCAGCCATATAGCTCCTCTATTTTGCCCAGTATCTCCTGGGGAGTCATAGGTGCGTGAGCCACTTTGTTCAAGGTCTCAACGCGACACCTTCCTTGATTTACGCGCTTTACCTCTCGAGATATCTGTCCCATGTTCATTTCTGGGACCAAAATTGTGGTCGAGCTTTCCATCAATTGTGTTACCTTCCGGCGCATGAAAGGAAAGAGTATCAGAAGTTTTAGAAGCCCTACCTTCATCCCTCTGGCTCTTGCCTCTTTGACCGCTCTCAAGGCAGCTCGGGCAACCGAGCCAAAAGCGATGATATTTAGGGTCGAATCCTCAGTGTAGTATGTCTCCCCCCATTGAAGCTCATCAAAATCCCGGGAGATTTTGTGGAAAAGCCTTTTTATGAAAGGCTCTACTTCATCCGTTCTGGTAGTGGGGTAACCTCTTTCGTCATGAACGAGCCCGGTCACGTGAAATCTATATCCATCCCCAAACGATGGCATCGCTGGCACTCCTGTTCCCGGGTCTCTATAAGGGACAAACCACTCCGGCGGTTCGGTGGGTTTAGGCCTTTCCACAAGCTCTATCTCATCTGGAGAGGGCAAGAAGGCTTTTTCCCTCATATGGGCTATCATTTCATCTGCTAACACTATTACAGGGGTTCGGTATTTTTCTGAGAGGTTAAAGGCTTCTATCGTAAGCTTGAAACACTCCACCACTGAAGAAGGTGCCAGGACAATAATAGGATGGTCGCCATGAGCTCCCCAGCGAGCCTGCATGACATCGCCCTGGGAAGGGTGAGTTGGGACTCCGGTGCTTGGTCCCCCTCGCATAACGTTGATCACAACGCAAGGGACTTCGGCTATGGAAGCAAAACTTATATGTTCCTGCATTAAGGAAAAACCCGGCCCGCTTGTTGCCGTCATAGCCTTAGCCCCAGCCAAAGAAGCCCCGATAACTGCCCCCAGACTTGCTATCTCATCTTCCATTTGAATAAAAATCCCTCCCAAGCGCGGGAGTTCGTAAGCCATTCCATGGGTTATTTCCGAAGCGGGGGTGATGGGGTAGCCAGCGAAGAACGTACAGCCAGCCGCCAGGGCCCCTTTCACGCAAGCTTCATTCCCTTGAAGCAACTCTGTTCTCATCATGGTCCACTACTATGGCAAAATCGGGGCATAGAAGTTCACAAAGGCCACATCCGGTACAGGTTTTATTGTCCTTAAGGGAGGGATAGCCATCTTCATCTGCTTCCAGGGCCTTTTTAGGGCAAAAGGCAATGCAAATCCCGCATTTTTTGCACCAGTTTTTATATATCTTTACTTCCTTGGGTGAAGACATAATGTCACGCTTGCGGCGCCCTTTAACGTAGCATATCTCAGTGATAAAGGCAAAACCTTGAGCAGAGCCAGCAAGGAGCAACTCACGCCTTTTCGAGCACTCTCCTGGTGGTCAAACCGATTTCACCGGGACTCTCAACGACGGTTACCCCGGCAGCCTCCCTAATGGCATCGAAGGCAAAGGAGTAAGCAGACCAGCAGGCGAGGTGGGCGTATGGCTGGATTCACCGATGTATGCCACCTCGATTCAACTTAGACTTAACGCAATGCGTAGATTGTCATCTACAGCTTCCATATCAGCTTTGGACATAATTCCAAGTTTGCGGGTGATCATGCCCTGCTTCATGGTCCTTATGATACCGGTCACTACTGACGGAAAGAGTAAGCCAGCATCTTCCCAATCCTTGATGAGATGGTCGTCAACTAATATCCTGTCAGTCCTGCTAGTTATGGCAGCGGTAATAGTCTCTTGGCGACTTTTATGGTAAGTATCTGAACTTACGATGACCGCAGGGCGTCGTCTTTCTCCAGTTTCATCGGAAAAGACAAAACTGACGAGGACAACATCTCCCCGGCTATATCCGGTCATAGGCTGCATCCTTTTCGTTGTCCCAGATTTCTGCCAGCACCGGGTCAGCCCTTGCTGTTAGTACTAAGATGTTCTCTAAGTTCTTAGCATCTTCACCTGTCCAGGGCACCTTATCCAAATCTTCTTTGCGAAAGCGGCGATGACGCTCCCGACCAATGCGATAAGCAGGTAATCTTCCCTCTTGAGTCAGTTTATAGATGGTTCTTTTGGAAACACAAAGGTATTGAGCAGCCTCCTCGACTGTGAACCATTCCTTCGTAATTACCATTGGATATACCTCCTACAGCTAAGTGTGGGATCATTATTTAAGTTTGTCTTATTCTAGCACTTGCAGGCAAATAGACGCAACACAAACTGGGCTGGAACTTCAATTGAAGTAACTGGTACTCAGCCGAGTGCAAATTGGCTCTCAACAATTCTGACAATTGTTTAGCTGTCCAGTAACCAGGGATAGCTACTGTGGAAACTTTGAGACGAAATACGGGATGGTGGCTGCTGATGTGGCTAGGATTCAAGTTGCTTCCGCAAGACCCACTACAGAAGGCCAACTTGCCCATGTCCTGCTTCTTCTGAATAATGTGACGTATTGTGCAGCCTACTTCAAAGATAGGGAGTTATGTGCTACCATTCAATAAGTGCTTTTGAGTTCCTGCATTAGCAGGGCACGTCAACATTGACAATCCGTCTGGGCTGAAGGAAAACAGTAAATTCGGGCATAGGCAGGAAGGTGGGTTAGTTGGAACCAACGGAATATCAGACCGTCATCCTTGCAGCCTTCTTACACGACATAGGTAAATTTCTGGGACGTGGGGATTTCAAGATTCTCGACAAAGGTCAACATCCAGGGTTTTCGTCAACTTTCATCAGTGCCCACGTTGGCTTATTCTCAAAAATAGCAGATGTACCGCTGTTGAAGGAACTGGTTCAGAAACACCACGAAAACAGCCGAGCTTTCCCGCCTGAATACTTGGTTCAAAGCATCGAGGACAGTCACACCAGGACACTAGCTACGCTGGTAAGCAAAGCCGACAATCTGGCTTCTTCGGAGCGTGGAGAGGCTAGTGAACAGTATCAGGACTACAAAGCAACCCCGCTCTGTTCGGTGATTGAACGTCTTGATAGAGAAACTGACATCGGCTTGCGTCTCCGTTTCCATCCCAATCCCCTCCCACCTGCTGCTATAAACATGCGTACGGCTATTTTCCCCGCGGAATTTGCGGAATACCAGCCCGGAGAGATGAACAAACTGCTCGAATCGTTTGGACGCAGTTTCAGTAAGTTCATCAAAGATTCTGGAAACGGATACCTTGATTTTGAGTGTTTTTCTAACCATTTGACTAACCTGGTATATACACATACCTGGTGCATACCAAGTAACACACAGGAGAAAGTCCCTGATGTATCGTTATTTGACCATCTGAAAACTACGGCAGCGATCGCCGCTTGTTTGTACCAATACCATTTGCAGACAAACTCACTAGACGAGAAGTCCGTAAAAAGGACTGAGACACCACGTTTTTTGCTGGTGGTCGGCGATATCTCGGGCATACAGCAGTACATCTTCGGTATCACCAGCGCTGCTGGCGGAGTTGCCCGCAAGCTCAGGGCACGCTCCCTGTTCGTGCAGCTTTGCAGTGAGGTGGCAGCACATAAAGTCTTACACAGGCTGGAGTTGCCATTGTGGAACATGCTCATGAATTCTGGAGGCAACTTCTATCTTCTGGTGCCTAACCTGCCCCAGGTTGTATCAACTCTTGAGGAAATCCAGGAGGAAATCGATATGTGGTTCATGCAGACAATGAACGGTGAGTTGGCCCTCAATCTGGCATGGCATCCTTTCGGGGACGATGGTTTCAAGCCTGCAGACAAACCGGACAGCGGCTTCAGCAGCGTGGTTTCGGATGTCAAGACCATCCTCAGCCTTAAGAAGCAGCGGCGATTTGCTGGCATCATACAAAAAGGGGGTTCATGGCGGGCAGATGATTTTGTTGTGGACGTTTCCTATGAGGGTAGAAGTGCCTGCGCGTCATGTCACAAATTCCCCGGCGTGATAGCTACCGCTGATGGGGCAGTCTGCATTGACTGCAGTAGGCAAAGTGAGGTGGGGGCAAATTTACCAAAGGCGAATACCGTCTGGTTTTTCGATAACCCCGGGGCCGGCAAATTGCCAATTTTGGGCTATTCTGTCTCCATTGGGGGCCAGCCGCTAGGGAGCGAAAGGCCTTATCTGGCAATGAAACTGAACGATACTGACCTTACGGACCTGTCAAGCTGGTCTGCCGCCTCGAAATACCTGGCAACCCATGTAGCGCGGAGCTATGACGGGGTTCTAACTTTCGGGGAAATTGCCAACGCGGCTGATGGGCAGAAACTTCTCGGCTTCCTAAAAGCCGATGTTGACTGGCTGGGGGAGCTTTTTATCTTTGGCTTAAAACGAAAGAATGTGTCGTTCGATACCATATCACGTCAGGCAACGCTCAGCCGACTTCTGGATATGTTCTTCACGGGCTGGCTGGAAAGCCTGCTGAACTCTGAATTCAAAAACTGCTACACGGTCTTCTCAGGCGGTGATGATTTATTTTTCGTCGGGCCATGGAACGAAATCATCTCTTTGGCAGGCAGGATACAGGCTGACTTCACCGAGTTCACCGGTAATCCACAGCTCACTATGTCAGCCGGCATCGCTATAACCAAGCCCGATTATCCCATAGCCAGGGCTGCTGATCTGGTTGAAGCGGAACTGAAAAAGTCCAAAAACCGCGAGGGGAAAGCCAGCATAACATATTGGGGAACTACTCTTAAATGGCCTGACTGGGCAAAGGTCAAGGCAGAGTGGGACTTCCTGCGGCCGATTACAGCAGCCCCATCCCAGGTTCCTTCTGCTTTCTTATACAACATGCTGGCATTCGCTGAGATGTGGCAGCGGTACCGGCAGGAGAATGATATACTTGGGCTTCGTTTTCACCCGCTGCTATGCTACAGTGTCAGTCGCAATCTAGACCCAAATAAAAACCGGGAACTGTATCAATGGGTGGAAAGGATTCTCAAGTGGCCGCCACAGGAATCAGAGAAAATGGTTTTGGATAATCTGGGGCTGATAACTACCCTGTGTCTATATAGTAGGCGAGGAGGTGAAGGATGACTTTTGAGCACGGCAGGCAAAGACTCCAACCAAGAGGTGGGGGAATTCCACCGATGAGAAACTCAATGCAGTACAAGCCTGGCCTACCACTAGACTACCTGAAAAACGGATATTTTGACCAAAATGGTAATCCGCTGCCAGAGATAATAATAGAGTGGCCACAACATATAGCTGCGCAGTTAGATGGTGCACGCATGGCTCCGGCACAATTAAGGAACTTCTTCAGCGAAGTACGGCGTATAGAGGGGCAACTCAGTGCTGGCCAAAATTTCGAAGCCTTGCGGGGTCGCATACTTCAACTAGATGCCTACGCAGCAAACGCAGTAAAGAAAGATAATGCGCCACTCCTTTTTAAACAATTCATCGAGCAGAATCTGAAGTGGGTGGTCAAAGACAAGAAATCGTTTCTTAAAGGGTTTATGCCCCACTTCGAGAGCGTGGTAGCTTATTTCCCTAAAAAGTAGTAGGCCGTTGGGCAAAATAATCAAGGAGGTGAGGAATGGCACCAAATCGTAAGCTTTTGAAGCATGTTTCGGTCACGGCTTCGCTTGTTTGTAAAACGGGGCTACACATTGGAGGTACAGAAGCAGGGATGGCTATAGGGGGCGCTGAGGGTCCTGTTATCAAAGACTCTAAGGGCAGGCCCTATATCCCCGGATCTTCGCTGAAAGGAAAGTTGAGGTCCATGCTGGAATACAAGTACAAGAGGGGAGAAGATGGCAACCCCTGTGGTTGTGGTCGCGACCTCGATACTTGCCCTGTGTGTACTATATTTGGACCTCACAGGAACGTGAGGCATGAGCTTGGCCCGACCAGAATCATAGTGCGCGACGCTTTTCTCTCGGAGAAGTCGCTCAAGGATTGGGAAGCGACTCAAAGTGAGGGGAAGGATTTCACGGAGACCAAGACCGAGACTATGATTGATAGGAAGACGGGGATGGCATACAGAGGTAGCTTGCGCACGCAGGAGCGAGTCAATGCCGGAACGGAGTTTCAACTGAGTATTACTCTGCGCATATTCGAAGGGGACAGCGAGGCCAGAATTACCGGCCTTGTCAAGGAAGGCATTGACCTCATAAATAAGGATTATGTTGGCGGCTCAGGAACGAGGGGGTATGGCTGGGTGGAAGTGAAAGACATCGAGGTCAAAGACATTTGAAATGGTTCAGGGCTAAATTCAAGTTAAAGAGCTGGGTCGCTTCAGCCTGGCAGTCCGACACCATATTCGGGCATCTATGCTGGGGAATGCGATATCTCCACGGTGAAGGTGAGCTCAGCGACTTCCTGCGGCTCTACGAGGAGGGTACACCGCCATTGCTGGTGTCCAACGGTTTCCCTGGAGAACTCCTGCCAAATCCTATAATGCCTCCCCCTACCGTTCAAAGAACCCTACCCCTGGTAGAACAAAGAAAAAAATTCCGCCACTACAAGCAGGGGAGGGATCTTAGGTACATCACGCCAGCGGAATTCACCCGCGCTATCAACGGTGAGACACTTGTTCCATCGCCAGAGACGAAGTCAGGAGAAACCGTGCGCATCACGTTGAAGAACCAGCTCAACAGGCTCACCAGTACCACAGATGATGAACACCCACTATACAATTTCGAAGAGCGTTACTGGCCCGAAATAACTGTATATCTCAAAGTGTCAGACGATTTTGTTGATACGGCAAAGAAGCTTTTCCAGTATATTGCTGACACCGGCTATGGCAAGCGCAAGTCAGTTGGCTATGGTCAGATTGGTCTCGTGTCATTTGACACTTTTGGAGAATTCAGCAAACCTCAAAAGGCGAACGGCTTTGTCACACTGTCCAATTTCGTGCCTGCAGCGAACGACCCTGCCATCGGATGCTGGAACACGATAGTCAAATACGGCAGAATGGGCGAGGAGTGGGCCTCGGAAGACAATGCCTTCAAGAAACCATTGCTAATGCTGGAAGCGGGCTCGACTTTCCTTGATTCACCCCCTCGAGACTACTATGGTTGCCTGGTCAGGAACTTAAATCCGTTCTTTAATCAGGCTGTCCAGTATGCTTTTGCTCTGCCGGCACCGATGGTTATACCCAGACAGGAGAATACCTCATAAACACAAATCAACATGTCGACTCTCTATGCAGTACTACTGAAGCTCAAAGCGGATGGCGATGCCATAATTTCTCCGACACAGGGGCACCATGCCTACGCACTGTTTCTAACCACTATGCAGCAGTCGAACCCGAAGATGGCCGAGAGCTTACATGGCACAGCTTCAACTAAGCCCTTCACTATCTCGCCTTTGCAAGGCAAATTTCAGCGGGCAGAAAAAGGGGTTGGAATCGTTGATGAGTCCGACTATTCCATAAGGATTACCTTCCTCCAGGATGATGTTTTCGCCTATTTTATGGACGCCACATTCAAAGCAACAAAACAGCCACTGCGCTTGGAATCTGCTATCTTCCACATTGAACAGGTAGCTTTCAATAAGCAGGATTCACCACTTTATCACCACCAGAGCTATGAAGACCTATTGGCGGAGGCGCAGTGTGCGAAGAAGATAAGATTCCGATTTCTATCGCCCACTGCTTTTCGCTCTGGCGGCAGGAGGAATATGCTTTTTCCTGGAGCCGGGCTGGTGTTTGGCAGCTACCTGAATAGGTGGCAACACTTTTCTCCTATCAAGGTTGATAAGTTAATAGCTAGGTGCTGGGAAAAGATCAGGGTGGCACAGTATACTCTTGGTACACATATCCTCCATTTTAACTCCTACCGGGAGATAGGCTTTGAAGGGGAGTGCACCTTTGAGTTACCCGCTGATTTTGACGAAGATTCTCTCAAGACAATAAACGCCTTGGCTGAGTTTGCCTTTTATTGCGGCACAGGCGCCAAGACTACCATGGGTATGGGTCAGACAAGGAGGATAAAGTAAAATGGCAGTGGGTCTGCTTCTGTCCGTTGGGGGAACACCCGAGCCTTTGATACGCTCTCTGCAAGAGCACAAGCCAAGAGCCGTCTGTTTCTTCGCTTCCCAGGAAAGCATTGACCTTGTGTCTGAGATAAAGAAGAAAGCCATTGGCCTCGACTTCAAGGATTACAAGGTCATTATTGAAGATATTAATGATACTACCGACTGCTATGAAAAAGCTTTGGGCTGCTCTAGTTTTTTGGAAAAAGAGGGTATATCGCCACAAGATATAGTTGTGGATTTCACCGGCGGCACCAAGGTGATGTCTGCAGCTCTGACACTTCTGGCTGTAAGCAGAAATTACCGGCTCAGTTATGTAGGCGGCGGGCACAGAAATAAGGAAGGGCTGGGAACAGTAATCACTGGCTCTGAGGAAGTTTTTGCACAGGCCAATCCCTGGGAAATTTTGGCTATCGATGATAGAAGAAGAGCTGCCTTAATGTTCAATAAGTTCCAGTTCGAAGCTGCCATAGACTCCTTTAGTGCCGCTATCTCTAAAACCCAGAAGCCCGGGCTGAAGCGTTATCTTGAAATATTGCAGGAGTTGGCAAAGGCCTATTGGGCATGGGATAGATTCAAACACAAAGAGGCAAGCCCCCGTCTGAGTAAGGGCTTCAGTCAACTGAGAAACTATGCCGCTGTCAGCAATGATGCTGAAGCTCACAGCTTAGCAGGCTCGGTGAACGACGATTTGACTTTTCTTGAGGCTTTCAAGCAAGAATCGGGGAACTTCAAAGAACCTTGCCATTATCATTTGCTTGATCTCTTGGCTAATGCACAACGCCGAGAAGCGGAGGGAAAGTATGACGATGCGGTGGCTCGTCTTTACCGTGCCTTTGAATTGCTGGCTCAGCTCAGGCTAAAGTCCGCTTACAGCATGGAGGCCGGTAAAGCTGTCGCGAATGATATTCCAGCGACGATAAGAGATGACTTTTGCCGTAAATACTCAGACCTTTCCTTAGGAAAACTCAAGTTACCTTCCCAAGCCTGCTACCGACTATTAAATGAGTTGGGTGATAAGCTGGGGAAGCGTTACCTCGACCAGGAAAAACATTTGCAGGGTCTTCTTTCTGCCCGCAATAGCTCAATTTTAGCCCATGGCTTTAGCCCCATAGGACAAGATACTTTTTGCCAATTGTGGCAAATGCTCCTCGAGTTCAGCGACACTGACCAAGCCGCATTACCCACCTTCCCTCAATTTCCCATTCCCAAAACCTAGACCAAAAACTAGGATGGTAGCACATGCCTGTTCTTTATCTTTTAGACCAGGGTTCTACTCTCCATAAGGATGGTGAAGTTTTCACCATCACCAAGGAGGGGAAAGTGCTGGACAAAATTCCAGCCATTAAGGTGGAGCAGGTGGTTATCCTGGGCAATATTAATCTGACTACGCCCGTTATCCACTACCTTCTACAGCAGGGAATCGACTGCGTCTTTTGCTCCAGTTATGGCAAATTCCACGGGCGTCTCATTTCCACCGAATCCAAATTCGGCCTGTTAAGGCAGCGCCAGGTGGAATTCATTCTGCAATCGAATAAAAAGCTGGCTATGGCAAAAGCTTTCATTCAGGGCAAACTTCAGAATCAGCGTACTATGGTTATGCGCTACCGCCGTGAGCTTGATTTGCCTCAACTGAAAAAAACCATAACTGAGCTAGAGAAAGCCAAAGACAAACTCGAAGATTGCACTGATTTAGCTCTCCTGCGAGGAATCGAAGGTGCTGCCAGTGTTGGCTATTACCGTTCATTCAAGGAGGTCTTGAAGCAAGACCTGGGCTTTTCCTCGCGAGTTCGCCGCCCGCCTACTGACCCG
>Ga0315545_1004620_pt1 | contig 11310 bp, 9 predicted proteins | sample SalMarSW160210MG_FD_203096 | JGI IMG/M metagenome (GOLD analysis project Ga0315545, IMG submission 203096) | Salt marsh sediment microbial communities from the Plum Island Ecosystem LTER, Massachusetts, United States - Salt Marsh Sediment SW1602-10 ...
ATAGCCCTATCATGGCTGAATGGCCGGCCAACCAATTTGGCACGCAGAGGAGAACACCTACATTGGATAGTATACATAATAACGATTGGGCACTGTACGCAGGGGTCGAATTTGGCGGCAACGCTGATTATTGGAAAGTCCCGGATTCGTTGGGATTCTTAGCTTCAAGTGCCACTTCTGGTGGAATCATCGAAGTTTGGCTTGATTCTATCGATACCGGTGATAAAATTGCCGAATGCAACATTGGCAATACCGGCGACTGGGAAACTTTCAGTGTATTTAAATCCGGGGTGGACTCAGTATCAGGCAGGCACGATGTGTATCTAAAATTTACAGGCGGTGCAGGCAGACTTTTCCGACTTGAAAGGATGAAGTTTTTAATCGAAGGTGATACTTCTCTTTCATATGTCGAGGATCCGCCTTCTTCCCAGATCCCAAAAAACTATGTTTTAGAGCAAAACTATCCGAATCCCTTTGCTCTATCAACAACTATTGGATTCGGAGTTCCTAATAATTCTTTTGTTTCCTTAAAGGTTTACAATCTTCTGGGTCAGGAAGTAGCCGTACTTGCAGAAAAAGAGTATCCTGCGGGTATGCATTCCGTAACATTCGACGCTTCGCATTTACCCTGTGGAATGTATTTCTATACAATTAAGGCAAAAGATACCGACGTTTGCGTTACAAGGAAAATGATTCTAATTAGGTAAAACAGAAAGACGGGGTAGCTCATCAGACTTGCGGAAGTGGAGATTTTCTTGTTTTCTTAATTTATATTAAATTCAAAAGACAAGACTTGGTCTCTCTTACTTAATATCAGAAGCCATCCGCTTACTCCTTGACTTTTGATTGTTTTTTCTTTAAAATTCACCTATATATGAAAAATAGCCTTTCTAAAAGTCATATAAAAAAAATAAAAAAAGTAACCTGGTTGGGACTTATTGTAAATATCCTTCTTTCTGCTTTTAAGTTTGCAGTTGGCGTAATAGGGAAGAGTCAGGCGGTGGTCGCGGATGCAGTACATAGTTTATCGGATGTCGGTACAGATTTTGCGGTTTTATTTGGAGTAAAATTTTGGTCTTCCCCGGCAGATTCGGAACATCCCTACGGGCATTGGAGGATAGAGACGTTGATTACGGCTATTATAGGGATCGCTTTATTTGTAGCCGGGGTTGATATCGTTTATAAATCGATTACTACTATGAAGGAAGTTCATAAGGTAGGCCCGTCGATGATAGCGATTGCCGGGCCCCTGGTATCCGTGGTATTAAAGGAAGTTCTGTATCGCTGGACCAGGTCTGTCGGGAAAAACATAAAATCGAAAGCGCTTATAGCTAACGCCTGGCATCATCGTTCCGACGCATTAAGCTCTATACCCGTTTTATTTGCTGTTCTTCTTGCCTCGATTAATCCAAAGTTTGTAATCGTAGATCATATAGGAGCCTTCGTCGTATCCATATTTATTATAAAAGTTTCCTGGGATATTTTAAAAGAGAGTTTTGGGGAGTTTGTAGATGTTAGCGCTCCTAAAAAAGATGTAAAAAAAATAAAAGACGTAGCAATGAAAGTAACGGGTGTTAAATCGATACACGCGGTTAGAACCAGGAAATTAGGGTCGGGTTTGCATGTTGACCTTCATGTGTTAGTAGATGGTAATATTACGGTAAAAGAGGGTCATGATATTTCGGAGGAAGTAAAAAGAGAACTAATGGAAAAGGGGCCAGAGATATTTGACGTAGTCGTACATTTAGAGCCTTACAAAGAATCATTTTTAAATTAACATTAAAAATATCTCCGGGTAACTTTTTTTCTGTTTTTTTATTCTTCTTTTCAGCTTATTTTCAAAGATTCAGGAATCGTCACCGACGGGAATTCTCCAAGCTTTTCAGTCACGATTTTTTTAATTCTTTCTAAAGCCTGTTCTGATTGGCCTTCCATTCGAACAGTTAAATATGGATTAGTATTGGAAGCTCTCACCAGAGCCCATCCATCAGGGAATTTGATTCTTATACCATCAATTGCTAATGAATCCGGGTACCGGGGTAGGAAAAACTTCGAAACTTCACTCGCAACTTGAAACTTATCTTCATCAGGACATGGCACTTTAATTTCGGGAGTAGAAGGAAGAAACTGAAAGTCACTGAAATGTTCTGAAAGTTTCTTATCGTATTTTGAAATATATTGCAAGAGGTAGCATGAGGCTAATATGGCATCATCAAAGCCATAGAATCTTTCCCCAAAGAACATATGACCGCTAATTTCGCCGCCTAACAAAATGTTATCTTCTCTCATTTTCTTCTTAACAATCGAATGCCCCGTCTTCCAAAAGATTGGAATGCCTCCATGAGCTTCGATATCATCTGCTACTTTTTGAGAACATTTTACATCTAATAAAACCTTCTCTCCCGGGTGTTTTTCTAAAAAATCTCTGGCAAGTAATACTAACAGCATTTCAGACTCGTACCGGCGACCGTTTTCATCAACAAATCCAAGTCTGTCGGCATCGCCATCATACGCTAATCCGATATCTGCTTTGTGCTTAATGACCTCTTTTCTCAAATCGATCGTATTTTCTTCCATTTCCGGATCGGGCATATGATTTGGAAAAGTACCATCTGACTCGCAATAAAGCTCAATAACATCGCAGCCTATCTGACGCAGTAATTCTGGTGCATAAGGTCCTGCTATTCCATTACCAGCATCAACAACTGCTTTAATTTTTCTTTGAACCTTTACTTCCCCTCTAAGGAAATCAAAATATTCAGATTTTATTTGTTTTTGTTGGATTTCCCCTTTGCCGGTCTTAAAAGCACCATTTTCTATTATTGTTTTTAATTCTTGAATTTCGTTTTCGGCAACCGGATTTGGACCTTTCCTGATCAGCTTAAAGCCATTATAGCCGAGGGGATTATGACTGCCCGTAACATTAACCCCGCCGCTCAAAGCCCATTTGACAACGGAAAAATAAAGCATCGGAGAAGTGCTAAGTCCTATATCTATTACATCAGAACCGGTAGATAGCAAACCATCTATGAATGATTCTTGTAGTAGTTTAGAACCGAGGCGGTTATCTCTCCCAATCGCTATTTTTGCTTTCTCTTTTTGGATTTTTTGGATATAAGTACCGTATGATTTTCCGATTAACATAGCAACCTGGGGAGTTAAATCTTTTTCCTCAATACCGCGAATATCATATGCTCTAAAAATTGCTGGATTAATGTGAACTGGCATAATAGCACCCTCCTTTTTCCTTTTTGACGGAATAAAACAAATGTTCTCGAATGCAATTTTTACCCAGGTTTACAAAATATTTGTTAACTATCTTTGCTTTATGGGGTAAAAAATTTCTGCTTTTTAGATTTTCCAGTAAATCGTTAATTATTCTTAATCCGGTTTTCAGGTAGGTAACTTCTTTTTGAACCACGTGAATAACTTCCTCCACTGTTTTTCCCTCTATATATAACTCAATAAAACCTCTTGTAAACTCATTGATGCCAGGCATAAAATCTTTTTTCGGTATTAGTTGAATGTCTAAAATATACTATATTTTCAAACTATCTTTGTCAAGGGGAAAGCTAGGAAAGCGGGGGAGAGTTTTCTTTAAAATTTATTTTTATGCTGTTTCCATCAGAACTTTCAAATAAATCAAAATACGCTTTTTCTAAAACCATTTCTGTTTCAAACTTTTCTTCTTCTTGAATTGAAAGTTTTATCCCTTGTTTTTTAATATTTGGGGTGGTGGGGCAATTCATAATTCAAAATTAAGAATTCAGAATTGATAGTCCTCCTTTTTCTTGTTTTCGGGATTTTGTTAAAACTGTGATGTCGCAATGTCAAGTCCCGTCCCCGTTTGTCCATTCGAACCAGGCAACCGTTATGCTACACTTGACAGGATAATTTTGATGGAGTATAATTTATATGTAAGAATATCAAGGGGGTTGTTAAAGATATATAAAGGAGTTTATTATGGGAACGGATCTTATTTCGAAAATAATACCAAAGACGCTTGATGGAATTATAATGTGGGTAACAGCATTTGCGATGCTGTTTCTGCTGTTCGGAAAACACGATAGAGCGAGCAAAAGAGGAGAGAAGTTCTGGAGGAGAGAAAATTTTGCAGAAAATTTTGTTTTGCTCTTTGTCTTCTGTCTCACAATAATTATGTATATTGAGCATTTGTTCTTTTCGGTAAAAAATAAGAGTATAGTTGATTTTGACCATATTCTCATTCCGGCTACTGTCAACTCGATAATTCTTTCGCTTATTGCTTTTGCGACCCTCCTGTTCACTCTTATGTATTATTTGACCAGAAAAGAGAGGAAATATCCACCTTTGAAAAATTTCGTTTTCTCTATCTTAATTGTTTTACTGTTTCTTGGATTGAGAAAAGCGGGGCAGGCCCTTCTGGCTCCCTACGGGACTTTTGTTATTAGCGTAGTTAATTTTGTGGCAGATATATTTATATTTGGATTACTGATATCTTATATATTTACGAGTACTATACTTTATACTATTAATGCGATAAGAGAATGACGAAAAGACATTTCGTATTTATTGGGATGGCTCTTATCCTTCTTGCTGTTGCCCTTTACTTAAACCAGTTTTACGGCTGGTTTATCTATAAAACTCCCGGTTTTGATGAAACATATGTGAGCCTCCGGTTTGACGACGGTTGGGAATCTCAACTGAACGCATATGAATTACTAAAGAAATATAATCTTACAGGTTCTATTTATATCATCAGCGGATTTATGGGTCATGAAGGGTATATGAGTTGGGCAGACGTCGAAAAAGTTAGTGAAATAATGGAAATTGGCGGTCACACGGTGAGTCATGCAGACTTGAAGAATTTAAGAACTCTACAGGATTATGAAAAGGAAATCGGAGACGATTTTAGAACTCTTAGTGAAAAGGGATTTAAGGTCAAGACATTTGTCTATCCTTATGGTAATTATAACAGAACTGCTGTAAATGTTGTCAAGAAATATTATATAGGCGCATCGACACAGGATATAGGCGCTAATACGCAAGGTGCAAATCTTTTTCTGTTAAAGGATTTTACCATCAGGTCTTTTAATAGTCTAAAAGACATTAAAAGGGTTATAGTACCGGGAACCTGGACGATCTTAACGTTTCACGATGTTGGAGAACCGCATCCGCTTGCTCCTTCTGCGGTTAAAGGTAACGCTGTTTCTGTGGAATTTTTTGAAGAAATTTTGAAGTGGTTGAAAGAAACTGATGTAGAGGTTATTACTATTGCTGAAGGATGTGAAATGTTGAAAATTCATGAAGGTAGGAAAACCGAGAGCAAATAGAAATATGTTGAGCGCAGCCGCCTCGACTCCTTGAACCCTCGACACCTTTGTTAATATTGTCTATTTTTAAGACAAAGTTTAAGTCTTTTAAGTTTTCTAAAACTATTTTTGTTTCAGTTAGTTTTTAGTGAATAGAAATAAAAAACTTATTTCTATTTCGCTTTTTTTCTATTTAACAGCTTTCACGCCACTGGTTGTTTGTATTACTTTCTTTATTGTGCCGTCGGAATTGTAATAGAGGTAATCGAGACATATAGAACGCCGGTGGTTGCCGCCGGTGGGTAGTGCACCGTTATGGTAAAAGAGATATGAATCACCATGATAATCGATAGTTGCCGGGTGGATGGTAGTACTATTATATGCTGTATCGGCAATTCGACCGCGGTAAGTCCATGGGCCTGACGGGCTATTAGATGTTGCATAATCGATACATTCCGGAAACAAAGCTGCATAAAGGAGATAATAGGTCCCATTCCGCTTGTAAAGCCAGGGTGCTTCCTCAAAATTATCTAGAGTAACAACAGAGATGGGGCCGTCGAGCTCGGTCAAGTTGGCTTTAAGTTTTACATATCTGCAGCTTTTATTGCCCCAGTAAAGATACGCCTGGCCATCATCATCTATAAATACGGTTGGATCAATATCGTCCCAGGAATGTGTTTTATCGGTTGTCATCTCGTTGGTAATTAGCGCTTTACCAATAGCGTCGGTAAAGGGTCCGGTCGGTGTAGTAGATACCGCTACGCCTATGGCAAAGCCGCCGTTGCTTAAACTATCTTTTTTGTGTGCCATTGGCACATACCAATAGAACTTACCATTATGATAAACGCACTGCCCGGCATAAGCATGACCGTCGGCCCACGAAAAATCCTTAGGAGAAAGACATGCGCCTCTGTCGGTCCAATGGACCATATCCGTAGAAGAAAATACGTGCCAATCATGAATCACATACTCCGATCCGCCTACTGGAGCTTCGTCGTGTCCGGTATATAGAAATACCGTGTCCTGATAGACCAATACTGCCGGATCAGCTGTGAACATATCTGTGATAATCGGATTTCGGGCAGAGGAACTACAATTTATGAAAAATATAATAGGCGCACACATAACAAAAATTCTCTTAAGTTTCATTTTTGCCTCCTTAGATAATTATTTAAACAACAATGGTGCGATTTTATATAGATTATTTCTCCACACAGGCCAGGTGTGACCTCCCGGGTATTCACTATATGTATACTTAATCTTCATCTCATTAAATTTTGAAAGCATGATTTGACAATTGTTATAGGCTATATCTTCTTTGCCTCCCATTGCAATCCAGAGCAGTTTTAAATTGCTGTTAATCATACCGACATTATTTTTTATGAATTCATATTGTGCATCGGCAATATTCTTTTGCATTGGTATTATCCATCCGGAACTAAACACTCCCAGATACGAAAAAAGTTGGGTGTTCTTCATCCCAACATAGAGCGTTTGTATTCCGCCCATCGATAATCCCGCAAGCGCCCGGTTCTTAGAATCGGTTTCTGCCCTATAATTTTTTTCGACAAATGGAATAATACATTGCTTTAATTCGGCTTCTAACAATTTTAAATTATCTTCGCCGAAGCCCGGTAAATCCACATTTCCATCCGGCATGACAACAAGCATACGTTTTGCTTTTTTTTCGGCGATGAGGTTGTCAAGAATTAAATCTGCTTTACCCTGGGTTGCCCAGCCTCTTTCATCTTCGCCTACACCATGTAATATGTATAAAACCGGGTATTTTTCGTTTATTTTATTATCGTAGCCGGCAGGTGTATAAATATAAAATTGGCGCCATTTGTTAAAGACAGTGGAAAAATATCGTTTTATCCTTATTTCTCCGTGTGGAACATCTTTAACAGCGTAATAGTCATCTCCCTTAAAGGGTACTTCAATTCCGCTTGCCATTCGTCCCATGCCGTAAAAGGTTTCACTCGATGGGTCGGCAACGGCAATTTCGTCAATCAACAAGGAATAATAATGAAACCCTTCGCTTAAAGAATCGGTTGTTACTTTCCAAACTCCTTGGCTATCTTTTACCATGTCATATTTTTTAACTAAATCGAGCTGGACTTTTTGTGCATCTGGTGCTTTGATGCGAAAGATTGCGCGATTGCCTGGTAAAATCCTTGGATATTTTGCTCCTCTTACATTAGTTGATGCGGGTATCCCCTTAATACTGTACTGGGAGAATGTTGAAATGTCAACAGATTTAAAAACAAGTTGAGTAAACATGTATAAATCGTTTTTCCAAACTTTAAAGTCGTGTGCACCGGGTTCTATATAATAAATATGGGGGACATTGTTTGCTTCCAAATAATCATGAGTGCGCTGACTGAATGTGATCAGGTCATCGTTATCGCCACACGAAATCCAGAGCAACTTTAGTTTTTTTCTTGCATCACTAGGGTTAGGAACCAACAATTCCGGATTTTTAGTGTTGGGCGCCGAGGAAAATCCTCCCACCCATGCGAACTTGTCGAGATTGCCTAATCCGAAATTCAATGATTGTCCGCCGCCCATCGATAAACCTGCAATTGCCCGATTTTCTCGATTTTTATAAACCGGGTAAGTTTTTTCTATGAAAGGAATTAAATCGTTAAGCAAATCTTTCTCAAAGGTTGCAAATGCCTGCACTTTAACGCTATCAAAAATATTTCCAACCGCACGGTCGTCCTTCATAGCTCTGCCGTTGGGCATAACAACAATCATCGGCTCAATTTTCTTTTCAGCATAAAGATTATCAAAAATCACAGGAGGTTGGCCTCCTTTAAGCCATTCCGTTTCGTCACCCCCTATGCCATGTAAAAGATACAACACAGGGTATTTCTTATTTTTTGAAAATCCCGGAGGAGTGTAAATAATGGCCTTGCGGTTAGTTCCAACTGTTTTTGACGAGTAAAAGACTGTATCTAACTTCCCCTGCGGTATACCAGTACGTAAAGAGTCAAAGCCCTTCGGGGCATGTTTGACAACGTTCCCGGAATTAGCAATCAGATTAAGCGTAAATAAGATAGAAATTAATAAAAACAATTGTTTCATATATAATCTCCTTTTGAATTTGTTAATTGTCACACACGATGTGGTAAGGTCCTTTCATAGTTCTTATTGTAATCTTAAGAAAATATATCTTTTTCCCGGTTTGGTTTCAATATCATATTTAAAAGTATTTTTTAACTTTACATTTTCAAGGGTTGCCTTATTAGAAATTATAGGCTCTTTTGCTCCTGGAGTTTGGTAAAAAGGATTTCGATTTTCACCTTTTGCGGATTTAAGACTTGCCCGGCCTTCTGCTCTTAATTTTGTGTAAGAACGAATCCTGCAGTTTCCTCCGAGGGCCGATTTGATAACTAACTTTGAGATTTTCCCGTTTACCCATTCCATAGATTCAATTTCGAATCCTCCACGCAAGCGAATACCCTTTATACTTCCATTTTTCCAAACATGGGGTAATGCAGGAAGGACAAAAATGGAACCGTCGTGGCTTTGGATGAGCATTTCAGTAATGCCGGCAGTAAAGCCAAAATTACCATCGATTTGGAAAGGCGGGTGAGCATCAAAAAGATTTGGATAAGTACCGCCTTTTTGTTTTCCATCGGGTTGGATGGAAGGTGTTAGCTGGTCGGTAATCAGTTTTAAAGCATGATCTCCGTCGAGAAGACGCGCCCATAAATTTACTTTCCATCCCATAGACCAGCCGGTGGATTCATCACCCCGTGCTACGAGCGATGTTTCTGCAGCAGAAAACAATTCCGGTGTTCGATAAGGTGATATCTGATTGGAAGGGAACAGGCCGTACAAATGTGAGACATGACGGTGTTTGTCGTCCTTGCTGTCCCAATCTTGCATCCATTCCTGTAATTGCCCCCACTGCCCAATCTGCATCGGAGGTAAATTTTTCAACGTTTCTTTTATTTTTTTTACTAATTCCTTATCAGTCTCTAAGATTTCTGCCGATTTTATAGTCTTCGTGAACAGATCAAAAAGTAATTGGTTATCCATTGTTGTCCCGAAGCTAATCGAAGACTCAGGATGGACTGCCGGAGCATTTTCCGGAGAAACTGAAGGACAGACGACCAGCCATTTATGCTGCGGTTCTTCGGTTAAAAAACTAAGGTAAAATTCGACCGCACTTTTCATAACTGGGTACACTGATTTAAGGTATTCTCTATCACCGCTATATTCATATTTTTCCCATAGATGCTGACAGAGCCAGGCACCGCCCATTGGCCACATTCCCCAGAAAGATCCATCTATAGGTCCGTTCATCCGCCAGATATCCGTATTGTGATGAAGCACCCATCCTTCTCTGCCATACATATCTTTTGCTGTCTGTCTACCGGTTTTGGAAAGTTCACGTATCATCTGAATCAGCGGCTCATTCATTTCGCTGAGATTTGTGATTTCAGAAGGCCAATAATTCATTTCGGTGTTTATATTTACAGTATATTTACTATCCCATGGCGGATAAAGCTGATCGTTCCAAATCCCCTGAAGATTGGCAGGCTGCCCGCCGGGCCGTGATGAAGAAATCAGCAAATAACGACCAAACTGAAAACATAATGCTACTAATTGCGGATCATTACCTCTGGCAAATTGTTCAATACGAACATTGGTAGGATTTTTTACAGAATCGGTTACACCCAGATCGATGCTGACTCTATTAAAATAACGCTGATAGTCGATAATATGATCTTTTAAGGCTTGTTCATAATCGTTTTTCAGAGCTTTTTGAAGATAGGTATTTGCTCTCTTTCCGGCATTGGCACTGATATCATTATAATTTTTAAAACTCGATGCAATTGAAATATAGAGGGTTACAACATCTGCATTGTTTACGATTATATTATTATTTGTTGCAGATATCGAGCCTCCTTCGGTTATTATTTTAACCTGTGCTTGAAACTTAACTGCACCTTTTACAGAATCGCAATCACCTGTTACTCCCGACATAATTAATTTATCATTACCTTCAGTTGAAATATCTGCAGGTGCAGGACGATTCATTGAAGCCGTAAAATTGATTTTGCCGGGCTTGCTGGCCGTAATTCTGAAAATAATAACCTGGTCCGGAAACGAGGCAAAAACTTCACGTTTATATGTCACTCCATCGACATCATAGTGTGAAGAAGCCACGGCGGTTTCAATATTCAGTTCCCGATAGTAATTTGTAAAATTTTCATGCCCCGGAAACAAAAGAAGAAGATTTCCGACGGTTTGATAAGGCATACCTTGCGAAATCCGACTGATAAATTTCTCGTTCACCAGGGCTTGTGCTTCTTTGTACTTAGCGGCAAAAATTAATTTCCTGACTCTTGGCAATGCTTCTTTGGCATCAGGATTGTCATTGCGGTTTGGCTGACCAGCCCAAACTGTATTTTCATTGAGCTGAATTTCTTCTTGCGAAGGATTTCCGAATACCATAGCGCCTAAGCGGCCATTCCCGATAGGTAGCGCTTCAACCCATTGATTGGCAGGTTGATTATACCACAGTTTTAACAATGAACTACTTTGTGCTTGTACATTTAGTTTAATCAGTAGAAAGGATGAAAATGAGAACAGAAGGGAACCTAGGTTCTTAAGTTTAGTATTTTTTAACAAATTGATCTCCTAATTTCTTCAGGAATAAAATCATTTTATAAATTTATGGTTGTTCTAAATCACTTAATATCAATAAATCCGCCCTCGTCCATAGTAATAAATATTGAAATTGAATACCAATTACTATTCAACTGAAGTTTAAGCAATATGATACTATTTCAATAGTATTAGTTTCTTTGTATCCACAAAATTTCCAGCTTTTAATTGATAAGAATATATTCCACTTGCGAGATATTCACTATTAAATGTTGTTTCATAATCACCCGGCTGGCGGATACCTTCAAATAATGTTACTACTGCCTGACCAAGCAGATTAAACACTTTCAAAGTTAGGTGCCCCCTCTCCGGAACTGAATACTTAATTTTTGTTGCA
>Ga0315545_1004622_pt1 | contig 11308 bp, 12 predicted proteins | sample SalMarSW160210MG_FD_203096 | JGI IMG/M metagenome (GOLD analysis project Ga0315545, IMG submission 203096) | Salt marsh sediment microbial communities from the Plum Island Ecosystem LTER, Massachusetts, United States - Salt Marsh Sediment SW1602-10 ...
GCCTTCCGAACGATAACGGCATGGATCTCTTCAACACCCGATTCACCGCTGATGAGTCTTGCTCGCTGTCAGCAGTCTTGATGCTGGCTAATCCATGGAGCGGAGCACCGACCTGTCGAGTTTACATCTGGAACAGTGATGGGACGTTTCCGACAGTCAAAATAGATTCAATTGATGTCCAGTTGAATCCCGCCAACATAGGCCGCTGGACCTGGGTTGATGTGTCCGAACTGGGACTGCAGTTCTCCGAAGGCGAGGATTTCCACGTAGGATTCACGGCTGTAAACCTGCAACCGGGGGCCCGTGTGGATTTGCACGCCGGTGTGCGGGTGGACAGTCTGCCTATGCGCAGCAGCCTGATGTACAACGGCGAGTGGATTCTCTTCGACGACCTGGATCCCGAAGGCCACAATTTCGACATCCGGGTTGTAGTCATCCAGGAGCCCGAGCCTGTGGTCGAAATCACGACCCTGACGATTCCTCACGCTAGCCTGGAAGAGCACTATGACCAGACTTTAGAGGTTGTGGGCGGAACCCCGCCTTACTTCTGGGATCTGACTGTTGGACACTTGCCGGACGGCATTATGCTCGATGGCCCAACAGGCGTTATCTCCGGTCAGCCCACGGGCGTAGATACAGCCCATTTCACGGTTCGGGTTATGGACAGCAGTACCCTACCGCTAACAGATATCCAGCACCTCACGCTTGTTGCCATCTGTGCTGGCAATGTTAAAGATGAAAACGGTTCAATTTTTCCGGAAGATTTCGTTCTGCTACAAAACCACCCCAATCCGTTCAATCCGATCACCACTATCAAGTATGCTCTGCCAAGGGATTCCCACGTTAGGCTGGAGATCTATAACATCCTCGGGCAGAAGATGGCAACCCTGGTAGATGGAAAGCAGAAAGCTGGTTACAAGACCGCCAGGTGGGATGCGGGTTCTCTCTCCAGTGGCATCTACTTCTACAGGCTTCAGGCTGGGGATTTTGTGCAGACGAGGAAGATGGTCGTGCTCAAGTAGCTTGACGTTTAAGCACCCAGAACCTAAGAAGGGAGGAGAGAATGGGCTCCTCCCTTTTTTGTTTGGCCGCTCCCGAGGCTTGGGGTTTCGGCCAAATTGTGCCCCCCAAAACTTCCTTGACGGAGGGCTTCAGGATGGTTATATTAATAAGTAGATGTGGGAAAGATAGTGTTAAGCAAGCGGAAATTAGCTCACTCTCTGCACCATCGTCCCTAATTTTGCTCAAGAGTTGGAAGCTTTGGATCTCAGCTTTCACCTTAGCCATTTGGATTAAGAGAGTGTCTTTATTCATTGTCATCACCCTTTTCCTTGATTTGATACCGGACCTTTGATACTTTCACTTCATAGGGAACACTTTCAATTTCAATTTTAGTCAGAGCATCATCGAGGATTTCATCAACTACCTTGGTCATGGGAACCCCTTTAGCTTTGGCTACCTTATAAATTTTAGGGATCAACTCTTCAGATATCCTTGGACTATACAATTTAACCCTCCTGTTATATTTTATTGTTTTTCTTCACCTTACAGGAGGATCATTTTTTTGTCAAATTGACTTGCCTTGACCATTTAAAACCAAAAGGCAAGAGGAAAACTCTTGCTTTTTGTAATTTCTTTGTTTTATTTAACAGATAGGTATTGCGACATTGTTGGATATAAGTAAGATAAGCCAAATAACACCGGCAATAGTATAAAATAGGGGTGTAATAACACTTGAAAGCTTACACAGGGCAAGAGCCACAAAAGAAGGCTAATCATATAGGCGCGCCTTATACCGGCATTTATGGAATGCACAAATACTGGTCTAAGAAACCATATAACATTATCCGGAATTTCATTTTACGATATACAAACACAGGCGAAATAGTGCTCGACCCTTTCTGTGGATCCGGCACTTCAATATCAGAGTCGATTTTTACAGCGAGAAAAGCAATTGGAATAGATATAAACCCATCTGCAATCTTAATTACAAAAGAGATGGTTAATAGAGTTCCTATCAAATTAATTCAGGAAGAATTTGACAGACTGCAATCTGCCACTAAAGACAAAATAAACTCTTTATATATAGTAAGGAGAAATGATAAGAAATTCGTCGGAACACATTTTATTTGGGCAAATGGTAGATTGATAGAGGTCTGGTATAAAGAAAACAAAACCAATATATCTAAAGTTGTCGAAGAGTCAACAGAGGATGATTTAAAATTAGCTTTATCCTTTTCTTACAATAAAATACCATACTACTATCCAGAGGATATTTTTTTTCACAATTCACGGATTAACGCGAATCGAAATAATCATATCTTTGATTTATTTACTCCACGAAATCTAACAGCCCTATCACTTCTAATGAATAGAATAGAAAGAATTGAAAATAATAACGTTAGGCAATTTTTTAAGTTTTGCTTTACAGCTTCAGTTGGACAAGGCAGCAAAATGGTGTTTGTTGTTAAAAGAAGGGGAAAGTTTAGTGGGCAATCAAGAGAATTCCCCCGGAAAGAAGTCGGGAGTTGGGTAATTGGCTATTGGGTGCCGAATGAGAATTTTGAAATAAATGTTTGGAACTGTTTTGAAAATAGATATAAAAGAATCCTCAAAGCCAAAAAGGGTCTAAAACACAAGAAGTACTCAATTAATGAGGCTAACAGTTTTAAGGAGTTGCTAGATTCAAAAAATTTGCTACTTCTAAATGAACCTTCTCAAAAAGCGTTAAAAAAGATACCAGATAATTCTGTAGATTATGTAATCACAGATCCTCCACATGGTAACCGACAGCCTTATTTAGAACTAAGCATGATGTGGAATAGCTGGCTCAAAAAAGATGTAAATTATAATGATGAAATTGTGATAAGTAACTCCAAGGATAGGAATAAGGACATCCGTAATTACTATCAGCTATTAGGTGAAGTTTTTATTGAAATTGAGCGAATATTAAAACCGAATCGTTATTTTTCTTTGATGTTTAATACCTTGGACGATGAAACTTGGATAAATCTTATCCTGAATATGAACAAACTTAACTTAGAATTAACCGAAGTTGAGACATTGCAATATTCTGCGAACTCGGTTGTGCAAGATACTCGTCCAGCTGCATTGAAAACCGATTTCATACTCACTTTTAGAAAAGATTCTCAAAAGATTATCGATAATATTGAACTAATTTCTGTAAAGGAGAACGCAAATTATTTTATAAATATAATACAGGAACATCTAAAAAATTGTAAGGGAAACGGTTTAGAAACATACCAGATTTTGAATGTGTTGGTTTCGGATCTATTCCAAGAAAATAAGTTTTTCAAACTGTCAGAGGTTTTAGAAATACTCAAAACGCGCTTTAGACAAGAAGCAAGTAAGTGGAAAACCAAGGAGATATAAATGGATTGGCAACAAGAATTTATAAGATTGAAGCGGTTCTATCAAGAGAACGATTTTGAAAGAATATTCGACCACCAACTCGGAATATATTTTCTTAAGATACGCTCCATATCAAGAAATAGCATTTTGAGGGCGTTGGCAAGGGAGTTAAAAATTGATGTTGCTCAAGTTTCCGGGAGAACTCTTTTTGAATTCATGTTTTGCCAGAATATTCCCAACGTAATCTTAGATACGTTTATTAAAGAAACATATAGAGAAGAAAGAGGAAATAGAATCAAAAATGAAGAGTACCTTTATACACAACTGTATAAGGTAAAGGTCTTTGATTGGGGTGGATTCTATCAAAATGCGGTTGAGAAAAGCATAGTCGATAATTACATAAAAAAGATTCAAAATTATGAACAGCTCTGCGAAAGTATCGAGAATGATATAACTCCTAGGCTCCGTGGTTACATATTATGTTCGTGGTATAACCATTGGACTTCGATATTAATAGAGGATATGTTTAAAGACCATCCTAATATCTTGCCTTCGGTAGGGCTTGCAAAAAAAATAGACTTTTTCTGGGGCGGGTTCCCCTTTGATTTAAAAGTTACCTACTTTCCTAATGAATACGTGCAATTAAAAGGAAGCGAAATCGGCTTAAGGTCAGAATTAGCGGAGCTAAAAGCGTTTGCTAAGGCAAATAGCATACCTTATGATGGAAAAGCGAAAAAAATCGAAGTATTTTCTGAACTTTTAGTAAGAATATCTGAAGATACATCCAGAGATGCACAAAGATTTATCGAAAGATTCCACAACATTAGAACAAAAATAATTCTTAATACACTCAAAAATCCAAGAGAACTAATCAAATGGTTCTATGAAAAACAGGGTGTTAGAAGATTTGATGCTGCTAATAGATTCTTCTTAGTTGTAGTTGATTTGAGCAACCTAGAAGAGAGCTGGAAACTGAAAAGAAATAAGAGGTTGCTTCGTGAAGAAATTAACAAATTTTTAGATAATAACGAAACCATAGATTTTGAAGAGCTGAAATTATCTTTTAATTGGCAAGAGAGAACATATACAACTCATGCCATTATATTATTCATATTAAAGGAGTAGGTAGAGAGATAATGCCTTAGTTTAATCCCGGTCACCTTTCGCAAAAACATCCGCTACGAAACTTCCCACTTTAGGTAATGTGCGAGGTTTTTTTGTTAGGTGTTTTTGTAACGAAAAACAATGTGTTCGGTCGTAGAGTGGCAATTCTGGTAGATGGAAACCAGAACGCTGGATGCAAGGCTGTAACCTGGAATGCAAAGGATGTGGGATCAGGCATTTACTTCTATCGGTTGCAAGCAGGGAGCTTTGTGGAGACCAAGAGGATGGTGGTGATCAAGTGACCTGCTTTAGGCCCGCAACGTAACCTAAAAATGACTTGACAAGTTAGGGGGGAGTTGCTATTTTGAAAGACTAAAAAAGGAAAGGCGCACTGACCGTGGCTTACTTGGCGGAAAGCTGAACGGAGCATGCGCCTCTCAAAAGGACCGCTTTTAGGCGGCCCCCTAATGATGAACAACAGAGCATATCAAATGGGAATCGAATTGTCAAGCTCCATTTGAATTTTGTTCAAATGTTGCGCAGTTAGAAATTCGAGTTCCCTGTGGGAGAAGATTAGGGCCTGCCGTCAGAAGCGATGGCAGGTTTTTCTTTTCAGGGAGAGAAAGGACAGAAACGAACCGGGAGAGACAGAAAAATGAGTGTGACGGTGATCGTGAAGTTATTACCGTCTGGTGGCATTAGGCTTGAGATTTTTGATGTTGTATTCTCTTTTGACAAAAACGACCGATATAAGCCGAACAAATATGAGGCGGTAATGCTACACCAGACGGTCTGTTGGAAGGTAACAGGAGGATCCGAAGTTGACCCCATCTGTCTTATCTCTACAAAGGCTGTCATGTTAAGATGGGCGGCTGCAATTCCATGTGCGAAATGGGTCCCTCATATAGTCCCAGTAGTAGCATTATGTTTGACTAAAAATGGAAAAGGCACATGCCAGCTGAGAAATGGTGGGACAAGAATAGCGGACAATTTTTCCCAGAATATATAGCGAAACCTCTGAGTTTCTATCGGGATGAGGAGGACAGCATACCGTATTTTTTCGGTAAACCTGAACTTCCTAAGAAATTCCGAGAATCGGATTCGGAGATTCGTACGTTTTATCAGAGGAAGGGCAAGTATACGAAAAAGCGCATTGAGGAATTGATTGCCTTTCAACGGGAGATTAAGGTGAGGGCAAGGGAGTGGTTTGAGCACAACAAATCTCACTTAAAACTTAGGTGGAGCAACAAGTGTGATTTATGGGATAAAACATATCCGATCTCAAAGACAACCGAGTTTTTAAAATGTGAGAGCTTATTCTATCAATCTGATCAGTTCTATCAATTTGAGCAGCAAAGAATCGCTCAGTCCAAACGGGAAACAGAAGCACAAGAACTATGGTTTCTTCTTAAGGAAGAGGCAATATTAACTGAGAGATTGACTGAAAAACAGGAACAGGTTTTAATACGATATTACGAAGGAGGAAAATCAGACAGGCAAGTTGGGGAAGAACTTGGCATAGGCCAACGGGCTACATGGGATCATCGGAAGGCTGGTTTAAAGAATTGTCGGGAGTATCTTTTGGACTACCCCAAGGTATTCGAGCGGATATTCAAGTTCTTTTTGCGCCAGAGAAACATAAAATTCAATGCCCAAAGACGTGATAAGAAATGGGAGGAAATAGCTTGGCTTTTAGAGGGGGAGAAAGCAGAAAGCCCACCCCAGGAGGAGGTCAAGGGGGACAAAAGCCCTGATTGGGGGAGGAGCATATTCCTTGCCGATGGTATCCCCCAATGTGTTAATTGTGGGGAGGAAATGGTCTTTGACCGATGGACAGAGACAACAAAGAACTTGTTACATACTTGGTTTTGTCCGAAATGCCCACTGAGATGGACAAAGATAGAATACAAGAATCGAGGAGTTCCTATCCCAGTTTTTCGATACTTTCTGCTTTACGAAGAAATTATTTATGATAAAACCGATTTCTTTAACAGATTTAAAACATAAAGATATAACGGAGTGGGAGATGCCCAAATGGGCCAAGATAATACTTCTAAGAAAGGCTCATATAGTGGAGAGGGTGGAGTATAGTAAAAGCATATGCAAAAACTTTCACACACCAATTGATCACCCCAAACCTAAGAGACTTATCATCCTTGAAGAGTGCTTTAGGAGAAGCCTTAGAAATCCTGGCATTGGTTGGATGATCCTGTCACACCCAAAATCAAGGAGGATAGTTATTATTGATCCCTGCATGGATCCAACAAACGATTGGACTGGGATAAAAGAGCATGTCCGCAAACTTCAAGCTGGTGAAATAGGTCATCTTTGGTGGCGAAAACAAGCGTTGGACGGGAAAATAGAGACTAACAAACCCCACAAGGGCAACGATTCTTAAGGATTCTTGTAGTCATAGATTTGCCGATTTGCCTTAGCAACCGTAACAAACGGACTAAGGAGGGCATACTCCCACAATCGGAGAGTTTGCCCCCTCAGTCCGTTTTTTTTATTTAACCCGCAGAGATTTAACCTTCACAAGGGAGAGAGGAGGATATTTTGTTTGCTTAAATTGAGAAGGCCCAAGCTTTGGAGGAGCACTGGGCCTTCATGCAACAAGCCGCATTTAAGCAGGCTTTAACAGACAAACTATAATATAAGCCTAAAAACCTGGGAAGTCAAGCTTTATTTTCTGAGGCTTAGGTAACTCCCAAAGGTTTATTGAGGTTATCTTCAGGGCCTGTCGCCAAAGGCGGTGGGCCTGTTTTTTTTGAGACTAATGAGGATAAGCCAGAAGGGGTGATGTTCATCCCCAGGCTATAAGACGTTACGAGAGGACTTGCACGATTGCTCCTCAACGGGATGAAACTCGGAGGCGGATTTTCACCGAGGAATTGATCAAGAAGATGGAGCAGGTATATGACGAACTAAACATTAAGGGGAAAAGATGGCGAAGATAGCATTGGCACCAAAAACTCTGAATTCTTCAGATATAGTGGAGTTGATTAGAGCTTACGGAGTTGACCTGAGTAGGGTCGGAGATCACTATCGGGGACTTTGTCCCTTTCACCCAGATACAACACCCAGTCTTTTCGTTTACCCTGAGACGGATTCCTGGTTCTGTTATGGCTGCCAGAAGGGCTGGGATGACATTCAGTTCGTAAGGGAGATTGAGGGTTGTAGCTTCTCAGAAGCAAAGAAGAGGCTGGGTTTGAATGGTGGCACTGCCACAAGACATCAAGCACCTGTAAGGCGGAGGGTAAGCACTCTCCGGACAGAGTTAAGGGAACTGGAGGAGACACTGGAGAGGGTCCTTGTCCGAAGGCTGAAAGGGCTTGACAGGCAATTGCAAAAGAGAGAGATCACCCTTTGCCAATACTACACCAACCGGGCCATAGCGGAGGATCGGCTGAACCGGTTTGATGCACTGAGGACACAGAACCACTACTATTTGAGGAACTGGCGATGAGATTTGACAGGATAGCAGCCCAAGAGATGGGGCTAAGCAGGGAGGAGTTGGAAGAGAAGGGTATTGTGGTGCAGTTCCCACAGACAGAGCCACAACAACCCATTACATCGCTGCATAATATAGAGAAAGCAGTAAAGAAATGGTTGATTTTAGATTCCACTGATATTGTCCGGGTGCTTTTGGGAACGGTTGTGGCTAATAAGCTTAAGGGTGATCCGGTCTGGCTATTCGTTATCGCTCCACCATCCTCCGCCAAGACTGAACTGATTCGGGCACTGGACGAAATACCTGAAACCCATCCTTTATCTGATCTAACGGCCCAGACCCTCATCAGTGGGATGAAAGGCCCTGATCGGAGCTTACTGCCAAAGCTGAATAACAAGATCTTGACGCTCAAAGACTTCACCACCGTGTTGACCATGAATCGGGACACTCGACAGGCCATTCTATCGCAACTGCGGGAGATCGCTGATGGCAGCTATGTGAAGAGTTGGGGCACCGGTAAGGAACTCAAATGGAGAGGCAAGGTCGGCTTCATCGCCGGGGTTACTCAGGTTATTGATACCCATTATGCCGTCTATCAGGTTTTAGGTGAAAGGTTTGTCCAATATAGACTGGCGGAACCAGATTCCAGGCTTGTAGTAAGGAAGGCCAGGGAGAACGCTGGTAAGGAAACTAAGATGCGCCAGGAATTGAGGGATATATTCACCGATTTCATCGGAAGTCTGGAGATACCAAGGGTTGAAGAGATTAAAATAGGCGAAGAGGTGGGGAATAAGTTCGATAGCTTGATTCAATTTTGTGTCATAGCCCGATCTGGGGTTATTAGGGATTCTTATGGAAGCAAAGAGATTGTCTATATCCCCGATCCTGAAGGTCCGGCTCGCTTGGCTAAGCAACTTGCCACTCTTGGCAAGGGTCTGGCCCTTGTCAGGGGTTCACCCCAGGTTGCCGAGGAAGACTATGGGCTGCTTTACAAGATAGGTTTGGATGGCATCTTAAGGCAACGAATGCTCACCATAAACGCCCTGAACGAAGCGGATGACCAGCAAACAACCACCCAGATAGCAAAGACCATTCAGTATCCCACTAATACCACCAGGCGGTTTCTGGAGGATTTGACCGCTTTTAAGCTTGTAAGTAGGGATCCCCAGGGACAGGGTAAAGCCGACTTATGGGGCCTCTCCGAGAAGTGCAAAAATCTATTAGAGGAAACTTCACCAAATAGTCCTGAAAACAGTTTTTTCGACCTTTAAGTCGTTGATATATAAGATAAACCTCCAACCTTACCACTAAAATAGCTAAGAGAGAGATAGAGAGAGATATATATAGTATTGACTTTAGTGGTATGGTTCAAGAAATGGTTTATTTTTCAAGGAGTTAAGCCCTGTAAAAACTGTTTTTGAGAGCAAAAGGTATAGACGCAATTACTAATAATTTATGAGGACAGGAGGAACCGTGCAAAGAAATGTAAACGAAAAAGGGGAATGTAAGCTTACCCCAAAGCAGCAGCAATGTGCGCTGATGTTAGGCCGAGGGGTCGGTGAGGTTGAGTGTGCGAAGGAGGTGGGAGTGAACATAACCACCGTTTGGCGATGGAAAAAGTTAGAAGCATTTCAGAAAGCAGTGGAAAAGACCACTGAAGAATGCTTAGACATACTGAAAGAGGCCCGTGATGATATTGACAGGGTATTGGTGGAGGCAGCCCAAAGGCCAAAGGGTTCTCAAGATCGCAGACTCTATTATCAGCTTATCGGTAAGCTTGTGGAGAGGCGGAAGGATGAGGTTGGTTTCGAGCCCCTGATAATACAGCGGCCAATGCCGGACCTTAGCCAAATGACCGATGAGGAACTGGTGGCGTATGAGAAAAAGCTATTGGAGGAACAATCCAAGAGAAGGCCCAAGGGACGCTTGCCAGAGTCTTCAAAGTAAAAGATGGATAAGTTATTAACCAAGCAAGAACTTGTTGACTGGCTCGGTATCAGGCTTTCAACTTTGAACGCCTGGATCGCACAGCGGAGGATCCCCTACATCAAGCTTGCCGGGGGCAATCTGGTGAGGTTCAAACAAAGCCAAATCTCTATCTGGCTTAATGAGTCAGAGATCGAGCCATTGCATCAGAAGTGCAGTGTCAAAAGCAGGTAAGCGGTTGCCTTTAGAAGGGTTAGAGCAACCTGTGTGTAAATGGTGTCCACATAGTGTCCAAAAGTGCCAAAAGGGGATGAGAAAAGATGAAACAGTTAGGAGAAGTTCGGAAGAATGCTAAGGAGTTAATCAGGGTTGAGGAGAGGGAGTATAAGGGGCATCGGTTTGTTGATGTGCGGGTTTACTATGAAGATGAGGCAAGCGGGGAGTATAAACCCAGCAAAAAGGGAATAACCCTTAACTCGGAGGTTATAGAGCCGGTAATTGAACTTTTGAAGGAAGGGGTCAAAGCCTTGAAGGAGAACGGGGCTTTGTGAAGTAAGGAAATGTTATGAAATGGAGGGTTAAAAACCATAGAGATTCATTGATATTTCTGAGCGGGCAAAATTGGGCTAAGTTAAGGTGGTATTAGAGGTTTGTAAAGGGTTGAGGCGGTGAGAAACTTCAAATAACTTCAACCGAAAAAAGGGGCAGGAAACAGGAACAAACGGGAACAAATACAAACAAACACGAACGAATACGAACAAAAAACAGAGGTGGGAAAGTTTCGGATTTACCTGAAAACAAAGGGGTTAAGTATTAAAAAACCAAGAAATGAGGTAACGAAAAGTAATGTTTTCAGGGTTACCGGTCCGGCGTCGGAAAATTAAGGCAGTGGCCCATAACTTTATCAACAGACAGGGCGTGCCATCCCCCCACTAAGTTGGTGATGAGGTTATTCACCGAACATCACCTCCTTTCTGAGAGGAAAGCCTCTCCCTTAGCAAGTTATATAGTGCAATTTGTTTTGGCAAGTGAATTTAGGTAATAGGAGGATAGATTTAATGAAAAGCTCAAAGGAAAATGATATAACAGTGCCCATTGAGTTTGATGATCTCTTGACTCAACTTTTAGACAACCACAACCTAATGCTCAAAGCTAAGGATAATCCCTCTCTCCCTATCTGTCCATTCAGAGATCCCACAAAACCATACTGCAAATACAAACAAACCTTATCGGCAAGCAAGGGATGTGAGGATTATTGCCGATTTGAGTTTCAGACCTGCCCCACTTACCAGGAGCAACGGCTATCTGTATGGGAGAAAAGATTTATCCAAGAGGCTGTGGGGGAATGTCTGATCAATGGTATTGATTTTGATAAAGCCCAAAGGCACTTGAGGGAATCTTTCGTTACTATGAAATTGATCAATAAACAAAGAAAGGGAGGTTATGAACAACTCA
>Ga0315545_1004624_pt1 | contig 11307 bp, 11 predicted proteins | sample SalMarSW160210MG_FD_203096 | JGI IMG/M metagenome (GOLD analysis project Ga0315545, IMG submission 203096) | Salt marsh sediment microbial communities from the Plum Island Ecosystem LTER, Massachusetts, United States - Salt Marsh Sediment SW1602-10 ...
AATGGCTGGGTGGAGGTGGGTAAGGTCAGTGAAAGGCTGGAGGGCGCCGCCCGCCCCGGTCATTTTCGGGGGGTGGCGACGGTTGTTGCCAAGCTGTTCGACATCGTCCAGCCGGATAAAGCCTACTTTGGGCAGAAGGACGCCCAGCAACTAATAGTTATTAAGAAGATGGTGGCTGACCTCAATATGAACCTGGAGATAGTCGGCGTGCCTACGGTGCGTGAGCCCGATGGTCTGGCGATGAGCAGCCGCAATACCTATTTAAGTCCCGAAGAGAGAAAAGCCGCCGTCGTCTTATATCAGGCGCTAATGCTGGCGCAGAGGCTCTACTCAGAGGGGGAAAAGGACGCCGAAGCCATCCGCCGGCAGATGACGGAGCTTATTCAGAAGCAGCCCCTGGCGCATATTGACTATATTAGCATCGCTGACGCTGAGACCTTAAACGAATTAGATGAGGTTAGACCCCCGGCGCTGGTGTCGCTGGCGGTGAAAATCGGCAGGACTAGATTGATTGATAATGTGGTGGTGGGGTAGGGGACTCTAATGGACTATTCCGTAGCCTCCGGTAAGCGCGTCTCTGAAGACGGGCAGGTGTGGCGGGTAGAAGGTAAACACGCCGAAGGCGATAGCTAGCAAAATCACCAGAACCAGCCCCACTGCATCTGACCACGCTGGCAGTTGTCTCATGGTTAGTATCTTGTAGCTCGTTAGCTGGCCGATGGCAATGGCGATGAAAAAACTCGAAATATCAACGATTAGGATTTCGTGGCCGGTAACCGCCGTATAAGAATAGAAGATAACGGCAATAGCAATCGGCATGGCGTAGATACCGGCTGCCTTGGCAATCATAAAATTATTGGTGGCGCGCCTGAAAAATGGATACTCGAATATGGCGTAAAACAGGGCTGGCCAGAACGCTAGCTTAAAATGCTCCCAGACACTTTCATTTACCGCGGCAATTACGCCCACGGGTGCCCAGTTACCAGACCACCCAAAAACAAAGTGCAGTGCCGAACCCAATACGGATATGACGGCTATACCAACCAGCTCCCACTTTAAGATAGACCTTTTCATTGCTGATTCTCATCAGTCGTGGCGGTGGAGGAGCTGCTCAAGCTCCTCGTCCTCAGTCCAGGTATCAAGCTGCGCCCACAGGGGGAGGTGGTCCGAAAGCTCGAAGGTGAAGCCCGTCTTGGTCATATCAGGGTAGTGCTCCTGGGGGAATAGTGAGCGCCAGTCATTACAGTAAAAATCAAGCACCCCGCCCGCATCCCTGAAGGTCTGGGTGTGGCGGCGATAGTGCAAAATCTGGTCATAGCGCTTGTTGCGGGCAAGATTGCTCCCGTGCTCCATGCCGCGCAGGGCATCGGGGATTTCAAGCCCCTTGCTGGTAATTGCCCGGTAGAGCTCGTCATCAATTTTGGGGATATTGAAATCTCCCATGACGATGATATCCTTATCGACCACATATTTTTCCTGGCGGCGCTTGTCGACCCATTCCGCCAGCAGCTTCAGCCCAGCGATGCGGGAAGCCGGGCTATCGCCCCAGCGGATATGAGCAGTAAGCAGGATGAAGTCGAAGTTACCGGCGCTGAAGGACGCCATAAACGGGCTGCGCCACCAGGTGATTTCAGGCTTGTATTCACCGGTGGTCCTGTCCTTCTTGCGTGGGGGGTCAGCCTCAGCGGCTAGCCCGGTAAAGACCACCGCCCGCTTATCATAGAGGTAGGCAATGCGCTCCCGATTGCCGCCGGCGTCAGTATTGAAGTCGGAGAACACGGCGCGCCAATAGGGTCCCAGAATCTCCATCACACGGCTGAGGTCGGTGAGGTCATCCCGCACCTCAACGATAGCGATGAGGTCAAACTGGAACAGAACCTCGGCGATATAATGGATAGCCGCCTCGCTCCGCCGCCGGCGCTGGTGCAGTTTGCCAAACTCGCGGATATTCCAGGTGGCGATATTCAGCGTCTCGTCAAGTATAGAAGGGGGGACATTCGCCCGCTCGATGCGCTCTCGCAGAATCTTTAAGCCCCGGGCAATTTCCAGGCTGGGCTTGCCGTGGAACATGATTTAGCTCCTTTCTATTTGCTGGGACTTGAGTCTAGCCCCCGGGGAGGGGCTTGTCAATACCCACATAATCCCCACCATCCCCAGAAAGGCAAGGGCGGCGCCGAAGTAGAAGGGGGCGGCGGGGTTTACCGCCTGCCATAGCCAGCCGGCAATGAGGCTGGCGGGCAAAAGGGTAAGCCCAACCACCCCGTGATATAGTCCATAGGCGGTGCCCCGCTTCTCCATGGGGACTAAATCAGCGACAAAGGCTCGTGCCACCCCCTCTGCCATCCCATAATAGACTCCGTAGCCGGCAAAGAGCAGCCATACCTGCCACTGCGCTGATGCCATAGCAAATCCCAGATATACCAGGGCGTAGATGGACCAGCCTGCGGCGATAACCCGCCTCCTCCCCAGCCTGTCCGATAGCACCCCCGCCGGTAACGAGGTAGCGGCATAGGTAAGATTAAACACCACCAGCATCAAGACCACGTAGAAAACTGATACCCCCAGATTCTGCGCCCTCAGAATGACAAAGAAATCGCTGGAGTTGCCCAGGGTAAACACCGCCATAACTGCCAGAAAAAGCTTGAAGCGGGTATCAAAGCCGCCCAGTCTGATTCGGGGCAAGTGGCGGGCAGTCGGTGGAGACTTCCTCTCGTGGACAAAGAATAGCAGTACCACTACCGCCAGCACCGCCGGCACCACGCCAACTAATATCAGCCATTGGTAGGTCTTCAGGCTAAGCTCAAGCCCTCCACCCTGAACAAAATAGATAATTACGGCGGCGAGCGCCAAGCCAATGACAGCACCGCTTGTATCCATTGCCCGGTGCAAGCCAAAGCCCCTCCCCCTTTCTTTCGCTGAGACCGAGTCAGCCACCAGGGCATCGCGGGGGGAGGTGCGGATACCCTTCCCCAGCCTATCGCCAAACCTGATTGCCAGCACGCTCGCCCAGCTCGTTGCCAGATACATGAAGGGCTTGGCGATAGTAGAAATACTGTAGCCCAATACTGCCAGAGGCTTGCGCTTTCTCACCCGGTCGCTGAACCAACCGCTGAATATCCTGAGGATAGCGTCGGTGGATTCAGAAACCCCACCGACAAGCCCGACAATGGTGGTCGCCGCCCCGAGCACATTGGTAAGAAAGAGGGGGACAAGGGTAAAAATCATCTCGGTTGAGACATCGGTCAGCAGGCTAACCATGCCCAGAAAGAAGACATTGGGGTTAAGCCCGAAGAGCCGGCGCATAGCTAACCAGTATAACATATTCAGGGAGGATTGCTTGACACCAATATACCCAGTGGCTACAATAAACTCCGTGCCGAGGTAGCTCAGTCGGTAGAGCACTTGACTGAAAATCAAGGTGTCCCCAGTTCGATTCTGGGCCTCGGCACCAGGTGGTTTGAGCAGTAAGCCGAAGTGGCGGAATAGGCAGACGCGACAGTCTCAAAAACTGTTGGGGGGCAACCCCTGTGTCGGTTCGAGCCCGACCTTCGGCACAATATATAATGCCGAGTAGTGCAGCGGTAGCACAGAGGACTTTGAATCCTTTGACCCAGGTTCGAATCCTGGCTCGGCAGCCACTCCGAGTCTAATTACTGTAGTTTGCGATTATACCCCATGGTTCAATCTTGTTATATCTTCTATCAGAAGACCTGAAATGTATGAAAACCGGGACTTGGTCTAGTTCAGAGTTTTGATCAAAAAGTGATTTGTCACCATACCTAAGCGCTTCAAGAGCCAGCGGTAGTTCGGACCGGAATATGTTGTATCGCCACCCCGCCTTTCCGAGAGTGAAGCCTCCACTGACATGACAGTACACATTAAGGACTAGTCCATCATGCTCCTCCTTCAATTCTGCTAGCACTTCATCCCTCATTAGGCGCGTGTAGAGCTTGGAAATCTGTTCGGTATCGTAGTGTGGACCTATTGTTAGGAATAGGTCTCCTGTAATATCCGAGTGTGTTAGGGTATAGAGTCTCGGTATGGCTAGGACACACGAGTCTGTCCCAGGCAGATATTTAACGTGCAGCTTTTCTGGAATTAAGCGTCTCATTTTTAATAGGCTAATCGTTAATTACTTTTATGACTCCTATTAATCCGCTCTTGAGCTGTGTTCTATTTAATTCAACTAAGTCATGTTCTTTAAGTATACCATCTAAGCCACCACTGGCAAGATAATCTTTGAAACTACGGTAATGTTCGCCGCCGGCAAAGAACTCTATCATCCGCGCAGCTAACCCAAAAGCATTTTGCGGTAACGGGGCGTTGAAATCAACAAGTATGATTATTCCATTTCGTTTGACAACTCTCTTGATTTCTGAAACCACGCTTTTACGTATGAGCCTTGTTTTATCATGTAATCCAAACGATATGGAGGCATAATTAAAATAGCCATTAGGAAATGGAAGTTCTTTTGCATCAGCGAGTTGAAAAGATGTGGTTAGCAAATCATGTCTCTTCCTATTTTTCAAAGCTACATTCAACATATCTGGGTCATTATCTATTCCTGTAGCAATAATGCCACGTCTTCCATAATCCAGAACTTGTTCGCCGGTACCACAGCAGACGTCTAGAACACGGTCACCAGCTTTAATACCCGCAAAGTTGGTGACGAATGCCCTGAGGTCCTTTAACAGCGGGTCTACTAAGTTGGAGTAATTGAATATAAACATCATGATGATTCTAGCACATGCTGGAACATAATTGGTATGGATGGCACACATTATTTCAAACATAAGGAAAGCGAAGAGATAACACTGCATTGCCGTATTGTGCATTTGCTGGTATAATACCTTTGGCTAGGGCTGCGAAAGTTATGATCTCTTGCCGAGTTCATGCAATCTAGGAATCAAGTCGGGTCGCAAAAGGTTTGATATGGTTCCTGAGTCCCCAGCCATTTTATTTGTCCCTTTTGCCCGTTCCCAATGGAGGCTCGGTGGTGGGAATTAAGGAGAACGTTCAACAGCTACTAAACGAGTTGCCCGCTGGGGTGGAGTTGGTGGCGGCGGCAAAGTTAAGGACGGCTAAAGAAGTGCTTGAGGCAGTGGAAGCCGGCATAAAGATTATCGGCGAAAACTATGTCCAGGAGGCAGAGCAAAACTATTCGGTGATAGAAAATAAAGCGAAATGGCACCTCATCGGAAGCCTCCAAAAGAACAAGGTGAAAAAGGCGGTAAGACTGTTTGACATGATACAGACCGTTGATTCTATAGAAATAGCCCGGGAGATTGACAGGCGGTGCGCTCAGATTGGTAAGGTGATGCCGGTGCTGGTTGAGATAAATAGTGGCCGTGAAAAGCAGAAGTCAGGCGTCCTCCCCGGAGATGCTGAAAATTTAATCAGGGCGATTTCAAGCTTGCCCAACATAAAGGTAATGGGGCTGATGACGATGGGACCTCGCTTTGGCAACCCTGAGGAGTCAAGACCCTATTTTGTAACCACCAGAAAAATATTTGACCGGATTAAGAAGCTAGAAATACCGAATGTAGAGATGAGGCACCTTTCCATGGGAATGACCAATTCTTATCAGATTGCCCTTGAGGAAGGGGCGAACATGGTAAGGATAGGAACTAAAGTCTTTGAATGACCACTTGACTAAGTGAAGCCTTAGACTTAATCTATAATGATGAGTGGGCTAGAAACTTAATGAGGAAAATAATAAAATAAGCCATAGTCAGGAGGTTAAATTATATGGCGTATAAGATTACTGAGGAGTGCATTAGTTGTGGTGCCTGTGAACCAGAGTGCGGAAATGAGGCAATCTCTGAAGGAGACGAAATCTACGTAATTGACCCCGATAAGTGCACTGAGTGTGTCGGCAATTTTGAATCGCCGAAGTGCGTTGAGGTCTGCCCCGTGGATTGCTGCGTGCCTGACCCAGAGCATAAGGAAAGCCGGGAGCAATTACTTAATAAATGGAAGAAGCTGCACCCGGGTGAAACTCCAGCAGCTACCTAAAACTGTCGTTTGATTTAGACTTCTATAATAGCAATATGTTACCGCTTTTAGCCGTTCCCCGATAGCTCAACGGTAGAGCGGGCGGCTGTTAACCGCTAGGTTGTTGGTTCGAATCCAGCTCGGGGAGCCACCCATTCCACCATTTGAGCACTCGTGATTGACATCTAATAGCTTGCCCGCTATAATAGGTCATAGGACTTTAGTCCTATGACCTTTAATTTATAGCAAATGATGTCACAATTGCGTATAGGGTTCGGCTCCAAAGCAGCCTTATTATTCATAACTCTCAATGTGGCAGACATAGCCTTGACTGCACTCGCTCTGTCATTAGGAAGTCGTGAACTAAACTATGTTTACTCCGCGCTGGGGAGCCCGGTTTTATTAGCCGCTATCAAAATGCTTACCGCAGGCATTGTTCTCCTTGGATTAGGATTGTTTCGCCGTTCCCATCTTTTGAGTTGGTTGAACGTTGGTATGGTGCTGATTGTAAGCTGGAACGTTATGTCAGTCTTGTCTTGGTCTTTATAGATAGAATTAAGACTCTGGGGGGCTTATTTTTTTATGCATTGCCCCCACCCCCTCCACGTTTTAAGCTTACCTTCTTTTTCCCACCCTCCCGCCCTTAGGGGCATTTCGCAATAAGCTAAAGTTTGAGCGTTAGCTATGCCTGTGCTATAATTTTTTCGTAGGAATAAGTTACGATGTGGGACAGACTTAAGCAAATAGAGCGCCGTTATAAAGAGCTAGACCAGCAGATGGCTAGGCCGGAGATAGCCACTGACCTGAAGCAATTGCAGACGTTGGCTCGGGAGAAGGCGAGCATTGAGGACGTTGTAACCAAGTATCAACAGTACAGGGCAACCTCAAGGGAGCTGGAAAAAACGAAGTCAATGCTGACCTCTGAGCATGACGAAGAGATGAGCGCCCTGGTCAAGAAGGAGATAGAGAACCTGGAGGCAAGGCTGGAGCGCCAGCTTCAAGAGCTGAAGCTTGCCCTCGTGCCCAAGGATGCCAGTGATGAAAGGGACATCATAATGGAAATTCGGGCGGGGACTGGTGGCGATGAAGCCAGCCTGTTTGCCGCCGACCTCTTTCGCATGTATACCAGGTATGCCCAGTCTAAAGGCTGGGAGGTAGACATTATTAATAGCAGTGAAAGCGGCGTCGACGGCTTTAAGGAGATTGTGTTTGAGATAAAGGGTAAGGGTGCCTTCAGCCATCTGAAGTATGAGCGGGGGGTGCACCGTGTGCAGCGGGTGCCGGTTACTGAGTCTTCAGGCAGGATTCATACCTCAACGGCTACGGTAGCTGTTCTCCCTCAAGCCGAGGAGGTAGAATTGGCAATTAACCCCGACGAGCTTAAAATCGACTTCTATCACAGCCGGGGGGCGGGGGGACAGAATGTAAATAAGTTAGCCACCGCCGTCCGCATTACCCACCTCCCCACCGGAATGGTCAGCACCTGCCAGGATGAGCGCTCACAGCTAAGAAATAGAAAGAAGGCGATGGCTGTGCTCCGTGCCCGCCTTCTTGATGTGGAGAGGCGCAAGCAGGAAGAGGAGATAACCAAACAGCGCCGCTTGCAGGTGGGCACCGGCGAGCGTGCTGAAAAGATAAGGACCTATAATTTTCCCCAGGACCGCATTACCGACCACCGCATTGGTCTAACCCTGCACAACCTCCCCCGAATCCTCGGTGGCGAGCTTGGTGAACTCATAGACGCCTTAGCTACCAGCGAGCGGGCAAAGCAGCTAGAAGGGCAGCTGGCATGAGCCGGAAACAGGCTCTTAATCGCGCCCGGGGTATTCTTGCTGAGAAAAATATTGAGGATACCCCTCTGGAGTGCGAGCTACTTTTAAGGCACATCTTGGGAATAAGCCGAACCCAGTTATATCTCGACCTTGACCGCAAGTTAAGCCCCAGCCAAGAGGAAGCCTTCCGGCAGCTCGTTAAACGCCGCTTAAGTGGCGAGCCTGCGGCTTATATAACCAGCCACTCTGAGTTCTATAGCCTTGATTTCTATGTTGACTCCCGTGTCCTCATTCCCCGCCCGGAAAGTGAACTACTGGTGGAAGAAGCCATGAGTCTGGCGCAAAATCACCCCCTATCCACCATAGCTGAAGTTGGCACCGGCAGTGGGGCTATTGCCATCAGCCTGGCGCTTGAGTTACCAGAGGCAAAGATTTATGCCACCGATATATCAGCCTCAGCCCTTGAGGTCGCCCTGATTAACTGCCAGAAACATGGGGTAGTAGACAGGGTTTTTCTTTTGCACGGCGATATGCTTGACCCTGTGCCTGAGCCGGTTGACCTTATAATTGCCAATCTCCCCTATGTCAGAAAGTCAGAGTTATCCGGAGTGAGGTTCGAGCCGCGGCTGGCGCTCGACGGGGGGCGAGACGGAATAGAAAAAATACGCCAGCTCTGCCGCCAACTAGGTGGCAAATTGTGCCCCGGCGGCTTTCTGCTTCTGGAGATAGGGGAGGGGCAGGGAAAAGCAGTAACCACCCTCCTTAATGCCCTTTTCCCAACTAGTAAAATCAAGCTCATGCCTGACTTGAGTGGCATAGAGCGGGTGGTAAGCCTCAGCCTAACTTGACAGAGAAGGGCTACACTGCTAAATTAATCAGTTGGGCTTTTTGCCCTAGATGGAGGATAGCTTTTATGAATATGGTTGTTTGCATCAAGCAGGTGATTGACCCTGAAGCCCCCCCCGCCAGCTTTAAGATTGACCCCGCCGCCAATAAGGTGGTGCCACCCCCGGGTGTATCCCCAGTTGTTGACCCCTACGCTGAATATGCCGTAGAGGCAGCATTAAAAATCAAGGATGCCCAAGGGGGCAAGGTCACGGCGATAAGCCTGGGGGCAAACCAGCTCCGTGACATAGTTAAGAAGCCGCTGGCAATGGGGGCTGACGAGCTCATCCTGCTTGAGGATGAAGCCTTTGACGGCGGTGATAGCTACTCAACCGCCTACGCCCTGGCGATGACCATCAAGAAGCTCGGCGACTGTGATATAATCTTCTGTGGCCGGGAGGCTTCTGACTGGAATGCGGGGCAGGTGGGCTCGGGCATTGCCGAGATACTGGGGCTACCCAGTGTAACCCTGGTCAAGAAGATAGAAATCAGTGATGGCAAGGCAAGGGTAGAGCGGGTGACCGATGAGGGCTATGAGGTGGTTGAGGTATCCCTGCCGGCTTTAATAACGGTAAGCAATGAGATTGGTGAGCCCCGCTACCCGACGATAAAGGGGATTATGGCGGCTAAAAAGAAGGAGCCGCTTGTCTGGAAACCGGCTGATATCAGCGTGGAGCCATCTCAGGTTGGAGCTGGCGGCAGACGCACCAAGCTGTTCAAGCTATTCCAGCCAGTTCGTGAAGGGAAGTGTGAGATTATCGCCGGGGAGAGCCCCGAGGAAGCGGCGGCTAACCTTGCCACGAAGCTAAGGGAAGTGAAGGTACTTTAGGAGATAGAGCTATGGCTGAATATAAAGGCGTTATGACTTTTTGTGAGGTAGCAGAGGGAAAGCTGGCGGCGAGCGCCGCCGAGCTGCTGGGCGGTGGCAGAAAGCTGGCCAGTGACCTGGGGCAGGAACTATCAGCAGTGTTAGTCGGCAGCGGTATCAAAAATTTAGCTCAGGGAGCAATTGCCTTTGGCGCCGATAAGGTTTATGTGGTTGACGACCCCCTGCTCAAGGACTACCAGACCGATTCCTACGTACTAGTTATGGAAAAGGTGGTCAAGCAGGTAATGCCCCAGATTTTAATTATGGGGCAGAGCACTATCGGTCGCGACCTGGCGCCGAGACTAGCCTTCAGGCTAAACACGGTGGCCTCTTTGGGCTGCCTGGAGCTGGCTATTGACCCCCAGTCAAAGTTAATGTTGCAGACCAAGCCCGTCTATGGAGGGAATGCCCAGGCCGTCTTTGTCTGCTCTACTTTTCCCCAGATAGCTACGGTTAGAGCCAAGGCAATGACGCCTCTGGGGCCAGATGCCTCAAGGAAGGGGGAGGTAGTTACCATTGACGCTGGTCTTGACCCATCGGCAATAAGAACCAAGGTGGTTGAGAAGGTGCCGGAAAAGGTGGAGGGGATAAGGCTTGAGGATGCCAAGGTGGTAGTAGGCGGAGGCAGAGGCATCGGCAGCGCCGAAGGTTTTAGGCAATTAGAGGAGCTGGCGAGCCTGCTCAGGGGGGCGGTGGGGGCTACCCGCCCTCCCTGCGATAATGAGTGGGTACCAGCCGGGGCGCAGATAGGGCTAACCGGCAAGATTATTACCCCTGACCTCTACATCGCCGTCGCCCTCTCCGGCTCCAGCCAGCATATGTCCGGCTGCTCTGGCTCTAAGACCATAGTAGCTATAAATAAAGACGCTGAGGCAAACATCTTCCGGGAAGCCCGCTTTGGCGTGGTCGGTGACTGGAAAAAGGTGATACCCGCCTTAGCCAACAAGCTTAAGGAGCTTCTCGCTGGGTAAACCAAGCACTGTTAAAGGAGCAAGACGATGAAGGTAAGAATTATATCTGGTTTTTGCTTAATACTGGTCAGCTTGCTTTTGATTTTCCCGCAGGCTGTCTTAGCCCAAGAGGAAACGATTGAGCTGACCACCCCCTACACCAAACTGGAGGGGACGTCCGGGGCTAGCTTTGAGTTTACGATTACCTTAAAGTACCAGGGGAGCCAGACTCGCGACTTTAACCTATCAGCTACCGGGCCACAGGACTGGGCAGTGTATATTACCCCAAGCTACCCCCAAGACAAACTAATACAGGACATCATGCTTGAGCCAGGGGCGACCTCCGGCAACATGATAAGTGTTAGTGCCGTTTCCCCCTCCTGGGTTGAGCCTGGGGAATACCAGATAAGCGTGGAGGCAGCCTCGGGTGAAGTTAAGGACACTCTCAACCTCAGCGCAATAATAAGTGCCAAGTATGGAATGTCTCTAACCACCCCCGATGGTCTCCTCAGCACCAAGGCTACCGCCGGCAAGGATAACTACTTTACGCTGCTGGTCTTAAATACGGGCTCAGCGGCGATTGAGAATATTAGCTTCTCCTCGAGTAAGCCGACCGGCTGGACGGTTGACTTCACCCCGGGAAGTATCGGTTCCCTTGCTGCCGGCGGCTCTCAGACCGTAGATGTCAACATAAAGCCGGGAGCCAAGGCTATTGCCGGGGACTATCAGGTTATCCTTACCGCCAGTGGAGCGCAAAAAACGACCGATGTTAGTATCCGGGTTACCGTGGAGACACCGACTGTCTGGGGATGGGTTGGAGTGGCCATCATAGTGCTGG
>Ga0315545_1004625_pt1 | contig 11306 bp, 10 predicted proteins | sample SalMarSW160210MG_FD_203096 | JGI IMG/M metagenome (GOLD analysis project Ga0315545, IMG submission 203096) | Salt marsh sediment microbial communities from the Plum Island Ecosystem LTER, Massachusetts, United States - Salt Marsh Sediment SW1602-10 ...
AAATTGAAATATGGAAGTAGGCTTGTCTCTCGCTCCTCACACTAAACAGCAAAGAATAAGGGAGTATTGAACCGGTGATAGAATGTGGCACCTTAAATGTAGTTGTTATTATGGGTGGTATAGGCGCCGAACGAGAAATAAGTATCCAGAGTGGAAATTGCGTTGCTGAAGCGTTAGGACAAGCCGGGCTAAATGTCGTAACCTCTGACATCGATCAGGATAATGTAGATATACTCCAGAACACCGACGTTGATGTGTTCTTTATTGCGATGCACGGCGAATTCGGTGAGGATGGGCAACTCCAGCAGATTCTCGAAGACCAGGACCTAATCTACACAGGCAGCGGGCCCGTAGCGAGCAAGTTGGCATTTGATAAGATGGCAAGTAAGAAGCTATTTGCTAATGCTGGTGTTAATGTGCCGGCAGCAGTGGAGTTTAATGGTCAGGCCGATACACACAGGCTTGAGCAGAGAGTGCGGAAACTTGGAGATAAATTTGTAATAAAACCCCAAAGGCAGGGCAGCAGCGTTGGTGTTAGCATCGTAAATGGTTTTCAAGATGCTATAGCCGTGGCCCGTAAGACCTGCCAGGATTTTGGTGTTTGTATAATAGAAGAGTTCATCCCTGGAAGGGAAATAACAGTTGGGATACTCGAAAGACAAGCTCTGCCAATAATTGAAATCAAGAGCAGGACCGGCTTCTACGATTACCAGGCTAAATACGCCAATCACAAAACAGGGTATCTATTTGATACCATTAAGGATGAGTCGCTAACGGCAAAAATAAGTCAGGCAGCGACCGATTGCTCTGATGTGCTCGGCTGCCGGGATTTTGCGAGGGTTGATTTAATATTGGCTAATGACGGACTGCCATACGCTCTGGAAGTCAATACGATTCCAGGGTTCACTGCTCACTCACTTCTTCCTAAGGCAGCGGCAAAAGTAGGGCTGTCTATGAGCGAATTGTGCGTGAAAATCATCGAGCTGGCGATTGAGCGTAGAGGCGCACATGTACCAAAAGCGCCAACTAAAAACAAATTCAGCATACAAAGCATGAAGAATAAGATTATTTCTGACAAGAGAAAACATAAGCTAAGCTCAACTAAGTAGCTGTTTTTAGATCGTGAGTAGTGGACTTTGATTTGTTTTTAGTTCATTGAATAAGCAGGGGGTTTACAAATGTGCGAACCAGCAAGTAGTCTACGAAAAACTATAGCCGGTAGCATTCAAGCTAATGGATCGATCCATCTCGTATACTGATCCAAAAGTTTTTATGGCCGTACGAAAAAGAGAAATAAAACGAAAAAAGCAGAAAACATATTTTGGCTTCGATGACGTGGCAAGGAAAAAACGGTCGAAGCATGCCGACCGGACCGCCCTTACGCGTGTTCTCAAAGCAATCTCGCTGCTCTGTGTCCTTGCATTAGCAGGGGTGTTTCTTTTCCTTTCAGAACGATATCTCAAATCTGCCAGCCCTAATGGAACCGGACCTTTGGTATTGCTTAATGTGCCCAAGTGGGTCAATGCTGAACTGAGGGCCAAGATTCTCACTGCCGCCGGCGGTGATAGATTCAGGTTGGATGAGCAAACTGCGCATCTTGTAGCGCAGAAGTTGAAATCGGTCGCCTGGCTGGATGATGTACAGGTGCAAATCGCCCACGATAGCGTCGGCGTTAATGCACGCTGGCGAAAACCTTTGGCTCTTATCACAATAAACTTCGAAAGGTTCTATGTTGATACGGAGCTTGTTGCGCTTGATTATGTTGATATGCCGGAACTACCAGTCGTTAGAATCAAAGGCATTTTTCTTTCTACAACTCCACAGCCCGGACAAAAACTGCAAGAGGAAGATTTGGCCGCTGCAATAGCAGTTTTGACTTTACTGGATCGAATGGATAAAGACCTTGTACCTGATAGGCCGTTACTTTGGGAAATAGAAAGTATCGATGTAAGCAACTTCAAAGGTCGAGAAAACGGTTCCGCACCACATATTGTTCTTTATGCTAAAGATCAAACTCAGATCATCTGGGGCGCTGAAATCGGAGCCTGGGCGCGACACCTGGAAGCAAAGGATGAAGAAAAGCTTGCTAAGCTGTATACATATTATGAACAGAACGGAACTTTAATGGGCGGTGCCAGGTACATAAACCTGCGCGACCCACAGGATAAGGTTCCGATGCCTACCGACAGGTTTTAGAATTTACCAGCTGCAGGATAGCTACACTTTACATAACCGGTGAATGAGAACTCGTCAGATCAAAGATGACACTGAGTTTTTCAATAATGTATTTAGGGCAGTTGGCAGGTCTGTATACTGATATGGAACGTTAAATTCATTACAAATTGATTTGAATTTTCTTACAGCCAATTCACTAAGCCTGCTTTGAAAATTTTTATCTGCGTTACAACAGAAAATTCTACAGCCAGCAAAGCGATATTCATAAACGGCACATTTGTTCTGCATTTGATAGGGACATATTGTACCAGGCATTGATTTGATACTATCTATTCTAATCTTTGCGGCCAGATACATCAGTTCCGGCGTCGTTACAAACAGGCGATGCTCAAATTTTTCAAAATTACAACATGCTCCGCACATTTTACATTGGCCAGCTTGATCGGCAGCTTCAAGTATTTGCGAATCAAGCCAATTATAAACTTCAGCTACTTTTTGTAGGAGCTGGCTGTTTGTTTTTTGTTCTGCCACCATTTTTTGTTTTTCCTGATGCTCTCAATTTCCTTAAAGCTGTATAGCTTGCCGCGATTAATGCCGGGGCACTTTTGAGCGACTCTATTCCATGCGTTTGCGCTGGCCAGATTTTCGTACCAGAAGGGCCAGCTTCTGCATTGGCTCGGCCGGACTGGATATATCTTGCAGATTCTTTGGCCGGATTTATCTTCAAGAAAAATACAATCTCTGGTTACTCTCTTTTCGATAATCGTTGTTCGCAGCCCGACACGTCGCAAATATTTTTTTCTTAATTGCGTGATTGATATTTTCAAAAAATCTGCGATTATTTCAATCTCTGGCCGAGTGACCCAGATATAGCCCTGGCCCGGCCCGGCGCAGCATCTGCCGCACTGCAAACACTGGAAATGCAGACCATTGATGTACCAAGGAGTTCTATTAACCACGGATTTCACAGAATTCAAATGCCATTGATATTACTCACACTATCAAGCTCAGTTATTCCAGCCCTGAGCTTTGAGGATTGTTTTAATTTCTTCTTCCAGAGCTATGAAAGCAGACAACTTTCGTAGAGGTGAAAAATCATCGATATATTCTGGAATGCGTAGAATAGCGCTATTTGTGTCAAAACGTTTTTTTCGATGACTTCCAAGTTCGGTAGCTGTTTGTAATAGTGCATGAAGATATTTCTTTGGTTTCTTTTGCTTCTCAAGGTCACGTAAAGCTGGCATATCCAAAGGTACTGTTCCATTAGGATTTCCTGCGGCTTGTCTTATGGCATCAACATCGAACAGTAACCATGTCTCCGTCATTCGCACAGGCACAACACTGACAGCAGGAGGAATTTTTATATTAGCACTTATTTCGTTGAGTGCCCTCTTAATTTCATTTAGCCGAGTATCTAAAGAAGCTTTTTCGGCGTCTCGATGAATGAAAAGAAGATCACAGGGATACAGTTCTATACTTTTTAGAATCTTATCGGCCAATTCTCTTGGAGGCCTTGGAAGGCGTCTGAGATCAGCCCATCGCGATTGTATCGGTATGTCGGGAAGACATTGATGTAACAGCCATGTTAGTATTGGCACAAGTGCTTTATCTGCAGGACCATCTGTGAGCAACGTAAACTCTAGTTCCTTCATTCGTATATATTCAAATTTGAATTATACCGGAAAAAGATATGGAGCTATATCCTCACGGTCAATGACTCGCTTTGGTCGATGTTTTCTGGTTTCCCCACGAGATTCGAAATCATCCCGTTTATCCGGTCTAAGGACAGGATTAAGGTAAGCTAACAAATCGCCCCTTTTACAGACATGAACCTCAACTTCAGGTTTTTTTGCTCTCCAAGTTCCAGGTAGACAACTGAAGCGAACTCCACTAAGCCGTTTTCCTGAATGAACAACCTCGTTTGGTTCAGCCACTAGTAGAGTATCGTCAAGTACCTGCTGAACGACAGCTGGCGAATGAGTATTAACTATTACTTGACGGAGAGGGTTGTCAGTACCCACTGGCTCGTCGACATCTGTAGCAATGTCTTGCAACAATCTTATCATTGCTGGGATCCGAGCAGGGTGAATACCATTTTCGGGTTCTTCAAGGCACAAAACTCCCTGCACTTCAGGGTCTTGTTCCAGCACCGCAAGCGCTAGGAATCGCAAGGTTCCGTCAGATAACGCACGAGCAGCATGAGAAGTCTGATCTCTGCCCGTAACATTAAGTGTGAGTAGTTCGCGTTTCTCATCTCGGTCAATGGATATTTTATAAACATCCTCAATTAACTCACCCAGCCGATTGGCAATCATAGCGCACACTTTAGGATTATCTCCGTCTAAGTTATTTTGGTAGGCCAATCTGTACAAAGTTGCAGCAAGGTGTGAACCATTTGAACCAAGCTTTGTTGGAGCAGAGAACTCATTGGGTCTTCGTAATGCCGATGGTTCAAGCTGCAGGGTTCGCCAAGAGCGCATTTCGCGTCGGGCTAATAGTGCCGTCGGGCTCTCGGCTGCATTTGTTGCGGAGAGGACTGTTCGTGGCAGATTCTTCGCTAGTCGAGATAAGGGCCTTCCATGGCGACCATCCTGATGGAGCTTGATAATTAGACCTTCATATTGTTCTTCCGTGGAGATGTAATCCTTGCCAGCCCGGCGCCCCTTAATGGCAGAGTTGCGCCAGGCAAGTTTGTGATCAAAGAGAAGATGCTCAGGGGCGTCTCCTTTTTTCAAGTAGGTGAGGTGTTCTTTTAGGATCTCGAGAGAGCCTAAAGAGCTTAAGCTCTCGTCTTTCCTGTACGCAAGAGTTAGAGAGTAGCGTAAGAAAGTTGTTGTAGCCTCTGCGTTTTCTCCGAGGTCATCTTTACCCTCCGATGGCACAACCATGTCTACTACGAAGGACATCTCAGATTCATACTCATCACCGTGTCTTTGAAAAAGACTCCGAATATCTGAAACCCGTGCTCCGTTTTCATCTCCGCGAACAGTTAAGGCTGCCTCCATCAATGGAAGGTCGGCAAGAGCGCTAAGAAACTTAATAGCGTCGAATAAATTCGATTTTCCAACACCATTTGGACCCGCAATGCAAGTGAACGGTCCAAATCGGACATCAACGTCAACAAGGTTTTTGAAACCTGATATTTTCAATCGGGTTAGCATAGCTTATCAATATAATGATCTATGGGCATGACGTTATCGTTCACAATAGTCAAAATGTAATCCTAATTCTTAATTTCATCAGATTCCAGCCTTGATGTCAAGAAATTTGAGTATGCTGAGATTTATATGGTCTAATTGTCTGAAAAAGTGTTTGTAGCTACCATTTTAAAACGGCACCGGTGTCGGCGCTAGTGGCCATCGAGGCGTATTTTGCAAGATAGCCCTTTGTTATCCGAGGCTTGGGTGGCTGGAAGGCCTTTCTACGCTCGGCGAGTTCCTCATCAGATAGCTTTATATTTATCTTGTTGTTTGGTATGTCGATTTCAATTATATCACCATCTTTTAGCAAGCCAATAGCGCCACCAACCGCGGCTTCCGGACTTACGTGGCCAATGCAGGCGCCTCTTGTTCCGCCTGAAAATCGGCCATCGGTAATTAAGGCTACGGATTCGCCTAAACCCGCCCCCATAATATAACTTGTCGGACTTAGCATCTCCTGCATACCGGGGCCACCTTTAGGGCCCTCATTACGGATTACAACAACGTCACCTTCTTTGACTCTACCGGCGAGTATCCCTTCGCAGGCGTCTTCCTGGCTTTCGAAAATGACAACTGGGCCGGTATGTGTCAGCATTGACTCAGCTACGCCTGCGGTTTTTACTACAGCTCCATTCAGCGCGAGGTTGCCCCGTAGAATCGCCAGGCCTCCGGTCTTTGAATACGCCTTATTTAGTGGCCGGATAACTTCGGTATTTTTAATCTTGGCATCAGCAATATTTTCGCCGAGAGTTTTGCCTGTCACCGTCAGACAGTCGGTGTTTAGCAAATCCTCAATCTTGCTGATTTCCTTCAGGATCGCACTTATACCGCCCGCAGCATCTACATCTTCGACGTGGTACGTGCTCGATGGTGCTACTTTGCAGATGTTCGGACACTTGGCTGAGATTGCGTTTATACGTTCGAGGTCGTACTTTATCCAGCCCTCGCTTGCAAGCGCCAACGTGTGCAGGACGGTATTTGTCGAGCCGCCCATTGCCATATCAAGCGCAAGAGCATTATCCATCGATTTAACGTTGATTATGTCCAGTGGTTTGATGTCTTTTTCAATTAGCGACATAATTTGTTTGCCAGCGGCTTTATAAAGTTCCTCTCGCTTTGGATCAACTGCTAAGATGGTTCCATTGCCGGGAAGGGCCATTCCGATAGCTTCGCATAGACAGTTCATCGAATTTGCTGTAAACATGCCTGAACAACTTCCCTGCGTAGGGCACCCGGTAATTTCAAGTTCTTTTAGTTGTTCTTCAGTGATTTTGCCGGCTTTAAATTCAGCAACACCCTCGAATATGCTAATCAGGTCAACTGTCCTTCCTTCTTTGGTTTTGCCAGCCTTCATGGGCCCACCAGAGACAAAGATGGTTGGAATATTAAGCCGGACCGCCGCCATCAGCATACCCGGTATAATCTTGTCGCAGTTTGGAATACAGACAAGGCCATCGAAACAGTGTGCCTGAGCCATTGTTTCAACCGAGTCTGCAATGATCTCACGCGAGGCCAAAGAATACTTCATTCCGGTATGCCCCATAGCGATGCCGTCGCAGATCGCTATAGTGTTGAACTCAAAAGCTGTCCCACCAGCTTGGCGAACAGCCTCTTTGACAATCCGGCCTACCTTATTTAGGTGCACGTGACCTGGCACAATCTCACAGAAGCTGTTGGCAATGCCGATAAAAGGCTTTTCAATATCTGCGCCGCTTAAACCACAAGCACGAAGCAAGCCTCTATGGGGTGCACGCTGAAAACCTTTTTTGACTGTATCGCTTCTCATAATTCGGTTTCTCCTAAAATAATTAAGTAGATTTCAAAATCTTAGTTTAGCTGTTCATTCAGGATGAATAAAGAAAAATCGGTTGTACCTACGATAGCAAAGCTTATAATCTAACACTAATACGAAAGTGAGCCAAGACTTCAAAATGTCTTTTTTACGGAAAGACAAAATGCGATATTTACATAAAGCTTTATATTTCTTAGCCGCTGCGATAATGTTTTTACTTATTTTAACAGTAGGCTGTACCCCCGTTGCAGAGAAATCTACCAAAGTCGATGTCGAGCCTCCACTCGAAAAAGAATCGGCACGATCTGCTTCGGCTCAGGCAGCAATGTTGGCACTGAAGTTCACACCGCAAGATTCAGTAACCTACAAGGTAATAATAGAGGCTCAAAAGAGCGTTAAGTGGGAAGGTCCCTTAGCTAAAAAACCTAATGCCTTCAAAGGAGGCCGCACAAGCAATAAAATCGAGATGACCTTTGCTCAACAGATACGCGATGTTGATGCTAATGGTAATGCCATCGCAGAGATTACTATAAAGGACCTCATATACTTGGCACAAGTTGCAAATAATGTTGTTCTTGATTTCGACAGCTCCAAAGAAAAAGAACCAAACAGCCCCTTAAAGAAATTGATCGGCCAAAGCTATACCATAGAAATCTCACCTGCTGGCCAAGTCTTAGAGGTAATCGATACAAAGCAGGCGCAAACCGTAATCAAGGGCAATACCCGTATACACGAGGCTGCGTTGCAGCTTCTTGATGAAGAGGTAATTGAGCAACGCCACACTATTCCAGCTCTTGCGGCTCTAACGGATAAAAACCAGTTTAGACCAGGGGACAATTGGAGTGAGATTGAAACCTTATCGTTTGACATGATGGGCTTCAAAACTTATGAGAAGACTTATGAGTTAAAAGAAATCGAAGATGCCGATGGTTACCTTGTAGCCGTTGCCGAGATGAACGCGATCCCTTCGACCGAGTTGGCTGAAGATGCTAACCAGAACCAGCAAGCAAATATCTTTTCGAGGATGTTCGATAATATTGAAAAGTACACCGGTCAGCTAAGATTTGACCTTACGGCAGGCAACGTTCAGCAATATTACGAAAAGCTTGAGACTGAGTGGGTCATCGCCGATCCCAGCACGAAACAGGGCGAAGAACCGAGCGTAATAAGAATGAAAGCTGATCGCTTTTATAGTATGGAAAGAGTTGATTAACACACATAGATTACAGAAGACATGCACAAAATGCAAAAGGAGTTAAACTTGAAATCCTTACCAGCAGTTCTGCTCACCATCAGCCTATTTGTACTTAGCGGGTGTAAGGGTCCTGGCTCACAAACGCAGCGACAAGGCAAAGAAAGTGCGCTACCGGACAGACAAAAAGTGCTGTTGACCGTAGACTTCCAAAAGGGCCGGACACTTGAATATAAGTTGATCTCAGAAAGAGAAATAGATGTTGATTGGAATCCGCAAGGTGAGCCAACCAAAGACAAGGGTACTTTGAGTAAATCCACAGAATCTATGGAAATGGTCGTCGCGTATACACCTGTTAAGGTTGACCCGTACGGCCTAACAACTATAGAGGCAACATGCAAACAGGTGAAGGTCACGCGCACTAAGGGCCGTGGCAGGGATGCTCTTGAGACTCTAAAAGGAAAAAAGTATATCTTCACCATCGATCCTATCGGCAAAATACAAGATTACTCAGACTTGGAACGGGTAGCCAAAGGAGCTGGGAATAGGGCATTTCGTTCGGGCAAGGAAAGAATCAAAGACCCCGATATGGTTGAGGACTTCGTAGCTATCCAGTGGTTTCTTTGGGATTCGGCTTCGAGCATTGAAAAGTTCACCGAAGGAATTTCTATCGGCCAAAGCTGGGATTCACAACTGCCCGCACCTACTACAATGGTCTTAAAGAAAGCAAGGGATGTAACTTATACTTTTGATAGTATTCGTCCCGGCGAACAGGGTCGCCTCGCCGTGATAAAAAGCTCGTTTAGCTTGGCTGAATCTGTTACACGAAATTGGCCGATTCCGTACTCCGGCAGTTTCAGACTCAGTGGCAGGCTCGGCTTTTTAAGGCAATTCTCGATGGGTCTTGAATTCCGCGATCTGCAAGGCCAGGGCGAGGATTTATTCAATATCGATGCCGGTCGACTTGAACAACTCAACCACCAATACGAGATGAATATACAAACTTCAATCCCGCTTCCCGGGGCAAAGCCATTGATAACCATTAAACAAAATTTCAAAGTTCAGCTTTTGCAGTCTGAAGAAAATAATATAGAAATGCCGAGGTGGTAGATTGCAACGCAATAATTTATGGGCGCCGTGGCGAATCAATTACATTCAGGCCTTGGATAAAACCGATGGCTGCTTTATCTGCGATAATCTGCAGCACCCCGACGATGACGATAAGAACCTGGTGTTGTGGCGAACAGAACACAGCATCGTCATACTGAATCGCTTCCCTTATAATAACGGTCACCTATTGATAGCACCTACCCGGCACATTGCTGAACTTGACCAGGCAACAGAAGAAGAACTTCTTGAAATGATAAAGCTCATCAGCCAGTCGCAAAAGGCACTCAGTCTTGCTATACAACCTCACGGATTCAATGTCGGCATGAATTTCGGCCGAAGTGCCGGTGCCGGCTTGCCGGGTCATTTGCATATCCACGTCGTGCCGCGTTGGGATGGTGACACAAACTTCATGAGCGTGTGCAGCGACACAAAGGTTATCAGTCAAAGCCTGAGTGAACTTCTTGAGTTACTTAAGAAAATAAGTGGGGAACACAACTTACCCAGTATATGAATTAGCAAATGGTCTGATGTGTAGATGCATAAATAGATGTCGCAGCCACCACGTAGAAGATACGTCAACGCATCTACTCATATACCCATAAACGCATTTACTATCTATGTTTTATGAACTTAGTTCTTATGCAGTTTCCGAAAACAGAAGCCGGGGCCGGTCGTTTACAGAAAAGCCACATCCTTATCGCTCGGACTTTAACCGCGATCGCGACCGCATAATACACTCTTCTGCCTTTCGCCGGCTGGAAGGCAAAACTCAGGTCTTCACTCCCGGCCTGGATGATTACTATCGAACACGTTTGACCCACAGCATCGAGGTCGCCCAAATTGGAAGAACCATTGCAAGCCAGCTAAGACTAAACGAAAGCCTGACCGAGGCAATATGCTTGGCTCACGACCTGGGGCATCCGCCCTTCGGCCATGCTGGAGAAAAGGCTCTCGATGACCTGATGGCCCAATTCGGTGGATTCGAGCATAACCGGCAAACATTGAGAATTGTAGATTTGCTTGAGCACCCTTATTCTGATTTTATGGGCCTGAATTTGATGCATGAGACGCGTTTGGGATTAGCCAGGCACAAAGGTCGATACGACGTGTCTGCAGATGAGACGTTCAGCGAGGCAAATTGTTCCCTTGAGGGACAGGTCGCTGACATTGCAGACCGCATCGCGTACAACTGTCACGACCTTGAGGATGGAATGCGTGCGGGACTAATAACTGCCAGCAAGCTAAAAGCTGTCAAAATATTTGAACAAGCACAAAGCACAATAAAAGCAGGGCAAATCAGAGACCGAACAATCCGAAGAACAAGGACCGCAAAGATAATAATTGACACGCTTGTTAGTGACTGCATCGATGAAAGCAGAAAGAATATCGAACGCAAAGGTATAAAAACGGTCGAAGATGTTTACAATAGAGCCGAGAACTTAATTGTTCTATCCACTGAAAATGAAGACAAGCTGTGCGAATTGGAAGACTTTTTACTGCGGAACTTCTACCAGCATGAATCTTCAATTCAACCAGCCAAAAAAGTCGAACAGTGGCTCGGCCAGCTTTTTGACGGGCTCTGCCAAGATCCGGAACAGATGCCACATTATTTTCAGCGCTTCATCCCCCAGCAGAGCTTGCAGCGTACCGTATGCGATTATATCGCCGGCATGACCGACCGTTTCTGCCTTAAAATGCTCGAAGAGATTTAATTTTAAGTCATTCCGAACCTGTTCGACTGTGCTCAAGGCAGGCTTGATGCGGAATCCAAAAATATTTAGCCTGCCGTTTCACGGCAGGTTTCATCAGGCCGCGAAAAGGCATGAAAAAACCGGAC
>Ga0315545_1004626_pt1 | contig 11305 bp, 11 predicted proteins | sample SalMarSW160210MG_FD_203096 | JGI IMG/M metagenome (GOLD analysis project Ga0315545, IMG submission 203096) | Salt marsh sediment microbial communities from the Plum Island Ecosystem LTER, Massachusetts, United States - Salt Marsh Sediment SW1602-10 ...
AGGGCGTTTCAACGTCCTTGTCTCCTCGGCTTAAGCCATCCTGTAGAAGCCCGTTAAAACGGGCTTGGGCCCGTGAAGGGAACGAAGTGGATTAGCCCTCAAGGGCTGGCCTACCAGGAAAACCGAAAGCCCGTTGAAACGGGCTCCGCACACCAGCGGCGCATCGTGTTGTGCGAGGAGCCCGAGGACTATGCGAAGGTATTTGCGGGACACGATACTAGGCTCGGTCGGGCTTTCGGCCCTGATGGTGCACACATCCGATCGAGGCCCGTTCTTCAGCAGGCGGGCTAGCGCTGGGCTTCGGCGCTGAGGGCGTCAAGCCATCCGACGAGCACTCCCCGAGCCCAGGCCGGCGAGAGCGTGAGTCTGCGTAGGAAGAGCAGTGGGCCGGAGAACGTCTCGGTGGCGGTCACGCGCGTGAGGCGGTCTTCGGGCTCAAGGGTGAGCCGGTGGCGGCGGATCAGGCCGAAGCCGTGGGCGACCCATGCGAGGCGGCGCGGTGGCTCGATGGCGACGACCTCGGCGTGAACGGCCATGCGCTTGTTGCGAAGGCGGAAGGTGATGGCGGCCCGCGCGCCGCGTCGCCACCGGCCCTCGGTGAGCCAGCGGGCCGCCGGGATCACCCGGGACCATTTCGGCCAGGCCGGCAGGTCTTCGATGACGGCCCAGATCCGCTCGGGCGCTCGGGGGATCGTGACCGTGTGCTGGATTTGGAACATCGTCGCCGTGACGTGCCGCCGGGTTACTGCGCCAGAATCTCCGCCAGCTCGACGAGCGCCGGGTTGATCGGCTTCTTGCGCGAGAAGGTCTCCTCGAGCGGGGTGTGGACGATCTCGCCGTTGACCTCGCCGACCATGACGTTGAACTGGCCGGCCGCGAGCGCGTTGACCGCTTCGTGTCCGAGGCGCGAGGCCAAGATCCGGTCGACGGCCGTCGGCCGGCCGCCGCGCTGCATGTGGCCGAGGATCGAGACGCGGAAGTCGATGCCGGCCGAGTCCTTGATCCGTTCGCCGAGTGCGATGGCGCCGCCGATCTCGTCGCCTTCGGCCACGACCATGATGAGGCTCGTCTTGCCCGCGGCCGTGCGCTGGTGGATGCGTTGGGCGATCGCCTCGACGTCGGTGCGCGTTTCGGGGATGAGGATCTCCTCGGCGCCGCCGCCGATGCCGCTCGCCAGGCCGATGAAGCCGGCGTGCCGGCCCATCACCTCGACGATGAACATCCGGTCGTGGCTTTGGCCCGTGTCGCGAAGCTTGTCGATGGCGTCGAGCGCGGTGTTGACGGCTGTGTCGTAGCCGATGGTCAGGTCGGTGCCGTAGAGGTCGTTGTCGATCGTGCCGGGCACGCCGACGACGGGCACGCCGTGCTCGTTGATCAGGTCGAGCGCTCCCCGGAACGAGCCGTCGCCGCCGATACAGACGAGCGCGTCGATGCCGTGCGCGCGAAGGTTGTCGGCGGCCTTGCGGCGGCCCTCGGCGGTGCGGAACTCGGGTGAGCGCGAGGTTTTCAGGATGGTGCCGCCCTCCTGGATGATGTTCGAGACCGAGCGCGGGCCCATCGGCTCGATCGTGCCGGCCATCATGCCCGCGTAGCCGCGGTGGATGCCGTAAACCTCGAGCTCGAGATGCCATGCCGTGCGGACGACCGCGCGCACGGCCGCGTTCATCCCGGGCGCATCGCCGCCGCTTGTGTAGACGCCGATCCGGTGCACGGTCGGTGTTTTGCTCATCAGGCGAACACTCCCGTCGCTCTATCCGAAGAAGACGCGCAGCGCGTCGTACAGGCCTGGGTCCACCGTACGGTTTTTCGCCACGGCCTCCTTGAGGGGGACCGACACAAAATCGTTGCCGCGCAGGCTCACCATCATGCCGAACTTGCCTTGCTCAATGAGCTCGACGGCCGTCATGCCGAAGCGCAGCCCGAGGTAGCGGTCGTAGGCGCTCGGCGAGCCGCCGCGCTGGAGGTGGCCGAGCACGACGAACCGGGTCTCGAACCCGGTGCGCTTCTCGATCTCTTTGGCGAGCCGCTCGGCGATGCCCCCGAGCCGCACATGGCCGAACTGGTCGAGCTTCTGCTCCTGGAGCACCATCCCTTCGCCGAGGTCGGCACCTTCCGAGACGGCGACGATCGAGAAGTCGCGGCCGTGGGCGTGCCGCTCGGTGATGATGCGACACACCTCTTCGATGTTCATCTGAACCTCGGGGATCAGGATCACGTCGGCCCCGCCGGCCAGGCCGGCGTAGAGCGTGATCCAGCCCGCGTGGCGGCCCATCAGCTCGATCACGAGCGCGCGGTCGTGCGATTCGGCCGTCGTGTGGAGCCGGTCGATGGCCTCCGTGGCGATGTTGATGGCCGTGTCGAAGCCGAACGTGCGATCGGTGCCCCACAGGTCGTTGTCGATTGTCTTGGGCACGCCGATGGTCGGCAGCCCCTCCTGCTCGTGAAGCTTCTGGGCGACGCCGAGTGTGTCGTCGCCGCCGACGGCGATGAGCGCGTCGAGCCCCATTGCCCGGAAGTTGCTCTTGACCTTCTCGACGTGTGCGGGGTCCCTATAGGGGTTAGTGCGCGAGGTGCGCAGGATGGTCCCCCCGCGCGGCAGGATGCCGGAGACCTTGTCGCGCGTGAGCGGCATCGTCGCGTTCTCGATCATGCCGAGCCACCCTTTGAGGACGCCGACGACGTCGTAGTCGAGCGCAATCGACTTGCGCACGACGCCGACGAGCACCGGGTTCAGGCCCGGGCAATCGCCGCCGCCTGTCAACACACCGATTCGTTTGCCTGCCATTGTTCCGATTGCCCCTCTTCTCGTGGCTCGAACGCCGGGGAGCCGGCGATCACACGTCTGGCTCTTCCTTGTCCGGCTCCTCGACGGGTTCCTCCGGGTACTGCTCGATTTCCACAGCGGCCGCGGCCGACTCGGCTCGCGGGAGGATGCGCGCGACGAACACCTTGACGGTGTGCACGTTGGCCAGGCCGAAAAAGCTCTGCACCTGGCTGCGCACCGTTTTCTGGACTTGCTCGACGACGGCGTGCGGGTTCTGATCGTCCCAGAGGGTGACGCGCGCCTCGATCGCCACGCCCCCGTCGGCGGCCGCGACCGTGGGCGTGATGTCGCGCACCTCGGGGAAGCTGTGGCCGAGCCGTTTGATGAAATCCTCGATCGCGCTGATGGCGATGATCAGCTCGCCGTCGGGGTTGTCGAACGAGATGCAGTCCTGGCGCCGCACGCGCGCGATGAGCGCCACGACAAACACGACGACCAGGAGCACCATGACGGCGCCGACGATCTTGCCCCACACGGTGCCGATCGCCGCGTCGAGGCTCACGTCCTTGAGAAACGGGATCATCTCGCCCAGCAACACATACAACCCAAGAACAACGAAGGCGACCGTGATGATCGCGCTGGCCACAATCGCCACGGCGGCCGGTGTACGCCGGTACCCATGCATGGCTAGCCCTCCTGTCGTGCGTCGCCGCGGTCCGATCCTGCTTCAGGCGCCTCGGCGCCCGGCTCGTCGTCGCCGGCGGCCTTGTCGGCGCGCTCGCCCGTCGGCGCGCCGCTCGGGCCGCGGATTCCCTGCACAGTGACGTTGACGGCGCGGACGAACTTGCCGGTCATCTCCTCGATCGCACTGCGGAGCCGGCTCTGGATGTCGGTGGCCACGTCCGGGATGCGGGCCCCGTATTCGACCATGATCGTCACGTCGAGCGTGACGGCGTTGCCGTCGCTCTCGATCTTGATGCCTCGTGCGGGGCCCTTGCGGCCGAGCAGGCCGCCGACGAGGCCCACCGAAGAGGCGGCAACGCCCTTGACTTCGCCGAGCACCATGCTGGCGATCGTGGCGATCACGTCGTCGCTGACGCGGACCACGTCCTCGTGGCCGGCCTGCTCCATCTCCTGGCTCGAGTATCGGTTCTGTTCGTTCTCGACCATTGTCGGTTCGACCTCCTTCATCGTGCTCGGTGCGCCCCGACTCGCGTTACGCCCAGTCCTGGTCACGGACAACTTCGTCGGCGAAGTGGTTGCCGAACGTGCCGTTGACGAACTTCGGATGGTGCATCACGTGCTTATGGAACGGGAGCGTCGTGGCGACGCCCTCGATCGTGAACTCGTCGAGCGCGCGGCGCATCGTGCCGATCGCCGCCGTGCGGTCGGCGCCCCAGGCGAGCAGTTTGGCCAGCAGCGAATCGTAGTGGCGCGGCACGGTATAGCCTGAGTAGATGTGCGAGTCGATCCGCACGTTCGGCCCACCGGGCAGCACACAGAACCCGATGACCCCCGGCGTCGGCTTGAAACCACTGGTGGGGTCTTCGGCATTGATGCGGCACTCGATGGCGTGCCCGCGCGGCTGGAGCGCTCGTTGGTCGAGCGAGAGGCGTTCGCCGGCGGCGATCCGAATCTGCTCCTTAATCAGGTCGACGCCGTAGACCATCTCGGTCACGGTGTGCTCGACCTGGATGCGCGTGTTCATCTCGATGAAGTAGAAGTTGTTGTCCTTGTCGAGCAGGAACTCGATGGTGCCCGCGTTCACGTAGCCGACTTCCTGCGCGAGCTTGAGCGCGGCGCGCGTCATGGCGCGCCGGATCGACGGCGTGATCGCCGGCGACGGCGCCTCTTCGATCAGCTTCTGGTGCCGCCGTTGGACCGAGCAGTCGCGCTCGCCCAGGTGGACGGCGTTGCCCTTGCCGTCGGCCATGATCTGTATTTCAACGTGACGCGGATTCTCGAGGTACTTCTCGATGTAGACGTCGGGGCTGCCGAACGCGGCCTCGGCTTCAGCCTGGGCCATGGCGAGCGCGCTCGTGAGCGCCACATCGGTGTGCGCCACGCGCATGCCCCGGCCGCCGCCGCCGGCGGCCGCCTTGATCATGACGGGGTACTTGATCTTCTCGACGACCGCGAACGCCTCGGCCTTGTCGGCTATGACGCCTTCGCTGCCGGGGATCACGGGCACGCCGGCGCTCTTGGCGGAGCGGATCGCTTCGGCCTTGTCGCCCATGCGGCGGATCACGTCGGGGCCCGGGCCGATGAACTTGACGCGGCAGCTCTCGCAGATCTCGGCGAAGTGCGCGTCCTCGGCGAGGAATCCGTAGCCGGGGTGGATGGCCTCGACGTCGAAGATCTCAGCCGCCTTGATGATGCTCGGGATGTGCAGGTACGATTCGGCGCTCGTGGTGTTGCCGATGCAGATCGCGTCGTCGGCGAGCTGCACGTGGATTGCGCGCTCGTCGGCCTTGGAGTAGACGGCGACGGTGTGGATCCCGAGCTCCTTGCAGGCCCGGATGATCCGCACGGCGATCTCGCCGCGATTGGCGATTAGGATCCTCTCGAACATACGTGCACCGGGACCGGGGTCGTTAGCGGGAGCTTCTGCGCTCAGGCGAGCGCCACGCGGAACAACGGCTCGCCGTATTCAACCGGCTCGGCGTTCTCGACGAGCACTTCGACGATCGTGCCGTCGATCTCCGCCTTGATCTCGTTCATCACCTTCATTGCTTCGAGAATGCACACAACGGTGTCGGGGCCCACGGCGTCGCCGGCGCCGACGAACGGCGGCGCCTCGGGCGAGGGCGCGACGTAGAACGTGCCCACCATGGGTGAGTTGATGGTGGCGGTCTTGACCGCCACCGTCTCGGCGCCTTGCTGAGCCGCGTTCGGTGTCGACGCGATCTCGCCGGGCGCAGCCGCCTGGGCTGCGGGCATGGCCGCGAGCGCCGGGGTCACGGCGCCGACTTTGCGCAGGGCCACGCGGAATCCCTCGCGTTCGAGCTCGAACTCGGCCAGCCCGTTCTCGTCCATCAGTTGGAGGATTTGCTTGATTTCGTCGAGGTCCATGCCTGCTCCTTACGCACGAAGGCGCTATCCCCACGATCGGGCGTGTCGAGACAACCGCGAGAGCACCTCGGGGCCGTCGGCGGTTACGAGCACGTCGTCCTCGATCCGCACGCCGAACCGGCCGGGCAGGTAGATGCCGGGCTCGACGGTGACGACCATGCCCGCCCGGAGCTTCCCCTTGGCGCGGGCACCCAGGCCCGGCTGCTCGTGCACGTCCAGGCCGATGCCGTGGCCGAGCCCGTGGGTGAAGCGTTCGCCGTAGCCTGCCGCCTCGATGACGGCGCGCGCCGCCTTGTCGGGCGCGGCGAGCGTCGTCCGTGGCCGAATCCGCTCGACGGCCGCGCGTTGCGCCTCCAGCACGACGTTGTACACGTCTCGTGTCTGGTGCGGCATCGTAGGGGGCAGCAGGGTCCGTGTCAAGTCAGAACTGTAGCCGCGCACGTTGACGCCCCAGTCGATGAGCACCACGTCGGTCGGCCGCAGCGTGCGCTGCCCCGTGTGATGGTGGGGGACGGCCGAGTGGCGGCCGAACGCGACGATCGGGTCGAACGCGAACCCGTCGGCGCCGTTGGCCATGAAAAAGAACTCGAGCTCGATGGCGATCTCGCGCTCGCGCACGCCCGGACGCAGCAGCGGCAGGATGTGGCGGAACCCGCGCTCGTTGAGTCGGACCGACTTGCGGATCGCGGCGATCTCCGCCGGCTCCTTGACCGCTCGCACTGCCTCGACGACGCCGCTGGCCGGCTTGCACCGCCGGGCGCCGAGCGCCTTGATGAGCGTGAGCGCGCGCGCGTGCGAAAGGTGAGTGGCCTCGAAGCCGAGGCGCCGCACGCTGTGGCCCTTGAGCCCGTCGCGGATGCTCTCGAACGGGTCGCGCTTCAGCAGCTCGACGGCGTCGGTGTCGACTTGCCTTTGCGCCGCCTCGATGTAGCGCCCGTCGGTCAGCAGCAGGCTCGTGCCCGAGCCGGTGAGCAGCACGTAGGCGTTCGACGAGACGAAGCCGGTCAGGTAGCGGATATTCGTCGGCCGTGTGACCAGCAGCGCGTCGAGCTTGTGCGCGGCGAGCGTCCGGCACACTTTGCGGATGCGGTGCTTCACTGGTGACCTCCGGACTTGTCGAGATGCCGATCGGCTCGCGGCAGTCCTGCTTATTCCTCTGCGATGTCGAGCGCGGCGCGCAGCGCGAGCGTGTAGCTTTTTTCGCCGAACCCGGTTATCTGGCCGACGGCCACGGGCGCAACGTGCGAGTGGTGGCGGAACGGCTCCCGTGCGTAGATGTTCGACAGGTGGACCTCGATCGTCGGTACGCCGACGGCGGCGATCGCGTCGCGGATCGCCACGCTCGTGTGCGTGAACGCGGCGGGGTTGATGATGATCGCGCCGACCGTGCCCTTGGCGTTCTGGATGCGGTCGACGATGTCACCCTCGTTATTGGACTGCACGCACTCAACGTCGGCGCCTTCCTTCTTGGCCATCGCCTTGAGCGTCGCGTCGATCGTCGCGAGGTCGGTCGTGCCGTACATCTGCGTCTCGCGCTCGCCCAGCAAGTTCAGGTTCGGGCCGTGTATGACGAGGATGCGCATCGTGTTGTCTCCAGGAAAATAGGGACAGGCACCTATTTTCCTTCTCTCCCTGTCCGAACCGCAATGCCCGGGCCAGGAAAACAGGTGCCTGTCCCTATTTTCCGGCTGTTCCGTACTTGGCGCGCAGGCGCTCCAGGGTTGCGTTGAACTCGGCACGCGCGTCGTCGGTATTGTACCGTTCGCGGGCGGTTTGTAAAGCGTTCGAGAACGCCTCGTCGTCGCAGCTCGCGGCGGCGGCGAACTGCTCGCGCGCCTCGTCGGGCCGGCCCGCTTGGTCGAGGGTGTCGGCGTAGACGAGGCGCATGAACGGATCGGTCGGGAAGTGGGCGACCGCACGTTCGATCTCGGCCAGGACCGGGTCCCACTCGACGGTTCCCTCGAGGCGCATTCGGTCGAGCCGCACCATGGCGCGCCGGTAGATGAAGAGAGGGCTGTTCGGGTGCAGCTTGAGCGCGCGCGTGTACCAGGCGTCCGCCTCGTGGAGATCGGCGACGTCTTTTCGCTGGATGCCGCGCTGGGCGTAGATGCCGCCGAGGTAGGCCATGTAGTTGTGGTTCAGCGGATCCCAGTGCAGCGCGCGTCTCATCTCAGCGATGGCGGCCGCCGGGGGATCGGCGGGCCGTTCGAGCGCCTGGCCGGTGAGGATCGCGTGCGCGTTGAAGTAGTGGATCTCGGCCGTCAGCGGCATCGGCACAAACAACACGAGCGGCCCGGCGATGAGCATGAGCACGGCGAGCACGATGACGGCGTGGCCCTCGGTACGCAGCGCGACGGTCTTCTGGCGGACGCGGCCCGTGTGCCGGGCCATCAGCCCGACGAACAGCATGGCCGTCATGGCGATGCCGGGCACGTAGAGGTCGAAGTCAACGATGCTGTGCAGTAAGAACGCCAGCAGCCCGAAGAAGGCCGCCACGACGATGAGGTGACCGAGCGTCAGCGGCCCCGTGTTCTGCGCGACTTGGCGCACGGCCGGCCACGCGCGCGCGAGCTGCACGATCCAGAACGCGACGAACGCGGCGAGCCCCAACACCCCCACCTCGATGAAGAGCTGCACGTAGTTGTTGTGCGTGTTGCGTGCGATCCCGACGACGGACGCGGGCTCCTTGTACTTGGTGAACAGCGCGCCGAACGCGTTGAAGCCGCTCCCGACGAGCGTGCGTCCCAGCGGACGGTCGGCGGCCATGCGCGCCGCGCCGCGCCAGTACCCGACGCGCTCCTCAAACGTGTGCGCGCCGCGCTCGAGCAGCTTGCGGCCCGGCGAGGTTGTCGAGATCGCCGCCGCGACGCCGATCGCGAGCGCAAGCACCACAAAGAACTTCCACGCGGCGATCCGCAGCCGGCGGTGCATGATGAGCGCGGCGACGACGGCGACGATCCCCAGGCTGATGAACGCGCCCTTCGACTCGGTCAGGATGAACACGCCGAATGCGAGCACGGGGCCGAAGAACGCGCAGGCGATCGTCGGGGCCGCGCCGTACTTGCGCGTCCAGTGCCGCATCACGAGCACGAACAGGCACGCGGCCGGCAGCACGAGCGCGTACAGCCCCCCGAGCGAGTTGGGCGACGAATACGTCGCCATGATGCGGCCGCGCTCGAGGAGCGCGAGCGCACGCGCCTGCTCGTCGGGCGGCAGGAACCGGTAGACCTGTTGCGTCAACTGCTCGTAGCCGATGAGCCATTGGTGCAGCCCGATGAGCGAAACGCACACCGTGCCCGCCATCAGCGCGCCCAGCAGTGCGCGCTCGCGGCGCTCGGCGCCACGCATGTTGACGACGAGGTGGTAGAGGAGCACCCAGCACGTGAACTCCTTCATGGCAGCGACGGCCGAGTGCGGGATGATCGAGAAGAACGAGCTGAGCAGCCCGACGCCGAGAAACGCCCACAGAAACACGTCCGCCGTCGTGTAGCGGAACACGAGGCGGCGCGTCACGACCATGCCGAGCAGCCAGAAGAACGCGGCGAGCACGATGAGGAGCTCGGCCAGCTCGGTCGCCAGCGGCTGGAGCGGCTCGAGCAGCGACGCGATCGCGGGACCGCCGTAGTTCGGGTTAGCGAGCACGTCGAGGTTGATGATGCCGAACTTGAACGGCATCAGGAATGCGAGCACGAAGAGCACGCCGTACGCGACCTTGTCGTGGACGGTGACCAGATCGGTGCGCCCGAGCGTGCGCGCGCTGCGGGATCGGGAGCTCAAGCGGCCACCTCCTCGCCGAGTTCGCCCAACGCTACCAGAGCTCCCGACGCGCGTCAATGCGACGCAGAGACTGCCAACGCGGTGGACGCGACCGTGGTACGTGGGGCCGTCCGGGCGCTATTTTCGCTGGTTCAAGCGCTTGACCTTGCGGGTGAACTCCTCGCCGAGCGGGTATTCGCGTCCGCTCGTGACAGACGCGAGCTTCTCGAGCAGATCGGTCTGCTGGCGCGTGAGCTTCTGCGGTGTCTCGACGACGACGCGCACGTGTTGGTCGCCGCGGCCGTAGCCGTGCAGGTTTTGGATGCCCTTGCCGCGCAGCCGGAAGATTTTCCCGCTCTGCGTGCCGGCGGGAATCTTGAGCCGCGCCTTGCCGTTGAGCGTGGGCACCTCGATCGAGCCGCCGAGCGCGGCGAGCGAGAGGCTGATCGGCACCTCGCACAGCAGGTCGTCGCCGTGGCGATCGAAGATCGCGTGCGGCTCGACGAGGATGAACACGTACAGATTGCCCGGCGGACCGCCACGACTGCCGGCCTCGCCCTCGCCGCCGATCTTGAGCTGAGAGCCGGTCTCGACGCCGGCGGGAATGGTGACGTTGAGCGTCTTGCGGCCGCGGACGCGGCCCTCGCCCTTGCAGGTGCGGCACGGATTGCTCACGATCGAGCCGGTCCCCCCGCAGCGGTCGCACGGGCGACTGATGCTGAAGAACCCTTGCGACACGTGGACCTGCCCCGACCCGTGGCACTGCGGGCACGCGTCGCGCGTCGCGCCGGGCGCGAGGCCGGAGCCTTTGCACTCTTTGCACTCGTCGAGGCGCGGCACGACGACCTGCTTCTTTGTGCCGGACGCAGCCTCGTCGAACGTGATCGTCAGGTCGTAGCGCAGGTCCGAGCCGCGCATACCGGCGCCGCGCCGGCGCTGCGGGCGCGTGCCGAAGCCGCCCAAGATAGACTCGAAGATGCTCTCGCCGCCGAACGCGCGCTGGAAGACCTCGAACGGGTCGATCGTGCCGAAGCCGAAGCCCCGACCGGCGCCTGCGCCGGCGGGCGCGCCGCTCAGTCCGGCGTGGCCGAACTGGTCGTAGATGCGCCGCTTGTTGGCGTCGGTGAGCACCTCGTAGGCCTCGGAGACCTCTTTGAAGGACTCCTCGGCCGTCTTATCACCCGGGTTCTTGTCCGGGTGGTACTTCATTGCCAGCTTGCGGTACGCTTTCTTCAGCTCCTCTTCGCCGGCGCTGCGCCCGACGCCGAGCACCTCGTAGTAGTCGCGCTTGTTGGCCATCCGTGCTCCCTATCAGCTTCTGGCGGAGGTTACCCCCGCGCCAGCCCGCGCAGCGGGCGGCATCTTGTAGCCACGGGCGCTAGCCCGTGGAACAGGATCGAGTGCACCCCTGCAAGCCCCCGCAGGGGGCGGCATCTGCATTGCCTCGTCGCCACATGTCGCCCCCTGCGGGGGCTCGGTTTTCCTCTTGCTCACGATCCACGGGCTGACGCCCGTGGCTACATGATGTCGTCCCCTGCGGGGACTGCGTTATGTCCATGCTGCACGCTTCTGCGTGGGCATTGGCTCTTGCCTCGGCTGCTATGAGCTATGCCGCCGCTCCGCGCTTACGCGAAGCGGTGCACGCCCTGGGTCCTATTTCTTGTCTTCGTCGTCGACGACCTCATAATCGGCGTCGACAACGTTCTCGCCCTT
>Ga0315545_1004629_pt1 | contig 11304 bp, 8 predicted proteins | sample SalMarSW160210MG_FD_203096 | JGI IMG/M metagenome (GOLD analysis project Ga0315545, IMG submission 203096) | Salt marsh sediment microbial communities from the Plum Island Ecosystem LTER, Massachusetts, United States - Salt Marsh Sediment SW1602-10 ...
TTACCTCATGAATTGTCACATTTTGTTGTGATGTTGTGTCCACTCCGATATAATCGAATCGGGTGTTAAAGAAGGTGTGTATCCTGAGGGAATAATCATCTGTCAGGAAGACCCCAGTTAAGTTTACAACAAAGCAGTCGGGCGTAACATCAAGTAACGGGAATTGCCTATTATCCGCAACAGGAACCCAGTTGCCATCAGCATCTTTAACTTCCATGTAAGGAGGCGGAAACGGCTTCTCACCCGGTTGGTCATAAAACTGCCCAGCCCATTCGCCCTGTTCTTCACCTGTAGAGTAAATTATTGTTCCGGCGACTAGGAGTTTGATTTCTTCTGCATCGGAAAGGTCACCTAAGTCTAACTCCAATATGTCCCAGTGGAATTCGTTGCCAGTGGTGGTTATTCCGTCACGTTCTGAGATTAAAGCTAGAACGTCTTCTCCCTCCCCCGTGACGCAGGAAACTGGGGAATCAGGATTTTTGCTGACCGAGTAAATCGTGCCTTTTCCATCAAGATCATAAAAGTATGTGGCTTTGGTTGAAAACACGTCTACATCGGACGAGTGTTCGACAATTACTAATGTAGCAGCGTCTACATAGACGACTTCATCCCAGTTTTGGGTAATAGTCATGTCGTAGTAGCCGTCTCTTGGTTGAAGTCGGCTTGCGTTCAACTTGGTGTAGTCCCACGGATAACTGTAAAGGAAGGACAGGCTTCCGTCTTCTCGGAAATAGTCAAAAATTCCCACGTAGCCTGTGCCATCAGATATTTCAGCGGTGTACAAGTATTGCTTTCCATTCCAAACATATAGTGAAGGACATGATTTTGTGTTCATGTAATTGGCAGTAACCGACGTACGAGTTGTCAGGCTCACAGTTCTGGTGAGGCTTGTCGATCCGTCCTCCCAATTGGTGAAATTCCAGAAGGTTCCTCCATATTCGTAACCATCTGGTATTATTATGGTGTAAGTTCCCACTTCCAAAAGTTCAATATATGGCGCACCATGCTCAACTCCATCTAGAGTAAAATGCATACCCTGATAATTTGCGGAAACAATAAGGGTGTGCCAACCATCATCGACGACTTTGAAATATCCAGATAAAGTGTTGGTTTGATTGCCAAGATTTATCATCTTAACAGTGTAGCCATCTGGCGCTCCAGCTGTAACTGAGATTTCAATCGGCACCTCAGTTGCACCTGCATCCAACTGGAACACTTTGGTTGCTTCAACTTCGTCTTTAACCATAACCCTTACCTGAAGGGTACCCGGTTCATCTGCCAGATTATCGGCTTTGGCTGTGATTGTTACCGTTTCCCCCGCCCAAACCTCGTATGGTTTTACAAATAGACTGTATACTTCTATGTCTCCTGATGCACTAACTGGGGCTTCAACAGTGAATGATCCGAACTGGTCGTCTATCTCAACGGTGTGTGCGCCCGGGTTTGCTTCAGTCACTTCAAATTTTACAACCTCAGTTGCACCACCAGACAACGTAACATCTCTTGTTTCTATTATAGTATCATCAATTTTGAGGTTCACAGTATAACTGCCACTAGCCTCTCCAACATTAGTTACCTTAACCGAGATATCCACAATTTCATCCGCTAGAACTGAGATTGGATTGATCACTAACTCGGTTACTTGAAACTCTGCTGGTTTAACAGGTTGAGCCTCGGAAGTGATTTCGAATGATTTAGTTAAATCCCCTACCTTAACAACGTAAGTGCCTTCAGCCGCTTCAATAACTTCGAATTCTTCAGTTGTGGTTTCTCCACTAGCTAGCTGGATAGTTCTAGTTTCTCTTTTTTCGTTATTGACAAAAAGATCCAATGAAAAACTGCCACTCTCGTCTCCAATGTTGGTTGCCGTAGCTGAAACTATTATGGTTTCTCCGACCTCAGCTACGGTTCGACTGACTCCCAGATCGGTTACTTTGATTTCAGCTGGTTTGGTTGGTGATTCCAGCGTGGCTTTGACTGATCCAATCAGATCCGCTATTTGGATTGTGTGATTGCCTTCAGTTAGTATTGTCGCGGTGAAATCTAATGTTGCACTTTCTGCCCCTGAAAGTTGAACCGTTTTCGTTGCTATTGGCTCATCATCAATTGTGAGAGTTACCGAATGGTTGCCAGTCTTGTCTCCAACATTAGTTACGTTAACGGATATTTGCACCGATTCCCCAACTTGGACCAAAGTTTGATCAAGAATCAAATCCGTCACTTGGAAACTGGCGGGTTTTGGAATCAGCGATCTGGTATAGAAGTAACTGGGAACTGCAATAATTAGAATTATTAAGTTAACAAAAAAAACCATTTTCAGTTTAGTTCTAGCTGATCGAGATACCAAGGGGTTATCCACTCACAAGATTGGAATTTTCATCGTTACTTAAATATTAGCTAAGCTTGATACTGTTAAGTTATTTGTGGTGAACTAGGTTTCCTTCAGGATTTCTTTTACCGTTTTAAGTCTAATATCAAGTCGGTTTAATTCATCAAGTAGTTTTACTCTAGCGACTTCTTCGTGTGCGTCTTTGGTAAAGCTAAAAGCAACTATTATTCCACGTTTTTTTCCATATCTCCGAATTGCAGTTTCAAATTTGTCTACAGTTACACGACCAACATTCTCCGACTGTTTTACTTGAGTAGGAACATCAAGTTCAATCCATCCATCAATTCCCATATCTCCAACTTTTCTGGGGTTTACTCTACCATGAAGCTTCTCGAAAACCCAATTTTGAAATTCAAATGGCTCTAATGCACGAAGTTCTTCAATAGTTCTTGGCAAACCAATAACTTGGGGATTTGGATAACCTAACAGTCTCATACGTTTAGCCATTAACTTACATGCAGTTGGTGAAACATCAATTCCTATCCATCTTCTCCCTAATTTATGAGCTGCTGCTATTGCAGTTCCACAACCGCAGAAAGGGTCTAAAACTATGCTCATAACATCTGAAGAGGCTTCTATAACCCGTTTTAATAACTTCTCTGGTTTTTGTGTTGGATAACCTAACTTCTCTTTACCACGCGGATAACCGCCAACATCGTCCCATACATCATTTACTTTTTGTCCTTTATTCAAATCAACATAGGTTCTCAAACCAACTTTTGACTTCTTTTCCCACTCAGCAAGTTTCCTTCGACCTGTTCTTTGTCCTCTTGTGTAATAGTAACCTTTGTTGTCTTTCTTTAACATCTTCATAAACTTCTTTGAATAAGATCTATGCGGATGATGGAAAACAAGGTTATCTGTTTTGGAATAAAAAAGCAAAGTTTCATGAGATTTAGGATAATATGGTGAGTTATCAGCACGTCTACCCATAACCCAAATTATTTCTCGCCTAAAGTTGTCTCGCCCAAAAATACTGTCTAGCATGACTTTAAGGTAGGCTTTAGCATGCCAATCACAATGCAAATATAGAGAACCAATATCCTTCAAAACACGGTGGCATTCCTTCATGCGTGGTTTCATCCAAGCAATATAGTTATTGATTCCGCCTTTCCATCGATCTTCAAAGGCACGAAGCTCATACCCATCTCCCCAGATTACTTCATATTGTTTATCCGAAAAAAACGGGGGATCGGCATAAATCAAATCTATTGAATTATCGAGAATATATTTACGCATAACTTCCGCATTATCGCCACAATAGATGGTATTAGTTTCCATGAAATAACTTATACTTTGTTTGCTCTTTTAAATCTTGTAAAAAACCGTTGTTTCTTTACCTATTTGATGGTATCTTCAGGGTATACCACAAGCTATATTTTAATCCCAAACTATATGCTGAATAGCGGCATAATATATGCCAACTACTTGCCAAGTATATGCCGATTAGATATTTAAGACTTTCCATAGTATGATACTGTTAAGTTATTTGTGATGGGAAAAAAGTTTTTACTGTACTCAAAACGGGAAGTTTGGGTTTAACATCTCCCTTATATATATACCAGATTTTTTGATGTTTAAAGTATGAAAATTGACAGAAAATGTTAAAAGGTACATCAATCATACTATTGTTGACCATTGAAAGTGTAGTAGGTGCGTTAATTGACTGAAAAGTCACCCAGTAAAGTGATAGTTAGGAAACTAGCTTTACCCCTAGAAATTCAAATGGGTGACGACACAGTAATTAGTGATGGCTTTTTTTCATTGACAAGCAAAGAAGCATACAGAATTAATGTAAAGAAAATAGATTCTGATGGTTACGCAACTTGTGAAATAGTTTCTCCACCTAAATTGCGAATGCAAAGCTTATCAGTAATTTTTGGTGGAGATGTTGAGCATTTGGGAACAGAATCATCATTAAGTCGGGGAAGTGGAGAAAAATTAGGGCAGTATAACTACTATAAACGCCCTAACGAATTTTACTATGCAATGGTAGAAGGAAAGAATGGAGAACGAAAGATAAACCTTGGAAGATTGGCTAATAGAAAAAGTAGAATCTCAATATTTGCCCGAACAGTAGCAAGATTGCTAAATGGCAATGAGTTTACAAGAAAAGATATAATATTACAAATTAGGAATGGAATGCCTAGACAGTTAACACATGGTCAAATCTTGAAATCAATGCTATTTGTCTTAACCAAAGAAGGGTACTTGGAAAGAAGAACAGCTAATGATGAACACAAAAGACCACGAGAATACTATAAAACAACCGCAAAACTACTAAATCAAATCAAAATGTTTAGCCCTGAACAAGCCTATAGTGCATGACAAGGTATCCTGAGCAGACCACACCACATCTCCATGGATATATGTGGTGGGCAAGGTCGTATCAGGACGGTGGACGCGCTTGCATCATGCATGGGAACTTTGTTCAGGGCTAGCCAAAAACCGAAGCGTGACCATTGAAAGTGCCTCAGCATTGCTAGCCCTAAACATGTTCACGTTATTTCAATTTTCTTGATAATATTTAAAGAAATCCGTTGTAGCTTGTTAATTTTCACGTTAGGTTGCACCAATATAATAACAATTAAAATAACCAATAGTTTACTCAATTTTCACGTTTTGTTTAATTCGTTTTTCCCACTCTTTCTGAGTAACTAATCCTTTTTCCTCTAGCAATTCAACGAGACTAGTAAGCATTGTATCTAGTAGGTCAACTTCTTCCGCTAAATCACGTTTGATTTTATTCTTCACCTTTACCACCTTTATTGAGATAACCTTTTTCAGATAACCAATTCATAATAATTGTGCGTAGAGTGTCTGAGTACCCTTCACCAATTGTACCTATAAGGTCTTTGTCTATAAGGTCAACTATGTTGGTTGGTAAGGCTACCAGTATTTTTCTCATTTCGCTATCACCACCATTTTGTTTTCGTTTTTCTTGTTATTTTGATTTGTGACTCTAGCCAATAGCTCTGCTTCATATTTTGTGGCTACCTCAATCAATCCCTTCCAAGTGGAAGGTGCATCAGTTCTAGCAGCCTGAGCAGGAGTTTTACCTAAGCTCTGGTGTTCTCTTACAAAGTTGTAGTGAACCGTGTAACCTTCTAGAAGTGCGTTTGTTGATTCAAAGCCTTTTAGTCCTCTCATTGGTTTTGTTCTGTCTTTGAGTGTCCCATGTAATCGTTCGACTATGTTGTTTGTTTCTCTTGTCCTTATTCCTACTCTCTGTACTAGTTCTACTCTGTCAGCTTTGTATCTGGAATAGAAAACTTTGTTGAATGCCCTTTGGTATGCATTGCATCCATCCACGAAAACTGCTCTAGGTTTTACTTTGCTTTGGTCAAGTCCTTTCTTGAAGATTGCTATTGTGTCTTTTAGAGTTCTAGTGTTTGAGAGGTGCGAACTTACTATGAATTTGGTATCTTCATCTATCATTTCCCAGAACCATACATTGCGTCCTTCGCAACGGACAACTGTTTCATCTTCATGCCATAATCCTGAAAGCTGAGGAACTAAGGTTCTAACGTATTCTTTGACTAGAACGGAATATTTCTTTATCCAATCCAGAATTGTTACTTGACTCACAGTTTCCCCGAATATCTGCTTTAGGTTTCTCTGAGTTTTGCGGAGAGATAAACCGTCAAAGTATAGATTGAGTGCTGTTACTATGATATGTTTGTCAGTTCTCATTTTGGCGAATTTTCCGTTCATGTAAAAGCGTTTCTTACAGTCTTTGCATCTGTAGAGTTGTTTGCCTTTGACTTTTCCGTCTTTCACAAGTTTTTTGGAGCCACAATATTTGCATTGCATTGGTATCTCACAGGTATACTATAAGCTACCAAGTATTATATATAGCTTGTGGTATATCCTGAAGATACCAACAATATGAAAAAACAGTTAAGGCAACAACCACAAAATAACAGTTATGACCTTTGAGCCTAACACACTATATTACGGTGACAATCTGGACATTGTTAGAAAGTATATTTCAGATGAATCCATTGACTTGATATATTTAGACCCGCCTTTCAATAGCAAAGCAGACTACAACATTTTATTCAAAGAAGAGTCAGGAAAATCCTCAGTAGCCCAAATCCAAGCATTTAGTGATTTTTGGCATTGGGATCACACAGCAGAAAATACTTATCTGGAAATTCAAGAAGACCCTAACCTTAATGGAATGATCCGATTTCTTCATGCGCATTTAGGCAGAAACGATATGATGGCATATCTAGTTATGATGACTATACGGTTAAGAGAACTTCACAGAGTGTTAAAATTAACTGGTTCATTGTATATCCATTGTGATCCAACAGCAAGTCACTATTTGAAAATTGTCATGGATTCTATATTTAGACCAAATAATTTTAAAAATGAGATAATATGGAGACGCACAGGAGCGCATGGAACAAAAAGAAGTTTTGCTCCTATTCATGACACTTTGTTATTTTATACAAAAACTTCAGATTACTATTTTCAAGTTGTTAAGAAACCTTACATGAAAGGTCATGTAGAAACAAGGTACTCTAAAGATGATTTAGGACGTTACAAGTTTACTAGTGGAGGAAACATCTTAACGGGAGCAGGAGCAACTGGGGGAGAATCAGGTCAGGTGTGGCGAGGATTTGACCCAAGTGCAAAAAATAGACATTGGGCTATTCCAAAATATTTGGCGAAACAGATGCCTCCAGAATTTGAAAAACTAGGAACTTTAGAGAAACTGGAACAATTATACCAAAAAGGATTAATTGAAATAAAAAAGGGATCAGCATGGGCTACTCCTGTACGTTATTTAAGTCAAGATGACGGACAACAATTACCCGACATCTGGGCTGCTCAACCTTATACGGAAAGAACAGTTTTTGGAACAGATGAAGTCATAGATGCAGATGTTGCTTGGTTAGGAACAACCGACCCTGAGAGATTGGGATTTCAAACGCAGAAACCATTAGGTCTTCTCGAAAGGGTAATAAAGAGTTCTTGTCCACCTGACGGAATAGTTCTTGACCCTTTTTGTGGTTGTGGAACAACTATTATCGCAGCTCAGAAATTAAAAAGGAAATGGGTTGGAATTGACATAACCCACTTAGCTATCTCTCTAATTAAGTCACGTCTAAGAGACATGAAAGTTATCGCAAAAAGAGATTATACTGTAATAGGCGAACCTGTTGATTTTGCGAGTGCTAAACAATTAGCCGAAACTAACCCTTTCCAGTTCCAATGGTGGGCACTTTCTCTAATAGAAAATGCAAAACCAACAAGCCCAAAAAAGAAAAAAGGAGCAGATAAAGGCGTAGATGGATGGCTAACTTTCCGTGAAGGTGAAAGACTTACATTAAAAAGAATCGTAATCCAAGTGAAAGGGGGAGTTCATATAGGTGCAAAAGACATCAGGGATTTAATCGGAACTGTTGAAAACACAAAATCTACAATGGGTATCTTCGTAACCCTACATGAACCAACCAAACCAATGATACAAGCAGCCTTTGAAGCAAATCATTACACTTCACCAACATGGGGGCATAAATACCCAAAAATCCAGATTCTCACGATTAAAGAACTTCTGGAAGGCAAAAAACCAGAAATACCTCACGCTCAGCTAGTTTAGTTTCATCACAAATAACTTAACAGTATCGCTAAGCTTAGTACAAGTCTAAGATAAAAATATTTTTGACTTATTTTCACAAACTACAGCTAAATCAACGGTATCCGCGTTTTCTCCGAAAAACCGCTAAAAACCAGAGCCAACGGGCACATTTGGGGTTAAAATGCACGATTACTTGAATTCCATTGTAATTTTGGGTAGCATTATCACTAGAATAACCGAAAACTTGGTTACCGTAGATGACGTATTCCACACTGTCTCTAGGAAGAAATCTCAATTCAGTCTAATGACCCCACGTTTCCACATATGCATTCTCCATAAATCATAAAAACAAAGGCATTTAATGAGAAAATGAGGGAGAATTAGGATGTCCAAAAAGAGTTTTTCTTGGATTGATTTCGTTCCAGTGACATTTGTAAGCATTCTTTTTATCTCACAGATTGTCGCTGGCATTTATTTGCTATCTGATGTGTCTCAAATTGAGATTTTAGCGTATGTTGGAGCGGGGCTTTATGTTCTTTCAGGTCTAGTTTTTGGTGGGCTTCCAGTAATTGAGTTTCGCAAAAAAGGCGAAGTAAGAAAAGGAGAAAGCTATATTCATACAACCAAAATTGTCGACACTGGAATATACTCTATTGTACGCCATCCACAATATGTGACTTTCATATTGTGGGCAATAGCCGGTATGCTGCTTTTCCAGCACTGGATTATTATTCTCCTGGGTATTCCTATTGTCCCGTTGACATACATTGATTTGATTAAAGCAGACAAAGACGCGATTGAGAAGTTTGGAGATGATTACAGGCAATATATGGAAAGGGTCCCAAGGATGAATTTCTTTATTGGCATCCGACGACTATTGCGACGGAGAAGAAAGCAGTCTCAGGTAGTAGCTTCCAATGCATGATCATCAAACTAAGATCAATAACTAATATTTCTCCCAGTCTGTGTGTATGTTATCCACTAGATTGCTTACTCTGACTTCTCTGACAAGTTTGCCCTTGTCTTCCCGCTCTCTGTTCTCGATAATTACGTCGGCAAAACGTTTCACAATATTGATTTCTACTTCACTGTGGATGTCAGCTTTCACGATGAAGACAACTGTATAGTTCAAAGTTCTCGCAGTTGAGGCTAAGTTAGAGTAGAACTTGTAAAAGGTGCTCTCACTCATGTGAGGAATCATGTTATCCAAGAAATCACCAAGGATGACAGGTTTCACCTCGCGCGGCAAAGTCTCCAAGGTTTTAGTCAGGAAAATACTTACCCTCGAAGGGTCTTCTGGGGACAGAGTTGTAAACTCTTGAGCCGATACATCGGAGACTGTACTTATCCAAGCAATCTTCACATTATCAGAAATTTGCAATTGCATTGGGGCGGTGGGGCCGAGCAGTAGTATAGGTGCACATCTGGGCTCCAGACGGATCATAACATCGTGAATAACGTCTTCAGCTCCGATGTTTCCTCTAATGAGGAGGGCTAGAACTCTATACTGATCTATTGGCTTCTTCAGACCGTGCAGAGAAAGAGCGCGAGTGGCAAATGAAAAAATCTCTCCGATCTTGGGTGTTCTTCCAAGAAGTCTATAAAGGTAGAGGAAATTCCCACTAGTCCCAGCGATAAATGTGAGTAAGAGAAGTGATAACATGAGCTCAGGATAGAAGACGTAGCTAGTCGCAGACACCAAGATCCAGCAAGCACCCATGAAATGTATGACAGGATTTTTAGTTTCCATAGCGACTGTGATGAATATGAGACCGGTCAACACCATCCAAACAAATAGTGCCGAAAGAGCACTCCCTGTAAGATAAACTGAAAATAGTGTTACAATCCCCCCCAGCGTAACATAAACACCAATAAGGCTCTGAAATCTCAAGTGACTCAAGAAACCTGACAATGCCACTGCGCAGCCTAAGACAACCCATCCCATCGGGAACAACTGGGCCACAAAGACTAGGCTAAATAGCGTCACTACGATGCTTAAGAAGCTGCCAAAAATTATGATTCTTTGGCGGTGCCAAATCCCATGGCTAATGAATCCGGTGGACAGGGCAACTGTCCAAATAGCCCATACTTGATCCACCATTAATTTCTCTTGACCCACGATTATTATAAAAAAGGCGATAGCAAAACTTACAGCAAACCCGATCCAAACAAGCATCTCTTCACGAGTATTATTTGACACCTTCATAGATAATGATAGATCATTATCATCTTAAACATTTGCTCCCATCCAAGATGCGCGCATCGCTCGCGCTTAGTATGAACGGAGAGAGCATGCATTTTAGCATCAAAAAGATTAATAGAAACGAATTTAAGTATTTTTTTGGTATAAAGATTAGTTAATAAATATTTAAGACCTTCGGAACTCTGTTTTTAAAAATTGTTTTTTTAAAAAAAGAGAAAAGGGTTGCGTCTTCAAAGGGCGCCAACATAGGTTTTAGGTTTTCTTTGATGGGTTGCTCTTAGTTTTCTTCCATCATGTCTTCAGGGTATGCCATTGTCTTGTGGAGTGCGATGTCTAGTCCGTAGAGTTCTTCGTCCCTTGTGACTCGCAGTATTTTCAGTTTCTTCAAGGCGGTGAACATTATCAGTCCCATTACTCCAGCCCATAGTGCTATTGATCCTGCTCCGATTGCCTGTACTCCGATTTGGTGAATCCATTCTCCAATAGTTGCGAATCCGTAGATTGGGTGTCCTCCAAGTGCTTGTGCACCGAATAGTCCTGTAGCGATTACTCCCCAGATTCCACACGCTGCGTGAACTGGGAAACAGGCACATGCGTCGTCAATGTGTAGTTTGTATTCTATCAGTCCTGTGACGAATGTTGTGATTACTCCTGCGACTATGCCGATTACGAACGCTGCTAGTGGATGAACGACTGCGGCTCCTGCACATATTGCTACAGCTCCCGCAAGCAAGCCAACCATGCTTGTTAACACGTGACCTCTTGAGGTAATGGCTGCACCGAACATGCCTCCCGCCATACACATCGCAGTAGTCAGCGAAACCCACGCAAGTTCCACGTTGATTGTCATATAATCTGATGCTACGCTTGAACCGACGTTGAAGCCGAACCAACCGAAAGCCAACAGCCATGCACCAATTACCGACAGCGGAATGCTATGCCCAAAGAACGTCCGCGGCATCTTGTTTTTGCCAACGAATTTTCCAATCCTAGGACCTATCACGTAAGCTCCAGTTAGTGCCAGCATACCTCCGACCATGTGAACTACACTTGAACCGGCGTAATCGATGTAACCAAGTTCGGCTAACCAGCCTCCACCCCAAACCCAGTGTTCAACCACTG
>Ga0315545_1004631_pt1 | contig 11299 bp, 8 predicted proteins | sample SalMarSW160210MG_FD_203096 | JGI IMG/M metagenome (GOLD analysis project Ga0315545, IMG submission 203096) | Salt marsh sediment microbial communities from the Plum Island Ecosystem LTER, Massachusetts, United States - Salt Marsh Sediment SW1602-10 ...
CGATCAATATTCAATCCCAGGTCGAGCCTGGATTCCCTTGTCAAATGGGTGTTTTACCGCTTCAATCCGGCTCACCAGATCGGCGCGTTCGAACAAGGCCTCCGGGGCCCCGCGGCCGGTGAGGATCACCTCCGTCTGTGTCTCTTTCCTATCTAGCAGATCGAGAACCTCTTGAAGCGTTGCCATACCCAGGTGAAGGACAACGTTGATCTCATCGAGGATCACAAGGTCGTAGTCCCCTGAAGCGAGGACTTCCTCTGCTCGCTCTAAGCCTCGCTTGATAATCTTGTGGTCCCCATCGCTTATCGCACCGGGTTTAATGAAGTGAGAGGGGCCGTACTGTTCCAGCGTGAATTGGGGGATCAGTGCAAGCGCGCGAACCTCCCCGTAGGGGGGAAAGTTCTCTCCCCCCTTGAGGAACTGGATCATGTAAACTCTTAAGCCTTGTCCTACAGCACGGATACCGGCCCCGATAGCGGCAGTAGTCTTTCCTTTTCCGGTGCCGGTGTAGACCTGAACCAATCCCAGTTCATTCATCCTATGAGTCTGCCTTGACCCGTTCCACCTCTAACGGCATCAGATACTTTTTAAGCATCCGAACAGCACGTTCCGGATCTACCCTGCCATACAGCCCTCCTACTGTCGAGAGGACATAGTCAGCATCCAGGAGTACTTGCCCATTAGGGCGCAGCACTGTGTACTCATCCTTGTTAAACAGGGTTCCTCTGGCGATCAGTCTCAGGTCTTCCATCTGTTCCTGTGTGCCCTCACGGGCCTTCCCGTAGATGGTTCCGCCCACCATAAGAACATTGGTTGGCTGAGAGAAGAAGTTAACGCCGTATTGGAGGAAGTATACGTCCGTCTCGCGTACATGCCCGACGTTATTCTTGGTGGTGATCCGCATGACTTCGTTGGTCATGAACGCACGTACCCAGTTTTCTTCTCGGCTTTTCGGGAGTTCGTGCGGATTGTTATGAATCCAGTTGATGTAGCTCCCAAGGTCGATCTCGTACCCCTTCCCGTCCTTTTTCAGGAACTTTCCAAAGGGATCATCGCCAAAGAGGGAGAACTTGGAGAATTTCTTTGAGAACAGCTCGTTCAGTTCGGTCTGCATCTCCCCGCTCTGGTAACGATCGATCTCAACCAGGTTCTCCGCGTTGTAGGCCATACCGTATTTTCCTTCCACTCGGCGGTAGGCAAGCGGCATGTTCGGGGTCTTTAGAATCGTCCGCTTATTGCGCTTCTCGGCAACGTCCCACGGGTAGATGTAGAGAGGGTTATCCGGCACGTTGGCGTAGAAATCGGTGGTTGCCCCTCCGACATCGAGGCAGACCAAGGGTCCAATCCCCTTTTCTTTCCCATAACCGCGTACGAGCAGGTTTACGCCAAGGAAGGCCGCCCGTGGAGTGGGAACGAACGGGGCGTCCATGTACCGCTCCGCCACATCGAACCCTTTCCCGCGGATGACCACCGTCTGGAACAGCTCACGGATCGTTTCGTTGACCGTCTCGATAGCGAATTGATTGACCTCCGGCATAATGTTGTCCACTATACGAATGTCGATCCCTTTCCCTTTGAAGATTGCCTCTATCTCGTCTGCGATATCCTGATTACCGGCGTAGATGACGGGTACCCCGTACTTAGTATGCGTAACGTACTTGGCTGTATCGGCGAGGATCCGCGCATTGTGCAGTTGCGTCTTGGCCTCGCCCCCCTCATCGGTTCCGCCAGCAATGAGGATGATCTCTGGTTCGTCATCTTCGTAGATCTTTCGTCCCAGTTCTTCGGTGAGCTTACCGTAATAACGACCGACGATCTTTGCTCCGGCAGTCAGAGCGGCCGTATCTGCAGCAAAGCCGCTTTCCGCATCGGTGAGTGAAACCGTGACCATCTTCAAGCCACCTTTCGCACTGGAGCAAGGCAGCTTGATGTCAAACTCAGCCAGCTTCTCTTCTAATGGTTTCCAGCTACCGCTCTTTGCGATCTCTTCATCTAGACCAAGACCGTTGGCAAGAGAATAACGGATATCCTCAACGACCGTTGGAACGTAGCGCAGTTTCACTTTTTCGTCCTTGGTGCTAAAGGTAAGCACCTTGGTGAACGTACTGCCAAAATCAACCGCGAGGACGTTCAAGTTGTTCAGATCTTTAACCCCCACGTGAACCTGACGGCGGAAGGCCTCCACCTGTGCATCATTAACTTGCTCTTCTACTTCTGTAATGGTAGATTCTTCATCGCCGAAGGAAACATCTGGATAGAAGTACCACGGGTATTTCTCGCGGATCTGATCAACCCGCTCAAACTCGTCTTTCACGGGTTTTCCATCGAACGACTTAATCTTACACATCCCTTGGGTATTGTCGGTCTTACACCTTCCGCTCATCTCGTAGCGTTTGTCGATTACCGTTACCTGCGGAGCTTGAAGCAACCCGGTCTGCAACGCAAGATCAAGGGTGTCAGGGCTGATCATCTCGCAGCCCCCGGTGGGGTAGTTCTTCTCGTTGATGAGGTCGAGCAGCATTGTCTCGTAGTTCGTCTTACGAGACTCTTCTTGTGAGACGGCGTACTTAGAGAAGTTCTCCAGAGTTACTTTGCCCTGATAGCCACCGAGTAAGGCCAGGTGGAAGATGTTGTACATAGCGCCCTTCTTCAGTTCTTCCTTGCGCGCTGCCACCTTAGGATCGTTCCAGATATCAGGCTGCGGCCCCCGCAAGAACTCCTCGAGCACCTGCTTTGTGATCTCGCAGCTCTCCACGATATCCGCTGTCTTTGCCTCATGGTGCGCCTCGGAGATGCTCACCACATGGATGATATCTGGCTCCATAAACATCTGCCAGTACGTGGTCAATGCCAGGTGTCCCTGCGCCTTGTCAAGGTTTGGAGGGAAGCTCGATAGGCCACCCCGTGTCTCGCGGATGATGTTGTAATCAAAGTTTCGGGTAAGCGGCTCGATCAGCTCGTAGGCAGCACGCATCTTTGCCAGGTCATAGAGGGGGTAGATCTCAGGCGGTAGATCGAACATCAACTGCATGACGTAGTGCCTGATCCCCATCTTTAAGGCGACTACCCCGCAGAGCACGTGATCCGTCACGTACATGTCATCGGTACAGTTTCTAAGCTGCCATTGATGGGGGTCGTTTATCTCAAGCGGCTTGCCGATAGATCCCCACCACCGCATGACGTTGAAGTGCTCCACGAAACCGTCCCAGATCGACAGTGGTCCTCGTCCATCCAGCAGGTTATAGTAGAAGATAGGAACCGCAGGGAAAGCCATGTTGAGCGTCTCTTCAAAGATCTTAGCCACTTCACCTAATTCGTCTGTCCCTGAGTAGATCCTTGAAAGTGGGAAGTTGCCACGTTTGGTTGCTCCTTTGAGGGCTAAGAGATCCTCCTTGGAGGTGATGGGAGCTCCGCCCTGCCCGCGTGGGTGCTCGTTTGGATCCTCATCCCCGCGGACGAACTTAGCAAGAAAAGCCTGGGAGGGCTGATCAGGGGCCAATGATACAATCTCGAGACACTCGGCATCGCTCAGCTCCTCTACGCCCCTGATGGTTGGCTCGAGGGATTCAGACGCGATTCCGATGTGTGCACGGATGACGGGGCGATTCTCCCGCTTGCGAACCTGCTCGATTCGCTCAAGCAGGTCATCTGACCAATCGAGTTTCTCGTGCTTCACCCCTGGTGTTCGCCTTGCAAACTGTTCCAGCTCTTCCATCGTGACATAGTCATCCACGATGATCTCGAAGAAGTCTTTGAACCCCTCCCTCCCCGCATATTCACTGGCAATCGCATCAAGGTCAAAGTGCCGATCCTCGGTGGGAGAGAACCGATCGGGCTCCATCTTTTGCCCGGTCATTGTTCGGACGAGGTTGGCCGCGGGCCGCGTTCCCCCAAAGGAATAACGGATTCCAGTTGTCTTCGGACCAAGACCGCGTTTCAGAGCCTTCTCGATTAATTCGGAAACAATCTCATCTACGTGCAAGTCCCCCAGTCGATAGGAGATAGCTACGATTTCAGGATGTGATTCCTGAACCTTGTTGAGAAGTTCATCAATAGTGACCGCAGGTCCTAGCTTGACGGCTACGTAACTTACCCCAAGGTCTTCCAGCCACTCGGCAAACTTCTCTGTCCCCAGTGTGTGTACGCAAGGGTCCATTGACCCTGCCAAGACTCTCCGCTTCTTACTAATCTTGCCCAATTTTACTCCTCCTGAAGTCATAGAATTAGATTTCTTGTTGCAATAAACCCTTTAAAGAGTCAATCCCGTATTTCTGGGGTGCTCGTGTTGCCGTTACATCACATCCGATCATCCTTCCACCGACCAAGTATTCTTTCCCAATCCAACGACTGATCTTAGTGATCACCTCATTGATCATCGGAGTCTCAACCCCCACCACTGAGGCGATCCCTTTCGTTACCAGGAGGCCAAACGGAACATCTTCTGTGAGGTACCGCGCCGCTATATCGACCCGATAGCCGGCATTGAGCTTCTTCACGGGGACCTTAAACGTCTGATAGCCCTGATTGGTCTGGAACTTCCTTGCTAAGCTCGAGGTGTCTGCAATTTCTTCGCCGTATGCCTCGTCAAGCCATCGGGATAGATGAACAACGCTTGGCATCTTAAACCCGGACCGCTTTTGTTCCACCGTATCTTTGATGGTGATCACCTCATCACTCATTCGGGACAAGACCTTTGCTGCCGCTTCGTCCACGCTGGCGTAGAACAACGGAACCTCATTCTCTGAAGGGAAGACCTCCTCGAGGCGATCACCGAAGACGCTATACATAATCCCCGGATGGATCAACTGGCCAGTGTTCGCCAGAGAAAGCTCTAGCATCGACTGATAAGGGATCACATCCATGCCCAATAGGGTGGAGAAAACCCTCGCTTTCTCGCCGATTTCTTCCCTCGGTAGGCAGGCAGCCCCCACCCTCTTCTTGGTCCCATGAATGATCACCGAGTGTCCGAACTCCTCGATACGACAGGCCCAAGGGAGCGTCTGGAAACCAACTACAGTACACTCCTCCCGGTTTGCTCTGCCAAGTATATCCCACGCCTGGTATTCCAGACCGCTACGGGCTGGCAAGGCAGCAATGATGTTCTCCTTTGTCAAATAGGGAGCCAGTTGCGAGAGAATTGGCTCATGGGCAAATGCTGGCATGACCATGATGATGACCGATGAACGTGCAGCCTCCTTGGGATCCGCTGTGACGTGTATCCGCTTTGACGCTACACTGTAGACCTTTCCTGCCACTCGTAATTCAAACGATGGTTGACAGCTAATTGCCTCCACGAATTGACTCCGTTCCTCCTCAATGGGCAGATACAGTCGGATTTGGATCCCCTTGTCTCGCAGGAGAAGGGTCCCAATTAATGCATGCGCTCCGTTCCCTCCTCCACACACAGTGATCCAACTCATGATCGACTCTTTCCTAAGGCTTGCTTAACCAATGATTCTAGGATCCTAACCAGGGCAAGATGCACATCTATTGGAATTCCATCTACACTCCCCTCAACGTACCCTGTGACGCCGTCGATGAAACCGGCGTGTGAACAACTTTCGAGAACGCGCTGTTCTACACCTTCATTGTGAAAGACACCCCGGTCGTGCAACAGCACAGCCAAACATGCCGCAACCCCGTAAGCTCCCCAGTTGGATACCGCCGCAACCAACAAGGCATCAGTGGGGACGCTGGGGGCAAAACCACCAGGAACACTGCTTCCGATACCATGAACCAGGATCTCTTCAGCCTCTTTACGAATCACTCCCATCCCAATCTCGTTGCCGCCGTCTCCGATACCTAACGTGAAGATCCCGCGTCCGCGCGCTTCGATGACGAGTTGATCGGCCTTGCCAGTAGTATTGGTCATATCCTCGCCGCGACAGGAGTAGATAAAGCCAGACTCATTCATCCCTCCTTTCTCGATAGCGATTACCGCACCAGGAGAGTAAAGTTCAAATAGGCGTTTTGCTTCGCGCTGTGCCTCTAGCACGGAGATCGGAAACGGCAGCACGGTCGCCCCGTGGATCGGTCCCTTGGATTCCCAGGTGCGAAGCAAGGACTCACAAGCCAAGACCTTCAGCCCAGCGGAGCCAACCACCTCGGACAAGGCAGGCACCAGTTGTTCCTCAGTAAGGAGAACGGGAACTACTCCAAACGCCCGGTCGAGGGTTCGTGCGAGAACGGCTGCTCCTGATGGCCCGTCCGTCTCGGCGATCGTGAGATCGACTGCAGTTCGGTCTGGCCAACCGGTAGCGATAAAGACGGCTTTTTTATTCGACAAGGAACGCTGTAATCCCTCACTCGCTGTCAGAACGAGTGGTCGGGAAGATAAGGCCCGTGCAGCCTGGTACAGCTTACCGATTACCCCCCGACCGCTGACATCGACCGTAATCAGGCGATCAATCGCCTCAGCGCATGAGACCAAGCAGCGTTCCCGGTCTTGCAATGTCCCCCCTTAAAGGTACTCGCGTACCTCTTCCACCGTCCCAGAAAAATGTTCCGTCATCTCCTGGGCCGCCTTATCAACATCTTTCTTCTTGATCGCCTGTAAAATACGTTCGTGACGAGCTGTGTATCTCTTGATGTGCTCAGGATCTGAGAGGTATCGCTGAATCGATTCTTGCCACAATTCCTTCTCTTCAGAAAGCAACAAAGACTCAAGGAGTTTGTGCAGTACAGAATTATGGGTAGCTGCAGCAACGGCAAGGTGAAACTCGCGGTTCGACTGGAAGTAGCGAGAGGGATCACTGTGCTCTACAGCGTCTCTCATCCTCGCTAAGGCCTGCTCTAACCTCACCACGTCTTCACCAGTCGCTTGTGTGGCTGCAATTCTGATTATTCCCTCCTCCAATACACGCCGTGCTTGCATCACCTCAAACGGGCTTTCACTCTCCTCAAGTACCGACATCGTATCGCTAACCATCTCGTTTGCCGGGGCGGCACTCTTTACGTAGGTCCCGTCACCCGCACGAATCTCGACAATCCTGGCAATCTGTAGTGCGCTTAACGCTTCTCGAACTGGTGGTCGGCTCATGCCGAGCGTCTGCGCGATCTCCCGCTCGGAGGGGAGTTTGCTCCCCTCAGCGTAGGCCTGTGAGCGAATCTGCTCCAAAACCCATTCAGCAACGAGTGTACTCTTTTTTGGTTGATACGCCGGCCACGGACTCTCTTGCATAACTCCCCTCCTTCCTTTATACGGTATTACTGGTAATACCGTATTCTAACCCTTCCCTTTATTTCTGTCAAGAAGTAGAGACGGGCTCTTATTCCCACACCGCTTTTTGATACTCTGCAACACACGGATAGCCACCGAAGAAAAGAGCTTCCTTTCTCCGCGGAAGATAGAAAACAGTTGAGATCGTTTGGTATGGAGGATTGAATTCCTTGTGGCGACAGAGTGAATCCAGCGCGGTGCCGTGATAGGCAATGATGCGCTGTGCTTCCTCCAAGTTACGACATCCAGAAGAAAGCAAGTCAGATAAACGAAAATACCTCGCCAAGCTGGTCCCCTGCAAGTGAACGGGATTGATGTCCAAAAATGCGTCTTGCATAATCGGATCGGTGAAGTGATTAGTATTGACCAGATAACCAGAGGCACAATTCCGCACGGCCCGGTTCCGGTAACCCAACTCTGCTACCCCCAAGGCCCCATTTGCATCGGCCAAGATCAAGTTCCCCATGCCCATCAGTGGCTGTTTCATGATCAATCCAAGCGCGTCATTCACCGTCGTGCATTGCGTAAGGATCTTGTCTACAATAGCAAACCGGGGAAGACCAGGCCCGATATCCAACGACGTCACGTGCGTATCCGCAACCGCCAGTCCTTCCTCATTCATACCGCTGCTGTTTACACCAGCCACCCCATAGGTGGTCATCGCGATATATCCGAACACTTTATTAGGGCAAACCTGAACCATCACTTGCCATGGACCGTACGCGGAGTCGCAGTCACGATTCTTGGCGAGAATCGGGCCTTGCTCCGAGTCTGAGATCGCAAACGTGCTGCAACCGCCTTCATCTTGATTGGGCATACCTTGGCTGCGAGAGTCCAAACCGATCATCAGATCACGGAAGTAGGATCCTATATTGAATAAAAACAACCGTTGCACAGGCAAACTAAGCTCTACAGCCATGCCCTCAAGCCACTCCAGCATCGAGGGGGACTCGCGCTCGAGCACACTTAGTACGCTTCTAAACCCGCTCTGGGTATAGGTAGGAAGAGCTTCAACTTGATCATTCTCACGGCGCACGAACGCTTGAAATTCACCGAGACGTCCGCGATCTGCTGCTAAGGCCTGACCGAAGCCGGTTCCGATCTCATACGGCTCTCCTGCAAGCTTGCCTGTATCTATACTGTACATCTGCTTCATATCTTTAATGATTATAGTAATCGCTTAGCCCATTGCTCAACCTTCCCTAAGCAGGTCTACCTTCCTTGTCTCGATAGCTTTGGGTCAAACGCGTCTCGCAGCCCTTGTCCCATTAGGTTAACTCCCATCACTAATAGGAGAATGCAAATGCCAGGGAAGGTGGTAATCCACCAAGCCTGGAAGATGTAATCGCGTCCCCCAGCAACCATCCCTCCCCAGGTGGCCATAGGAGGCTGAACCCCTAACCCCAAAAAACTGAGAGAGGCCTCCATAAGGATCACCCATGCAATGCGAAGAGAGGACACAACGATGACCGAGGACATCACATTAGGTAGAAGTGACTTGATTAAAATATGTAAACTACTCGCCCCCATCGCCCGAGCCGCCTCTACGTAGTTCTCTTCCTTAGCGACAAGGACGTCACCACGAATAACACGACAGGAGGTTACCCATTCCTTATAGGCAAGAGCGAGGATAATGTTCTTGATTCCGGGACCAAGGACCGCCATGATCGCCAAGGCGAAGATGAGATAGGGAAACGCGAGCAGCGTATCGACGATACGCTGGATACCCGCATCAATCTTCCCTCCAAAGTATCCGGAGATGAGGCCGATAAGCACGCCAATGCTGCTAGACGCCACAACGACAACGATCCCAATCAAGATGGATATCCTCGAACCATAGATGATTCGGCTGAGCAGGTCCCTACCAAGAGCGTCGGTTCCCAGCAGGTGCTTCGTGCTCCCTCCCTTTACCCAGCAGGGTGGTTTCAGCCGTTCCAGAAGGTTTCCTCTGTTGGGGTCATGGGGTGCAATAAGTGGAGCAAGAATGGCTATAATGAGAAAGGAGATTGTTATGATCATACCAATGACTGCGGCCCAATTCCTTCGATACAGCTTCCAAAATCCCTTAAATCCCATCATAAACCTTTCTTGATTATTTTAGAGCCTGACCTTAGGGTTAAGAACTGTATACAGGAGATCAGCGACAAAGTTCATTACCACATACGTGAACGCGTAGATCAATACCGCTCCCTGCACAAGGGGGTAGTCTCGCGTGTAAATAGCGTTTATAACTAGACGCCCAAGGCCAGGCCAACCAAAGACGCTTTCAACGATCATGTTACCGCCTAGAAGGATGCCGATATTGAGCGCTACAACCGTAACCGTTGGAACGAGGGCATTGCGCAGCGCGTGTCTGAGGATAACGACCTTGTGTGAGAGCCCCTTGGACCACGCCGTACGGATATAGTCCTGTGATAGAACTTCCAGCATACTAGAGCGGGTAACTTGCATAGTCAGGGCCGCCATATAGGATCCTAATGTTATGGCTGGCATCAAGAGGTGGCGGATGACGTCCCCCAAAGCGGCCCAATTCCTGGTTATTACAGCATCGATTAACCAAAAGTTGGTGATAGGCTCTAGTCCATACCCGTAGGTAGCCCTTCCTGTGACGGGGAGGACCTTGAATTTCACTGCGAAGACGATGATGAGAAGCAATCCTAGCCAGAAGCTGGGCATGGAGACCCCTACGAGGGCCGATACAGTGCTGACGTTATCAAGCAGGGAATATCTTTTTACAGATGAAATAATCCCAACAGGAATAGCAATAACCAATGATAGGATGATAGATAGAAGGGTGAGTTCGAAAGTCGCTGGAAGACGAGTGCCGATCAGCCGCATCACTGGTGCGCGTTGAATAATCGATCTACCGAAATCGCCGTGGAGGGCACCAACAAGAAAGCTGATGTATTGCACGACCAAGGGTCGATCCAATCCCAGTTCATGACGGAGCCTCTCTATTTCCTCTGCGCTAACAACGCTCCCCTTCCCCATCATGATCTCTACCGGGTCGCCAGGGGTCAAATGCATGATGAGAAACACAATGAGAGTTATTCCGATAGAAACCGGAATGACCTGGATAATGCGCCTGATGATATATGCTGGAGTCAACGAATCTTCCTGGCCGGAGGACTAAGAAAGCCCACGAGGGGATTCCTCGTGGGCTTTGCCTTCACTTTGCATTGGTCTCGGTTCTCCTAGTTAAGGACGGAGACATCGTGCAGGTTAATCCGGCTGTCGGGGCTCGGGTTCCAGTTCTGTACGCGTTTCGACTTCCCGTAGATCTCCTTGGTAACGTACCCCCAAACCATCGGGCACTCATCGTAGACGATCTTCTGCCCCTCAATAAAGCACGCCGCACGCTCCTCCGTATCCAGCGTAATTGTAGAGAGACTAAAGAGAAGATCAAGTGTCTTATTACAGTACTTTGTATAGTTCCCGCGTTCACCGGTGCCGAGCTTCGGAATGAAGATACCCATGGGGTCCATGCTACCATTCCCCCAGTCTCCCAGCCACATCTGGCGCTTAGCCGCCAGCAACTCCGGCTGGAGTACCCCCCAGTCCCAAACCTGCACAGAGGCATCGATACCAATCTCTCGTAGCATCTGCGCATAGGCCTGCGCTACGTCCTTAATGAAATCCTGCGTGTCGATCACGAGGGAGAAGCCATTCGGATAGCCAGCCTCTGTCAACAACTCCTTAGCTTTCTCAGGGTCATATGGGTACGGATCGAGGTCCGCGTAGCCGATCGCATTCGGCGATAGGATCGTCGGGATTACCTCTCCCAATCCGGAGTAGAAAGTCTTGACGATCAGCTCCATATCGATAGCGTAGTTCATCGCCTGGCGAACCCGTTTGTCGGTGAAGACACCATCCAGACAGTTCATCCCGATAAAGTAGCTTCGCGTTCCGTTGCACAGCGCGATCTCCGAGTTGGTGTCTGCCTCAATCTGTCCCATGAGATCGGTCGGTACTTTGGTGATGATGTCGACTTCGCCGGCCTGTAACGCAGCGATACGACTGGAGGTTTCAGGGATGACCTTGAAGATTAACGTCTTCACCTTAGCTGGTCCGACCGGTGGA
>Ga0315545_1004636_pt1 | contig 11283 bp, 7 predicted proteins | sample SalMarSW160210MG_FD_203096 | JGI IMG/M metagenome (GOLD analysis project Ga0315545, IMG submission 203096) | Salt marsh sediment microbial communities from the Plum Island Ecosystem LTER, Massachusetts, United States - Salt Marsh Sediment SW1602-10 ...
CACCCATCGCGCGAATAAATCAAAGGCATCTCAACATTCTTCAACGCGCTGTGTTGTCCAAGCAACTCGAACGATTGGAACACAAATCCTATTCGTTCGTTTCTGACACGTGCCAATGCTGCGTCACTCATGCCGGTTGTGTCCTCACCATCCAGTTCATACCGGCCTGAGGTAGCCTTATCGAGGCAGCCAAGGACATTCATTAACGTACTCTTGCCCGAGCCGGATGGCCCCATCACAGCGACATATTCGTTCTCATGCAATTCAAGGTCCACACCATTCAGCGCGTGTATGCATTCGACGCCCACTTTGTAGATGCGCCTGACATTCTCAAGACGAATTATCAGCTTGTTAGACATTGTTGACGTCATTCACTTCTTCGGTGTCGGATTTAGCTTTATCTTCCTTATCCTTCTTCGCCTCGCGTTCGTCGAGCACCTTCTGATCATGCTTCAGTTTCTCTAACACCTTGTAAGGCCCAACGATAATTTTATCCCCTTCCTTGATTCCCGATTTGATAATTGTGTGCGTTAGATCACTTTGCCCAATCTTAACAGGCGTTACTATCGCCTTACCGTCGATGTAGTGGTAAACCACCGTTGCATACGTTTTTGTAGCGTCTACCTCGGGATTGTTCTCTCGAATCTCCAAAGGCAAACCATCGACTTCTGTAGCCATCACCGCCTGGCTCGGTAACGTGAGAACTTCTGTATGCTTGCGGGTCTCAATATCAACGTGCGCCGTCAATCCCGAATGCAATCTTTCCTCTGTGTTCTCAATTAAAATCTCGGTCTTAAAGTATTTCGTCTGCGTGCGCGACATATCGTGCGACAGCGCTATAGAATGCACCATTCCTGCAAATTCGCGGTCCGGATAGGCGTCGATATGTACTGTTGCTTTTTGCCCCACCTTTAGTTTGCCCACATCTGCCTCATCAACCTGCGCCACAACCAGCATCTGTGACAAATCCCCCACCTCCATAATTACAGTACCCGGATTGTTCATCGTTCCGGTCATGACCATCTCGCCCACCTCCGCATTTATCCGCGTAATAACACCGTCGATGGGTGATCTTATGGTCGTGTAACTAAGAGCCTCTTCTGCCTGATCTATCCTTGCATCAGCTGCCTCAAGATTATGCTGTAATACCTGCAGGTTCAGTTCTGCTGCATTCAGCGTATGCTTGGATGACTCATACTGCGCCTTTAGCTCATCAACCTTCAGTTTACTCTGATCGAACGTTGCCTGGCTGATATCCTGCGATTCGTGCAATCCTCGCTGGCGCTCGAGGTCTCGCTCAGCTTGTTTGAGAGAAGCCGCAAGACCGACAAGGCTTGCCCTCTGACCCGCAATCTTGGCCTTTTCAACCTCTATCTGCGCCGCTTGAGCAGCTCGACTTGCCTGGGCACTAAGCAACTGACTTTCCAAATCCTTCGAGTCCAGTCGAACCAGCAGCGATGCCGGCACAGGCGGAACCGCATTCGGATTGCCATTTGTCACTCTCTGCCCTTCCTTAAAAGGCAACTCTTCAACTCGCGCAGAGGCCTTTGCGCTTATCTCGACCTTGGCCCTGGGCTCTATCTCTCCCGGAGCACTAACAAACTCGATTAGCTCACCTTGTTGGACCTCCTCGATACGAACTTCCAGAGCCTTATGGGAAGCGCCAGCTTTCTTGCGGACCAATAATCCACCGATAGAAATAACAACCAAAGTGACCACAACCGAAATGATGACAACACGTAGCTTCTTCACACTAAAACCTTTCTTAGTCAGAAAACAACACTCTAATAATAAACACGAATTGTTTATTATACATAAATGCGCGATGTTCCACAACCACTCACACACTCTCTGAAGTGATAATGCCGCGTACCTACATATCACCTTCAGAGACAGGTGCAAAGTCACAGCTTTTGCCAGCCCAGCGTGGACAGAGCTAAGTCATGACCACACTCAATAAAAACATATCCATTTGCCATTTTTGCCACGGATAACGCTCTATAAGTTTCAAGATTTCTTACAGGACCTTATTATATGGAGTGTAAATGACCTGGTGACAAAGACCAGAGAGGCACCGAAACCGTTGTCAAGTTGATTGACTCTTCGTGCTATAGCCGGTTTGTTTACTTGCAGGTCCGCGTTTGTGAGCCATCCAGGGACATGTTTCTCGCTGCGGGCACTCGGCACAGCCGTGCCTAGTTGAAAACAACGGCAAAATTACAAAACCATCAACTGCGAATACTCCGATTAAAATAACAAGCAGCCACGAAAACTCACGTATCAAAACAGGCACCGCAACCAAAATGGGAATGAACCACAATGGCACAATTACAGGAATGTGCTTTTTGAACTTCTTGCTAAAGCAGTCAATACCCTTATACTCTCGCAGATATGCTGCGATTTTCCCATAGCCACAGGGACATGATCTCGTCCCCCAGTACCTGCAATAGGGACATATAAAAAGTATTATCCAAAGTGTCCCCATAACACCGTAAACGAGATAGACGATGGCACTGATCCAACTTAGTACCGCTGGGCTAAGAGCCGTGAGCAGAACGACCGCCCCCAACAGAATCATTCCCACGTATGGGATATTGTTGGCCAGTGTCTGAAAATATGAATACTGACGAAGTGGCTGCTCGGCAACTGAACCACTGTTTTTATCATCAGTTTTCTGCTGCATTTATCCTCGCTAACTCGTTCGGGTGAAAATCGCCATTGGCGGTGCTAATAATCTCTGAAGTTTTTCATCCAAACCGGCCAGGTGGGCATTTCAGCATTAACATCCCATTCGCGATGCCATTTGAGCTTCCACAATTCTTTAAGCCCTACATCGCGAGCGCCGAAATCCGCAAACAGGCCATTGACGGTTCCATTATGCCGGTCAATACAGATGCCCTGCATATTAACTCCAAAAGGGGTGACCTCGAAGTATCCGTCAACCATAGGTGGCTGATCCGACTGTTCGGGTACTGCCCCAATATATATGCAATCTAAAAAAACAGGTATATCGGTGGCTTGAGCAACATGTGGAGTAGTCCAGTTCCTGCCCAAATCGCGTCCCCACGGGTCCACTACGCCGATTGTCGGATTAGAGGCATGGCCGTTCATACCGTAACTGCCACTAACTCCAACCAAGCCGAACATTTCATAAGTCTCATCGAACTGACCCCACGCTAATAATTTGCTCCCGAACGGTGCCGCCTCACCACCAGCCTCGGTGGCGGCTTTTTTTGCCATCGGACATAGTTGTAGCTGCGGATCTGAATAATAAGGTTTAAGGAATGTCGTCCACATTTTGCCGGTGCTTCCGGTTGCAAAGTATCCATCGTTATCGTTGGTGTACATCATAAAGACTTTACCCCACTGGTTCAGATTCGACCGGCACGCCACATCCCGCGCCTGCAGCCGAACCATCGCCATTGACGGCAGCAATATCGCCATCAAAAGACCAATAATGGCGATAACCACTAAAAGTTCTATGAGGGTAAAAGCCCTGATTTTTTCCATTACATCACCACCAATTATCTTTCCGTAATATCGTAGCAGAACAGCACGTCGGCGTGCCTGATATAGAGTTTGCCATCAACAATAACCGGATGGGGCCAACCGGGGCCATCCATTCCGTCCCGCTTGGGCAGCTTGAACTGTCCTTTGAGTTTGTACTGCTCGGGATTTGCTTCTATTAACACCATCGTGTCATCCTCGTAACGAAAATACAAATGCCCGTCTGCGTATAATACTGAGGTCGAGCCACTGCCAGGCTGGTCTTGCTGCCACATCACTTTGCCGGTCTTCAACTGAATGCACGTAGGCTTGCCCTTGTTAGGACCGTGACCACCGTAGATATATCCACCCACATGGACAAAATTGCCGTGGTGGTTCTGGAATGTCCCGGCATCCAGGAAGTAAACTTCCTCGGCATTGATGCCGCCATTTGTTGCCGTGAGCTTGAGCAGGGCACTGCCGGTATCGTATGCCGTCGAGCAAAATACATAGTCACCATCAATAATGGGCGTAGGTATGCTCGCTACACGGTTGGCTATTTTATTGTAACCCCACAGAAATTTGCCATCATCAATTGCAACGCCGATCAGGCCCTTGTTCGTCAATTGCACATACTGCTTAATGCCGCCACCATGAGAAATCATTATAGAGGAATAGCCCGCCTCATCCTTGCCCTTTGGCCCAATATCCGGCATTGCGCATTTCCACAGGACCTCGCCGGTGTCCTTATCCATCGCTGCAATTACGGCCTTTCGCCCGCCCGGCGTACATAATAGTGTCCGACCATCTATAAGCACTGACTCACTGTACTTCCACTTCGGATTAGGTCCACCATCGAGGTCCTTTTGCAGATGTTTTTGCCAACGAATTTTGCCTGTGTCTGCCTCCACGCAAACCACATTACCATCTGTGCCGACTGCATATACAAAACCATCCCTTACTGTCGGCGTGGACCGAGGACCACCTCGACTGTCTTTGTATGGTGGTCCGATCTGGGCAATCCATAACTGCGTTCGCTTTGTCAGATCATAGCACACAACACACTGGCTGTCCTGACTATTGACAGCAAGATCACCCATCGTATAGAGCTTGCCGTCCACAATCGCCATACTGGAAAAGCCCGCGCCAAGGCCCGTCATTTCCCACAGAAGCTCAGGCACTTCTTCCGGCCATTGCTTCAAGAGACCTGTTTCAACCGACTTGCCATCACGTTTAGGTCCTCTCCACTGCGGCCAGTCATCTGCGTCCGCAACACCCACCAAGGAAAAACTCACGATACAAATCAAAATCATTATGGATGTCCTAATTTCTTTTTCCACGTTCACTCAACCTCAATATAATCACCCTTATTAAAAAGGCGCGGTTAATCGTATGTTTACGCGCCTATGAAAAAAACCACCACGATATAGAAATAATTGTCCAGCCCAGCCTTAGCCGCTTACATCAACACAAACAAGGTCACCGGCTGCATTGCGAGCATATATCCTGCCGTTAGCCAACGTTGGAACAGTCCAGCACTTGCCGCTCAGAATCTGCGCCGACGCAAGCTCCTTATATCCATTCGGTGAAGCCTCCACAACAACAAGTTTGCCCCTTTCGCTCAGCACAATCAGTTTGCCGTCGGCCAGTATAAGCGAGCCTGTCCCAAGACCGCTCTGCGACCACTCGACTTCACCAGTCTGGTAGTCGATACAAGTAAGCTTACCTCCACCACCAGCCTGCCCATCAAAGCCGTATATGTATCCGTTCCACAGCACGCAGCTATTGAAATGGTTGCACATATTCTTGTTGCGCCATACTTCGGTAGCACTATCGGCCCCAATTTCAAGAACTGCACAGCTGTAGTTATAGCCAGTAGAAATAAACACATTGTTGCCGTCAACGATCGGAGTGGTGGCATTCACTCCATAGTTTGTCCTCCATTCCTTCTGCCATAGCTGCTTGCCGGTTGCAGATTCCACGCACACAAATTCCTTATCACCAAACAATAGAACACACTTTTTACCATTAACCGTGCACGGCATCGCAGTGGAATAACCTGCTCCCTCCACACTATTCTGCCAGGCAACGCTACCGTCACTGACTTTAAGGGCAATACCGCCTTTTCCCGCGTTGAGAATAACCATACCGTCCATCACAAAAGGCGAGCCTGCAAAAAACCACCGTGGAGGTTTTACACCCGGATCTTTGCTAAGCTCCTTGTGCCAAATAACTTCACCTGTGTCTGCTTTGATGCGAAGTACATCGCCTTGCTTGCTAAAGACGTACACCGAATTGCCGATCACCGTCGGCGTTGCTGAAGGTCCACCTTCATGATTCCTGTTAAACAAAGGACACGGATATGATTGCTTCCAAATCTCCCTGCCGGTTTTTTCATCGAAACAATACAGAATATCTTTGTCGCCGATGTTACCCATCGCATAGACACGCCCGTCGCTGACAGCCATGGATGCAAATCCGGTTCCAATCGACGTTTTCCAGGCAATTTTAGGCCCATCCTCAGGCCAAATAGTTGACCAACCTGTCTCGTCTGATATGCCGTTGTAATTCGGTCCCCTCCAGTTGGGCCAATCGGCTGCTAAGCCAACACTGCTGACTACAAACACCAAAGAAACTATAGAAAATCCCCATACCCACCAAAATGCTCTTGAGATTCTTCGCCGCTCCATACTATTTCTCCGAAAAAGACCCAATAGATTAACAGCCTCTCCCTTGTACAAAATTGCCCCTTAAATGTCAATAATATGTGCTTCTGCCGATATTAAGCGGTATTCTGTCGATTTTTATACGCCCCTATTCACAAATAGTTCAAAAAGGTTGCTTCTGCTACCACTATTGCTATGATCGGTTATTACCGAATTGGCCAAATCGCTGCTCCTAAACCTCGCTGTCACCAGCAAATGCCAACGCGCCGGTCGGGCAGGCAGCGACACATTCCTCTGCAATCCTTGCTAAGCCTTCGGCCAAGGAGTGGTCAAACGGCACTTCTACCCGCACTTCAAATCCCCTGCCAATAAATGTAAGACCAATCTTCTCCTTAGCTTCGCCGGCAATCTCCACACACAACCCACAGTTTATACATTTGCCTGGCTCGTATATGACATTCGGATGACTAATATTCTGTACAAATGTTCTGCGCTCTGCTTTGTATTTGCCGGCCTTAGCGTGATACTGCTGCGTATAGCGCCTTAGTTTGCAGCTTGTGGGTTTACGACAATCACAATGCAGGCACCTTTGGGCTTCACGTTTAGCTTGCTCATTAGAAAAACCACCGTCCAATCCATCAGGTTCAATCCTGATACTGTCACTAGCGCCGCTCAGGAATATTTCCATCTCCCCTTCCTTGAGCTTGCCCATGCGACTGTTAAAAGGTTTTTGTGGGCCAGTGACCTGTTCACCACTTAGATACTGTGTAATGCTAACTGCCGCTTCTTTGCCGTCCGCCACCGCCCGGACCGTGAGCCTGCGCCTGCGAACCGCGTCTCCACCGGCAAAGACACCCTTGACACTTGTTTGATACGTTGCCGTATCTGTCTCGATACAATCTGACTTTGCACCCAATCCAAGAGACTCAGCGTCGCCGTCTTTTAGCTGCCTAACGGCCACAAAAACAGCATCAAAATCTCTGCAGAGCTTTTCCATACTCACGGCTGTTCCTACTCGCTGTCCAAGTTTGAACTCCACACCAAGAGCGGCAATCGTCGCAATCTCCTTGTCAAGCACATCTCTCGGCAGCTTTTGCTCCGGCACTGCATAGCGCAGCATTCCGCCGGGTTCATCGTGCTCATCGTATATTGTGCATCCAAAGCCTTGTCGTCTAAGATAGTAAGCCGCAGCCAAACCGGCTGGTCCAGCTCCGACGATTGCTACATGTTTACCGATGTTTGGGTGCGTGTGTGACATAAATGGCTGCTGTGACATCAAATCAACATCGGCTGCATACCGTTTTAAAAGACAGATAGAAACTGCCTTATCGTGTTGCCTTCGCCTGCATGCATTCTCGCAGGGCGCAGGACAAATCCGCCCCAAAACAGCGGGCAGCGCAATATCCTTCTTCACTGTCTCAATAGCGGCCCGAAGTTTACCTGCTGCTATCTGGCGTATCATCAAAGAAATATTCATGTGCGCAGGACAGGCAACTTGACACGGACCCATGCAATCACCCACATGGTCACTGAGCAGCAGTTCCAAGGCTGTTATTCTTGCCTGCCGGATTTCCTCTGTGTTGGTTTCAATGCGCATTCCCTCTTGCGCGATGGTACCACACGCCGGTACAAGGCTATCAATGCCTTCGACCCTGACTACACAAATCATACAACTGGTTGAAGGCTTGTGTCCCCGCAAAAAGCACATCGTGGGAATTTCGATTCCAAGTTTTTCAGCTGCGTCAAGGATAGTTACTCCCGTCTGAACCTCAACTTGTCGATTGTCTATCGTGAGCTTTGGCATATCACTGGACTTTGATTGCATCTGATGGACATACGCTTTTGCATGTCCCACAGCGGATACATTTCTCTGCGTCAATCTCTTGCGTTTCGTATGGGCGGAACTGGATTGCTTCAGCCGGACAACTTTGAGCGCACAAAGTGCAGCCTATGCAGTCATCCGTCACCGAATACGTAATCAGCGCTTTACATTTTGCTGCGGGGCAGCGCCCCTGAATATGCGCTTCGTACTCATTACGGAAATATTTAAGAGTAGAAAGGACAGGATTCGGTGCGGTTTTGCCCAGGCCGCACAGACTTGTCTTTTTGACCATTCGAGCAAGCTGTTCAAGCTCATCGAGGTCTGCGGATTTGCCATGTCCTTCACAAAGCCGCTCAAGTATGTCAAGCATCCTGCGAGTTCCAATTCTGCAAAAAGTGCACTTTCCGCACGACTGATTCTGCGTGAACTGTAAAAAATAACGAGCGATGTCAACCATGCAGTCGGACTCATCCAGCGCGACCATACCTCCGGAGCCCATCATGGCTCCAAGACTCGTGAGAGTTTCGTAATCAACAGGTGTGTGCGCGAGTTCCGCTGGAATACACCCACCCGATGGTCCTCCTATTTGTACCGCTTTTAGGGCAAGTCCGCCTGCAATTCCGCCGCCAATATCGTGTACAATCTGATGCATCGAGATACCCATAGGCACTTCGATAAGTCCTCCTCGCGCAATCTTGCCCGCCAACGCAAAGACCTTCGTTCCCTTACTACTATTTGTTCCAATTGCCGCGAACTTTTTTGCCCCATTACGGATTATCCATGGCACGGCAGTATACGTTTCTACATTGTTGATAACTGTAGGCCTATCCCAAAGGCCTTGCTCGGCTGGATATGGCGGTCGAAGTCGTGGCATACCGCGTCGGCCCTCAATACTGGCCATCAGCGCAGTTTCCTCCCCGCAAACAAATGCACCAGCACCTGCTACAATACTTAGATTTAGACTAAAGCCGCTCCCCACTATGTTATTGCCAAGCAATCCTCGCTGCCGGCATTTATCTATCGCCTCGCTTATTCGCCTTACTGCAAGCGGATACTCCGCGCGAATGTAAAGGAAACCCTCGTCCGCCCCAACCGTGTGAGCAGCAATTGCCATTCCTTCGAGGATTCGGTATGGGTATGACTCCATTAACATCCTGTCCATAAAGGCGCCGGGGTCACCTTCGTCACCGTTACAGACTATGTATTTTTTCTCCGCGGTATTGCTGCGTACGGCGGACCATTTCAAATGCGTTGGATACCCTGCACCACCTCGTCCACGAAGTCCGCTTCGTTTAATCTTGTCGATCATTTCCTGTGGATTCAGTTCTTTGACACACTTTTCTAACGCCGTAAATCCTTCATTGGCCAAGTACTCATCAAGGTCCACCGGATCAATATCGCCGCAATGCTCGGTCGCAACATGGACCTGCCTATCCATATACTCGGCCACATACCCATCACGAACATCAACCGAGTAGCGTGTCACTGGTTTCCAGGATTCATCAGTAAGAATCCTATCAAGCAGCGATGATATCAAGACGCCCACTTTCCTGCTGACCGGCCTGGGCTTGAAGTGTCTCAAGACAATAGCTCGCGCATCTCTGGGTTCAACCATCCCATACCTGAAGCTCCTGCCGTCACCAAGAACCACCTCCACAAAAGGCACCAGATACGACATCCCAAGACAACTCACACTCTTGACGACTGCCGCAACATGAGTTTGTTGAACTGCTTGTTTTAGCTCCTCATATACCTTTGCACTTCCACCAGCGATACAACTGGAATCAAGGCATACCCGAATCTCTCCCAGCTCTTCGCCGGGCTTTACACCGAGCTGCTGCGCCGACTGTTTGACTATTGAAACCTGCTGTTCTAAAAAATCCCCCAGTACTGCCGGCACCTTTTCACCGCTCAAATGCCCGTAGACCACATCATCGATCTGTATCGCGGGCGCAAGCATGCAGCAACCAAGACACGCTACTTTCTCTATTGTAAACAACCTGTCTGCATCAGTATCTTCAGTGTCGGGTATGTTCAGATATCGCTTGAATGCGTCATAAATCCGCTGTCCACCTTTGACGTGACAGGCAGTGCCGATACATACCCGAATCGTGTGACGCCCCGATGGCTGATGACGAAACTGGTCGTAGAAACTTGAAACGCCGACAATCGAAGCAGGCGTAATGTCAGTTTGCTCACAAACCCGTTCCAGCGATTCTTTGGGTAGATAACCATAGCGGCGCTGTAGCGCCTGTAAAATCTGCAGCACTTTCTCAGCACTGGTGCCGATCTCACTGATAATCTCGTCCACAAATGTCAAATCTAATTCGTTCATATCTATTCGGTCACTATCCACCAGATGCAGTAACTCGTCAGGGTTTGCTGCCAATGCAGTAAAGGTTCTCCACGCCCCTTATATATATGCGACCATCTACAAAGGCAGGTGATGCGTGACAATCTTCATTTAGTTCATTCGTGCCCAGTTGCTCATACGTTACTGTCAACTCTGCAATGAACATAACACCTTTTTCGCTCAGACAATACAATTTATCACCAACCAAACTCGGTGATGCGAGAAACTGGCTTTCCATCTCGTGCTCCCACAGCTTTGTTCCGTCTGTCACCTTGTGGCATATCAACAATCCATCGGTATTTAGAAGAAATATATGCTCTCCATCACTCACGGGAGAGCATATATCAGGAGCATTTGTCTCCGCCTGCCAGGCAATGTGGGTATCGGTGACATCGCCCCGACCATCAGGTCTTATCGCAGTTAAAGTTGCGTAGGGTTCTATCACAATGACCAATCCGCCGGCATAAATTGGTGACGGCGCCAAGTCGCCGCTGACACACTTGACTCGCCACAGCTCCGTTCCATCGGCAGGATCGTGTCCCATGACCCATGGATCGCTTACTGTGACTACTTGATATTGCCGGCCAACTTTTATCAGGATCGGTGATGTCCAGGAATTGGCAACGGGACGCTTCGCCTGCCACACCGTCCGGCCCGAAAATCCCTCCAAAGCTATCAGCCTTGATTTCCCGGCTTCTACATCCGCTTGGTCATACTGAATCAGAAGTAGATTCTGACCCGCTGCCCCGACTTGCGCCTGCATTCGCGTAACCGCAGGTGCGAGCGTCGGGAGACGCAGGGGCCAGTACATTTCAAGCGATGCTGCATAACCGTAAGCACTATCAGGTCTGCCGAGATTTTTCGTCCAGAGCCTTTTGCCTTCGACACTGAAGCAACCTACGTCACCCGTTGGAAAGATAGCGTAAACGCGCCGTCCATCAGTTGTCACTGTCGGT
>Ga0315545_1004639_pt1 | contig 11272 bp, 10 predicted proteins | sample SalMarSW160210MG_FD_203096 | JGI IMG/M metagenome (GOLD analysis project Ga0315545, IMG submission 203096) | Salt marsh sediment microbial communities from the Plum Island Ecosystem LTER, Massachusetts, United States - Salt Marsh Sediment SW1602-10 ...
CCCTCGTAGTAACTTTACCTTCTTTGGTGACAAGCGCCGAGCTCAGCAATCTATGGCAAATTGGAATAGATTGCGTTGTTACTCCCTCAGCCCAGTCAGAAGAAGCACTCGCCGAGCTAAGAAGAATGATTGATAATTTGCCTAAGGAGGCTAAACGTCGCCGTGGCAAGGCAGGTGTCATACTTCCTCATTATGGTGGAGATGTGACTATTGAAGAGGAAGAAGAAGAGGAAGAGGAAATTTAGCCTGCATTCGAGTTTGTTCAAGTAATTATGGGGAGAATGTTCAGCCACTCTCTGTGTCACCCTGAGCAAAGCGAAGGGTCTTAAAGATTCCTCGGTCGCGGAGTTTACCCTGAGCTGTATGAGATTCTTCGCGGAGCCTGTCCTGAGCGAGATTCTTCGGTCGCTTCGCTCCCTCAGAATGACAACAAGTGAAGGGCTCAGAATGACAGCGGCGAAGGGCTCCCTAGGAATGACATCAGATTGATAGTTACGTTATGGAGACAAGCCTCAGCTTATTTTTGTTGTCAGCAGTAGGAATCTCCCTTACCGGGGTTATGCTACCAGGCCCGATGACTGCTGCCACAATAGCTAAAGGTTGTGATGATAAAAATGCCGGTGCCCTGATTGCAGTAGGGCATGCTGTCGTTGAGATACCGCTTATAGCGGCAATTTACTTTGGATTTGGGCACTTCCTAAGTTCTCCACAGGTTGTAAGGGCTATATATGTTGTGGGCGGACTGGCATTACTTTACCTGGGCTTTCGGATGTTTCGAACTGTAGGCAAATCGCCTAATGAGGTGGGTGGCCTGCCTGCCAATTCTTTGGTCACCGGCATCGTGGTCACGGGCACCAATCCTGCTTTCTATGTATGGTGGGCGACTGTGGGCATGGCTTTAATAGTTGGAGCTGCCAAGTTTGGGTTTACTGGTATTCTACTCTTCACTCTAGTGCATTGGCCTTGTGATTTAGCCTGGTATGAATTTCTTTCTGCAGGCACATTTAAATCAAGGAAGTGGTGGACGAAGAGAATAGAGAAAATCATATTTACAGTTTGCGCTTCGATTTTAGCTGGCTTTGGTGTGTGGTTTTGTCTTTCTGTGGTTCTTTAAAGAGTTGAAGACTCAAGGAATACTTTGGGTTGCTTGGAAATATTTCCCTTCCGTCTTTATAGACGGAGCGATAATCATCTTAACATCATGCATTTCTTTAATGCTTCGAGCACCGCAGACTCCCATGCTGGTGCGTAAAGCGCCAAGCAGGTTTTGGGTGCCGTCGGTAACAGAAGTAGGGCCGAAGAGAATTTGCTCTAACGGAGCGATAGTGCCCACTTTAACGCGTGTCCCTCTAGGCAATGCTGGGTGAGAATGAGACATGCCCCAATGATAACCTTTTCCTGGTGCTTCTACAGCTTGGGCTAGAGGTGAGCCAAGCATAACTGCGTCAGCGCCTGCCGCAAATGCCTTACACAGGTCACCACCAGTGCGGATGCCACCATCAGTTATTACCGATACATACTTGCCGGTTTCTTTCAAGTGCCTTTCTCTGGCAGCAGCACATTCTATGGTAGCAGTTACCTGAGGGACTCCAACACCAATCACCTCCCTAGTAGTACAAGCAGCTCCAGGGCCAACACCGACCAGAATGGCGTCAATTCCTGTTTGCATCAATTCTAATGCAGCGCTATAGCTGCAACAATTGCCTACTATGGTAGGCGAGGATGTCATCTGGCACAGCTCAGGCAGAACGAGCCCTCGATAGCTCTTCGAGATATGCCTAGCTGTGGTGATTGTAGATTGCACTACTAGCACATCAACTCCAGCATCGTTAGCAATAGGCGCTAATCGTTTAGCGTTGGCTGGAGTTACAGAGGCAGCGCAGATAGCACCTGCTTGCTTTATTACTCCAATGCGTTCGCTAATGAGCTTTTCTTTGATAGGCTGGGAGTAAATCTTTTGAAGTAAGGGAGTAACCTCAACATCGGGAGTTTGAGCAATTTCAGCTAGGATTTCATCGGAGTTCTCATACCTTGCTTGAATACCTTCGAGGTTAAGAACGGCTAACCCGCCAAGCTTGCTGAATTTGATAGCGAAGAGAGGGTTAACGACAGCATCCATGGCTGAGGCTAGGATAGGAATGGAGAATGTAAGATTTCCCAGAGCAAACCTTATATCTGTTTGGTCAGGGTTAATGGTTATGTCTCCAGGCACAAGTGCGACCTCATCAAATCCGTATGTTCGCACCATTTCCTTGAATTTTGGCTGAGGCATCTTTCTTTGCTTGGTAAGAAAAGTTGCAGTAAACTATACAAGCATGGTGGTCTTAAGTCAAGGCAATGCATAAAAGGCTGCTATCAAGTATAATTACCAAGTTGTGTCTGCGCTTTATCTCATTGCTACCCCCATTGGCAACCTGGAAGATATTTCCTTACGTGCCTTACGCCTTTTACAAGAAGTGCAACTTATCGCCGCTGAGGATACACGAACCACGCGACATTTGCTTAATGCCTACGATATAAAGACCCCTGTAACTAGCTACCATGAGCATAGTAAACAGGCCAAGCTAGATTACTTATTAAGCCGAATCAAAGAAGGGGACGTGGCTTTAGTCTCTGAAGCTGGCGTACCAGGATTGAGCGATCCCGGTTACAAGCTTATTGTTGCCGCTATTAGCTGTGGGATTTCTGTAGTACCAATTCCCGGGGGTTCAGCGATGACCGCTGCCTTAGTGGCTTCTGGATTGCCTACTGACCAGTTTATTTATCTTGGGTTTTTGCCCCGTCGTCGTGGCAGGAGGCAACACCTTCTTAGTTCTATAGCTGGTGAAACAAGAACTATGGTAGCTTTTGAAGCTCCCCATCGCTTTAGGGAAACCTTGAGTGATATACAGGAAGTTCTTGGAGATAGGCGATTGGCTGTGTGTCGCGAACTCACCAAAATTCATGAGGAGATCTTTAGAGGTAAGGTGAGTCAGGCGAGGGAGCATTTCACCGAGCCAAAAGGTGAGTTTACCCTGGTTATTGAGGGTAAGAGTGAGGAAGAAGCTAAAATTACCGAAGAGGTAGAAGAAGAGTTACAAGAGCTTTTTCAGCAAGGGACTAAGGCGAAAGAAGCAATATTACGGGTGTCTGGAGTTAGCAACTTATCGAAGAAGAAGCTTTATCAAGCTTGGCTGAAGCTTAAGAAAGGAGACTAAATGCGCCGTGGCTGCATTGCTGTAGAACAGATACAATGTGATGGTTGTCATCGACTTATTAAACCAGGGGAGCGCTATCTAGTAATCGACGCCGAAGGAGGCGAAAGGCAACGTCTTTGCGTTGCCTGCTGCCTGAGTCATGACTACGCTTCGTACACAGATGAAGGAGGAAGGAATATAATAACCTTTTTGCCCAAAAATTAGGTATTGTCAATTGTCACCGCGAGGTACAAGATGCCGGGGTCATCTCCAACAAAGAAGGAATCTTGTTTGAGATGACCACATTTTCGCCTTGTTACGCTTAGAGCTATGGCTTATCCCACTGACATGAAGAGATTAATAGTTTACAATAACATGACTTTTCTAGGAGAAGTTTTTGAGTGAGCGTATCCTTATAGGTGTTGCCTGGCCTTATGCAAACGGCCCTTTACATTTAGGGCATATCACTGGAGCTTATCTGCCAGCGGACATTTTTGCTCGTTATCATCGTCTCAAAGGCAACGAGGTATTGATGGTTTCTGGAAGTGACCAACATGGTACACCGATTACAATTCGTGCTGAGCAGGAATCAACCACACCGCAAAAAGTAGCGTCTAAATACCACCAACACTTCCTCGATTGCTGGGAGAAACTGGGCATTTCCTTCGATTTATTTACCACTACGGACACTGCAAATCATGCTCAGGTTACTCATGATATATTTCTGGCGTTGCTCAGCAAGAACTATATCTACAAAGATAAGATGCTTCAGGCTTATTGTCCTAAGTGTCAACGTTCTCTTCCCGACCGCTATTTGGAAGGTACATGTCCTTACTGTGGCTTTCCTAAAGCGAGGGGTGATGAATGTGATGAATGTGGCAAGCCTTTAAATTCTTCCGAGCTTAAGAATCTCCATTGTTACCTTTGCTCCACCCCTGTTCGATTCGAATCCTCCGAGCATTTTTTTTTACGCCTTAGCGCTTTTCAAGATAAATTGGAGGCGTGGATAAAGGAGCAGACCCACTGGCGGCGTAATGTACTCACTACCACCTGGAAATTTCTGGACGAAGGACTAAAAGATAGGGCTATAACTCGTGATTTAGATTGGGGGGTAAGTATACCGCTCTCAGGCTTCGAGCGTAAACGTATTTACGTGTGGTTTGAGGCGGTTATCGGTTATTTGTCAGCAAGTAAGGAATGGGCAAAATTACGTGGAGATGACTTGGCCTGGCAACCTTTTTGGCAAGATGAGACTAAAAGTTTTTACTTCCTTGGCAAGGATAACATTTTTTTTCATACCCTTGTTTGGCCAGCGCTATTGATGGGTTATGGTGGGTTAAACCTTCCCTATAATGTTCCAGCTAATGAATTTTTGACTATTGAGGGCAGGAAATTCTCTACCAGTCGTGGTTGGGCAGTTTGGCTTCTTGATTATCTGGAACGATATGAGCCAGACCCTTTGAGATATGCCTTGGCAGTGAACATGCCTGAGACTGGGGATAGCGATTTCTCCTGGCGTGAATTCTTTCGGCGCAATAACAATGAACTGGTAGCCACCTATGGTAATCTGGCTCATCGTATTCTTACCTTTGCTTATCGCAATTTCGATGGGGCTGTACCCACACCAGGTGAGCTTGATGAACAAAGCCAAGAGTTGTTCTCTAAATCTGAGCTTACTTTAGATAAGGTGGATAAGTTGCTCTATCATTGTCACTTTAAAGAGGCAATCGGAGAGGCTATGTCTTTGGCCAAGGAAGCTAATCGTTACCTTGATGAACAAGCTCCCTGGAAGACAATTAAGGAAAACCGACAGGCATCGGCTAAATCTGTCTATACCGCTCTGTCTGCATTATCAGCCTTGAAAACTGTTTTCTATCCCTTCCTTCCATTTAGTTCTAGAAAGCTCCATTCTTTCCTCGGTTTTGGCGGCAGTGTAGAAGGAGCAGGTTGGAAATTTCAATCATTACCTCCGGGGCAGGAGCTTCGCCAGCCACAGCCGCTATTTGCTAAGCTAGATGACAGTATTATTACGCAGGAGACTGACCGGATCGGCTCTGTATTTGATTGGTAGCATTCTTTTGCCATACTGAGTGATAGCAAAAGAGCTTATCACGGAAGTTCTTAACTTTGGCTCAGAATGATGGAAGCAAGGAAGGAACCACGAATAGTAGAGCGGCAGAAGACGAATAGCAAACTCAACTATCAAAATGCAAAAGGGAAAATGGCAGAGCAAAATTCAAAAATGGGTAGATGCAAGCGTCTGAAACCTTAATTCTGAACGTTGATTGGTAATTTTGCTCTTTTATCTTTGAGGTTTTGGTGCTGTTTAGAATTTAGCCCCTATCTAGGGCTCACATGTGACTATCTCACGTGTCTCGTTTAGCCCGATGTTGGCTATGGCGTTAGCCCTTCGAATAATTTGTTAAGTTCGGGTTCCTCCAGGGTTTCATGAGCAAGTAGCCCTTGAGCTAGCTCTTTTAGTTTTGCTTTGTTCTCGGTTAGGATTTTCTTAGTAGTATTGTATGCTTGCTGAATGATGTTGTATACCTCTTCATCAATCTCTTGAGCTACCTTCTCACCATAGTCTCTTTGCTCACTGATCTCACGACCCAGAAAGACGAGCTCTTGCCTTTGCCCGAAGGTTCGCGGTCCTAATTTATCGCTCATTCCATATTCGGTAACCATTTTCCTGGCTAGCTTGGTTGCTTGTTCTAAGTCGTTTTGTGCCCCCGTAGTTACTTCCCCAAAGGTGATTTCCTCAGCAGCGCGCCCACCCAGACTCACTGCCAATCTATCATCAAATTGAGACTTAGTCCAGAGATGGCGGTCTTCAGTTGGCAGAAAACGTGTCCAGCCTCCTACCACTCCCCGAGCAATAATGGAGATTTTATGCACAGGGTCAGCATTAGGCAACATCTTGGCAGTCAAGGCATGTCCACTTTCATGGTAAGCGATTAGTTCCTTTTCTTTAGCAGTTATTACCCGACTTCTCTTTTCTGGCCCTGCGATAGTACGATCGGCAGCATCCTCAAGTTCCTTTAGCGTGACATCCTTGCGGTTGCGTCGGGCAGCTAAGATGGTTGCTTCGTTAATTAAGTTAGCCAGATCAGCACCGCTGAATCCTGGTGTTTCTTTAGCTATTGTTTCTAGGTTGACTTCTTTAGCTAGCGGCTTGCCCTTGGCGTGTACTTCCAAAATAGCCTTGCGGCCATTTATATCAGGTAAATCAATGACGATATGGCGGTCAAAGCGGCCAGGCCGTAGCAGAGCTGGGTCAAGGATGTCGGGACGGTTAGTGGCAGCCATGACGATGACACTAGCGTTGGTATCAAAGCCATCCATTTCAGCCAAAATTTGGTTTAAGGTTTGCTCTCTTTCATCATGCCCTCCACCTAAACCAGCGCCACGATGTCTGCCCACGGCATCAATCTCGTCGACGAATACCAGGCATGGTGCGGTACGCTTGGCTTGTTCAAAGAGGTCTCTCACTCTGGCAGCACCGACTCCTACAAACATCTCCACAAATTCGCTACCACTGATAGAGTAGAAAGGCACCTTGGCTTCTCCCGCTACAGCTTTAGCTAATAAAGTCTTGCCTGTTCCTGGCGGTCCTACAAGGAGCACACCTCGAGGGATGCGCCCCCCCAAGCCCTGGAATTTCTCGGGGGATCTAAGAAACTCAACTACCTCTTGAACCTCTTCCTTCGCCTCGTCAGTTCCGGCGACGTCAGCAAAAGTCACCGTGGGTTTATCGCCAGCACTTAATCGTGCTCGGCTTCTGCCAAAGTTGAAGGCTTGAGTACCAGCCCCGCGGGCTGAGCGAAAAAGGAAGTAGAATAGCGCTCCGATCAACAGAATCGGCAAAATGATTGTCAGAGCTATCGTTCCCCAATCGATGCCACTAGCTTGTGCGTCAATTTTTACTCCATTTAAGTCCACCCCTCCCTCTTTTAGCCACTCCCGCAATTTAGGATAGCTATCACCAAAACCAGCCTTAATTACAGCCTTGTTATCTTTCAAGCCGATAATGTTACCTTTGTTGTCCAGCACGATGGTGTCAACTTGCTCTTGCTCCATTTTACCAATGAACTCTGAAGTCGCTATTGTCTCAGGGCCGCTAGGCCGCACAAAGGCAAATATTGCCACCATTGCCACTATCAACAGTATCAAATAAAAGAAGGGATTATGCCACCATTTCGATTTCATACTCTGTGCACTCCTATTATATCAGAGATGTTGCAAAACTAAAAAATCAACCTCCACTTTACTACATCTTGAGTCTAACTCAACAACAGAGACGAGGGGAGAAGGCTCTTCATTATCAAAGCGATAAGCGCGCTCCACCTGCCACTACAGCCTTTCCTTCCCTCTTAAGCCAAGTAAAGAGGCTCCTCCACTTCCCAAGTCCAGAAAGCAGGATAGAATACCTTTCTTGATTTCCTTTAAACCCATGATGGTTCAAGATATAGCGCAAAGTATGGGAGACAGAATTACTCCCTCATTCCTAGTTAGATACTAAGCCACACCCTTTCTCACATGTCTTCAGAGGTTCTAATAAGGATAAGAACGTGGACTCCTGGGTTTATCCTCTAGCTTCCTGTTACCTTCTTTAAATCTTTTTATCCATTATAAACAATATTGTTGCAGACATACCACTAATGGTGAGCCACCTGGGGGGTATTTCACAGCCAGATAGATGATCGCAAATTGTTTTCTTGTCGCCTCCATTCAAGATGTAAACTCCCTTATAGGGAATACCTTTGGGCGGCGTTCCTCTTCTTCAGCTTCCTGCCAAACCTCTTTTATAACAAGAATACCAGCTTGTTTCAACCAGTATTCAACAACAATTCAGCTTCATGCTGTTGCTTTTCAACCCAAGGGGGTGTATATTATTTAGGTAAGGGGGCTTTGGAAATGCCAGAAGTAGAAATTGGCACGGTAACAGATTACTTTGCTAAGCCAGTAGTGGCTGGTGTTGAGCTAAGCGGCGTATTGAAAATTGGCGATAAAATCCATATCAAAGGCAGCACCACAGATATGGAGCTCGTTGTCGAATCTATGCAGATCGATCGCGTTGATATCACTGAAGGGAAGCCTGGTAACCTCACCGGCATAAAAGTTCCTGATAGGGTAAGACGGGGCGACAAGGTTTACAAAGTTACTGAATAGCCTTAATCAAGTTTGCCATTTCGATAGCGCTTACTGCGGCAAGAAAGCCCTTGTTGCCTTCTTTAGTTCCAGCTCTTTGTATAGCTTGCTCCAAGGTATCGGCAGTAATTATCCCGTAGATTACTGGCAATCCACTATCCAGGCTCACTTTGCTAATGTTCTTGGTTACCTCGGAAGCTACATACTCAAAATGTGGGGTCTCGCCACGAATCACTGCGCCAAGGCATATCACAGAGTCATATTGTTCACTCTGTGCTAATCTTTTGGCTATGAGAGGAATCTCAAAACAACCTGGAGTCCAGGCAATATTTATGTCCTTTTCCTCAACACCGTGACGCAATAAAGCATCTCTTGCTCCTTCAAGTAGCCTGGTGGTTATGAATTCGTTAAAGCGGGAAACAACCACAGCAAATTTAAGGCCTTTTCCTATTAAGATTCCTTCATAATGCTTAGCCATCAATCACCTCCAACTAGTTAAATTCTAATACTTAAATTTCTAAATCCTGAATAGTCAGGCTCTTGGGTTTAGGATTTAGCATTTTTTCCTGTATGCCTAGAAGATGCCCTAGCTTCTTTTGCTTGGTTTCTAAATAGTGGGCGTTATAGGGGTTGAGTGGGGCTATCAATGGCACTGTCTCTACTATTTTAAGCCCATAGCTTTCTAGCCCGATTACCTTTTTGAGGTTATTGGTAAGCAGTCGAATATTATGTAAACCTAAATCGGCTAAAATCTGGGCGCCCACACCATAATCTCTCAAGTCAGGCGGGAAACCTAAAGCTACATTAGCCTCCACAGTATCCATTCCTTGGTCTTGAAGAGCATAGGCGCGAAGTTTGTTATGAAGTCCAATTCCCCTTCCCTCCTGCCTCATGTAAAGGAAAACGCCTCGACCTTCTTTAGCTATGCTTTGCAAAGACATTACAATCTGGTCGCCACAATCACATCTCAAACTGCCAAAGACATCTCCCGTAAGGCATTCACTGTGGACGCGCACTAGTACTGGCTCGTCACCTGATATGTTGCCTTTGACTAAAGCAATATGCTCGTTGGCATCAACGCGACTTCTATAAGCTACAGCTATAAACTCTCCATACTTGGTGGGAAGCTTGGTCTCAGTTACTTTTTGTACTAGCTTCTCATGTCGATAGCGATAAGCAATCAGTTCAGCGATAGTTATGATATTTAAATCATGCTTAGAGGCCATAGCCTCAAGCTCGGGTAAGCGTGCCATAGTACCATCTTCATTCATGATTTCACATATAACACTGGCAGGATAGAATCCAGCTAATCTAGCTAAATCCACACTAGCTTCAGTATGCCCTGCCCTTGCTAACACTCCACCTTCCCTAGCCCGAATAGGGAATATATGCCCCGGCCGAAGCAAGTCATTTGGTTTAGTATTGGGATTGAGCACCGTTCTTATAGTTTGTGCTCGATCAAAGGCAGAGATGCCAGTAGTCACCTTGTCCTCTGCCTCAATGGATACGGTAAAAGCAGTGGAATGTCGTGAGGTATTGTTCTGGACCATCAGTGGTATTTCTAACTCGTCGAGCCTTTGTCCAATGATAGGAAGGCAAATCAGCCCTCTGCCGTGCTTAGCCATAAAATTTATAACCTCGGGGGTGGCCTTCTCCGCAGCTATGACCAGGTCTCCTTCATTTTCACGAGACTCATCATCAACGATGATGACAAACTTACCCGCCTTTGTATCTTCAATTGCCTCTGGGATAGTCGCTAACATTACTTGAACTTCTCCTCCGCAAATCCGTATTCCTTGAGAAGATCGAGGGTCAAACCTTGCCTTCTCCGTTCCTTAAGCCCTTCCACATATTTAGCTATCACGTCTGCTTCTAGGTTGACCATATCTCCGGGCCTTCTGTTGCTTAAGGTAGTATGTTCCAGAGTATAAGATACTAGAGACACAGTGAAAGAAAAGTCATCTCGACCAGTAATGGTAAGGCTAACACCATCAATCGCGATAAAGCCTTTATTCACTATATAGGGCATTAGTTCGGCGGGTGTTGAAATCCTCATGACACGGGCAGCTTCTTCAAGAGTTATCGTCATTATCCCTCCTGTATTATCAACGTGGCCTAATACTAGATGGCCGCCAAGGCGTCCGCCTACTACCAGTGCTCTTTCTAGATTTACTTGATCACCATAGTGAAGTCTACCCAAATTACTGCAGCGTAATGTCTCAGGCATGATATCAACGCTAAAGCTATAGTTATTCAAGGAAGTAACCGTCAGGCAAACTCCATTAACAGCCATGCTATCGCCTACTTTTGTTCCTCCAAGCACTTCACAGGCCTCGATGGCTAGCCTGTTTAAGCTTGTTTCTCTAACTAAGCCAATTTCTTCTACTATTCCAGTGAACATGCTATCACACCCACAAAAATCTACGATTTTTGTGGGACCCCCCTTTCAACATAGCCACTGACTAATATAGCATCGCTGAAATTCTCAACCTTAACCTGATTGAGACGCAGAGCTTCGGCTATATTACCAACTCCATTTCCTCCAACTGCGCTCTTGGCTTCTTTACCACCAATAACAATTGGAGAAATGAAAGCTAACACTTTATCCACCAAGTGATGGTCAAAAAGCGAACCAAGAAGCTTGCCTCCTCCTTCTACCAAAATACTAACTACTTCTCGTTTACCCAACACTTTCAATAATTCCTCAATATTTACCATGCCCTCCTCACTTGGCAATTCCAGCACTTCAGCGCCTGCTTGGGTGAATTCATCCTTTCTTTTAGGGTCGAAGGGTTCCACTACAGCAAGCAAAACTTCCCCTGGTTGCTCAAAGATATGAGCATTCAGTGGCACCTTTCCCTTGCTATCAACGATTAGGCGTAGCGGTTGCCTCTTTCTCATGCCACCTTTGCCACCACACCCCCTGGCAGTGAGGCGAGGGTTCTCGA
>Ga0315545_1004640_pt1 | contig 11270 bp, 8 predicted proteins | sample SalMarSW160210MG_FD_203096 | JGI IMG/M metagenome (GOLD analysis project Ga0315545, IMG submission 203096) | Salt marsh sediment microbial communities from the Plum Island Ecosystem LTER, Massachusetts, United States - Salt Marsh Sediment SW1602-10 ...
GAAGGTGAGTTGGGGCAAGTACTGGGAGTTACCGAAAAGCGCGCTCACAAAGGCTACGTTGAATTGGTCCTTGATGCAAATACAACTCCTAAACAAGTTCTGGAACGATTGGCAAGCACCGGCATAATAATCAATCGATTCGAAGTGGCCACTCCTTCAATGAACGAAATATTCCTGAAGGTGGCGGGTAAAAATTATGAATAAGACAGTTTTGATATTCAGGCATGAATTCTTGCACACGATAAAAAGGACCTCGTTCATTATCGTGATCCTCGCTCTACCGGTACTGGCCCTTCTGGGCATAGGAATTTTCCATATCGTATCAGGAGTTACGAGACCCCCGACAGAAGTAACCAAAATCGGATACGTCGATGAAGCTGGAGGTTTCAACCAGCTTACGACCCAGGGAAACATAACCCTGGTCCGCTTTGATACCCCGGAAGGGGCCACGCAAGCTTTGATTAAAAAGGATATTGCAGAATACTTCATCATTCCAGCGGATTTTATCTCGACGGGAATAATTAGTCGTTATACCACGCAGAGAGAGCTTACGCCGTCCGCTGCGACTACAGCCGTGGTTAAGAATTTTATCTCAAGTAATCTGTTGGCGGGGAAGGTGCCCACAACCACTATCACCAGGGTTGAAGCACCCTTGAACCTGGTCACTACCACACTTACTTCAACCGGTACCGTGGCGTCGGAGCAGGGAGGATTCGGGAACCTCATCATTCCAGCTATTTTTGGCGGGATGCTAGCGCTCGCCCTTGTTCTTACCTCCACTTACGTACTGCAAAGTCTCGGCGAGGAGAAAGAGAATCGACTGATGGAGATATTGTTATCCTCGGTCTCGACCCGGCAATTACTAACCGGCAAGGTTTTGGGACTTGGGGCTGCCGCACTGGCACAGGTAATCGTCTGGGTGGCTTCAATTCCGCTCCTGCTAAATCTAGCTTCCTCATCTATCGGGGGCTTTTTCAGCACTATACAGATCCCCGTCAGCCTGTTGGTTCTTGGTGTAGTTTACTTTATCCTTGGTTACTTGTTATTTGCCGTCCTGTCGGCTGGCGTCGCCGCCGTGAGCCCAACTGTTCGAGAGGCACAAGGATTAGCATCAATATATACGCTTTTGCCCATTGCACCATTTTGGTTTCTCTCTCTACTCTTACTGGTCCCGAACAGTCCAATTTGGATTGTTCTTAGTATTTTCCCATTCACTGCGCCTGTGTTAGTGATGTTGCGGCTTGGCTTGACTGGTGTCCCCGTATGGCAACTAGCCGTCAGTATAGCTGTGTTGGTGTTATCCATCATCGGGGGACTGTTACTGGCAGCCAAGCTTCTGAGGACTTATATACTGATGTATGGTAAAAGACCCGGCATCGGAGAAATTATCCGAAACCTTAGGGCTAGATAAGTCATGATGTCTGACGAATTTCAAAAAGAATTTACCGCCAAGGAAAGATTTGAAATCGTCGCCTCGCTTAGTGATCTGCTCTCATTAATAGTAACACCTGTTAAGTTAGAGTCAGCGGAACGATGACCTCGGGGGCAGGCGGCCGGAACTTTAATGGAACGGGCTACAGTCGGTGTTTCTGAAATTGTCTGTGTTTTTGATCTTTCCAACGCTATTTAAGTTTTGTCCACGATTTGATTGACAGGTTTTCTATCCAGAAATCTGACTCCGCTATTAGAGAACGCAACAGTATGTTCCTTTCTTAATTAGCCTCAGTAGAAAACGAGTTTCTTACCTTCTTTTCAACGGCCTGCTATGGGCAAGCGTCTTTCATTGCTAACGAGTCTGGACTAACGTATGTGGGGATTTCAACATTCTCTATTTCTTTTCCGAAGTTTTCGAAGAAAGTTCTAACAACGTCCTGCCAGGCGCACCACCAATCTCTTTTCTAGAGAGCATTTCACCATCCACCCCTTCGGTAACTTTTCAAGTCTTTTCCTTTTGTGACCAATTTGTGACCATCCTTGTCATTCCGGGTGCAAATAAAGGAGCGGACACATCACATCAAGTACAAATTGACAATAGTGTTAGACGATGTAGGGGCCGTAATTGACATAGTGGCAATTCTGATATATTGTTATCATAGTAATGTTCAGATTAACTCTGAAAGGAGAATTCTTATGATTGCGTCTGCGAGCCTGAGGGAGGGAGGTGGAGTGCTTGCAGGGGTGATCCTATCTACCATGTAGCTTACCTTTAATCCCATCAATTTGGTTTGATCTAACCAAGAAGCCTGCCCAAAAGGCTATCTTTGTGCTATTTCGTATCGCCAAAATTTAAGCTGAGTGAAGTAATTATGAGTCCAACGTAGCCAAAGTCTCTCATAGGAACAACTGTGTTGGGGGCTACCTTGGATTTACGGAGCCATTCCGTCGATGAAAAGGGAATGCTGCGGAAATCGGGAATGTTGGTCGAATTGCAAAAAGGCGCGGATTGAGGAGGATAAAAAACCGGGAGTTTCCTTGATTCTTGTTCACTAGAAAAGAGTCTGGAAGCTAGCTTCTTTCAGGCTCATTTAAGGAAGACTACTATGGAGCTATCATTTCAAGGTGTTTCATTTGAGTACCAGGGATCCAGCAGTCCACTATTAAGGGATCTTACTGTTCACTTTCCCACCGGCTGGACAGGAATTGTGGGAGCAAATGGGGCAGGAAAAACAACTATTCTCAAGCTTGCCTGTGGGAAGCTGATATCTCAGGAAGGACATATTCAGATCCCGGGTGATGCTATCTATTGCCCTCAACGAACTGACGATATCCCTGAAGGACTCGAGCGCTACCTCGAAGCTAACGACACAAGGGCTTTTAAGCTCAAGGGCCAGCTGGGTATCGAGGATGACTGGATTGATCGCTGGGATAGCCTCAGTCACGGAGAGCGAAAGCGAGCTCAAATTGCCCTGGCGCTTTGGAAGATACCGACTGTTTTTGCCCTGGATGAACCCACCAACCACATTGATTATGAAACCCAGTGCCTATTAAATTCTTCTCTTAAGTCATTCACTGGGATTGGCCTCCTGGTCAGTCACGATATGCTTTTTCTTAAGCACTTGACCACAATTCGGTGGCATATCTCTGCCGAGGAAATGGACCCCGAAACCAAAAACATGAACTTGATTAAGACAAGATGGTAGAAAGGTCTGTGTTATATTGAAGCTGTGCGAAATCTAGCAGGCTGATACCGTCATTTCAGAATAATAGAGGATGTGCGTGGGCAAGAGCAGAATAGGTGGTTCAGCGGACTATTTCGAGGCCACTAAATAGGCAGCCCCAGTTGGGATTCTCTCTATCTCGAGAAGAGAAGAGTCATGGAATCATTGCCTTGAAATATCAGAGAATACTAGGAGGCAATAAGGTGAAAATGTAGGGGGTATTCCTTGCATGAAACAATTCTAAACGTAAAATACGTTAACTTGGGAGGAAGAATATGGTTGACTACAAATTGGAAGATAAGGTGGTTCTTGTAACTGGTGCAAATAATCCTTCCGGAATTGGGGCAGCTACAGCAAGAGTATTTGCTAAAGAAGGCGCCAAAGTATTTATCACTTATTATAGGACATCACCAGAAGATTACGGTGTTGATTATGAAGAAGCGAAGGCCGCCTCAGAACCAGGGATGCCATTGTATCATTATTTACGCACTAAAAATGCAAAAGAGGTGGTAGATTCAATAGTAGCTGACGGAGGGCTTACGGATGCATGGGAGACGGATTTGAGGCATCCTGACAACGTATCGAATCTATTGGATAGAGTTGAATCTAAATTTGGCAGTGTAGATATCTTAGTCAATAATGCTGCTGAATACAGAAATAACGATTCAATTGATACGATAACAGCAGAAGATATCGAAAAAACTTACTCCGTGAATGTAAAAGCTACCCTTCTTCTGATTTCAGAATTTGTGCGCAGGCACAAGAAATATAAGAAGAAGTGGGGACGCATCGTCAATTTGAGTACTGGACCTTCACAATGTTTTGTTGGTCAAATATCCTACGGCTCGAGCAAAGCAGCCATAGAAGCATTTACTCGTAGTATTGCTTTTGAGGTAGGACCTCTGGGAATTACTATAAATACAGTGGCACCTGGTGCAACACAAACAGGGTATATAACTGTAGAAGATGAACAAAAACTTATACCGACGATACCTCTAAGACACTTAGGGCTACCCGAAGACATTGCAAATACTATTCTGTTTCTAGCATCAGAGAAGTCAAGCTGGACAACAGGACAAATCATAAGAGTAAATGGAGGTCGTGACCTATATTAAGCAGCAGTGATTATCTCCCATTTTCCCCACTTCATATGCTAGGCTCGCACTACCAAAACCCTTTAGAACCGAGGATTGACAAACGCTGGAATTTGTCCTACGTTGTACACGGGAGAAGAGTACTATAGACTTGGTTTACTGGTGAGTGATTAGGAGATGGAGAGTCAAGCATTCAGAGTATCTCTTCCTGAGCCTACGGAGGTCTTAGATGTCTCTTCCCACGGATAACTTTGAATTCGAGGATTTCTGGTTACCGAAATTGCCAGAAAGCCCCACCCCTTGTGGGTGGGGAGGATGTCACTATATGGATATTCCTATGGACTTAGAAGCTCCAGAAAACTAGAAAGAGCAATATATCATAATGTCTCGTTTATCTGGCTTATGGGTGGCTTAAAACCAGACCATAAAACCATCGCTGAATTCAGGCGACGAAACAAAGCGCCCCTCAAAAATGTTCTTAAGACATGTGCCCGTTTATGTATCAAGCTTAATCTTATCGCAGGCAATACCTTGTTTGTTGATGGCAGTAAAGTGAGAGCCAATGCTTCAATTAAGAATACCTGGACTAAAGAAAAATGCCAAAGAGCTCTTGGGAAAATCGATACCCGTATAGAAGCTATCCTCTCTGAATGCGATGCTGTTGATGAGTATGAACAAAGTCAAGATTCATTGGTAAAGATAAAAAAAGAGCTTAAGAATAAAAAAGTACTTAAAGTAAAGGTCGAAAACATCTTAAAAGAACTGAAAGAAGAAAATAGAAAGTCAATAAATACCACTGACTCAGAATCTACACGCATCAACAGCCTCAAAGGATCTCATGCAGGATATAGTCTGCAGAATGTTGTTGATGAAAAGCACGGATTAATTGTCAATGAGGATGTTGTAAGTGAAAATAACGATTTAAATCAGTTTGCAGAACAAATAAATCAAGCCAATGAAGTTCTAAAGAAAAAATGCGATACTGCCTGTGCTGATTCTGGCTATGCCAACACTGACGAATTACAAAAAATAGATAAACAAAAGATTAAGGTTATCGTTCCTTCTCAAAGACAGGCATCTAAAAAAGAAGCCAAACCATTTGATAAATCAAACTTTCAGTATGATTGTCAAAAAGATTGCTACATTTGTCCAGAAGGTCACTTTCTGACATATCGCTATATAAATAAACGTGAACAAAACAAAGTATACATAATTTCAGAAAAAACTATTTGCAAACAATGTCCTCATTGGGGTGTATGTACCAAATCACAACAAGGAAGAACAATCGCTAGACTCATCAATGAAGAAGTAAGGCAAAGACTTGAGGCGCAATACGAGGAGGCTGAATCTCAGACCATTTACAAACTCAGACAACAGAAAGCCGAACTCCCATTTGGACATATTAAACGCAATTTAAAAGTTGATGCGTTTCTCTTAAGAGGTTTAGATGGTGTAAAAGCAGAAGCCTCACTTCTGGCAAGTTGTTTTAATATCAGACGGATGATGAGCATCGTAGGTATTCGAGCATTGATTGAGAAACTCAAGAACTTAGCCTCTTTAAGAGGAACTTCTTCACTGGATAGGTGGAACTTTGCACTCCCGCTACCTTCAGTAGGATTAGAAAGCTTTTCCTACCCAAGAAAAGAAATCAGAGAAAACAAAGAGAACAATGCCTCTGCTTTTATAGAAAATAGTGATAAAGCAGAGAAAATTTGGATAAATAGAGTCTTTGTTTCTAAAAGAAGGGTTGAATTCCCTTTCTTATATCAAAGAGCATTTCTTTGAACTAATTGCAACACAGTCTGATTGCGAACTCGGCGAAGCAATCTGGGTTGGCTTTGTCAATGGTCGCTCACCGCGAACGTAGTGAGGCAATCTCTCTTATTCGATTTGGCAGAAACTAGAAAAATGCTATACTGCGTGCACATAACATAAATGAGTTATCCATGTGGGAAGGTAGGCGAAAAGAGAGATTATTCGAATCGACAAGGAGGGAAAAATCAAAACCTTCCGGTCAAAAGCAAATATCGCAGAAAGGTTGTTGTTGGATAAATCCATTTTCTCAAATAGAGAAAATGGGTTTTTGTTTTTTGGCAGATCCTGATTTTGTTGCTGCAAACGGCCGGGATACTAAAACCATTCTACATTAGTGCCAAGAATGCCAAGAAAAGACAATGAAAATAATCATACGGAATAATCAAACAGAAGAATGGAAATTCATAGAGTCCGCTAGAGCAAAAGCTGAGGCGGAACTTCAGAAGCTACTTGCTGAGTCACCTTCTCTCATGCCAGTAGGTGAAATTCGCGAAGGAATGTCGCAGCTTGTATTCGCAATTTGCGAGTTCGGTCTCCCAGGCTCTGGAAATACCGACATTCTGGCATTTAGTACAAACGGTGACATCTCAATAATAGAATGTAAAATCGCTACGAATCCTGAAGGTAAGCGCAAAGTGATAGGCCAAATCCTGGAGTACGCTGCACACCTATGGGAAATGAGTTATGACCAAGTCAATACTCGCATTCGACACTTAAGGGAGAAAGATTTATCAGAATTGGTTCAAGAAGCAGCGACAGGAGGATGGGATGAGGAGAGTTTCCGTGAGGGCGTCAAGCAATCCCTACATAGCGGCTCATTTATTCTTATTATTGTGGTGGATGAAATCAATGATGATTTAAGACGGACCATCCGCTATGTTAACGAGTGTAGTGAATCCGCGTTTTCGCTTCACGCCTTGGAGATGCGAAGGTTCCAAACGGACTCTACTGAGATTCTTATACCGCATTTGTATGGTGCGTCCTCGAAGCCGCCTCCAACTAATAGGAAACAATGGACGGGGAAAGAGTTCTTTAAAGTTCTGGGCGAGAAGAATGCTGACGCAAAGGTCGTCAGTGTTGCAGAAGATCTACATAAATGGGCCAAAAAGATAGCAGACCGAATCTGGTTTGGGACAGGCATAGAGACAGGATCCATCACTTTTCATTATCTTAAAAACGGGAAGACTATCTCCGTATTTACTGTCTATACAAATGGCAAACTTTCATTAAACTATGGCTGGCTCTCAACTCAAATAGGCAAGGAGACAATGGAAGAGTTCCATAAGTTAATACACGAAATACCATCTCTTGGGCGAATACCTGGGGACTTCTCTAAATGGCCCAGTATAAAAATAGCTGACGCATTCCCCAATAAAGAGAGTATTGAGAGATTTAAGGAAGCTGTTCTTTGGCTTCGGGATAGAGTTAAATCGTAAGTATGAAAAGATATCGCAACAGATAGCAACTTATATGCTTTGAGCTAATACCTCGATCGTCAGGGATACTACGTCCCTGAATCATGCGTCGTGTAGGCCAAAAGTGCTGTAGTCATGTTCACTATATGAAAAAGAGGAAATAAAACATGTCCAGTCGTTTAGGTAAGATATTTGAAGACCAGAAACTTATGGCAAAAATCAAGCAGCGCTTACCGCATCTCTTTCAGCTGGCAGGATTAGAGAGTTCAAGAGCTGGAAAAATTGGAATGGAAGTAGGCTCCCTTCGGGAAAGGGTGATAGTTGCTTTGCTTATTTACAAATTTGGTGACACGAATATAGAGACAGAAATCCCTATAACTGAACCAGAAGTTGACGTCAAATTGTACGACCAGCCTATCTCCATTAAAACAATTACAGGCAAGGGATTCAGTGGGGTTAAACTCATATGGACAGTTGATGCGCAAAAGGCAAAACAATTCCGTGAAAGCTATTATCCTCATTGTGATATTTTGCTCGTCCAAATTAACTGGAATGCTCGAGGAGGTTTTTATTATATACCTTTGGAAACTCAAGGAAGACTCTTCAAAAAGATAGGCAAAAACAAATATATTAAACTTCCCAAGCCAGGGACAAATCCAAGAGGCGTGGAGATTAGTAATAATGCCTTGTCATATTTAGTTGAGGAGAAAGAAGTTAAGAATATAGAAATAATTTGGAAGCGGTCAAGAATAGACTACAATCCTTACAAAAGATGGGTTGATTACTGGAAGGAAAAATGAAGAATACAAAATCTAACTCGAAAAAAAGAGGTACCCAAACCAGTGCTTTTGGTACTCCTGGGAGAGTTAACCATGATTCCTCCCGATTTTACGGGAGTAAATTGTATCAGGGACTAAACCAAGATCAGAAGATAAGGTATGTTGAAAATCCTCTGAATTCGTCCGTACTAAATAATATCTTCGTTAAAAGCAGTGAAAAAATGGATGAACTGCCTGACAATAGTGTCCATTTGATGGTTACTTCACCTCCTTACAATGTAGGCAAGGAGTATGATGAGAATCTTACTTTGACAGATTACAGGGGATTATTGAAGAAGGTTTTCTCTGAGGTTCATAGGGTCCTTGTTCCCGGAGGGAGAGCCTGCGTGAATGTTGCAAACCTAGGGAGAAAACCTTATATTCCTCTGCATGGCTTTATTATCGAAGATATGTTGGATCTTGGATTTTTGATGCGCGGTGAGATCATCTGGAATAAGGCCTCAAGTGCTAGTCCTTCAACAGCATGGGGAAGCTGGCTCTCCGCTGCTAATCCTACATTAAGAGACATTCATGAATATATTCTAATATTCTCTAAAGATATGTTCAACAGAAAAAAACTTGAAGACAGAAAGAGCACAATAACTAGAGACGAATTCCTTGAGTTTACCAAGAGCATATGGACTTTTGCTGCTGAACCAGCCAGAAAAGTTGGGCACCCGGCGCCTTTTCCTGTTGAATTGCCCTACAGGCTAATTCAACTTTACACATTCGAAAAGGAAGTTATACTTGATCCCTTTGTTGGAAGTGGTACTGCATGTATCGCTGCACTAAAGACCAAAAGGCACTATGTTGGCTATGACAATCTAGAAGAATATGTCGAACTAGCTAGGAGAAGGATAAAACTCTTTCTACAAGAACAACTGACCTTATTCGATGATTCAAAAGCTTATAGTAGATGAAAAACTGAAGACCTGACCCCATGCATGTTTTCTGAGAAAAATGCACTTCAGACAACAATGGCTAAGACAACAAAAGCCACTACTGGAGCGACGTTCAGGGTGAGAGTGCAGCTTGGGGCAAATAAGAATGAAATCATGCAAGTACATGAAGATGCTCTCAGAATAAGGATTAGCGCTCCTCCAGTCAAGGGAAAAGCGAATAGGAAAAAATGGGGACAGCGCCTGTTATTATTGTCAGATTGACGAGCGTTGAACTTGCCCTGCTCTCTTCCCAGAAAATCCCTTGCAGAATTATTCTGTAGCTGGCAGGTTCATGGATAGTATACTAGGCAGAGTCTACTGAATACATGGAGTCAACAAGCCACCACCCTTGGGTGGTGGCTTGTTGACTGTGGTCGAAAAGGGGTGCAGATTATGATTGGTCCTGTAGATTATCGAACAATAGACATCACTCTTTTTGCCATCGCCAATCTGGTTAATCTCTTGATTGTGGGCATTATGCTTTCCCGTCCAAGGGGATTAGCACGATTAGAGCACGCTTTAGGGATTGTGATAGTGGCTATGATTGTGCCTGTTGGCATTGCTGTCATCTTGAACATTGTGGGGAAACGGGAATGGTGGGCTATTGTTCTTCCTTTGCTACTCATTTCCTTCTTCGTAGTGTCTTTGATGTTTGACTATATTTTAAAATTGGATTGGAGAAACACGGGCCTTCTTTGGCCCTATATCACAATATACTATTTGGCCTCGATCGGAATGATTGGATATTCTTTCTCGGTAGATAAGTCTTATGGATTCATCACTCTCATAACCTATTTTCTCGCCCTTTTTGCAACATGGTATGCTCACTCAAGGTAACTCTAAAGAATCGCTATGGACTTCGGATAACAATATATCTATAGTATACCTTGTTCATCGAGGGGCCTTGGTGACATGGAAATACGTAAGAGGTGACTCAACCGTCTACCAGCAAACAACGGTCTCCCACACTGGGCTCCTCCAAAACCAGACTAATAAGCACTGAGATTTGGCTTAAGTTGTGATTGGGAGCTTTTATTAGAAGTATTTCGCTAGATCGCAGGTTTTTGTGCACATCTTCAAAGAAAGGTAATAGAAAGATTCAATGGCTACTAGAGAGATACTCCATGTTGATGTTGATGCTTTCTTTGCTTCGGTAGAGCAAATGGACAATCCTGAGCTCAAAGGCAAGCCCGTAATCGTAGGTGGTAGCACCGGGCTTAGAGGAGTTGTGTCTACCGCTTCTTATGAGGCAAGAAGATTCGGTGTCCACAGTGCTCAAGCAATGAGGCAAGCGAGAAGGCTCTGTCCACAGGGAGTATTCCTGAAGGTGAGAATGGACAGGTATCAAGAGGTCTCCCGCAGAATTCATAAGATTCTTTCCTCATACACCCCTAAGGTAGAGCCTATTTCCATAGACGAGGCATTTCTGGATGTTGATGGCTGCCAGACACTTTTTGGAAGATCTGAAGACATAGCCCGAGCGATCAAGATTCGCATAAAGAAGGAGATCGGCCTGACCTGTTCGGTGGGAGTAGCCCCCAACAAATTCCTGGCGAAGATAGCCTCAGAGATGAGGAAACCTGATGGGTTGGTGGTAGTAACGGAAGATGAAAAGGAGAGCTTCTTAGTCGATCTACCGGTCAGCAAGATGTGGGGCGTAGGAAAAGTTACGGAAAGAAAGCTCCAGCAGATGGGATTACACACAATAGGAGAATTAAGAAGACTATCCTTATTTCAACTGAAAAACATCTTCGGCAAACTAGGAGCAAGGGTGTATCAGCTGTGCCGTGGAATTGATGATAGGGTGATCATAAGCAAAAGGGAGACTAAGTCAATCAGCAGCGAAACCACCTTTCTTCACGATATATCGCAAAAAGAGCTCCTAGAAAGGACTCTTCAGGAGCTATCAGTTGAGGTGGCCAGCCGGCTAAACAATGAGAATCTATGGGCAAGATCCATCCAATTAAAGATAAGATTCGCTGATTTCAAGACCATTACCAGGAGCAGCACCTATGAGGAAGCCACTAAT
>Ga0315545_1004643_pt1 | contig 11266 bp, 9 predicted proteins | sample SalMarSW160210MG_FD_203096 | JGI IMG/M metagenome (GOLD analysis project Ga0315545, IMG submission 203096) | Salt marsh sediment microbial communities from the Plum Island Ecosystem LTER, Massachusetts, United States - Salt Marsh Sediment SW1602-10 ...
TATAACCTCCGTTATTGGAGCAAGACCGTTTTTATATCTTCCAAGTGCCGCCTCGTAACTTTCCTCCGCACTCGCAACCTGCCTTTCTGTCAATTCAATCTTCTTCGACGCATTCTCCAGATTAATATGAGCGGATTTAACCTCTAGTTTGACCTGCCTTTTCAAATTTTCATATCCAAGTTTTGCGTTGTTTAAGTCTATATTTGCTTTTCTTATAGCGCGGGATTTTATCCCTCCGTCGAATATAGGAAAACTTAAAGTTAATCCGACACTCCAATCGGAATTATCATCCCAATTAGGTCTAGTTATGGGCAGACCTTCAAAAGCAAAACTCTCGGCATTAAGGCTGTAACCTCCCATTAGAGTTAAAGTGGGTAATCTATTTATCCAGGCTATCATCATATTGTATTTACCAGCCAAAACAGAAGCCTCCTGTTGTTTTATATCAGGTCTCTCCCTGTAAGCTACGTCTAAAATGCTATCAAATCCGGGAAATTCTAAGGCTTTTAACTCGACATCTTCTATCATTATAGCAGTATCCAGATCCAGTCCCATTACCTCATTGAGCTCCGCTCTTCTTATCAAAAGTTCTCCGTTTGCTTCATGCGAATCAACCCTGGCTCCTTCAAAAGCGGCTCTTGCTTTGAGGGTATCGGCTCTGGGAACCATACCCAGCTCAAATTGGGCTTTTGAAAAATCGAGCTGGTACTTTTTCTGCTCAAGTGTTCCCTCTCTAAGATCCAACATCCCGAACGCATTAAGCAAATTATAATACCTGCTTATCACTTCCATAATAAGATTCATACGTGTAAGCCGATAACCTTCTCTCGCCGAAGCAAGATTAGCATCTGCCCTTTCTACATCAAGATACGTTCTGCCGTTATTAAATGGCTGCATGGAAGCAGAAAGTGTAAGATCGTAATGATTCTGATTCCATTCAAATGTATTATAGTTTTTATCAATGTAGTATCCACCCGAAAGATTAATATCCGGAAGAAACTCAGCTCTCGCGTCGCCAACATTTAATTCGCTCTTTCGTACACCCCCTTCGGCAATCGCAATAAGAGGGGAATTTTTTAGAGCTATTTCAATACACTGATCGATTGAAAGAGCTTTCTCGGGCATCATCCCTTCATTCTGTACTGCGGAACCTAAAACAGCAAAAGAAATCACCAAAAATAAGAAAACAGACTGATTTGCTTTTAATCTTAATCCAACTTTCGATAAACCACTACTCATATATTACCCTCCCAGGCAATTATAATCTATTTTAAATTATAAGCAATGTAACTAAGGGGTGAAAACAATAAAAGATAAATCTTCACCCCTTAGGAATCAAGAAGGGTAAGTTATCTCTTCTTAGGACATCCGGGATTTTCTCGTCTTTCATGCTTTCCAAACTTCCCGTGCCCTTTTGCTAAAAATTTATTGAGAAAAATTTTCTTTGCTTCTTCCTTTTTATCATCGGGAATAAGCTTATACATTTCGATTTTATTCTCTATCAATTTCCTTGAAATCTTTTGCCTTAAGGTAGCAATTTCGTCATGAATGGAGAGTATTTTGTTGAGATCCAATTTTTTCTCCAAAAGAATTTTCTCCATTTCCAGTTCTTTCTTTTCAATCTGGTTCTTTAAGTCAAGTATTTTCTCTTTGTTTTTCAATCTCATTTCCTGCATCTTTTGTAATACATCTTCGTCGAGATTTAAAGACGAAAGCCAATCATGGTGTCCCATTCGCCCTCCCGGGCTCCTCATCATATGTACCCCTTTCTGTGACTTCATCGTTTGCAAATCTTTCTCCTCTTCTGCCTGCATTGTAAGAGGAAAAGCCAACAGAATACTCATTAAAATATAAAACATTATCGTACTGTACCTTTTCATATTTGCCTCCATTTTACAGATATGACCTAGCAAATTTTGTATTGGTTCCATTTTAAACCACAGATTACACAGAGAAAAAATTTGGAAAATTGGAAAATGGAAAAATTGAGAAATGGAGAGTAGGGGAACTATTTAACTATCTTGCTATTTAGCCAATCAACTGTAATGCCTGTGGGCATTACCTATCATTGTCCGTTAAAAGAAAAAGAGATAAACTCATCCACATCTTCCGGAATTATATACGGATTAATGCTTTCGGTAACCGTCGATATTAAGGTTTCATTCCAGGAAGTACTTGCAGGCTCCATTCTAGAAACGTTAAAACCAACAACAAAAAACAAGAAAAAGACTACTGTTAAAGAACCTATAACAGACAAGTTTCTTTTTCTTCTTCTGGATCTTTCAGAGATAACTCTCCCAGCCATCTCTTCACTCCAAAAGCCACTTTGCATCTTCTTCTCTATTTCCTCATTTATGTTAGGCATAGATTTCCTCCTTCTTTAAAATTTCCCTCAATTTCTCTTTTCCCCTGTGGATTCTTGACTTTACTGTTCCCCGGGAAATCGAAAGGAATTTTGCTATCTCTTTTTCGTTAAAACCCTTTACATATAAATCAATAACATTCTCATACTTATCCGGAAGATTTTTTACAGCCTCACTTAGTTTGTTGAGCAAATCATCCTTTTCTATTTTTTCTTCTACATTATTTCTTCCGTCACCATTCAGATATTCTATATTCCTTTCCATATACTTTTCTCTTCTTCTTTCTCCCGACTTTAATTTTTTATTCATTCTTATCGACTCATTCCTTGCAATTGTGTATAACCATGAAGACAGCTTCGATTCTTCCTTAAATTTATTCTTAACAAGACTCCTATACGCTCTTATATAAGTTTCCTGAACCACATCATCTATCGCATAATAATACTCAGAAAACAGACTCTTTCTAATAGCTTTCAAAACAACACCTTTTGTTTCCTCTACAATAGAGGCAAAAGCCTCCTGATTCATAATTATTTTATATCTTTCTTCGGTTTAAACTTTCTTCTCGGCTCAAATTCTTCAAGCTTTTTCGCTAACTTCTCCCGCTGTTCTTTTGTGAGAATCGAATGCATCTTAGCTAGCCTCTCGGCAATGAAAATATCTGCCTCCTTCCTACTCTCTTCTGCCAGTGAATGTAACTCATTCATAAAACTCAAAATTTCTTCTTTTGATAATGAGTCTTCCTTCACCATCTCGACAATCTTTACTTTAACGTTTTCCATATGTTTTCTCACTCGCTCCATCTCAAGACGCTTTTTCGTTATCTCCATTTCCAAATTTCTCAATTTCTCAAGTTGCTCCGCGGATAAGCCTAAATCCTCAGCCATTTTATCTATTCTGCAACGGCTAATTTCAGATACATCTCCAGGCCCCTCTTCTCTATGCGGATGCCTGAGATGCGGTCTTAAAAAAGCTCTTTCGGGTGGCTTCCTGCCACATCCTGAAAACACAGAAAAACCCAGCAGTAATAATATAATAGAAATATACTTTTTTGTCATTTATCCTCCTTTTCAAATAAGACCCTGTTAAATACGTATAGGTTCCAATTTTTTCACCTTTGCCACCTCACCACCACCGAGCTCTTAGCTCTTCGCCTTTTGCTTTTAGCTTACCACACATCCCCACTAAAAATTTTAAAAAACGATAACAGAACCCCAAACAAAAATTCTTTTAGATTTTTAGATATAGGGATTAAAGTTTTCTTTCTCTTTTTTATTTTTTTGAAGCTAACGGCCAAAAGCCAACAGCTAACAGCGAGTTTATTCTCTCTCCATATTTTTTGCTCGTTCAAGAATCGACGGGCGGGCTGCTTCCATCATTTCGCGAAAATCTTCATAACGCATCGTACGTCCTTCGAAAGTACGCTTCTCAAGAGCCCCTAAGAAACGCCCCTTAAATTCCTCAAAATAAGAACCGTAAAGGTGATAGCTGTCAGCTAAATGACAGTATCGCCCAATTTTAATATCCTTACCGGAAATCTCTGAAATTCTTTTTGCGATTTTAGTTTGCAATTGAACAAGAGCAAATATGTTCATAAATGCAGCCTTATACGCGTCATTCGAGCGGAAACGGACATTCATATTCAGGAAAGATTCCCCGTTTTCTTCCGTAATACGGCACCAGAGACTTTGAAGGCAGGCAGGGTCATAGCAGTCGTTGTCTTCCCACACTTTCCAGGTAATTGCCTGTGCTCTCCTTGTATAAGGCTTATCGGTTAGCTTTTGACACATAATTTCAATCTGGTCCAAAGGTTTTACACCCGGTGCTTCATATGCAAATAGTCGCTGATGGTACGTGTATTCCCAGCGTGTATCCTCCGGATCATTAGCATCCCGTACAAGATGATCCTTAATCCCTTCACAAACCTCCATAACATACTCCTGCAAAAATTCAATACCCGCAGGAAAATCCTTATGAAGCATTGGTTCATTAATAGGATTTGTAACGTTTATAATCATGGTTGCATCTTTACTGGGAGGATCGGTTGGTTTATCATACTGAGTCTTGATATCGCATCCATTCTCGTAAAGTGAGATAAGAGAATTCTCCCAGGCTCTTGCTATACAGTCGCCTTCCACGCATAAAACAGGTATCCCTTTTGTACTTACCTTTGACTTTTTATCAGATGCCATAATTCACCCCCTGATTGAATATTAAAATAAAACCCCAATTTGTCAACAAAAATAAGCTTGACAAATCCAGAAAAAAACCTTAATTAAATTATGTTAAATAGGTATTTCATGAATGCAGATAATTATTATAAAGAAATAGAAAAAGAACTCAAAAATAATATTCTGGGATAAAGCAATCGACGAAGAAAACGGAGGATTTTTAGGCAGAATCTTAAACAACGGAGAAATAATTAAAGATTCGCCCAAGTCGGCTGTACTAAACACACGAATACTCTGGACATATTCCATCATATACAGTAAATTTAAAGAAGAAAAACATTTAGATTTAGCCAAACGTGCTTATGAATACATAAAAGAACATTTCCGCGACCGCGAAAAAGGCGGTATTTACTGGATGCTCGATTATAAAGGTAATCCAATAAACGATAAAAAACAAATTTATGCTCAAGCTTTCTGCATCTACGCTCTGGTTGAATACTATAAAATTTCCGGCAATCAAAACACTCTGAAATGGGCAATCGAGATTTTCGAATTAATTGAAAAACACAGTTTCGATTCTGAATATCCCGGCTATTTTGAAGCATGCGATAGGGAATGGGAACCTACCGGAGATGTCCGATTGAGTGATAAAGACCAGAACGAAAAGAAAACCATGAATACACATTTACACGTACTCGAAGGATATGCAAATCTCCTCAATATATGGAAGAATAAGAAATTAGAAAAACAATTAGAATTATCGATTCATATATTCCTCGACAAAATAATCGATCCGAAAACCGGGCATTTTAATTTATTCTTTGATGAGTTCTGGAATTTAAAATCCAATCTTTTCTCATATGGACATGATATAGAAGGGAGCTGGCTGTTATACGAATCTGCCGAAATTCTAAATTATAAAGATTTGCTGAAAAAGGTGAAAAAGCAGGCTTTACAAACAGCAAATATTGTACTAACGGAAGGGATAGATTCCGATGGAGCTTTGATGAACGAGGGAAAAACAGATATCGTTACAGATACTGACAAACACTGGTGGCCCCAGGCAGAAGCGATGGTGGGATTCCTGAACGCCTTTCAAATATCAAATGACAAAAAATTCCTTGATGCTTCTTACAACTGCTGGAATTTTGTAAAAAACCACATTATTGACAAGGAAAACGGAGAATGGTTTTTCAGGGTAAACAGAAAAGGCGACCCTTATCTATCCGAAGAAGATAAATTAGGCCCATGGAAAGCTCCATATCACAACACAAGAGCCTGTCTTGAAATAATGAAAAGACTGGGAAAAATCAAGTAATATATCTAATAACTTTTAGGGAACGCTTAATAAAGAATCCTCCACCAGGTTACCCTCTTTATCAAGATGTAAAATTTGCTCAAGATTACCATCTTCATCGTATTTCATACGCAAAATTGCAGTTTCTTCGTTTATGGTGTTCTTCAAATTCCCGTCAACATCTAAAAACCTGGTTTCTAACAATTTCCCCTCTTCATCATATTCCCATTGCCTTGTCGCGAATCCATAAAATTTGCCCTCTGTAAGCTTATCAGATACATCATAGTATTTCTGCTCTACTATATTTCCGTAAGCATCGAACCTGCACCGTATAATGGCAACACCCATATTGTTCTCTTTTAACTTTTCATCTTTTCCCAAATATCTCGTTTCAACAATATTCCCATCCTCGTCGAAATTCTGCCGTGTAACGGCTACTCCGTTCCCTAACTCTTTTAATTTATTCGCAGCATCGAAGTATCTTATTTCGATTATATTTCCCTTATCATCAAATTTCTGACGCAATACAGCAATGCCATCCTTGTTTTCTTTTAAATTTCCTTTAGAATCAAAATAACCTTGTTCAATCATATTCCCGTCTTTGTCATATACAAACCGTGTTTCAAATCCACCTTCTTCGATTGTAACTCTTTTCCCAAAAAAGTCATAAAAAATGGCTTTTCCTATCCGTTCTTCGCCGTCAAGGGTCCATAAGTACTGCACTACGCCATAAATATCTTCCGTAAATTCACCAAACTCGCCGCAATTCAACTTGGATTTAGGGTGATTATTATCGTTTAATTCTAATCGTATGGAATAAACCCCATATTTATCCCTAACAGACAAACCATTTATGTCAAAATATGCCCTTTTCTCATATGTTTCGAAATGTTCGATAACTACCCGTGCAACATCATTTCCCAAAAAAGACCCTTCTCTAAGTTTTCCTCCTATAAGATAATCCACTCTAATAAGTTCTCCCTGCTTATTATATAAAAAACGATAAGCTTCTCCCTTGTTTCCCATCTCAGGAGTCAGCGGATACTCCCCTATAATAGAATACCTCCCATCGATAGCAACTTTACGAAAATACTTATCATTTGCACTTTTCCCGGCACATCCATTTATCAATAAAATTGTTGTTAAAGTGAATAAGAATAAGGATAAAGATGACTTCATTTAACCTCCCCTATTTTCTATTACTTTTGTATTAACCTTTTCCTTCTTATCAAATCAATTCCCGTTCTTCTGAGGATAAGAAAATTCCCGTTAAAGTATATTTAATGAATGAAAAAAGGCAAGCCCCGTATAAAACAGAGAAAGCGATCAGTAAAACTTGAATTCCACTGATCGCTTTCTCTGTTTTCGGTATTTTCTACTTTCTCTTAACTCCTCAGAATGAAAGACCGACTGAAACCCTGTTCACAAAATCAAAAACTCCGAATTCACTATATGCGTAGTCCAGTTTAACATTAGCAGTATTAATACCGACGCCAAAGGCTATTCCTTCTTCATTGTATCCAAACTTATAACCCGCTCTCAGTTTAATTACCTCTAATATACTTAACTCTCCTCCAAGATGATATCTCTGGGAATAATCCCTCGGATGAACGAGTTCGAAATCGACTAAGAGAGAATGATGAGGATGCTCTCCAAGAAGGTCAAGAACATCCATAGCCGCTCCCATTTTAAAGGTCAAGGGCAAATTGAACGAATTGGTCCTGCCTTCTTCATATTCATACTGTACCGCAGTAGAAAAATTGACAATGGACATTCCGAGTCTCAAGCTTTCAAAACCCGGATAAAAAATAGTCCCTATATCATAGGCAATTGTTTGAGTCTCATTTTCTTCTGTCCAGATAGAATCCCTTGCGGTATTGTTTGCAAACAGGTTATCACCCAAATGCTCGTATGAGTATCTGAAGTTGGCACCAATCATAAACTTATCGGTCAATTTCCGAGCGTATGAAACACCTGTCGCGTAAGAGCCAAGATCCAACAGCCCTGTCTCTCTATATCCGCTCGCCGAGTCGGGCTCAACGACTGTACCTATGACATCCCCATAATCCGTGTAAAGCAAACTAAAACCTATGTTACCAAAAGTACCAAGATTAGCAACCAAGCCAACAGCATTTATGGAGGTTTCGACAATCCAGTCTACTTTACAGACAGTCAAATCAAAATTTTTATCCATTTGAGCGATACCGGCAGGGTTATGGAAAATTGCATCGGCATCATCTCCGATAAATGTAAACGCTTCCCCCATACCTGCAGCTCTGGCACCGATTGCGACGTCCATAAATTTGAATCCTGCTTGCCCGATTTTCTTTCCCCCTCCACCTTCTTCTTGGCCATATAAAGAGAAACCGGGGATTAAAAGCATTAAATGAAGTAATGTTATAATAATAAGCTTTCTCATCTTCCCTCCTACCTTATTATGACGAACTTAATGTTTATACTCTCGCCAGTTTCATCATCAACGATATTTGCAATATAGAGACCGCTTACAATATGTCGAATATCATCTGTCACCTGATAATGTTGTCCTGTAGGATCATCCCAGGCTTCATCTCCCGAACCATCGTCATGAACAATGGTCTTTACCAAATCGCCTGTAAAGGTGTAAATTCTGATTGTACAGTAACCGGGCAAATTAAAGAAATTAATCTTATCCTCCACTCCCTCTCCATAATATTTCATATACTTTGAAGCGGCATTAAAGGGATTCGGGACTACTCTAATCTGAGATAATGAAGTCCCGGTTGGTCTTTTTAAAGAAGCGGCGCCCACCACACCATAAGTATAGTTCTGCCACCTTCCGCTTTCAAGAGGTTCTGGAGTCCCCGTAACATCACCCGCATCCTCCGCTTCCGGATGAGATCCATTATCAAATGCGGCTACGTAATAATAGTAATCTTCGCCGCGAACCGCATCCGTATCATTATATGTATCAACTATAGAAGCGTTATAATCAACACCGCCTCCTGGATCGGAACCGCCGCACTGGAAGACTAATCCCCATTCACCTATCACTCCGGTATTTTCAGCCAGAGGACCTACACCCGCAGTTCCTGTAGAACGATACACCTTGTATCCTGCGAGGTCCGACGGTACATCAGCCGCCTGCTCATAGTACCAGTTAATTACAATCTGATCGGCTCCGGAGGTAATCTCGATCGATGGCGGCGGCGGTGGAACAGGTATATCATAATTGTGATCGAAGTTCCACTGAGCGTTAATCGCATGCCTTATGGTAGAATCCACTGTGGAATAAACCCACATATCCTTAATCAGATTGGCGCGATCGCACCAATTACCATCATCCTGCCAGCGCGAGGGATGATGTCTGTATGTGGGCGGTATATGAATCGTATCTGCCGGATTGGGCAGGTACGGTTCCGTCAGACTTATATCATTTATATCGAGCGTGTCGCCGCTCTGCGTGACGAATGTTATCGAGCTGTCCTTCCACGCCCTACCAAGTATCAACATACTATCGGTATTAAGACGACCTCCACAATCTGCCCACACTATTCTGAGAGAATCCCCATAGTCCAAATGGAAGGGACCCATGCTCGCGTTGCCTACAGCATGCCAGAAGACTCGCCCATTGTTGTTAAGGTCATTCCATCTCTCATAACCTCTCATATCGGAGGGCACCGGATGATAGGTTCCCGGGTAAGTTCCAGTCATATACTCTACATAAGGATCATACTCGGGATCTCCTTTTTCTCCGTATATCATAGAATTATATACTGTTTCCCAACTATTTTCACCGGTTGGAGGATTAACCCCGGAATGCGTTTTAAACTCAGCATCGTCGGGTCCACGAATACCATGTGATTTTGGCTGAACTGGGTCATCGGTTTCCGGATAGTTTGTAGGATCCCCAGTAGCGGCATCCGGGCCGGGACCCATAGGCTCCAGCGGCTTCTCCTCGGCATCGACTTGAGGAACGTAGAGCATAACCTCACAGCCGGAAGCCGCGTCATCTAAATAATCGCGATCCTCGACATAACAACCAAGAGCATCGCCCCAGGGGGAATATCCACCCCTCTCGAATTCGAGAGCCGAATAAGATATCAAACAACGCACAGAATCTCTAGGCGTATTCCACTCAGGATAAACCCCACACCACGAATACCATTCCGATTTCGTCTCGGTTTGATTGTTTATCGTCATCTCAAGTTGTCTCATAAAGTATAAACTGTCCAGTGCGTAACCTTCCCGTTCGATCGAATCGTCCAAATCAACATTACCCGTATTTACAATTGTCCAGTCATATATGACATACTGATTATGATTTTTGGAAACCCAGGTCAGCACTCTCTGATAAATATCCAGACCCAGCCAGTTCCTCGCGTGAGATTCAACCATAACATCAGCAGTTCCCCACACTTTATCAGGAGCATAATAATCGCCTATTCGCGGGAAATCTCTTTCAAGATGAAGCCCATCAACAATAATGGATGGAGGATCGTATCTGTAATACATTTTAATAGTTATACCAACTGAATCCGGCACAGCAAACTGAACAGTACTCAAATCGGGTGTACCGTAAGGACTGCCTCCCAATCTTATGGGCATGATAGAGTCGCCCACAGGATCATACCAATTTCTGCAGCCCCATCTGGAACCAGAATTTCTAATCCAACTGCGTATCCAACCATCAGCTGGCGACCCGCCCTCAGGGGCCGCACCATCGAAATACCAGGTCGTTTCAAAATTACCAAAGCTTATCTCGCTTTGATCAGCAGCATCAGTAATTCTAGGCTGAATTTCCGACTCACGAATCCACTTCTCATCACCCAAAACAGGGAACGAGATAAGTAAAGTGGCAAAGACAAATATTAGAATTAAACAAGTAAACTTCTTCATTATTATTTCCTCCTTACCTCTTGGTTGATACTAAAAATCAACTTTCACTCCAAAAACGAAAAAACGAGGGTGATGGAAGGCAAGATGCGTTAATGCCGGATCGTCAATATATGGCTTATCTTCACTATTGAAATCACCAAAATGATCATTTCCGGGTTCTCCATAATTTTCATACTCCGGATCTTCATAGATGGGTAACCTCAACGAGGTATAATATTTATCTTCGTCGTCTTGATTAACAAAGCAACCGGACCCCGTATCTAAATATTTCCAATCAAAAAGATTATCTACCTCTGCAAATACGCTGAGATTCATTCCCGCAACACTTATCCCCTTCTGAATTCTTGCCTGGACATTCTTCCAGGGTTTCCACTGCATATTTAAATATGGTCTTGTGGGATCCCCTATTTCTCTATTCAATGGGTCAAAGGTCAAATATCTACCTGCTTCCCAGGAGTAATTAAGACTCAAGGAAATGTTACCAAGCAACAGACCTAAATCTTCAGGAGTAAGGAATTGAATATTAGCTTCTAATACCGGCTGAGCGCGGGGCGTAT
>Ga0315545_1004647_pt1 | contig 11261 bp, 8 predicted proteins | sample SalMarSW160210MG_FD_203096 | JGI IMG/M metagenome (GOLD analysis project Ga0315545, IMG submission 203096) | Salt marsh sediment microbial communities from the Plum Island Ecosystem LTER, Massachusetts, United States - Salt Marsh Sediment SW1602-10 ...
GCCCTCTGGAAAAAAGCCAACCCTGAACACCTAATGCACTGGCCCTCAAAATGGGGTGAAGGATTCCCCGGCTGGCACCTCGAATGCTCTACCATGAGCACCAAATACCTTGGTGAACAGTTTGACATCCACGGTGGAGGAATGGACCTGCTGTTTCCTCACCATGAATGTGAAATTGCACAGTCAACCGCTGCCCTTGGAAAAGAGTCGGTTAAATACTGGATGCATAACAACCTGATCACCCTCAATGGGCAGAAGATGGGTAAATCACTGGGAAACGCCATCAGCCTGTTCGAGTTCTTTTCCGGTGACCACCCCCTTCTCGAAAGAGGATATTCACCCATTACCATCCGCTTTTTTATCCTGCAGGCACATTACCGGAATCCGGTGGACTTTTCAAATGATGCGCTTCAGGCATCCGAAAAAGGACTTCACCGTTTATTTGAAGGGATGGATACCCTGAACAACCTTGTCCCTTCCGAAAATTCAACCATCGATCTGCCCCAGTTTGAGAAAAAATGCTACGACGCACTGAACGATGATCTCAATACACCGGTTTTGATCTCCCACCTGTTCGACGGGTTAAAAATGATCAATTTTATCCGTGCCGGACAGGATTTCATCAGTGAAAAGGACCTCCTGAAAATGACCGAAATCTATCAAACGTTTGTATATGACATTCTGGGACTTAAGCAGGAAGAACAGGAACAGTATGATGATCAGCTGAGTGAAACAATGATCCGGGATTTTCTTACCCTCAGACAGCAATTAAAAGAAGAAAAAGACTTTAAAACGGCAGACCGCATCCGGAAAGTCCTTATTGATGCCGGCATTGAAATAAAGGACATAAAAGACGGTTTCGAGTGGAAGATCACCAAGCGATAATGGACCCTGGTAAAGCAAATTATACCTATTCATTCTCCCCGTCCCGGAATGTCAGACGCAAAACAAGGGTTGTTCAGATCGGAGATACTCCCCTGGGTGGTGCATTCCCCATTCGAATCCAGACCATGACAAACCGGTCGACACTGGATACCCGGGCAATTGTCTGGCAATGTACCCGCATTGCCCATGCCGGGTCAGATTATATCCGCCTGGCAGCTCAAAACGTGAAAGAGGCTGAAAACCTTGCTGCCATTAAAAAAGAGTTGCAGCATAAAAACATATCCATCCCCCTTATTGCTGATATTCATTTTAATCCGAAACTGGCTGAAATTGCTGCCAGAATAGTTGAGAAAGTTAGGATCAATCCCGGGAATTTTATCGCCATTTCTCCAAGCGCGGGTAAACAGGGGTACTCTGAAAACGACTATCAGCAGGGATACGAAAAGATCGCTGACCGGCTTATTCCACTGTTAGCAGTATGCAAAGAACATGGAACTGCTTTGAGGATCGGGGTGAACCACGGTTCCCTTTCAAACCGGATCATGGATCGCTTTGGAGATACCCCTGCCGGTATGGTTGAATCGGCACTTGAATTTGTGACAATCTGTGAAAGAGAAAATTTCCACCAGCTTGTCCTTTCCATGAAATCCAGCAATACCAGGGTAATGGCAGAAGCCTATCGTCTGCTGGTGGAAAAACTCGATGCAAACGGGTTCAACTATCCCCTTCACCTTGGCGTTACAGAAGCCGGACTTGGAGAAGAGGGCAGAATAAAATCTGCTGTCGGCATCGGTGCACTGCTGAATGATGGTATCGGGGATACGATCCGTGTCTCGTTAACCGAAGACCCGGAATGTGAAATCCCGGTTGCCCGTAAAATCATCTCTTTCTATTCGGACAATAGAGAACATGATCCAAAGCCTTCCGATGACAAAACAGCAGAAATGCCGGTTCACTTTAACAAACGGAATTCAGCAAGCGTGAGAAACGTCGGAGAGGATAACCCTCCCGTGGTGATTTCGGATGCCAGCGATCAGCCATTTATCCCCGATGAGGTCCTGAAACAATCGGGTCACCGGTTTGACCCCCGTAAGAAGGAATGGACAAAAGGAGATCAGGGAGCAGATCTTATATACCTTGGTAATCAGCTGCCACCTCCAGATTCTCCCGATGTTGCCGGTTATATCCTGAATTACCAGGAATGGGAAAAATTAACGGATCCTCCGGAAAATCTTTTTCCTCTCTACTCAATCAACGAATACTTCTCCGTGGGATACAGATCAAATGGTATGCACTTCCTGAAGGTTGACCTGCCCCCGCAAAAGGAGCAACTTATAGAACACATCAATAAAAAACAGCAGGAATCCAGGACAGGTTCCTGGCCCATTCTCATTCTTTCTGCCCAAAATCCCAAGGACCTGAAATCATTCGTTCTGCAAATGATCCAACAGGAATGCAAATCTCCTGTAATCCTTTACAATGCCAGTCAGGAAAATGATTATGAAACATTCCAGCTGAAAAGCAGTTGTGGTCTTGGTGTTTTTTTTATCGATGGATTGGGAGATGGTATCTGGTTGAACAGTACCGTTGCCCTGCCGCGTGAACAGATCGTTGCCACCAGTTTCGCAATCCTTCAGGCTTGTCGTGCAAGAATCTCCAGCCCGGAATACATATCCTGTCCATCCTGCGGAAGAACCCTGTTCGACCTGCAAAAAGTAACCGCTAAGATCCGGGAAGCAACCGCACACCTGAAGGGAATAAAGATCGGGATAATGGGCTGCATCGTAAACGGACCCGGAGAAATGGCAGATGCCGACTATGGTTATGTGGGGTCCGGTCAGGGTAAGGTGACACTGTTTAAAAACCGGAAAATAGTAAAGAAAGGCATTTCATCGGACAGGGCAGTCGACGAACTGATTGAGCTGATTAAAGATTCGGGAGACTGGATAGATACCTGAAAAGCCCCGATCATAAAGAAATGCAGGAGAGTAATTGCTTTTTGAGATAAATGTGGTAATTTTAAATTACGATAACATGTTGAATTTAACTGGAAACAAAATGGAATGGATCAGAAAGATTTTGGAACTGAGCATCTGCCTGTTGTTACTGCTCGCATCAACAGCATGCAGCGATGACGAAACAAATCCCTACAAGGATGAATACGAACCCAATAACAACATCACCTCTCCAACAGACATTACCCTCAGTACAACCTACAACGCCTCCATATCAAAAGGGGACCGGGATTTCTACCGGTTCTCCATTGATAATGAAGGCATTCTGGAAAATATTAAGATCGAACTGGGAAATTTCTCGGAGACCCTTCAACTGGAATCTTCAATCTATGACGGACTTGGAAACAAAATCATTACCTATTGGAATGATCCCAGCTATGGCTACATTGTCTTCTATCCTACTATCGAAGGGACCTATTATCTTGAAATTGGAGATAAAAACAACCAGGAAAAAGGAGACTATTCACTGAAAGTTACGGATCTGAACGATAGTGATGCCAATGAACCGAACAACACCTTCAGCACTGCAACCGTCATCGATACCTATCCTACCGGTACGATCCCGGCAAACATCGTAACCACAGCATCTGCTGAATATTCCAGTGGGGACTGGGACTATTACCTGGTAGTGGTGAACGCCAACAAGAAAGTGGATTTCACCGTTTCACCACAGGCAACGGATCTGGCAATGCACTTTAAAATCTATAATGAAAGCCAGACAGAAATTGACCCCGGACTCGATGGTACTCCCGGGCAGTCATTGAATTTCTATCTCAATAACTCAGGCGCTGAACTTATCACTGTGTATGTAAAATTAGGGGGAACATTGGGCAGCAGCTACGAAAGGGATTATACCATCTCCTTTACCGAAACCGATGCGGATATAAAATAAATCCATTAGGAGAATTTATTATTGTTTGTCTCAATTCCTGTCTCCCGCAGGGATCCCTTGGGATAAGTCCCCATTCGCCCGGATGACACAGTCGAACGGGCTTCACCAAGCCTGCCTGTACGATTTGCTCTGTGGCGACTTTGAAACCTGCCTGCCGCAGGGTCGCCCTACCCTGGTCTATGCTATTCTCAACTTATCGGTTAAACCCCAAAGTATGTAGGTCGTCTCTCTGAGGCGACCTTGAAACCTGCCTGTTGGGCGGACGGGGTAGTGGAAATCTATTGAAAACTACCGAATTTTGTATAACACCTAACCCCCGTTACACCGGATGTTATACCGTCCCAACACCTCTCCCAGGTCATACTCTTCCCTGAATTGACAGGCAGGGAGACCGGTTTCGATCGCAGCATTCACATTCCGTTGAAGATCATCGATAAAGAGCGACTCTTCCGGCAGAATGCCCGAATCATTCAACATGTAATGGAAAATCGCCGGGTTGGGTTTGCTCAACTTCACAACATGCGAATAATAAATCTTGGTAAAAACATCTTCAAAGGATACTCCGCCGGATATTTCCCTGAATTGCCGGGTATAGATCGGCACATGGATCTCATTGGTGTTGCTTAATAGATATAAATTATATCGGTTTACCAGGCATTTCAGCAGTTCTACTTTATTCTTTGGAAATCCGACAACCATGGCACTCCAGGCGTCATTAATCTGCATATCCGTCAAATGGTTATCAGATAAAGTCCTGAAGGCATTGCGGAATGTATCCGCATTAATGGCTCCTTTTTCAAAAAGCAGAAAAAAATTCTGCGGCTCTTTGTAGATCTCTTCCAGTCGTTTACCCGATACCCCAATGTCATCAAATGATCGTAATGTTCTGTCCACATCAATATCCAGCAAGACACTCCCTAAATCGAAGATGATATTTTTGATTTGCTTCATTACCAGAATTATGGTTTAGATTTTATTAAATTTGATCCTGATACCGGCCACAAAAATAGTAATCTTTGGCAAGCCACCTGCATGAACGTGAAGAATAAACCATATCAGACCATTTGGCTGCACCCGGATGATGCAACGATCGTTCAAACCATTGATCAGCGCCTGCTTCCTTTTGAATTCCGTATTGTGGATCTGAAGTGTTTTGAGGATGCACGATCGGCTATTGCCGACATGGTTGTTCGCGGTGCACCCCTGATCGGTGTAACTGCGGCATACGGAATATACCTGGCTCTGCTAGACCACCATGCTCATGAAGATCTCACCAGCTACCTGCAGGAATGTGTCCACAGGTTAACAGCCACCCGGCCAACGGCAATCAACCTCTCCCACGCTGTTGACCACAGTCTTCATGCCATTTTACGAGAAAAGAACCTCAACGCCAAAATCGATGTGGCACTGAAAACAGCTCAGGATATGGCAAAGGATGAAACTGAAGCGTGCCGGAAGATCGGGCAATATGGTCTTGCCGTGATCGAAAACCTGGGAAAGAAGAAAAAGAACAGGGTGGTGAATATCCTCACCCATTGCAATGCCGGATGGCTGGCGTGCATTGATTATGGTACAGCAACGGCTCCCGTTTATCTGGCACACGACCGGGGAATCAAGGTGCACGTGTGGGTTGATGAAACTCGCCCCCGAAACCAAGGTGCAAGATTAACAGCGTGGGAACTTTCACAACACGGTGTCCCCCATACGCTGATCACAGATAATACAGGCGGTTTGTTAATGCAACAGGGAAAGGTGGATATAGTGATTGTAGGAAGCGACAGGACAACCCTGTCCGGGAATGTGGTTAACAAAATAGGAACCTATCTTAAAGCCCTGGCAGCAAAAGATAATAATATCCCCTTTTACGTTGCATTACCATCTTCTTCAATCGATCCTTCCCTGCAGGATGAACTGGAAGGAATACCAATCGAAGAAAGAAACCGGGAAGAGGTTGAATTTGTTGAAGGTTTGACCGAAAGAGGGCTGGAACGGGTGAGAATCTGTAAGGAGGAAACGACTGTCTTAAACCCGGGTTTCGATATCACACCAGCTCGACTTGTCACGGGCTTGATAACCGAAAGAGGGATATGTGAGGCTAATAAGGAGAGCATTTTAAGCTTATTCCCGGAGTTAGTGACATCCGCTGAAAATCAGCGAAGTGAAGATTGAAGCGCTGGAGTAACTAAATTTTTGACAGTATTTATTCTTTGCGTCTTTGCGGCTTAGCGAGATCTTTTCTTTTAAAGCTATCTCATGAACCAGGAAGGAACCATAAAATTTGAATGTTATTGGGAAAAGACCGGACCGGTGGTCAGTGGTGAGGTATTGAAGGAGCTGAATCGCTGGAGAGAGGTGTTGTATGATCTGAAGCTGATCGGTGCATACCCAGATGGTGTAGGCTATGGGAACATCAGTGTTCGTACCAAACCCACTTATCGGTTTATCATTACCGGTTCAGGTACTGGAAAACAGAAACACCTGACCCGGCTGGGCTATTCACTGGTGACGAACTATAGCCTTTCAAAAAATAAGCTCTATTGCAAGGGGCCCGTTATTGCTTCCTCCGAATCGTTAAGTCATGCCGCTATTTATGAGACGGATCCTGATGTGCAGGCCGTGATCCATGTTCATCATCTGGAATACTGGGAAAAACTGATGGACCGGGTTCCTGTGACCGGTCCGCATGCAGAGTTTGGTACACCCGAAATGGCTCGTGAGATTATCCGTCTGTTTCACGACACTGAGGTTGCCGTAAAGAAGATCCTGGTTATGGGAGGACATAAAGAGGGAATCATTACCTTTGGAAAAGACCTGGACGAAGCCGGAAGTTACCTGCTGGCATATATTAATTCAATCATATAATAGATGGTTTTGATGGAAAAGTTAAATCCCCCTTGATCCCCCTTTTTCAAAAGGGGGACAACATTAGGGGTAATTTAACCTGTCCTTTTTCTCTGTTCGGCAGGCAAGCTTTTAAAAATGGGACAACTATCGGTTTGGATAAACGTTCGTCCCCCTTGGTGAAGGGGGACTTAAAGGGGGATTGAAACAAACAAATATTAATAGCATAAGATTAAATCAGACCGACTTATAAAATTACTTTGTCCGCTGTAGCCTTGGCGAAGGCGGATTAACTTATCAACTCAGGCATGATAAAAATAGGCATCATCGGTGGTTCCGGACTGGAAGATCCGGATTTGCTTAAAAAACCAGAATCCGTGTCTGTGGATACTCCATTTGGCAAGCCCAGTTCGGAAGTCCTGCAGGGAGAGATTCATGGCGTAAAGGTGGCGATTCTATCCCGGCATGGTAGGCATCATGAGATTCCTCCAACCCAGGTGAATAACCGGGCAAACATTCATGCCCTGAAAGAAACGGGTTGTACACACCTTCTTACAACTACTGCATGCGGCAGTTTGCGGCAGGAGATCGGACGAGGAGATCTTGTTATACCGGACCAGTTCATCGACTTTACCCGTCACCGGGAAATCAGCTTTTATGAATCGTTTGAAGATGGAAATTTGAAGCACGCTGCCATGGCTGATCCTTTTTCAGCAGAGCTCCGGATTTGCTTACTGGAAGTGGCAAACAACCTGGGCTTATCGGTTCACCCCACCGGCACCATTCTTACCATTGAAGGACCTCGGTTCTCAACGCGTGCTGAATCAAAAATGTTCCGCCTTTGGGGAGCTGACCTGATCAACATGTCCATTGCCCCGGAAGTGATCCTGGCAAATGAGATCGGTATACCCTATGCGACCGTAGCGATGAGTACCGATTATGACAGCTGGAAGGATGATGAAGAGCCGGTAACCTGGGAGGAGGTGTTGAAAATATTCCACGACAACGTGAACAACGTGATCAACCTGCTCATCGAATGTCTGCCAATGATCAGATAATCAGGAAGAACGATAGATTCTCGCAGTGACTTTTTCAGGGGATACTGTTGCGAAATTACCGACAATTGATTAATATTGCACTTCCTGAAAATCAATAAAATCTCTTTGATCTTTTAGTAATTTTCAGGATAACATATAATTTCCGGGGCCCATAGCTCAGTCCCGATTTGATCGAAATCTATGATTTCGCTTTCAAATCGAGGATCCTCGAAAAACTAACGAAGCAAAGCTTCGAAGTTTTTCGGGACAGGTTATGGAAAGTATAGATTAAAGCCTAATTTCGTTTTTTTGTGATATTCTAGGGCCCATAGCTCAGCAGGTTAGAGCACCTGACTCATAATCAGGGGGTCGTTGGTTCGAACCCAACTGGGCCCATATCGAAAGAAAAGCCGTCCCGAGTAAACTCGGGACGGCTTTTTATTTTTTTTGCTGGAAAAAGACAAGCTTGCTTGGCTTTGACCGTAAAAATAAAAAATCAGCCGATAGGCTGGCTTTTCTTTCGATATGGAAGCCCCAACAACTGGCTCACGAAGCCCACCTGCGCCCGCCATAGTCCGCCAATCCTGTCGGCAGTGTATTTCTTCACTATTTAGGTAACAGTTTTTTGTTTCATATTTTAAGAATTATTTGGTTATTCTATAGGCGAATTTTTCATGCATAATCTGGAGTATATAAAGAAGAAAATCCTGGTGGGATTAAAGTATGAATAGCCCGGTACAATCCCCGACGATCTTGTCGGGGCGCAGTGCCGGGTATAATGATAAGAATAAAGATCAACCACGGATGGGGTTGAATTATAACCTGTTGAGAATTAATATTCAACCCCTTCAGGGTTGTAATCTTCTCATACATTTTTTAGCCACCGGTGGCTATTCATTGTTCTACCTCCTTCGGGGTATATTTAATGATTTAAATTAAAATCTAAATAATACCGAATATATAACCTTACTTCAAATGACTATAGTAATATTTTATTCTTTAAATTGTGAAGTTTTACAAATAATGATTCATTGATAAACAAATATATTTAGATCACCCCCATGGAAAAGAGTATTCTTATTGTCGGAGCAGGCATTTCAGGCTTATCAACTGGTTTTTATGCACAAATGAATGGTTACAGAACATCCATATTCGAGATGAACAGCATACCTGGAGGCCTTTGCACCGCATGGGAACGTAAAGGATATAAATTTGATATCAGCATGCATATGCTAACAGGCTCCCTCTCCGGCCCCATCCACAGGATGTGGAAGGAGCTGGGTATTCCTGAGAAGTTTACATTCTACTACCACGATTATTTTTCCCGGATTGAAGGCATGGGGAAGAAACTCAACTTCTCAACCGACAGGAAAAAGCTTGAAGAGGAGTTGCTTGCCATTTCGCCGGACGATGCCGATCTGATCAGGGAGTTTACACGGCTTATCTTCGGACCCGACATGATGAAAGCGGCCTCATTAAAACCAAAAAAGCTCAAGAATATTTGGGATTCAATCAAATTGCTATCTGCACTACTTCCCCTTTTCAGAACGTTTGGTAAATATAACGATATGACCATCCAGGAATTCTCAGGCCGGTTCAAGGATCCCTTCCTTCGCGAAGCGGTTCGTTTCGTTGTGGATGCTCCAGGCTGGCCCATGGTTCAGTTCCCGATGGTAGCACTTTCAGGATTTGTAAGAAGCGGGGTGATAGAGGCTGGAGCGCCGCTTGGTGGTTCACAACAAGTGGTGTATCATATTGCCGAATTGTATAAACAGCTTGGAGGGGAGATCCAGGTGAACAGCCGTGTAACAGACCTGATCATAGAAAATAACCGTGTGGTAGGTATTGCGCTGGAAGATGGCACCCGGTACAGAGCCGATCAGGTGATATGGGCAGGGGATGGACATTCACTCATTTACGAGATCCTGGGCGGGAAATTTGTGAATGAGAGGATCATGAACGTATATGAGAAGTGGATTCCGGTAAAACCGATTGTGCATGTGATGATGGGTGTGAACCGGGATCTGTCTGAGGAACCGCACCGTATCATCTTCGAGACCAATGAACCGATCACCATAGCCGGGCGGGAATACCGGTGGCTGACTGTCCTCCATCACTGTTTCGATAAATCAATGGCTCCGGAGGGCAAATCTGCAGTGGAGGTATGGTATGATTCAGAATACGAACCCTGGGAGGAACTTTATAAAAACAAGGCAGAATACAAAGTTGAGAAGAAACGGATTGCAGATTATACGATTCGACAACTTGACAAGCGATGGCCCGGATTTGCCTCCCAGGTTGAAGTGATTGATGTTCCAACTCCAGCCACCTATGTGCGTTACACAGGTAACTGGAAAGGATCACCCGACGGATGGTACATCACACCGGATAACATGAGTTATGATGAACCAGTACGTACCCTTCCGGGGCTTGAAGGATTAAGGATGGTTGGCCAGTGGACAGCACCCTTTATGGGTACCGTGATGTCCGCCCTGTCCGGGCGCCAAGCCATTCAACTGATGTGCAAAGAGGAGGGCAGGAAGTTTAATACCCGGGCTGGATTATAATCCCAACCAGTAAGGTGGAATCATAATCTCGTCCCCCTTTTTCAAAGGGGGAATCAAAGGGGGATTTTAATTATCGCCTGGTGTATTCCGGTCAATGGTCAGTTTTCCCTTTGCATCCTGTTCGCAGTTTGACCGATTTACTATGTTGGTCTTATCCTAAAAACATGCCGCCCCTGACGGGGCTATTATAACTTTCCACTTCATAAATGAGAATCATTTTCACTTATCCAATTGGCGTCCAGCCGAAAATGTGTAATACGGTCTGACGGCTAAAGTCCGTCTGACCGATAGGAAAAAACGAAAGCCCAAACTACTTCTGGGGATTATGCTCACCATCGCTTACCGGGTAAGTTAATTTATACTCACCGGGTGACTTGGAGTCACCCGGTGAGTATTTAACGTTTTTCTTATCATTAATCAACCTATTGATTTTGAAATGATATTGTTGTATCTTGTTGGAAACAAATCAATCCAAATGGCACAAAAATCCATCTCCAGAAGGGATTTCGTCGTCACCAGTTTTGTCGGTACCCTCGCATTTACAGTAGGTTGTAGCTTCAAAGATGCCAAACCCGTAGTAAGTGTTGTAAAAATTAAAAACGATAACATCGGTTATGCGGTTGAAAAAGCTATTGATCTGCTGGGTGGGATAAATGAAGTGACCATGGACAAACACCGGATCATGCTGAAGCCCAACCTTGTCAGCCCAGACCCAGCCAGTACAACAAAACCAGAAGTAATTAAGGCTTTGGGGTTACTGATGAAAAAGGCCGGGAAGGAAGTATCCATTGGAGAGGGCTCGGCTGCTGCACCTGGATTCAATTTTGCAAATGGGGAAATATTTCACACTACAAAACCGGAAGTATTGGATCCCATGCAGCAATACGTTTTCGACCAGCTCGGTTATACCGAACTGGCAGAATCAATGAATATTCCGCTGATCAACCTTCATTCCGGTGACCTGGTAGAAGTGGAAGTACCTGACGGTTTTGTTTTCGATAAAATTACCGTACACAAATCACTC
>Ga0315545_1004653_pt1 | contig 11255 bp, 8 predicted proteins | sample SalMarSW160210MG_FD_203096 | JGI IMG/M metagenome (GOLD analysis project Ga0315545, IMG submission 203096) | Salt marsh sediment microbial communities from the Plum Island Ecosystem LTER, Massachusetts, United States - Salt Marsh Sediment SW1602-10 ...
GTGATATATAAATATTCATATAATAATATACAACTGTTTTTTTGTGAAGTCGATATTCACGTTCCTATTATTTTTATAAGCACCCTTTTTTTCCTTCTTCCGTCGAATTCTCCATAAAATATCTGCTCCCACGGCCCGAAGTCAAGCTTTCCGTCAGTTACCGCAACCACGACCTCCCTTCCCATTACCTGCCTCTTTAAATGTGCGTCTCCGTTGTTTTCGAATGTACGATTGTGAAGGTAACGGGACACCGGTTCATGTGGTGCCAGCTCATCAAGCCATCTTTTATAATCCTGATGTAAGCCCGCCTCGTCATCGTTGATGAAAACACTCGCCGTGATGTGCATTGCATTTACAAGACAGAGGCCTTCTTTTATACTACTCTTTCTTACTGCGCCCTGTATTCTGTCGGTAATATTCACAAAATCCATTCTACTCGGAATATTGAAAACCAGCTCTTCCCTGTACGATTTCATTGCCGTTTCTCTCCCTGACGGTCCCTAATAAAAGATATTCTAAATATATGAAGGAGCATATGAGGCGGGTTCAATAATAGCTGTTCTTCTTTTTTCTCACCTCTTTTATATCGAGGAGTTCTGGAGTGGTTTCAGGCCTTATCAGCGTAATATCACCTTCCACAAGATATGCCTTGCCGGTGTCGATCTTGTCCTGAAGATTTTTCATGTTGATGTATTTTTTCACCTCTTCAGATGTCTGGGCGATTCCCACAAGCGTATGGGTATCGTTGTCCTTTACGAGAATTAAGTACATGTACACTCTCCACAGATGCTTTTTAATATTATCGGAGGAGTTTTTTGTAAGATTACCACTCTTCTCCCGTCCGCGTCGCAGCCCGCACCGTTTATTAATTTTCCAAATAGTCGCGGAGTTTCTTGCTCCGCGTCGGATGCATAAGCCTTCTCAGCGCTTTTGCCTCTATTTGCCGTATTCTCTCTCGCGTAACATTGAACACATACCCCACTTCCTCAAGTGTATGAGAATATCCGTCATCAAGCCCGAACCGCATTCTCAATACCTTTTGCTCTTTTTCAGGCAGCGTGTCCAGGACTTCTGTAATCAGTTCCTGAAGCAGCGTGTATGACGTTTTCGATGCGGGATTGTCAGATTCTCTGTCCTCAATGAAGTCTCCGAGAAGTGTTTCTTCATCGTCTCCAATGGGAGTCTCGAGAGATATGGGGTCGCGTGCAACACTGCGAATTCCCTTGACCCGTGAGGGACTCCATCCGAGCCTCTCAGCAATTTCTTCTGTTGTCGGCTCTCTTCCATATTTTTGCATGAGCTGTCTTGATTCCTTTATCACCTTGTTGATCTGCTCAATCATATGAACTGGTATTCTGATTGTACGTGCCTGATCGGATATCGATCTCGTTATTGCCTGTCGAATCCACCAGGTTGCATAGGTACTGAATTTGTACCCTTTCTTGTACTCGAACTTTTCCACAGCTTTTATCAGCCCGATGTTTCCTTCCTGAACAAGGTCAAAGAAGTGCAGTCCTCGGTTTGTATACTTTTTTGCGATACTGACCACAAGTCTGAGGTTTGACTGTATGAGTTTATTCTTCGCGACACAGATGGACTTTCTTCCCATTTCGATTCCATCCCAGATATTTTTTATACATTCTACCGTCTCTCCGGCTTCTTCCTCGATACGCTTCAATTTTTTTTGTGCTAACGTGATTGTGGTATACAGATCCTTAATTTCTTCGGCGTAGGGGAAATATTTTTCCATGATGTTCTCGATCCCCTTTCCTTTCTCGATGTGCTTGTTGATGGTTATTATTTCCTGTATCGAACGTCCGGTCTGTTTCTCAATGTTGAAAAGTGTATTTTCAACAATCAGGATCTGCTGATAGTATTCATCGGCTTTCTGTGAAATACGATCAATCTCCTCTTTATTGATGTTTGCTCTTCGAAATGCCTTTAAGATCTCCTTCTTCGCCTTTTCCGTATCCTTGTCCGCACTTATCTCAGACTGTTTTTGATTTAATACCTTTGCGAGGTTGTAAAACTTTCTTTTGAGCTTTCTCCTGTCCTCGGATGAAACGTTGTAGAATTTTTGATACTCCAGCAACCCGTTAATGTCCATTTTTTTCTGTTTTATTCTATCAACAGTTCTGAATACCTCATGTATGAAAATATTTGAGTCAAAAAGGATGTTCTCGATTTCCTTCTCCCCTTTTTCGATCTCTTTGGCAAGCTTTACCTCCTCTTCCGCAGAAAGAAGACTGACTCTTCCTATCTCTTTTAGGTACAGTCGAATGGGATCATCCACATGGGAATGGGCTTCTGAACTATTAATAATTCTTTGGTCGGTGCTTTCTTCTTTTTCATCGCTTATATTTTCATTGATATCTTCATGGATGTCTTCATTGATGTCTTCTTCCAAATCTTCCTCTTTCTCATTCTCGTCTTCCTCGGTTGATCCAAGGTTGTCAATTATCGATATGTTTTTTTTAGAGAGGAGAACAAACAGCTCGTCTATTTTATCTGAGCCGATGATATTTTCAGGAAGAATATCGTTGAGCTGATCGTAAGTAATGTGGTTATTCTGTACTCCCGCGAGTTTCAGCAAATATTCAACTTCAGGTAAGTTTTTCATATCTGACACGAGAAAACTCCATCAATGAAAGTTTGAAATGTCAAGATTTCATATAAATTTCACATGTGTTCGTTTCCTTTGGGTGGTTTTCTACACAGATCAAGCATGAGATTTGTTCGTTCGTAGAATTTTTATCTTTTCGAGCTCGTTTCTGTAGGCCTGCTTTTCAATGATGAGATTTTTTGTACGTTCCTCATCATTTTCAAGTTCCGCATCTCTCAGCTGGCCGTTGATCTTTTCTATCTTTTCACGGATCCTCTTTTCCTTGAGCGTAGCCACCACATCAATTATTTGCTCTTCAGGGTTCATATTCAAGTTCTCTTCGAGAAGTTTACCGCTCAGATATTCAATGTATTTTTCATTATTCAGATAATCGAAAACAGTCCCTGAATTCCAGCTCCCATGAGCGTTTGCCTTGATTATTGCGCTCCAGAGCTGTTTCGTCCATTTCCCGCGGAAGTAGCTCTCATCGAGCCTTGATTCTGCAATCGATAGAAGTTCGGGATTACTGAGCAGCAGGAGGAGGAGATACTGTTCAGCTGATATGCTGCTTTTGATTTTCGTATGAGCGTCCTTGGTCGAAGGTGTTCTTCCTCTTGATGCACTGGAGAGCCTTTGATGAGAAAGAGAATCCAATTCCTGCCTTATAAGGGTATCACTGATACCGAGCGCGGATGAGAGAATTTTCAGGAATTCATGTTGTAATATGGTATCTCTCATCCCCAGATAATATTCCGACGCCTCCTGTAAGATAACAATTTTTTCATTTGCTGTATATGATTTTTTCCTGTCGACAAAGGAATCGACAATAAAGTGAATTCCCGGTTCTGCGCCATCCAGGAAGAGCTGAAAATCCTCTTTCGTGTATTCATCGAAAAAGTCACCGGGGTCGCGCCCTGAAGGAATAAGGATGATCGAGGGATCAATTCCCTTGGAATGCATGAGGTGAGCGGCCCGAATCATCGCCTTTTTTCCTGCCTCATCAGGATCAAAACAGAGAAATATTCTTCTGGTGTAACGCATCATGAGAGAAATCTGATCTTCCGTGAGCGCGGTTCCGAGAGGTGCGACCGTGTTCCTGAAATCCTCTTTGAACATTCGAAGAACATCCATATACCCTTCGACAATGAGGGCAAAACCGGACTTTCGTATATACTCTGAGGCAATATTGAACCCGTAGAGATTCTTCCCCTTGTGATACACGGGGTTTTCGTTTGAATTGATATACTTTGGTGTATCCGTATCGGACGAGCCGAATGTTCTTCCTCCGAAACCGATCACACGTTCCATACTATCCTGTATCGGAAACATGATCCTGTTTCTGAACCGGTCGTAATATCCGGTTCCACGCTTTCTCTTCACAATCAACCCTGCTTCTTCGAGAAGATCGCTCCCATACCCCCTTTTCCCAAAATAGGTCAAAAGAGCGTCCCACCTGTCGGGGGCGTATCCGATTTGATAGCACTTCTGAGTTTCTGTATCGATTTTCCTGTTTCGCAAGTATTCCCTGGCCGCCTCACCGGAATGAGTATCGAGGTTTTTCGCAAACAATTGTGCCGTTTCCTTATTGATTTGATAGATAGATTCTATTTTTTCCCCTGAACTGCTTTCCACGCTCGCGGCTGAAACCCGTATCCCCACCTTTTCCCCCAGCACACGCACAGCCTCAGGGAAGGTAATCCCCTTGAATTTCATCAGGAACGTAAAAACATTCCCGCCCGCTCCGCAGCCGAAACAGTGAAAAATTCCTTTTGACGGACTCACCATGAATGACGGGGTTTTTTCGGAGTGAAACGGGCACAGCCCCTTATAGTTGTTTCCGGCCTGTTTGAGATGAACATATTCGCCAATTACATCAACGATGTGAGCGCGGGACTTTATTTCATTGATGGTATCGTCGGAAATTTTCAACGGCTTTTGAGGGCCCCTGGAGTGTTATACAGCGCATAGAAGTATAACACATCACAGGTGTCATGACAAATGGTTTTATAGAAATTATTTCAGTTCAACTTATTTGATGTCCAATCTTGCCGCTTTGATTATACCGCCGTATTGCCTCGAGGTGTTCTTCGTATGTTGTGGAAAAATAATGGCTTCCATCTTTTTTTGAAACAAAAAATAGATAATCGACGTCCGCCGGTTCAATAGCCGCCTTCAATGATCCTAATCCAGGATTGGAAATGGGTCCAGGGGGAAGACCTCCATTGAGATAGGTGTTATAGGGTGATTCAATTTTCAGATCACTGTACAGCAACCGTTCCTTTGTCTTTCCCAATATATACTGAATCGTTGCACATGATTCCAGCCTCTTCCCTTTTTCAAGTCGATTGTAAAATACTGCGGATATAACCGGTCTTTCACTGTCGAGCTGTGCTTCCTTTTCGACAAGTGAAGCGATGATGACCATCTTTTTCATCTCTTCTATTTCATATTTTCTTGAAGAAATTTTTCGCAGATTTGAAAAAAAGCGCTCTATCATGAAATCCACAATGTGCTCTGCAGCAAGATCTTTTGCAACAATATAGGTATCTGGAAACAAAAACCCTTCCGCATTATTGAAGGGGATCTTATACTTTTCCAATATCTCGGGATTTTTTGCCGCTTCAATAAACTGATCGGGGGAAACGATTCCCTCTTTCTCGAGCAAATCAGCGATCTGCTGTATAATAAATCCTTCAGGAATCGTAAATTTTACAGTGGCAACGACCCCCCGAACAAACTTTTGGAGAATATCCGTACTCCTCATCCCGGAATGGAGATTGTATTGTCCGGACTTGACCTTTCGTGCGCTTCCTGAAAGCCGGATGAGAGATATGAAGAACAGCTCCGATCGTATGAATCCTTTTTTTTTCAGATTGCTGGCTATCTGAACGATGTTCTGACCCTTCTCGATGGTAAACAGTGCTGAGCTGATCTTCTCATTCGGCGATGAATTAAGTAACTGAAAACCCGCAAAAATGGATACAGAAAACGCGACAACAACAAAAAGCAGTACATATTTTTTCATGATTCTACAGATTATCTCTCGCAGTTCTCATAATATAGTGCAGATGAAGCGCGACTTCATTAATAATAAAATTCACCACACCGATTTCCTGTTTTGTGTAGACTCCTGTATCCTTTTCTGTCAGGTTCAGGACTCCGATTATCCTCTCTCCTGAGTACACTGGAAAGGATAGAAAGGAACTTGATTTGTATTTATCTTTTAATTCACCATCTCCTTTCCTTTCCTTTTCATTCATGACAACAGGTTCCCCGTCAAGGTACACTCTTCCGGCGATACCTTCTCCTGGTTTTATCCTCGTGTTGGTGATGAGCTTGATTTCGTTGTTGCTCCATCCGAGAGTCCGATATATGTAGAGCTCCTCGGCTTTTTTATTATATAATAGTATGGACGCTCTTTCCGAATGGGTAACTCGTGCTGCCGCGACGAGCAATTTATCTGTCAGTTCCTTCATATCATAAAATACCTTGAGATAATTCTGGATGGCAACAAAATACCTGGCCATTCCTTTGTCTTCGAGGTTTCGAATCATTTCAAAATTTGAAGAATCCGATTCGCTCTCTCTTCCAACAGTTACCCTTTCTTCAGCCCGTGATGTTCCCCGAGATACTCGTTCAATCGACTTCGACAGAAAGTACAGGAAAACGGATACAAGAAGGAGCACCAGTACGACTATGTCCTGGCCTGTAACAAAGGACGGCATCACCTTAAATGAAAGCAGAATCTGGTAAATAATGAGAACGGAAATCACCACTAAAAGAAAAACGTACTTACTGTTTCGCATATTGCACCATCCCCTTTTTTTGATTTAAGGATGACAAAACGGACACAGCTTCCTCGTCAGGGAGAAAACGTGCGCGCGCGTTTTCTATCAGGACAGCGCGGGGATGATAATACGCAGGCTTTTTTCCGACAAAAACGATTTCCAAAAGAAGTCCGTGGCTCGTCTCAGTCGACCAGCTCTGATCGAAAATCAGGTTTCCCAGACTGTAGACGATCAGGCCTCCTCCATATACCTCTATTTTCTGCACGACATGGGGATGAGTCCCCAAAACGACGTCAACACCTGCATCTACAAGGTTTCTCATTGTGTGTACTTTTTCCTTCTCGGGCTCCGGCAGGTATTCTGTTCCTGTATGCACTGCAGCGATGAGTACGTCAAACTCCTTTTTCAGATCCCCGATGACCTCCACTGTTTCAGAATCCAGCCTGTTCGTCTCCACCGTTTTCCCCGCCTGCTTCAATGAAAACGGATATATGTCATTATAACAGATTATTCCGACCTGTACATCTTTAAGGTTGAATTCCACGGGTTTTGACGCTTCCTTTTTTGAAAAACCCACTCCACTGAAATACAACCCGCCCTCGCTCAGGTAGTGCATTGTATCAGTTGCAGCATCTATCCCCCAGTCCAGTATATGGTTGTTTGCAAGAGTGAACACGTTGAAGCCTGAATACTTCAGCCCTTCGACTACATCTGGAAGCGCTCTGAAATAGATGCCCTTATCAGGAAAAAATCTCTCCCCTCGAGCAGAAATGGGGCTTTCAAGGTTTGCAATTGCGATCTCGTGCACGCGGATCTCGTCCTGTATTTCAGAAAACGGGTACTCCGATCCAAAGAGATCGATATATTTTCTCGCCCCTCTGCAGAGCATAATATCTCCGCCTGCGATGATGGTGAACGTCTTTTCTATCCAACTGCAGAGCTCGAACTCGAGATGAGGGTTTTGTTCAAGGAGAAGGTTACTTTTCGTGTAAATATGGGCTCTGTATGTTGCATCGTAGACGTTATTTTTTATATTTCTCAGATCCGGGTATATGCCGTCCACAGCCAGAGGTTTTACCTGTAGATCGAGGTCTTGAAATGAAACCACACCGAAGGGTACCTTTTCCTTTGCCACCTTCTTCAAACTTCTGTCGTCTGCAGGGTCCTGTTCTAGGATCTTGCTGAAAAGTATCTTCGAAATTTCATTCTGTCCGCTGAAACGGTTCGTAACGGCAACCTTCACGTCCGTGTATCTGTATTCTTTCAAGCAGTAAAGATCTGACTGAACTTCAGAGCCGGTAATAAACAGCGCCTCCGGATGCACCATGATATATTGATCTATTTCACTGACCTGAAAGAGGTTCGTGCTCGCCTCCATGCCCCATTTTTCGATCTTTTGTGTGATGTCCCTCTTGATGGCATCGAGGTCTTCCATGCTCATTTCGAAAAACAAGAGAACTTCATTTCCCTCGTTTACAGCTGTTCTTGAGAGAAATGAAAAGAAGGTGAACGCAGCTATTACAGGAATGAAAATGAACACAGACCGCCTCACGATTTTACCTCTCTCCCCGGATATCTCTAATATACATGAATTTGTTGATATTCTACCAGAGTTTTTCCTTTCTTTCCCTCCCCCACCGCCCGTTTCATGAAACTCGCCCACACGGGTGCAGCAACGATTCCACCCGTCTGATCCTGACCGAGTGAATTCGAGGGATCATCAAACCCAATCCACACAGCGACCACAAGCGCATCTGTATACCCGATGAACCATGCATCAGAATAGTTATCCGTCGTGCCGGTTTTTCCGGCAGCATCGAGCGTTATTTTGTGTTCCTGCATCGCGTCAAACGCCGTTCCCCCCTGCTTCAGTACTTCGGAAAGCATCCTTGTAATCGTATCTGCGGTCTCCTCACTGATGACCCGAAGGTTGTCTTCGATATCATCCTGTACCTTCTCTTTTTTTCTCTCACTCTCATAATCTGTAAGCACATGCCCGTCCTCATCCTCTATCCGAATTATACTGATCGGGTATACTTTTTCTCCTCTGTTGGGGAACAGAGAAAACGCCCTGGCGAGTTCAAGCGGAGAAAAGCTATAGACTCCAAGTGCGAGAGAGGGGTACGGCTGGAACCTCTTGGCGATCTCTTCCGCGTTCATATTGAGTGATTTGCCGATGAGCTCTATAATACAATCAGGTCCAATCTCCTGAGCGAGTTGCACTGCAACCGAATTCAGGCTCTTTTTCAGTGCGATTTCGAGGGTGACCTCTCCGTAATACATATCATTGTAATTTGCCGGTTTCCATGCACCTTCTCCGACTTGTATCTCCAGCGGTTTGTCGACGAACAGAGTTTTGGGGCCGTAACCTCTCTGTTCGATCGCAGCTGCGTACACAAACGGTTTAAAAGCAGATCCGATCTGTCTTTTTGCGAATACCGCTCTGTTGAAATGGTTCCTTGATGTGAAACCGCTGCCTCCGATCATGGATAGAATGTGTCCGTTTCGCGGGTCGAGCGCAACAAGTGCACCCTCCACGCCGTTTTCTCCGCCTGCATCAGTCCTTCCTAACCTCGCATTCTGATAAATCAATGCCTCAGAGAGGACATTCTCTGCGATTGTATCTTTTTCACTGTCGAGCGTGGTGAATACCTTGAACCCTCCATCTTTCAGATTTTCCGAACCGAGCTCCGACTCAAGGGCCTGTTTCACATAGGCAAGAAAATAGGAGGCGCCCTCATTCCACAGGGGGGAGAGACGAGTGCGTTCTTTTAAAGCAAAATCGGTCCAGAAACTTTCATACCCTTCCACAACCCTTTCAGTGTCGACCACTCCATATCTGGACAGTTTATTGAGCACAATTTTCTGCATTTTTTTACACCGATCGGGATGAAGAAACGGTGAATACCTCTCAGGCCTTGAAACGACCCCGACGAGCAGGGCGACCTCAAAAATGTTGAGATGGGACGCTTTTTTCTGGAAAAAATATTCAGCTGCATTTTCAACTCCGTACATCCGGTGTCCGAAATATGCAGCGTTGAGATACAATGTCAATATTTCATCTTTTGAAAACCTCTTTTCCAGCTCTGCGGTGCAGAAGAGCTCGTAAACCTTTTTTCTATAACTTCTCCTGCGATCTGTAAATATGACGCGTGCAAGCTGTTGGGTTATAGTGCTCCCGCATTTTGGCACCGAGAACGTTTTTATGTCCTCAATAAATCCGCCCACAGTCACGCTGAGATCAAACCCGCGATGAAAGTAGAATTTTTTGTCCTCCATGATGAGTACTGTCTGCACTAAAAGGGGATTGAGCTCATCGAATGTCACAATTTTCCTTCTTCCGGATCTGAATACACCTATCACAAAGGAATTTCTGTCAAAAACTCCCGTGCCTTTTCTCTTTTTCAGATTTGGAGCAAGATACACAGGTGAGCTTCCCGGAGTTTTCAGCTCATTTTGGAAATCGTAGAGTCTTGAAACGATTTCATGCTTTTCCCTGACCCAGAATTCGTAAATAACATAGACGAAAAACCCGCCGACCATCAAAAAAATAATGAGCAAAAAGGTAATTGTTAAAAAAATGTATTTCATGTATATTTAGAGAATAATACGTTTTCGGGAAAAATAAGATTGGATCAAATGGAACAATTCTATAAAGGTATCCCCGCCTCAGGAAGAATCGCCATTGGCACAGCAATCGTTTTGAAACGCTCGAATCTCTTCATACCTAAATATAACATAAAAAGGAACGGCGATTCTATTGAAAAAGAGTTGAAAAAACTCGAAACAGCATTAGGGCAAACAAAAAGGCAGTTCGACTCACTCCGCAATGACCTCAAAGAAGATACTGGTGCATTTGAGACGGGGTATATCGATGCCGCAATTTTGATGCTCGAAGATCCACTCTTAAAGGAGAGAGTAACAACAGAACTCAAAAAATCATATTTAAATATTGAATGGATATTCAATGATGTCGTCGATGAGCTGGCCGACCAGCTGATGAAGTCTGGGGATTACTATTTTCGGGAAAGAGCCCCGGATGTGCTATCGATCGGACAAAAGGTGCTGACGAATCTTATGGGAAATGAAGATGAAATAACCCCTGTGTTGCATACGGATTCCATAATCGTCGCCCATACGCTCTCGCCACATGAACTTATACAGTATTACAAAATGCATGTAAAAGCAGTAGTCACCGAGATCGGAGGGAAAACATCGCATGTCTCTATCATGGCCAGGGATCTGGAAATCCCAGCAGTTATCGGTGTTCCTGAAATCACAAAAATTATCCAGACAGGAGATCGCCTTATTGTTGATGGCACAATAGGAAATGTCATATGCCATCCGGAAAATGACACGATTACCCTCTACGAATATAAAAAGAAGGAAAGTGAAAAATATGAAAACCAGCTGAAAAAAATCGATAAAAAAACGTGCTGTTTGAAAGAAGGGATTGAAGTTTTACTGCTCGCAAATCTCGATGTGGAGGAAGAACTCGCATTTATCGAACACAGCCATTCACAAGGAATAGGACTTTTCCGGACAGAATATATCTTTCTCAACCGAAAAGAGTCACCATCTGAAGATGAACAGTTCATCATATATAAACGGATCATTGAAGCCCTGGATCCTTATGAGGTAACCATCCGCATCATTGATATCGGGGGAGATAAAAAACCTCCCTACATGAGCTATATAGAAGAGAAAAACCCCTTTCTCGGATGGAGGGGAATCAGATTTGCGCTTTCGAACAGAATGTTGCTGAAACAACAGGTGCGGGCAATACTCCGGGCATCGAATTTCGGAAATGCCAGAATCATGTTTCCCATGGTAAACGACATCGATGAAATTCTTGAAGTGAAGGC
>Ga0315545_1004654_pt1 | contig 11254 bp, 7 predicted proteins | sample SalMarSW160210MG_FD_203096 | JGI IMG/M metagenome (GOLD analysis project Ga0315545, IMG submission 203096) | Salt marsh sediment microbial communities from the Plum Island Ecosystem LTER, Massachusetts, United States - Salt Marsh Sediment SW1602-10 ...
TATACAGCTTTTTTGACGTACAGCGCTCCTGTGTGAGGTGATAAACAGCATAAAACATGTCAAGGCAGGGGCTATACTTCATATTTGTAGTATACTCAATAGATGGCGCGGACGCGCCGCGCCATCGGAGCCGCGGATTGCCATCCGCTTTCTGTCCGGCGCTCTGCGCCGGCCATCAAGCGGTTGCAGCGGACGGTCGTCCACGCGAGCACGCTCGCGCGTCCGTCCGCCGCTGATCCGCAGCTCCATTGGGCAGGCAAAGGTAAGTCACCCTGCGATTGAGGAGCGTACGCAATGCAGATCCGGAGCATCCAACTCCACAATTTCCGATCGGTAAAAGACCTGAGTTGCGCGCTCGATGACTACTGCCTTCTCGTCGGGGAGAACAACACAGGGAAGACGGCCCTTCTAACGGCGGTGCGGACATTCTACGAGGAAGGCGGGGCGAAGTTCAACCGCGAGATTGACTTCCCCAAGTTCCCGACTGACGACAACGAGAGCTGGATCGAGATTGCTTATCGGACAACCGTGGAGGAGCAGGAGACCCTCAAGACTGAGTACCGCTCTGCCGACAGACTCCTTTGTGTGCGGCGTTATTTCCAGTCCGACGACAGGGACTTGGTCAAAGCGAACCAAAGCAACATCTACGGCTACGAGAACGGCACACTCTCGACCTCGCTGTTCTACGGAGCCAAGAACGTATCCCAGGCCAAGCTCGGCTCCGTGTTGTACATCCCTGAGGTCAACCGTTCGGACGACGCCCTCAAACTCTCGGGTCCGTCGCCCTTCCGCGACATGGTCAACTTTGTCATGAAGCGCGCCGTGCTTGACAGCCGGAGCTTCGGGGATCTCAACACTGCCTTCTCTACCTTCAACGAGAAGTTCAAAAAAGAGGCCTCCGCAGACGGCTTCTCTGTCAAAAGGCTTATCGACGAGATCAATCTTGAGGTGGGTCACTGGAAGATCCGCTTCGGTGTGGATGTCAACCCTCTTCGCCCGGAAGATATCGTAAAGACCCTTCTCACGCACTTCATCGAGGACGAGAACCTGCAGGGCAAACGTGTCAGCCTCGGGTCTTACGGGCAAGGCCTACAGCGCCACCTCATTTACACGCTGATTTTGCTATCGGCTCGGTTCGTGGAGCCACGCGCGGAGAAGAAGAAGGAGTTCGCAACGGACTTAATACTGATCCTCTTCGAGGAGCCCGAAGCCTTCCTTCACCCCTCACAACAGGAACGACTTAACGCTAGCCTGAGGGCCCTCGCGGTCGAAGCGAACCAGCAGATCCTTATTACCACACATTCGCCTCGGTTCGTGAGCAAGCAGGTCTCCAAGTTGACGACCATCATTAGGCTGCAGAAGACAGCAGCGGTGACCGAGCACTTTCAATTGTCAGAAGAACAACTCACGAGGATACTCGATCGGAACCGAGGGCTCTATCAACGCTTTTCGGAGATGCTCCAAGATCCCGGCGCTTCCGAGTCATTGAAGGGAGAGATAAAGAAACATGGTCTTGGGGAAGACTCCGCCGAAGAGGATCCCGTTCTCGAAGATGAGGCCACGCGATCCCTTCTTTGGCTCAACGCTGAACGGGCGGCGTTGTTCTTCGCACGGCATGTAGTGCTGTGCGAGGGACCTACTGAAAAGGCCATGTTCGAGTACTTGCTTGATACGGTTTGGCGAGACCTCGGTGACCGAAATGTGTATGTCGCTGATGCTTTGGGCAAGTTTAATATTCATCGTCACATGGCGCTACTCAGCGGGCTTGGGATCCGACATTCAGTGCTCTTTGATCGGGATCGCGATGCCGGTGTTCATGACGTGGTCAACAGATTCATCGGCGAGAATCGCACAGAGCTCACGATCCACATTGAGTCTTTCCCAAGCTGCCTTGAGGACTTCCTGGGGATTGCTCGGGCGAAGCGGAGAGACCTGAAGCCTCTCCATGTCATATCGAAGCTCCTTGACAAGGCGGTCGACACAGAAAAGCTCACGGAGCTGCGGCACATGTTCGATCGACTTCTCGGAGGGTAGCTGCCCAACAAGGCGCTGCACCGGACGGCAATTCCGCTGCACTCCATCGCCGCCGGTGAGCTTGGTCGTTATACAGGGCACAATAGTGGACAAATACAAATCAATGAATAGAGAGTATCCTGAGAAAAAGTAAAGGATTGAATGTGAAACTGACTGAGCAGGAAAAAAAGAAAATTATTAAACTGATTGAAGCGGGAAAGACGCTTCCGGCTGTTTATAAGTCAAAGCTTTTTGATCGTGATGATACGGAGTTTATTGAAGCGACAAAGGATTACCGGCTGGTTTACAAAGGCAAAGCCCGGAAAGAAGATATTATCGCTCAAACCCCCGCCGCGCCTTTTCAGAAGATACTCTCTTTTAATTTGGACAATCCATTTGAAGACGACTGGCAGAATATGCTGATCTTCGGCGACAATCTGCTGGCGTTGAAAACTCTATATGAAGACCAGCGGGGAGAAAACAGATACAAAACCAAAAACAAAATCAAACTGATATACATTGATCCGCCGTTTGCCACCAAACAGGATTTCATGAAAGACAGGGAAAAAGCTTACCGGGACAAGATCATCGGCGCACAGTTTATCGAATTTTTAAGAAAACGGCTGATTCTGATGCGGGAGATCCTTGCGGATGACGGTTCAATCTATGTGCACCTTGACTGGAAAAAGGGACATTATATCAAAGCGATTATGGATGAGGTGTTTGGGGAGCATAATTTTTTGGGTGAAATAGTATGGAAGAAATTGACTAATCCTAAAAAACAGTCTTCGTTTTTTGGGAATGTTCATGACACAATTTTCTCATATCAAAAAGGAGTTGTCGCTTTCAAATACGAACCTGTTTATACCGATTTCAGTGAGAAATATATCAAAACAACCTACAGGTATATTGAAAGTAGCAGCGGCAGAAGATATGGTTCTTTTGATTTAACCCAAGCAGGTCAAGGGCCTGCCAGAAATTTTGGTAAATATGGTTCCTTAAACCCGCCAGAAGGCAAACATTGGATTTGGGGGCAAAATAAAATTGACCTTGCACTAAAAGAGGATCGAATAATATTTTTTTCAAGCGGTTGGCCGCGAGTTAAAAAGTACCTGAATGAACAGGGCGGAAAAGTTGCATCTGATCTTTGGGATGACTTAAGGAATATACAGGCTCATGCGAAAGAAGATATTGGATATCCAACCCAGAAACCCGAGCAAATGATCGAACGTATAATCAAAGCATCTTCCAACGAAAACGACATCATTCTTGACGCCTTGACAACCGTCGATTTTGAGCATGTCCGCGAGGCGATAAGAAAGTCTATACATTTTTTTGTTACGGATACATATACCAGCACGGAACAAGCCGCTGTTCATACCTTTAACACAAGTGAAAAACTACAGAACCGATACCGCGATTTAGCGGAATATCTTGAACATGTGCGCATAAAAGACAAAAAGTCCTACAGCATTGACCTTGCCACCGGCACCGGCAAAAGCTGGGTGATTTACGGGGTTGCTCAAATAATGCTGGCTGAAGGCCTGGTGTACAAGGTTCTTGTCCTGTGCCCATCCTTGACAATTGAAGAGGAACTTAAGAAAAAATTTGAGCGGTTCAGCGGTGATGCCGTGCTGACAAAAATACTTGAAGAGCTTGGAGCGGATTACCCTTCCCCTGCCATAAAAAGCGCCAATGATCCCATTCTCAACGGTGATATCTGTGTGGAAAATATTCACGCTGCATATCAGCGGACAGGTTCGTCCATTGAAGACAGTTTTAAGGGCAAGGGGGCGCGTACACTGGTTATCAGCGACGAGGCCCATCACATTTACAGCGAAGCTGACGCTGCCGTGAAAAAATGGTTTGGTTTTCTCACAAACGAGGAATACGGGTTTCAGTATCTGCTTGGATTGTCAGGTACACCATATATAGGCGATGAGTATTTTCATGATGTCATCTATAGATACGGAATAAAGCAGGCAATGGATGACGGCATTGTTAAAAAAATAGATTACAAAGTTGAGGAAGAATCAACAAAGGACAAGGGGTTTGATGAGACCTATCAGAACCATCTTGATAATCAGCAAAAATATTCGGAAAAACTGAAGCCGATCACAATCGTAATTACCGATAAAATAGTCACCTGTATTAAAGTGTGGAATGACCTTGTGAAATACATTTCAGAAAAGGAATCAATCTCTTATGAACAGGCTGCGAAAAAAGTTATCTGGGTGACATCCGGCACGCCATCAAACAAAAATGAAAAAGCTGTTGTCGAATCCATACTTGAGCAGCCGGAAAAAGCGCGCAAGGAGAATCTGTCTCTGTTAAAAACAGTTGATGATCCTGATAATCCGGTTGAATGGATTGTGTCGGTAAGCATGCTTACCGAAGGCTGGGATGTTAAAAATGTTTTTCAAATTGTGCCTCATGAACAACGGGCGTTTAATTCAAAGCTTCTAATATCGCAGGTTCTGGGTCGGGGCCTTCGTATCCCTGACAGGTTGTCGGGTTCGGTTTTTGTCAAGATCAATAATCATGAAAAATGGACATCAAATATTATCAATTTATATAACGAAGTTCTTGAGATTGAAAACCGGTTTAGCTGGGGGTACGATGAAAATAAATCCGACCTTGTATTCCCCTTGTACAACCTTGAATATTCCTCCGTGCAGGATACGACCGAAAGCAAGGAAAAGCCGGCAAAAGAGCCGGATAAAGTAAACTTCTCTCCTCAAAGCAGGGAATGGGAAGAAACAAGTTTATATTCTGAAAGCGGGTCGTTCCGCTTTACTGTCGAAATGAAACACACGGTTCCATTAGAGCAGGCAGCGCAGGAGATCAAACTATTTTTAAAAGATAAGGATCAGAGCGTTTCCAGGCGTTGGCACATATCCAAAATTAAGGAATTTATTGTCAGCAATCTTGAGAAAGATGGATATGATGCAACATTTGTAAGCAGAGAAAACCTGTCCAAGGCAAAACAGGCTTTCGGCCCGATGTTGAGAGAAATCGGCAGAGAAAATCCAAGGATGAAAATGCAGCCTGATTCTGTAATAGAAGTATCAGTTGAAAATATGGTCCCGCAGTTTTTCAATGAAAGTTCTTTAAAGGGCAATGGCTATCTGTTTTATTGTAAAGATTCGCCTGATTCTCTTCCTAAAGAGCAGCAGGCCATGCTCTATGAGTTTATTGAAGATAAAAATAATTATTCAAGAGTAAAGGAAAAGATTGAAAAATACGGGGGAAGTGAAAGCGAAATCAGGTTTCTTAAGGATAATTTGATTGAGATAGACAAAAACAAATTTAAAACGCTCTTAAATCTATTTTATGTTTCATATGAGCCTGAACGCAAATTTACCAGATCCCTTTTTAACAATATCGATTTGTTTGATTCGGTTCTTAAATCACCGGACAAGGGTTTTTACTGGTTTCCGTATTCATATAAGCCGGATGAAAAAGCAAGCACCCACGTCAAGCGTGAGAATTTTAATCCTGACTTTTTCCAGAAAATGAAAACAGCAAACGAAATTCTTGTTGTTGAAATGAAAGCAGATGGAGACACAAAGCAAAAAAACAGAGCAAAATATCGAGACGGGAAAGAGCATTTTGAGGTTTTGAACGTAAAATTGAAAGATAGAAAAATTGACTGGAAGTATTATTTCTACTTTTTGTCACCCGAAGATATTACGGAATTTTTTCAGGCAATTAAAGAAAGTCGACATAAGACCTGGAAATCATCGTTGATGCAGGAATTAGCATAAAAAAAACCTGTATAACAAATCGCTGCACTGGATTTTTACTCCGTTGCGCTCCGTAAAAACCAGTGAGCTCAGTCGTTATGCTCAAGAATAAGAGTCCCTAATGCGACAAAAGGAGGTGAGAAAAATCATGCACCTCGCGGTTAACATAAAACACTCAGTTAATCAGAGAATCAACCAAACCTGAAAGGAGTAAGACAATGAGTAAGGAAAAGAAACTGACCACAGCAGCCGGCATTCCAGTATCAGACAATCAGACCTCTCTGACTGCTGGAGAACGAGGACCAACATTATTACAGGATCACCATCTTCTTGAGAAGCTGGCCCATTTTAACCGGGAGCGCATCCCCGAGCGTGTTGTTCATGCTAAAGCAGCAGGTGCACACGGCACTTTCACTGTGACCAAGGACATCACGAAGTACACGAAGGCCAAGCTTTTCTCCGAAGTGGGCAAGGAGACCGAGGTATTCGGTCGTTTCTCAACCGTTGCTGGCGAAAAGGGTTCCTCTGACACGGTTCGTGATGTTCGCGGGTTTGCTCTTAAGTTCTATACAGAAGAAGGCAACTGGGATATGGTCGGCAACAACACACCAACCTTCTTCATCCGCGACGCCATCAAATTTCCGGATTTCATTCACACACAGAAACGAGATCCCAAAACGAACGCCAAGAATGACACGATGCAGTGGGATTTCTGGTCGCAGGTTCCAGAAGCACTGCACCAGATAACTATCCTGTTTTCTGATCGCGGCATTCCCAAAGGCATCCCCTACATGAATGGATACGGCAGTCATACCTACAGCTTCATCAATGCTAACGACGAGCGCTTCTGGGTCAAGTTCCATTTCAAGACGCAACAAGGCATCCAATGCATGTTTCAGGAAGAGGCCGATAAACTTGCGGGAAAAGACCCGGACTATCACACAAAGCAGCTATTTGAGGTGATAGAGAACGGAGAATACCCGAAGTGGACTTTTTCCATTCAGGTCATGCCCGAGAAGGAGGCGGAGGACTATCGGTGGAACCCCTTCGACTTAACCAAAGTATGGCCTCATGGGGACTACCCGCTTATCGAGGTTGGTGTGCTCGAGATGAATAGGAATCCGGAGAACTATTTCGCTGAAGTGGAACAGTCTGCTTTCTCGCCCGCAAACGTTGTCCCTGGCATTTCCTTCTCTCCCTGCAAAATGCTCCAGGCACGCATTTTCGCCTATGCTGATGCTCACCGTTACCGCCTTGGCGCCAACTTCGAGCGTCTGCCGATCAATTACCCGCATGCCGCCAAGGTGAATAACTATCAGCGTGACGGAAAAATGAGATTCGACGATAACGGAGGATCTTTACCGAATTATGAACCCAATAGCTTCGGCGGACCCAAAGCAGATCCCGCCTACAGAGAGCCGCCGCTCAAAATCTCCGGTGACGCGGTCCGGTATGAACAGAAACGTGGAGTCGATGACGATTACATCCAGCCGGGCAACCTCTACCGTTTGCTGCCGCCTGACGAGCAGCAAAGACTGATTCAGAATATTGTGGGCACTCTTGGCAAAGTTCCCAAGGACATCCAGAAGAAAATGGTTGAACACTTCCGCAGAGCCGATCAAAACTATGGCGATGGCATTGCACAGGGTTTAGGACTATCCTGACAACGGGAAGCATAACGACTACATCCACTCTGACGTGGAAAAGCGCGCCTCGCTTTACCACGCCGGTGCTGCTGACGTTATATAGTGCATTGGATATATAAAATACAGACTATGGTTTATCCTGAAATGAACACGTTTTTAATCAACAACAAAACGAAAGATGAGGTCTTAAATGAAAGAATATATAATTCAGAGTAAATCAGGAATTAAAAAAAATGAATAATATGAAATATTCAACAAAACTTAAGCAACTATTTAGTGGTATTAAACTGAATGCAGAAGATTTACTTCATTTAGAATCCTTTCAGATTAAATATCTACCTGACCGTGTCCCACAAAAGGAGTTTTCTGTATTGCTTCGCACATATCCGTTTATTCAACGCTTCCTGATATCAAAATATTCCTCAATTGAGAATTTCATTAACACTATTTTAAAAGAAAACAAAGTAATAAATGATAAAGATGTTATCAATGAATCTTGTGATGTGCTGATTTGGGAAATTGCCGACCTTATAGTTTATAATAAATACCCTGAAATATATGACGATAAGGTTAAATTTTCATGGGATATTAAAGAGATAATTTCAATAGGATTACTTGAAGGCAAAGTTGTTACTGATGTTGGTGCTGGCACGGGCATGCTTGCATTCCTATTAGCAAAATATGCAAGTATTGTATACGCTATTGAACCTATTAGCAGTTTTCGCAACTTTATTAGAGAAAAGGCGAATATAGAAAACTGTAGTAACATTTATGCAATAGATGGGTTTCTTGATTCAATTCCACTTCCTGACAATTCGGTTGATATTTTATTGACTTCGAATGCAATTGGTTGGAATTTAGAAAAAGAACTTCTCGAGATTGAGCGTGTTGTTAAATCAAATGGTCAGGCCATTCATTTAATGAGAGCCATTGAAAATGAAGCTGAGAATCCATTTCATAATAGACTTATCTCTTCTGATTGGAACTATGACTGCTGCAAATATCAAGATACTACTGGGCTTAAACTAAAATATACAAAAACAAAAATGGACATGCAGGAATAGTGCACGTAACGCTAACAATAAATATGGGGCATTGAGCGGATAGTAGTAAAATTTAAAGTGAGTTCATTAAATATAAATTATAGCGATTTGAATGTAGTTGCTTGGAAGTGCCCAACGTCCAATATTCAAACAGTTGAGAGTATAAAATGAAAAAACAAATAACAAATCGCTGCACTAGATTTTTACTCCGCTGCGCTTCGTAAAAACCAGTGAGCTCAAACGGTATGTGCTAGAATATTAACCACTATGTAGAAAACGTTATGGAAAATCAGGAAGCTTACCAAAGAGCTAAAAAAAGGGTAGAAGCAAAGTTTGGAATTTACATTCATCTATCAGTTTACATAGCTGTAAGTATTTTGCTCATAATTATTAATTTAAGTACATCTACCCAATACTTATGGTTCAAGTGGCCGCTCATTGGATGGGGCATTGGTGTGTTTTTTCATGCGTTGGGAGTCTTCGTTTTTTCTGGAGGATCAGCTATCACAGAACAGAAGATTGAAAAAGAAATGAAGAAAGAAGCTTCAAAGAAGCAATGATCCTGGAAAGACAAAATCCACAGCTATAGAATTCACATGACAAATCATTCCTGCGGACGGCTAACGCCGCTGCTGAATTAAACGTTATGCGCACTTCACCATCTTGGAATGGTACCGAAACTGGCAATACAGGAGGTCAGAAATGTTCGAGTTACCCGAGTTTGTGACCTTAGCCAAGCAGGTAAATATCACGCTGAAAGGAAAGACAATCCAGAGAGGGCAATTGGGAAACAGTCCCCATAAGTTCGTCTGGTACAATAGGAGCCATGAGGAGTTTGACAGATTAACGAAAGGGAAGACGATCGGAGAAGCACGGGCAAAAGGAAAATGGCTCTTCATTCCGCTTGAGCCTGGGTATGTGTTGTTGCTGGGTGAATGCGGGGGCAAGGTGCTTCATCATCCTCCCGGGTCAAAGGTGCCGAAGAAGTTTCATCTGTACATCACATTTGAGGATGACTCTTTTCTCACCGCAACCACTCAGATGTGGGGAGCCATGGAACTCTACAAGAAAGGCGAAGGGCAAAACAGACAGTATGTCAAGGGAATGAGAACCACGCCAATAGAGCCTGAGTTCACCTTTGACTACTTGTGTGCCCTCATGGATAACCTTGTAGAAGGAAAGAAGCGGAGCGCAAAGGCATTGTTGACACAAGACCAAATCATCCCGGGACTGGGGAATGCGATTGCTCAAGATATTCTTTTTCGAGCCCGTCTTCATCCCAGACATCCGATTGCTGATCCTGAGTACAGGCCAGAGACGAGCATTGTACCATGCCATCGTAAACACAGTTGGTGAGGTCATAGAGAAGGGTGGCCGATATGACGAATGTGACCTGCACAACAATCCAGGAGGCTACATTCGCATGTTGGACAAGAACGCGGTTGGGCGTCCATGTCCTGAATGTGGGGGTGAAGTAGAGAAGATTCAGTATTTGGGGGGAGCGTGCTATTTGTGTCCAAACTGCCAAGAATGAGGTATTGAATTCAAAAGGAGTGCGCCTAACAAGCGCATGAAGCCGACCACGCTATCGAGGTCCGTTTTGAGGTTATTTTCGCTTTTGTTGCATTTCAAATCAAGTTTAGTTGCACTGTGCCAGCCGCGTAGCAGCTTATGCGCCATCCGGTGGGCCGCATGCTAGGTGGTGTTAGGGGACGGAAGAGAACTGAGCGAACGTGACGGTATCAGACTGGACACCGCCAACAAGCTGTGCTAGTCTGTTTCCAATCTAGCTGACGAGCCAGCTGAAGCGTTCTCGATTGAGTTCCGGGCAAGTTGCAGACGTTTGGCAGTGACGCCAAAGGATCTCATCTGCTAACCTCTACGACCGAATGCGGAGTTTCGCCACAGTTAGGCGCTAGTCATTTTCAAGCAAGGAGAAACAGATATGGGTGACAAGGGAAAAAAAGATAAAGGCAAAAGGGAACAACAGAAAAAGGCCCACATTAATCCAAAGGAAAAACGAAAAATAAAAAAAGATAAGAAGAAATAAATGTCCAATACTGTCCGGTGACCTTAAATAAAGCATGGAAGTTGTGTACAACTTGATAGAAGAGACGTAAGCATCAAATAAATCCTACCTAGTAGGCTATTCGCGGATACGACACACTGCGTTCCATGGAACGAACAAAGAATAAAGACACCCGTAGAGGTACGGTACGAAGAGACAATAAAAACTTCGCAAATGACAGCCTAACATGCTTTTGCAGCTGAAGCCTTCTCGGCTTCGCCTGCGAGGACGCAGCTGAAAAGGTCGTTAGGGCTATGATTATGGAACAGGATTTAAACAAAGTAGAGAACCTGTACGATACGGTAGCAAAGGAATATGCAGAAACATTCTCTGGTGAACACGAAAAGAAACCGAAAGACCAAGAAATACTCCACAGATTCTCGTTAGAGATCAGGGACAGAGGGCCGGTCTGGGATTTCGGCTGTGGTCCCGGTCAGACTACAAAATACCTGAAAAATCTTGGTATTGAAATCTCAGGGCTAGATCTGTCAGAAAAAATACTGGAACAAGCTAGAACAATTTACCCAGAGATACATTTCCAAAAGGGAAATATTCTTGAACTCGAATTTGAAAACGACTCAATATCGGGTGCAGTAGCTTTCTACGCCATAGTTCACTTCACAGAAAAACAAGTAGAGATAGCTTGCCGTGAAGTATTCCGTGTATTACAGCCAGGAGGAATATTCCTTTTCACATACCACATTGGTGAGGAGACAATCCACATAGAAGAGTTTCTCG